>JAABUX010001937.1_pt1 | contig 21693 bp, 21 predicted proteins | sample 5561851 | NCBI WGS metagenome assembly JAABUX01 (sample SAMN10711883, study PRJNA513361) | rock metagenome | isolation source: Antarctica rocks | place: Antarctica: Victoria Land, Richard Nunatak red sandstone | collected 2016-01-03 | reverse complement strand
CGGTGAAGGTCAACCCTTCCTTGACGAACTCGACGCGGATCCCCCGCCCCGTGAGCGCGCGCACCACGCGGCGCAGATCATCGAGGTTGCGCGCCAACCGGTCCATGCTATGCACGGCCACGGTATCGCCGTCGCGGGCAAAGTGCAGCAGGGCGTCGAGTTGGGGCCGGGCCGTGTCCTTACCCGACGCTTTATCGGTAAAGGTGCAGTCCACCGCCACCCCGTCGAGTTGGCGGTCGGGGTTCTGGTCAAGAGTACTGACCCGCACGTAGCCGATGCGTTGTCCGTTCATAAACTGTCTTCAATCTCCTGCAAGTCCTTCATCTGTCAGAGTAGAGTCTAGAAGGTTTCGGAACAGCTGTCAAGAAAGAGAAAAAGGGAGCCTATATTGACGCGAAGGAGATGGACATCTGACATCAGGCTAGGGTAGACCCTACTCTGACAGCTTTTGCGATACAACGCCGGTGCCGTCAGTCATTAGCGTACCCTTCCCTGACAGCTTCCACCACGCATCGCCCGCTGCCGTCAGTCGTTAACGTACTTTGATTGACGTTTCGTCAATCGACCCCAATAACGGCGCGTATCCGATCGTGTGCGCGTTCACATCGCACGACCGTCTGTATGTCTGACTTTTGTCTGCATTGTATGGCATACTGCGCCTTGCAATGAAAGGAGGGTCGCGTTCCCGAGACGGAGGCGGTTACATACACGTTCTTGTACTCCTCGTGGCTTTCGTTTTTCGGTGTGCGGGGTACGCTCACCAAACAGCAGTGGGAGGGTCTCCCTTCATTGGAGGGAGACGCGTTTGAAGGAGGGGAAACGATGATGATACGGACGGCAAGGTCATTCGGTATCGTACTGCTCGTGGTCGTCGGTCTTGCGCTTGTTCCACTCGTCGTCGGCGCGCAGACCGCGACGGGTGTGGCAACGCGCGGGGCAACCACGGGGACGGCCACGGTGCCGACGGCAACGCGCGCGGCGACCACGGTGCCCATAGCAACCCGTGCAGCGGCAACACTACCGGTGGCAACGCGTGTGGCGACCGGGGTGCCCGTAGCGACCCGTGCGGCGACTACGCGACCGGTAGCAACGGGCACGGGTGGTGGTGTGGTGGCAACGCGTGCGGCGACCACGGTACCGGTGAGCGGGATGACCACGCTGCCGCAGACAGGACGTGCCGAGACCACGAACACGGGACTCGTGTCGATGCTGATGCTCGCGCTTGCCGCGATTGCAGCAGGGGTGATGCTCCGGTGGCGCTTCCAACGTTGATCGCTCGCGAATGATTACGTGAGCAGGAGAACGGGCGGTAATCATCCCAACTGTTCTCTTGCTTGCATGACGGAAACACTGGCACGATACTCCCTCCTCTGACGAAGGACGGCTCAGGCTATCGGTCTTCGATAGGGTGCCATGATCCGACCCGATACAAGGAAGTGAGCGCGCGCAATGCCTTCACGGTTTGTCCCCTTGCTCCGCACTGCCTTCGGGCGACCGCCCGCATTCTTTGCCCGTTTCGCCTGGCTCCTCTTCTCGGCCTTGTGCGTGCTCCTGGGCTATCTCCTGATCTGGCAGCGCGGCCCTTATCTCGACGATTACGCCAACCTCGCCCTCGCATACAATCCCCACACCGATCAGTGGCGCCCCATTCATCTCATCCGCTGGGATCAGTACTTTCCCGTGCGCATCCTCGAAGTTGCCGTTGACGTCCTGTTCGCGGGCCTGCTGCCCCGCCATGAGTTTCTTGCCCGGCTCCTCATGACGCTGGGAGTCGCCATGAACGCCCTGCTCCTCGGGGCGCTCGTCTTCCGCCTGCTCGGGTCGCGCCTCGCGGCAGTGATCAGTGGATGGGTCTTTCTTGTTCCCTATATCGCTTTCGAGGCAGTGTTGTGGGCGGGAGCGATCGATTACCCCGTGGTCGTCCTTTGTGCGCTGGTGTTCCTCCATGTCTGTTGGAGCACGCTGACCGCGCCCCGCTTGCGTCTCCCCTGGGTGCTGCTCGGTGGCGTCTGCTTTGCCCTGATGCTGTTATGCAGCACCAAGACCCTTGCGGTCGGCTTCGTGGTGCCCGTGCTCGGGGTACTCTATGCCACGCGCCCGCACTCTCTGGGGTATCGTACGGCCCTTGTGCGCACCTTCGCGTCACTCGTGATCCCGACCTTGCTGACTGCCGCCGATCGCGTGTTGTACCTGAAATCGTCCCTGGTCGCCGAGCGGGGTGGTGCGGTGACGAGTGTGGGGGACATGCTGCAACGGGTTCCGGTGCTCTGGCACCGCCTCCAGTGGTTGCTCGTCTCCGATCCGTGGGGCGAACCGGCGATGCGCACGGTCTTTCTCCAGGGGAGCACGATTCTGCGGCATTCGCCGCCTGGCCTGGGCCTGTTCGTCGCGGCGGGCCTCAGCCTCGCCTTGATGGTGGGCACCTGGCGCCCGCAGACCGCCAAGGAGCGTGCGATGCCGACATGCACCGGCGTCCTCCTGGTGCTCCTCGGCGTGACCTGGGGCATTACGGCGCTGTTCTTTCCTGCGGCCCTCTCGGCACGCCAACTCCTTGAATATCGCATGCTCTACTTTCCCCTCGCCGGTGTGGGGATCACCTGCGGTGCGGTCGTCTGGTTGGCGGTGCGCCGGCTGCGGGGGCCAATCATCGAACGTTTTTGCGTTGCGGTCACGGGTAGTGTTCTGCTTCTGAGCACGATCCCGTTGATGGGCTTTTCCGATGCCTTTGCCACACGCGCGACGCGGGACCATGCGCAAGTTGCCGCCGCAGTCGCGGCCATGCCCGCCGCGATGCTGCCACCCGAGACGGTGCTCGTACCGATTGCCATGGATGCGGAGCGAGCGGCAACCCCATCGCCCGTTGCCCCGCTGCTGGTCGGGGTGTTTGAGGCATCGTGGTCCGCCGAAGGGGCCCTGAACGTGGCGTATGAGCGCAAGGATGTGCGCTGCATCGTGATGAACCGCCACGGGGGCATTCGGTTCCATACCCAAGGACGGCGGCTGCATGTGCAGGGCACCATGGTGTCCGAGAATCGCACGGTGTTGTTCACGTATCGTCGGGGACGTGTGCTCGTGATCGCGCAACTGACGATCCTTGGGGCCGATGGCACCACCGAGACGATACACTTTCCCATCGCGGAACAGCTCGGGAAACGGGGCACGGCAACGCTTATGGACGTGACGGTACGGGACGATCAGCCCCTGTACGGCCCCCTCGCCCCACCGCCAACCCGCGACAACCCCGTGTGATGGCAGTCGGTCAGTTCACCGGTCGACTGCGTGCGCACCCCCTCGGAGAGCACCGTCGCGAGATGTCGCCGCAGACAGGCGGGGAGGGGGCGTGTCGGCAATCGTCGTGGACTCGCCGATACGACATAACTGGTCATACAATGGATGGCATCGTCATTGTTCGGATTGCGGGGTGGGAGGGAAGGGAAGCGCGTGGTACAAGATTCGGCCTGCTCATCCACAGAGTTCACACCACGTCTCGAGTTTACGAGCCGGATCCCCCTCTACGAGCAACTGGCGGACGCCATTCGCCATGCCATTCGCGCGGGAACGCTGGTGCCGGGCACCATGCTCCTGCCCGAGCCGGAGTTTGCCGCCCGACTGAGGGTCAGTCGGCAAACGGTCAGTCAAGCACTCACCCTGCTCGCGAAACAGGGGCTCGTGGGGCGGCGACGCGGCGTGGGAACGGTGATTCTCGCACCGATGGTCGAGCAGCCGCTCGGTGAGCTGTACAGCTTCGTGCGCTCGCTCACCGCTCAGGGACATGTTGCGGGAACGCGACTCCTCGGGTATCACCACGCGACGCATGACGACGAAGCCTCAGCGGTGCTCACGGGCGAACCGGACGGTGTGGTGTTCGAGGCGAATCGCCTCCGCCTCGTCGATGGTGAACCATTCGTGGTCGAAACGCTCTTCCTCCCGTTTGCCTACGGCCAGCAGATACCCCTCGAGCGACTGGCGCAGGCCGCGCTGTACGACCTGTTGCAGGAATACTGTGACATCACAATCACCCAGGCAGACGAGACGCTCCGTCCGGTCGCACTTGCCCCACCGGACGCAACGCTGCTCGGTCTCCCCGTTGGCGCGCCCGCTTTCCTTGTGGAGCGTATCGGGTACACGGAGGGTCGCGCGGTGGAGGTGCGGCGCAGCGTGATCCGGGGCGATCGCTTTCGCTTCCGTGTCCACCTCGAAGCGGCGGCACACACCCTCGCCCCGGAGTAACGCACACTACTCGGGGTCGATGAACGAAACGTCAATCTACCCCCAGATGGCAGGATCACATGGCGAATCTCTCGGCGGCAGACAAGGAACTGATGCGGGCGCTCCTCCAAGCGCGGAATCCGGCGTTGCTCGACCTGGTCGATGTGTTCGACTGGGGGCCGCTACCCGTCGAGCAGCGCGAGGTGATCACACGGGCGATGGGGGGTGAGAGGCGAATCAATCGCGAAGTGTGGAGCGCGCAGGGCATCGAGATCGAGCGGCTGCTGGAACACGTCTGGACGAGCAGGCCACTCGCGCCGGATGACGCGCGGTTGCTGCGCGACGCCATTGAGACGGAAGCACCATCCCTGCTGCCGCTCCTGGACAAGATCGGGACCTTCGAGTTGACGCAGGACGAGAGCAATGAACTGCGGAGCACGATCGGCCATCATCTCATGGAGACCGGCTTCGGGCCGCGATGGGAGCCGAACAAGCGGGGGAATCGACGGGAAGCGTTGATCGATTATCTGGTGCATTGCGTGGACGACTGGCGCTGACCGTCTCAAAAGAATCGCGTGACCGGATGAGATGAGACGATGAAAACGAGATGGGTTTCTGAACGCGATCCATTGGGGAAATGAGACAGTTTGTACTGAGTATAGGAACAGCTCAAAAACGTTCGGTTATGCAATCCCATTTCTGGGCGTTTGTGCGACGTAGGCCCCATGGCTTTGGCAGCGGAACACTGCTAAGGATTTGCTCCTCTGCAACGCATTAGGAGTCTTCCAAACCCATGCACCTCCCGCTTGCGGTTTCATTACCGAACAGTAATCGGTCTCTCGGTTTCCTGCCCACGAAACTGTGGCATGACCGCCTCGCTGAACAACGCGAGCGAGTGTTCCAGCAGGGCTTCGGGCAAATAGCCGAAAAAGGCGGGCAGGAGGTTCAGGTACCGGACGCCGAGCGTGTCGCGCAGTTCGCCAATTCGTGCCGTGACCGTTTCCGGCCCGCCAATAATCGCCATCTCGCGGAAAAACCGCTCCGGTTCCAGGTCTTGCTCCGCCATCACCAGCCCGGAGCGAGAAATGCCAATGCGCTTCAGGCGCGTCGTCAGTGCCACCACCGTGGGCCATGCCTCGCGACGCGCCACCTCGTCGCTCTCGCCCACATAGACGAACCGCCCGGTCGGCACCTGCCCCACGTCACCTCCCGCCGCATGAAAGATGTCCAGGCACCGGCGCAGGCTCGCCACGGACTGGATACCGTGCAGGATGAGCGAATGCCCCGTCTGCGCTGCCCACTGGATAGAATCATCGCTGTAGCCGCCGATGTACACGGGTGGGTGCGGGCGCTGGATCGGCTTCGGCTGCACAGCGTAGCGTTCATCGCCATCACCAACGGTCACGGTTTCATCCGTCCAGCAACGCAGAATAAAGGCGAGGGTGTCCCGGAAATGCGCGGTGCGCTGCTCCGGGTCGAGGCCATAGGCGGCGAAGTAGCGCCCATTGCCGCCCCGTGAGATGCCGAAGTCTACCCGCCCGCCCGAAAGCACATCGAGCGTGGCGATCTCTTCCGCCAGCCGTAACGGGTGGTGCAGGGGTAGGAGCAGCACGGAGAAGCCGACCCGGATGCGCGTCGTGCGTGCCGCAAGCGCGGTGGCGAGGATCACGGGTGAAAAGCAGAGCCGCCCGTCGCCCGCCGCCGGTGTCTGAAAATGCTCCTCATTGAGCCAGAGGGAGGCAAAGCCCCACGCCTCCGCCTGCTCCGCGAGGGCGAGCAGGTTCGCCGGTGGCGCGGATTCCAGCCCGCCACTGCATCCCGATAACCCGAACCGCATCGCTCTCTCGGTCATCTCCACGCTCCCCTCCTCACTCGCCCTGGCTCGCCCTAAAACGTGCCGCTGAGGATTTCCGCCACCTGCGCATCGGAGAGATCGAAGCCGAAGAATGTGTGGTAAAAGGACTTCGTTTCCCCGGTCAGGTCCACATCAGTGAAGCGTTCCGGGTAGAATAGCTTTGCGGCCCAGAGCACGCCGAGCGGTTGCTCAATCGTGCGGTTTGCCCACAAGTGCGCGCCGATGGGGGCGAGATAGACCTTGCCGCTCATCACCGCTTTGAGCGTTTTGAAGCGTGGGTCCGCCTTGATCCCCTCCACGTCCGCCGGGTCCGAGACGATCACGATGTCCGGGTTCCACGCGAGCACCTGCTCGGCGCTAAAGGTGATGCTCTCCGTCATCCGTCCGTTGTCCGTGACGCTGATCCCACCTGCTTGCCGGATCCACCACTCCCCGATCAGTTGCGGCTGCGAGAGCGTTTTCAGGTTGACGTAGAGTACCTTCGGGCGGCTCTCCATTGGCACCGTGCCAATGACGTTATTGACGCGCGCGAGGGTGGTATCGAAGTACTTCGTGTAGGCTTCTGCCTGCGCGGGCTTGTTCAGCACCTGACCGAGGATCGTCATCGCCTGCTTCAGGTTGTCGGTCTGCCAGGCGAGGTAGATCGCGGGGATGCCACGCTGCGCCAGGGTATCCACCGTGGGCCGGTCAAGGGTGAGCACGACATCCGGCGCCGCCTTCAGGACTTCCTCGATATTCGGCGCGTTATTTGCGTCCTGTAGCTGCGGTTCGTTCGCGATTTTCGGGTCAAAGATCGTCTGATACTTCCACTGCGGCTTGCGCGCGAAATCCGGCAGGCCGTTGACGATCTTGTCGCCATCGCCAAAGGCGAAGACGAGGCTGTTGATCACGGGCACCGCGCCAATCGTCGCGATTTTGTTGATCTGCGCGGGCAGCGTCACTTGCCGCCCCGCCATGTCGGTGACCGTGCGCATCCCCGTACCTGTACTCGCTGTGGGCATTGCGGATGCGGCACTCGGAGCCGCAGTTGCCATCGGGGTAGCCGGGGCCGGGGCCGTCGTGGATGTCACCGTCGGTGCATTTGTCGCGGGCGCGCTCGTAGTCGCGGCGGGCGCCGTGACCGCAGGAGTGACGCTCGATACACTCGTGCCACCGCACCCCGCGAGCACGCCGAGGAGCGCCAGCATCACTACCCCTGTTCCCCACCGATGCCGTGTCGTCCGCGTCGTCTGCATCGTCCGTTTCCTCCCTCATGCCACGATGGGCACACATACCTTCACCAGACCGCCGGGAACATCGGGTGATGCCGCCGTCAGCACGCGCACCGGCACACCATACAAATCGCTGAGACTGCGGTCGGAGATGACCGTATCGGGGGGGCCGGAGGCCACGATCCGTCCGCCCTTCATGAGTGCTACCGCCGTGGCCGTCGAAAAGGCGTGGTCGGGGAAGTGCGAGGTCATCAGGATCGCCAACCCCTGCGCGGCGAGGCGGTGGATCGTCTGGAGGATGCGTACCTGATTGCCGTAGTCGAGGCTCGCGGTCGGCTCGTCCAGCACGAGGATCGGGGTCTCCTGCGCGAGGGCACGCGCGATCAGCGTCAGTTGCCGCTCGCCGCCACTGATCACGCCGAAGGGGCGGTCCGCGAGGTAGCCGATGCCCAGCCGGTCGAGTGCGGCACGGGCGATGGCGATATCCGTTTCCGTAGGGATACCGGCGAGGCCGAGGTGCGGGCTACGCCCCATCACGGTGATATCCATGACCGTGTACGCGAAGACCGATGTGCTGCTCTGTGGCACATAGGCGATGACCTGCGCCCGCGCCCGCGCCGACAGTTGTCGTACGTCGCGCCCATCGAGACAGATGTGCCCCGTATACCCGCCCTGAATGCCGAGCAGGCAGCGCAGCAGGGTGGTCTTTCCCGTGCCGTTCGGCCCGAGCAAACAGAGCACTTCGCCCGCACCGAGGGCAAATGACACGCCGTCGAGTACGCGTGCCTGACGGGGGTAGGCGAACGCGACCGACTCGGCGGTGAGCTTCATGCCCAGTCCCCCCGGGTGCGGGCAAGCAGGGCGATAAAGAATGGCGCACCGATCAGTGCGGTGAGCACCCCAAGCGGCAACTCGCGTGTGCCCACACTGCGGCAGAGATCGTCCACGAGCAGCAGATACGTGCCACCCATCAATACCGAGGCGGGCAGGAGCCGGGGAAAGTTCGGGCCGACGAGCATCCGCGCGAGGTGCGGAATCACGAGACCGACCCAGCCAATGATGCCGCCAATGCTCACCGTGAGCGCGGTCATCAGGGTTGCGGCGACGATCACCGTGAGCCAGACGCGCTCCGTATTCACGCCGAGCGTGGTTGCTTCGTCTCGCCCGATACCGAGCACATTGATCTGCCACCGCAGCGCGTAGAGCACCGCGAAACAGACGGTCATCGGCACGAGGGCGAAGAGCACATCCCGGTTCGTCACCCGGCCCAGCCCGCCCATCAACCAGAATGTGATCGCGGGCAACGTGTCCACGGGGTTGGCGAGATACTGCAGGACCGAGATCAATGCCCCGAAAAGGGCGGCGACCACTAACCCACCGAGCACGAGCACGACCGTCGTGCCGCCGCCGAAGAGGTGGGCGATCAGCCACGCGAGGCCGACGGCGAGCAGGCCCCCACTGAATGCGAGTGCTTGCACCACGGGCCACGGCAGATTGAGCAGGATGCCGAGCGCCGCGCCAAAGCCCGCGCCCGCCGAGACACCGAGAAGCGAGGGCGAGGCGAGCGGGTTCTTGAAGAGCGCCTGATAGCCCGCCCCCGACGCGGAGAGCGCCATACCGATCACCACCGCCGCGATGATGCGCGGAAAGCGCACCTGAAAGACCACAGTTTCGACGGTAGCGCTCCACGTCTTCGGCACCGGCAGGAGTTTCGCGGCGAGGAGTTGGATGAGCAGACCCGGCGCGACGGGATAGCGACCGAGGGAAAAGGAAAGCACGAAGACCACGAGCAGCAGCACGAGCAGCACAAGCAGGCGCACGCGCACGCGGGTGGCACGAGGTGCGAAGCGCGCGGCCTGCACCGGGACATGTTCGGGCCTGACTGCGGGACCGACCCGGGCCATCGTGCTCCCCCTGCAAGTGTACAGTGTGGCTCTTGCCACCTCGTGTGCGCCTCCCGCGCCGTATTTCCTGGCGGGTATCCTACCATAGATCAAAATGATCTAAGTTATTTGGAGGTGAAGTGAGGACACGACCTCGTGCTTTGCCTCTCGGCCCATGTCTCTACGCTCCAGCAATTTGGTATCTCTCCATCCGCTCGCTTCAATTGCGGACAAAACCTAGCGGAAGCGCTCATCAGCCCGCACACGATGGACCTTCTCGACATTCGTCGCAAACCAGCCGATACGTTCCGTCGCATGCGCGTCGAAGGCGGGTACATAGGGCTTGAGGTCGAGCAGCGGCGTGCCGTCGAGCATGTCTACATCGGCGATGGTCAACGTCTCCCCCGCAACACTGAGCAAGCGCACCACGGAGAACCCGATGGGGTTGGGCCGTTTCGGGGAGCGGGTCGCAAAAATGCCGCGGGTAACGGTGTCGAGGTATGGGGTCACTTCGAGTTGATGCCCGGTCATCTGATGCAGATGGTAAAGCAAGATGAGATGTGAGAAGCCGTCGAGATCACGGAGTCCTGCCGCGTACTCCGGGGCAATGGTAATCGTGCCTGTGACCCCCTGGGCGGCGACCGCCTGAAGCGGCATCCCCGCCATCTCCGTCCATGGGGTATGGATGACGCCGATGGGTGTAAAGACGACGTCGTTCATTGATCTGCTCCTTGCCGAGTGCTTGGTGGTCTTGCGTATCGTTCGCCACCTACCGGTACTCCACCACGACTCCCCGGGGCGGGTGAAGACAGCCTCGTTCATCGGTCGCGCGCTATCTCTCTGCGCGAGAGGAGTCGCCCATTCCGGCACTCCCCGACAACCGTGTGGAAACATTACCCCACATCTCACGCGACAAGATGCAATAACCCACGGTACCGAATCATGCATGATCCACCGCTTCGCGATTCGCGTTGCGCGCAAGTCTCGCCAGGGAGAATGATCGCACCAATCGCACTGTGCAGGTGCAATTGGTGCGACGCGGTTGACGAACAGGGGGAGGGATCGATCCGCAGTGGGCCTGCGGGGGGAACGCAGGGTTTCGTGACAATCGCGCGCTATCCACCCTCCTCGGTCGCGTGGCTCCTGCTCACTGCGGCAAACGAGTCGCTGATCATCTGCCGGGCATGGTGAACATCCGCTTCCCCGATCACGGTTATCATCACCGCGATTGCCTCGTGCCCTTCCAGCGTCCGGTGGTCGCGTAACGCCTGCGCCACTGCGCCAATTGCGGCGCGGATCGACAGCAACCGGAGGATTCCACGGGCCGTGTCGGTACTGATCGCGTAGATGTCGCTTGCATCCCCATACTCATGGAGGTCCGCGAGCACCTGGACGTTTCTCAGGACCAGTTGTTCATCAATCATGAACGCGACATGGTCCCGACCGAGCGCCGTTTCCCCGGTGACAGGTCCCGCACCCTCCATGGTGACCAGTGCCGTCCACCCCGCGAGCGCCATGATGATCCGTTCAAAGGTCACCCAGGACGGTCCGAATTCCTTTGTTCTCGCAGTCACATCGATGAACGCATCCACGCCACCGATCACGATCAGCCCTTCTTCCAGTTGCTGCGGCTCAACTGTGACCGAGCGAAACGGGTAGCCGAGCACCGCACGCATCACGGCGTGTCCGGCCACATACCACGCGGTTTGTGCAACCACCGTATCCGGGAGCATGGACGACTTCCCCCTATGTTGTCATCGTGAAGGCGATCACCGTGCCGAGTTCTTCATTAATCGCGTCCGCGATGAGCGGACCGATCACGAGGAGTACCCGGTGTCCCCGTGCGGTGGGCTTTATCGTCATGCCCGTAGCGGCGTGCATCTGCACGGTTGCCGTCTCCAGCATCTGCCTGAGCTCGGTCGCAGTCACCGTGATGCGATTGAGGGCGAGCAGCGACGCAACCTCCTGGCTCTGGGAAAGCCGCTGGACGACTCTGCCTATCAAGGTCTCTAACCCTTCCCCGGTGAGTACCGGTGCCGATGATGCCATTCCCATGCCTCCTCGTCTTCAGGCAGTATATCCACGGCAATGCGGAGCACGAATCGCCAAGCGCCATCGCGAAGCATGGAGAAGAGTCACCCGTATGGTGGCTCCCAATCCCCGAACAACGGAGCGGAGTGCGGTGGATGACACGCACGCGGCTGCCAGTAAAACGGACTGCTGCCCTACAACTTGACGACCACGGACTTCGTTTCGGTATACAGTTCGAGCACATCGTGGCCCATTTCGCGGCCCCAGCCGCTCTGCTTGTAGCCACCAAACGGCAGGGCCGGGTCCCCGGTGCCGTAGCAATTGATCGTCACTTTGCCGCTCTTGATCCGGCGCGCGAGGGAATGCGCACGCGAGATGTCCCGCGTCCACACCGCCGCCATCAGGCCATACGCGGTGTTGTTCGCGCTTGCCACGATCTCCTCGGGGTCCTTGAAGGGCAGCGCCACGACCACGGGGCCGAAGATCTCTTCCTGGTAGATCTTCATGTCCTCGCGTACGTCGGTAAATACGGTCGGTTCCACGTAGTACCCCTGCGTGCCCACGCGCTGTCCACCGGCTACGGCGTGCGCCCCATGCTCCTGCCCATCGCGGATATAGCCCGTCACCCGCGCCAATTGCTCGTCCGACACGAGCGGACCAATCTGCGTATCGGGGGAGAGTCCGGGGCCGATCACGAGCTTCCCTGCCGCCTCTGACACACCCGAAAGCACCTTGTCGTATACCGAGGAATGCACGAACAGGCGCGACCCGGCGGTGCAGCTCTGGCCCATGTTGTTGAAGATCGCGTCCGCCGCGCCGGGGATCGCCATCGCGAGGTCGGCATCGGCGAAAACGATGTTCGGGGACTTGCCACCAAGTTCGAGCGAGACGCGCTTCAGGTTACCCGTGGCGGCGCGCACGATGATCTTGCCGACTTCCGTGCTGCCCGTGAAGGCAATCTTGTCCACATCGGGGTGGCCGGAAAGTGCCGCGCCCGCCGTTTCACCGAAGCCGGTGACGATGTTCACGACACCATCCGGGAAGCCCGCCTCCTGAATGAGTTCACCGAGGCGCAAAGCGGTGAGGGGCGTCTGCTCGGCGGGTTTGAGCACGATGGTGCAACCGGCGGCGAGGGCGGGGGCGAGCTTCCACGAGGCCATCAGCAGGGGGAAGTTCCACGGAATGATCTGGCCCACCACGCCGATCGGTTCGCGCACCGTGTAGGCGAAGTATGCCCCCTGCTCGGCTTCGGCGAAGGGGATTGCGTTGCCTTCGATCTTGGTCGCCCAGCCCGCCATGTAGCGGAACATCTTTGCGGCGCCGGGGATATCGCCATTGCGCGCGGCGCGCACCGGTTTACCGTTATCGAGGCTCTCCAGTTGCGCCAGTTCGTCCGCGTTGGCATCAATGAGGTCCGCGAGCCGCCAGATGAGCGCCGTGCGATCGGCGGGCTTCATCCGGCTCCATGGCCCGCTCTCAAATGCGGCGCGGGCCGCGCGGACCGCACGGTCAATGTCTTCCGTATCCCCCGCCGGGACGTGCGCGAGGATTTCGCCCGTCGCCGGGTTGTAGACGGGCAGGGTCTCGCCTGAAGCCGCAGGCACCCATTCTCCGTTGATGAGCAAGCGGTGCGTTTTGCCGATGAACCGGGATGCGCTGTCGAGCAGGGTTTCCTGTGGTGCCGCACTGAGCATCGTCGCCATGTGTACCTCCTCAAAGCTTGACTACTCAATAAATGAGTACTATGAGGAGTATCATCGCAGTCGGCTATGTTGTCAAATCGGGGAAGGAGTTCGCACCTGTCACTCATGCTTGATGAAATGCCGCGACGGTTCGTTGCCGGTCGTTTCAATCGACGCCGCAAAGGCGGTGCGGCAGGTCTCGAGCCACGCGAGGATCGCGTCCAGTTGCCCGATGCGGAATTGCAGCACGAGCGCGTCATACAGGCGATCCGGGGGGAGCGTGGAGAGACGTGCGTGGAGGGACATGCGTTGTTCGTCACACGACTGCCGCTGACGAGCGATCAGGGTGCTGAGCGTCGGTTCGCCCTCGTGGCTGGCAAAGAAAAGCTTGGCGAGGAACTCGAGCCGGAAGTCACGTCCATGTGCCACGGGAGTCACGAGCCAGCGGTCAAACGCGTCTCGCCCCGCCGGGGTGAGGCGCAGCACGCGCTTCGCGGGGCGGTTGTCCTGCTGCTCGGTGACGCCCGCGAGGTACCCTTCATCTTCCAACCGCGCAATGAGCGCATACAACTGGCTCTGCTTGACATGCCAGACGAGGCCGAGGGCCTCTGCCTGCGCAAGCTGCTGGTGAATCTCATAGGCGTGGATTGGACGTGGGCGAAGAAAGCCCAACAGGGCGTACTCAATCGTCAACGGCGTTTTCACCATCGGGCACATAACAATTCCTGAGACCGTGGGGAGAATACGGCAACTTCGCGCATAAGGAGTATGGAAAGCCGGGCGCACCCTGTCAAGGCAACACCGGCGACGCCAACAATGCGAACGGGAATGCAGAAGGGGAGGGGGCGATGCCCCTCCCCTCCGTGCTGACGTGGATACGTTTACAGGCTGATGCAGACCGACTTGGTTTCCGTGTAATTCTCGAGCACGTCATGACCCATCTCGCGTCCCCAACCGGACTGCTTGTAGCCACCGAACGGCAACGCCGCATCGAAGACGTTGTAGCAGTTGATCCATACAGTACCAGCGCGCAGGGCATCGGCGAGGCGATGTGCCTTGGAGATATCCTGCGTCCAGATACCGGCCGCGAGGCCATAGACCGAATTGTTCGCGTGCCTGAGTAGTTCGTCCATATCCTTGTACGGGATCGCCGTCACGACCGGGCCGAAAATCTCCTCCTGATAGATCTTCATCGTGTCGTTCACGCCCGAGAAGACCGTGGGCTGGACGAAGTAGCCCCGGTCGCCCTGCCGGTGACCGCCCACGACCGCCTTCGCACCCTGCTCCTGCCCGACGTTGAGATACCCCGTGACCCGCTGGAGTTGCTCATCCGACACGACCGGCCCCATCTCGGTGTCCGGTGCGAGGCCGGGGCCGAGCTTGATTTTGGCGGCATTTTCCGCCACGCCGGACACGACCTTGTCGTACTGATCATACGAAACAAAGAGGCGCGACCCCGCCGAGCAGCACTGCCCGTGGTTGAAGAAAATCGCGTTGGACGCCCCGGCAATCGCGGTTTCGAGGTCCGCGTCCGGCAACACGATATTCGGTGACTTGCCGCCGAGTTCGAGCGAGACCTTTTTCAGGTTTCCCGCCGCCGCATGAACGATCAGCTTGCCGACTTCCGTGCTGCCCGTGAACGCAACCTTGTCCACGTCCGGGTGCGCGGCGAGTGGGGCGCCCGCGTCTTCGCCAAAGCCGGTGACGATGTTCACCACGCCATCGGGGAAGCCCGCCTCCCCGATCAGTTCACCGAGCCGCAGTGCGGAAAGGGGCGTCTGCTCGGCGGGCTTGAGCACCACGGTGCAGCCTGCGGCGAGGGCCGGGCCGAGTTTCCATGCTGCCATCAGGAGCGGGAAGTTCCAGGGGATGATCTGCCCGACCACGCCGACCGGGTCCCGCTTGGTATAGGCGAGGAAACTGCCGGTGGGGCCGGCGGAGATCGGGATGGTGTTGCCCTCGATCTTGGTCGCCCAGCCCGCCATGTAGCGGAAGAGATCGGCGGCGAGCGGCACGTCCGCCACGCGGGCCACCGTGAGGGGCTTGCCGTTGTCGAGGCTCTCCAGTTCGGCGAACTCTTCCAAATGCTCCTCGATCAGTTCGGAGAGCTTGAAGAGCAGCCTGCCCCGCGCGGACGCGGTCATCGTTCGCCATGGCCCTTCGTCGAACGCGCGCCGTGCCGCCTTGACCGCCCGATCAATGTCTTCCGTATCCCCTGCGGGGACATGGGCAATCACCTCGCCCGTCGCGGGATCGTAGACCTCAAAGGTCTTTCCCGACGCAGCGGACGTCCACTTGCCGTCAATAAGAATCTGGTGTTCCCGTGCGACGAACTGCGTGACGGACGGGAGCAGTGTTACAGACTGCGGGGCCAGGGTTGTCGCCATTGTGTGCCTCCATAGGTGCATACGTGAAAACACGAACGAGCGTGGAACGGCGTTGACCGGACGACGCTATCCGACCGATGAACGATGGGAGAATGTCGGAATGGGAAACGGGTAGCACTTTCATGCGGGTACGCGGCACCTCCTTCTCATCGCTTGACTATTCATCTTTTGAGTATATCGGGTAGACTACCGCGGGTAGGGAGACCTGTCAACGTCAAGGCGCTGGCAGCTTCACGAGACCGAAAGAAAGGATTGAACAGATGGCGATCCAGTTTGGCTGTTTCGTGCCCCAGGGGTGGCGCATGGACTTGGTGGAGATCAACGACCCCGTGGCCCAGTTCGCGGCGATGACGAACGTCGCAAAGGAGGCCGACCAGGGGCCGTGGGACTCGATCTGGGTCTTCGACCACTTCCATACCGTGCCCAAGCCGACACTCGAAACCACCTTTGAGTGCTGGACGATCTCCGCCACGCTCGCCCGCGACACGCAGCGCGTCAACATCGGCCAGATGGTCGGCTGCAACGGTTATCGCAACCCCGCCCTCTACGCCAAGATCGCCAGCACCGTGGACGTGGCGAGCAACGGGCGGCTCTACGCCGGCATCGGCGCGGGCTGGTATGAGCACGAGTGGAAGGCGTACGGCTACCACTGGCCCGAGCTGCGCGAGCGGATGGGGGCGTTTCGTGAGGCGGTGGAGATCGTGCACAAGATGTGGACGGAAGACTACCCCCAGTTCGCGGGCACGTACTACACGATAGACAAGCCGATCAACGAGCCGAAAGGGGTGCGCCAGCCCCACATCCCCTTGTGGATCGGTGGCGGTGGCGAGCAGGTGACGCTCAAGCTCGTCGCCCGCTTCGGTGATGCCTGCAACATCGGCGGCACGCCGGACACCATTCGCCGCAAGCTGGACATTCTCAAGGGGCACTGTGAGACGGTGGGGCGCGATTACGAGACGATCATCAAGAGTTCCAACCTGACGGTGCAGTTCATCGGCGCGCACGAAGACCCGGAGCAGGCGACGGCACGGGCACGGCGGGCATCAGGGGTGTCGTACGCGGACTACGCGAAGGCCACGGTGGTGGGCACGCCCGCGACGTTGATCGAGCGGATCAACGGGCTGGTGGAGGCAGGGATCGGCTACGTGATTCTCAACTTCCCGCTAGTCGCCTACGACCACGAACCGATGCACCGCTTCGTCGCCGACGTGATGCCCCAGTTCACGTAACGGGTAGCGTATGGATCCCAAATGCTCCCGTTGCAAAGTCGTATACTGCGAGATTGTCGGTTGATCCGTATCGCATAGGGGTGGGGAAGCGATGACAGTAATAGTCGAGGGGCGGGTGTTGATTCCGCTGGACGCGGCTGAGTCCGTGGGGGTGCCGTGACACGCACACCCTACATGACGGTTAGTACCCGCGAGTGGCTGCTTCTGCCGTTTGGCGCGGGCAAGCAATACACCGTGCTGCGCGACGGCATCGTCTGGCGCACGATCTGGAATTCGCTCAGTGACGCGGTGCAGTTCATCAATCGCATGGAAGGTGACGCGGGAAACGCCGAGGTGCAGATCGTGCGGCTTGTCCCCGGTCGTCACGCTTGAAGCAACGGCATCTGAGGCTTTTTCCGTGCAATCGCGCGTCGGCAGTATCCTGCCCACACGGATTGGGCGTCGGTGATCGCTCAGGCAAAATGAACGGAGGAGTAGGTGGCAGAGACGGAGATGCGGGCGGCGTCCGCGACGCGGAGCGAGTGGGTACCGGCGTGGTTAAAGCGCCCCTATCGCTCGCTCGTACCGGGCTTGCTCTTTACAGTCGCGGTCGGCATTGCTGCACTCCTGCTTGGGGCGCTGGAGAGGGCACTGTTCACGTATGATGTGATCGAACCCCTCGTTCTCGCCCTGCTGATCGGTATGCTGATCCGCACATTTGCCAGAGTCCCCGCCCTGCTGGTACCGGGGATCGCCTACGCAGCCAAACAGGTGCTGGAGTTTGCCATCGTCATCCTCGGCGCGACACTCGATCTCCATGCGATCGTTCGCGCCGGCTGGCAACTCTTCCTGTGCGTCCTGATCGCCGTGCCGCTCGCCATCTGCACCGGCATCCTGCTCGGCAAGCGGTTGTCGCTTGAGTCGAAGCTTGCGATCCTCATTGCGGTGGGCAATGCGGTCTGCGGCAACTCCGCGATCGCCGCCGTCGCTCCCGTGATCCGTGCCAAAAAGCAGGACGTGGCGAGTGCAATCGCGCTGACGGCGGTGATCGGCGTCTGTGTTGTGCTCATCCTCCCCGTCGTCAAGGCGATGATTGGCCTGACGGACTATCAATACGGCATCTTCGCCGGGATGAGCGTCTACGCGGTGCCACAGGTACTCGCCGCAACCTTTCCCGTGAGCACGCTCTCCGGGCAGGTCGGCACGCTCGTCAAACTGACCCGCGTGCTCCTGCTTGGCCCAATCGTCGCCTTTTTCGCTTTCATGTTCCGCAACGAGGACGGGGAGAGAGCCAACCTGACCTTCGGCAAACTCGTGCCGTGGTTCGTGACCGGCTTCTTACTGATGGCGGTCCTGCGGACGGTCGGGGTGATTTCTCCCTCGCTCAATATCCGTGGCCTCGATGCGAGCGATTTGAGCCGGTCGCTGACCACGCTCGCGATGGCCGGGCTTGGCCTCGGGGTCAATGTGCGTTCCGTGCGCACCGTCGGGCCACGCGTCGCGGTCGAAGTGGTCGGCTCCTTGCTGCTCCTGATGACGCTCAGCCTCGCCGCGATCTACCTCCTGCGCCTGCATGGATAGACGGTGACGGTAGGAACCCAACCGAACCGGTGACAACGAACGATTCCGCGCGCCTATCCCGGTTGATTCACATGGTTTGCCGCCGCGACGAAGATCACCGCGATCAGGTGCGCGCCTGCGTCCTCATTCCCCTGGCTGCGTTCCGCGAGCCAGCCCGCGCGCCCCACCTTCGCCTGCATCTCTTTGGTCGCTTCTGCGCCCGCGTGTGCCGCATCGGCGGCTCGCTGCAAGGCGGTGGCGAGGCCATCCCCTGATAATGCCGCCGCTTGCAGGGACTCGGACGCGGGTACCAGGGCGTCGAGCATCGTTTTGTCTCCGAGCGCCACTTTGCCGCGTTCCCCGATCCCCGTTGCGGCTGCCGCGATACAGGCCGCGAGTACCGCGACTGGTCCCGCATCGGGCGGCAGTTCGCTCGCTGCCTTTCCGGCCCGCAGGAAGCCCGTCGCGACGAGGGTGCCGCTCGTGCTTGGCGCTTTGCGTGCCAGTTCACTGCCGACGCGCCGCAAGGCGGGCGCGAGGTCAAGCGCCGCGATCTCCGGCAGGATCGCGGTCAGGGCGTCGGCGGCGGTGGTCATGGTGATACCGAGGTCGCCGTCTCCCGCGACGCCATCGAGCCGGTTCAGTTCCTCTCGTTGGGCGCGCACCGCGTCGGCGGCTGCTGCGAGCGTCTCGGAGAGGGCACTCATCGCTGCACCACAAACGGCGTATCTACCGGCGCGTCGAAGAGCCGCACCAGTTCGTCGTCCACCTTGCACAGGCTCACCGACGCCCCTTTCATTTCCAGCGAGGTCGCGTACTCGCCCACCCAGGCCCGGTAGACTGCGATGCCATGTTCGTCCAGGAGGCGATGCACATCGCGGTAAAGGATGTACAACTCCTCCTTGGGCGTTGCCCCGAGGCCGTTGATGAGCACGGCCACCCGGTCGCCGCGCTCGTACGGCAAGTCCGCGAGGATGGGGGCGACCAGATCGTGCGCGATCGCGGTGGCAGTTTCCAGCGGGCCACGGCGCGTGCCCGGTTCGCCATGAATCCCCATGCCGATCTCCATCTCGCCATCGGGCAACGTAAAGGTGGGCACGCCACTCGCGGGGATGATCGTCGGCGAGAGCGCGACCCCCATGCTGCGCGTGTTCGCCGCCGCCTTTGCCGCCACCGCCGTAACCTCCGCCAGGGTTCCACCCGCAGCGGCCCGTGCGCCCGCCGCCTTGTAGAGGAAGAAGATGCCCGCGATCCCACGGCGGCGGGCTTCCTGCCCCTTCGGGGCGCTCGCCACGTCGTCCGCCCCGACCACGGTGGCGACTGCGATCCCCTCCGCGTCCGCGAGTTCGGCGGCGAGGTCGAAGTTCATCACGTCCCCACCGTAGTTGCCGTAGATGTAGAGCACACCCGCGCCGCCATTGATTGCGGTGGTGACGGCGAGCATCTGCTCGGCACTGGGAGAGGCAAACACCTCGCCAATCGCACAACCGTCGAGCAGCCCGTCGCCGACGTAGCCCATGAAGAGGGGCAGATGTCCGCTCCCCCCACCGGTGGCGATGCCCACCTTGCCCGGTGCTGGTGCATTGGCCCGCACAATGGCACGGGGATCGCCCGCCGCTTTCAGGTGATCGGGGTGCGCAACGAGGATGCCTTCAAGCATTTCGCTCACGAAATCTCCGGGCGCGTTCATGATCTTTTGCATCAGTCTGCCTCTTTTTCCTTTGGGTACGTGCTACCCTGTGTACGTTCCTTGCGCGAGCGCCTTCACCGCATCAGGCGCCGCATCGGTGTTTCCGCCGAGCAGAATCGGACTGGGGAGAAAGTGGTACGCGGTGGCAATGGCCTGCCCGGCGGGTGAAAGGAGGTACTCCAGAAACTGCTCGGCGGCGTCGGGCTGCGCGGCCCTGGTGAGGGGCGCAATGCTGAAGCGGATGGGTGCGCCCTGGAAGGTCTGTCCCGTCGGCGTCGTGTAGCTCGCGCTCGCGTAACTATCGGCGTAATCGGGGTTGCTCAGGCTGATCGCGTCGGGCAGGGTCAGGTAAGCGGCATTCGCGTCCGCCGCGCCGTTCAGGTAGAGAAAGGCCGCGTCAATCTCAACACTCGCTAACATCGCCGCACCCGCGCTGCCAACCTGTTGCGGGTTCGTGTCCGCCCCCAGCACCTGCTGCTTCAGGCCCGGCACGCCGTAGTACGTCTCCGCGAGTTGGCAGACGAAGAGCGCGTAGTAGCCCAGGGGGTCGAGGTTCGGGTCGTTGCGCATCAACTTCACGCCCGGTTGCGCCAGCACCTCGTACCATGGTTTCGTGCCCGCCTGCGCCGCCGCGAAGTCAGCGGCGAAGCGGCTCTTCGGGCTATAGCCGATCACCACGCTGTTACGTGCGAACACGGCGAACCAGCGCACCCAGTCGCCATTCGCGTCGCCAGTGAGCAGGGCATTGGTGCCGGCGTCGGCGCTCATGAAGAGATCGCCCGTCTTGCTGCCGTCCTTGATGCTATTGGCAAGGAAAACGGAGTTGCCCGCCACATCCAGCACCTTCAGGCCGAGGTCGCGCTGCGTGGCGGGGGCGAGGCCCTGCTGCACGAGGTTGTTCATGGAACCGGCATGGAGCACCGTCATCGCGGTGTCCGCCGCAGCGTTCGTGGCGGGCACGACGAGCGATGAGGTGGTCGCGGCCGCAGCGGCGACGCGGAGCGCGGCAACGGTCAGTGCGGTGCTTGCGGTGCCGGTGGCAAGGAAACGGAGCAGGTGACGACGCGACAGAAACATGCGAACCTCCCAATCGTGCGCAGATGATCGCCCGCTGCGACGCAACGTAGATCACTATAGACTAGATCAAAAAGACCTACAAATGCTGGCCCCTGATTGCGGGAGTGAAAGGGCGGTGGCAATGCCCATGCGGCGACGCATCGCATGATATGCAGCGGGTACCAGAGATGCCCGTTGGTGTTGCGCATACGCGCAGGATCGTCTTGAGCGGCGGGGCGGAGTCTGCGATACTGCGCCCATGACGACTTTGATACTCGTGAGCGGTTTACCGGGAACGCAACGCACCCCCCTCGCTGCCCGCCTCGCTCGCGAGCGCGGGTATGCGTTGCTGGCGAAGGACACCATTACCCATTCCCTCGCCTCCGCTGATGTGGTCGGGAAATTCGCTGCGTACACCGTGATGTTTGGTCTTGCCGCGCTCAACCTTGGCAATGGTCTTTCCGTGGTGCTCGACGGTTCCTTCAGTCTTCCCCGCACCCGGACCCAAGCACGAACGGTTGCCGAGGCGCATGGTGCGACGTTTGTTGCGGTCTCGTGCATCTGCTCGGACACCGCGCAATGGCAAGCGGCGCTCACGGCGCATCCACCACAAGCGGAGGGGTGGGCGGCGGATTTCACCTCGATTGAGAAGATGCAGAAGCGATATTACCCCTGGAAAGGACCGCATCTCCTTCTCGATGCCGTTCAATCCGTTGACGAGAGCTATCAGACCCTTCTGACCTATCTCGCCGCATTAGTCTGACGTCCCGCCGAGAGCAGACGCATATATGGACCTGGTTGTTGAAAAAGGGAGCAGTTGCAGGCGCTCTTTGCAGTGGGCCATCGGGAAGCACGTTGCAGCGTCCCGAACTCCCCCCGTGGATCATGCGTCACTACGGTGCGAAACAGATTTGGGCGATC
>JAABUX010003175.1_pt1 | contig 21694 bp, 16 predicted proteins | sample 5561851 | NCBI WGS metagenome assembly JAABUX01 (sample SAMN10711883, study PRJNA513361) | rock metagenome | isolation source: Antarctica rocks | place: Antarctica: Victoria Land, Richard Nunatak red sandstone | collected 2016-01-03 | reverse complement strand
TCTCCAACGACGGCCTGGCCTACACGTTCCACCTGCGCGCCGCGCGCTTCCAGGACGGCTCGCCCGTGACCGGCGCCGACGTGGTCTACTCCATCAAGCGCGCCATCGCCAATCTCAAGGGCTGGGGCTTCCTGCTCTCGGCCATGAAGAGCATCACCGCTCCGGACGCCCGCACGGTCGTGCTGCAACTCAAGCACCGCTGGGCGCCCATCCTGGCCGACCTCGCCATCTACGCCAACTCGATCATGCCGGCCGCCCTGCTGCAAAAAGAGGGCGCCAAGTTCTTTGACCACCCTATCGGCAGCGGCCCCTACCAGATCACGACCTGGAACAAGGGCGCCTCGATCATCCTCAAGCGCAACTCCTACTGGTGGGGACCCAAGCCCTACCTCGACGGCGTGACCATCCAGGTGGTACCCAACGACAGCACGCGCACGCTGCAACTGCAGGGCAAGCAGGCCGACATCGCGGAGAACCCGCCGGCCAACCTGGTACCGGAGTTGCAGGCCAACGCCAACCTGCACGTCGACCTGTTCCCGTCCACGCGCGTGGACTTCATCCAGCTCGACGAGCACTTCGCGCCGTTCAAGGACAAGCTGGTGCGCCAGGCCATGAACTACGCTATCGACCGCGACGCCATGATCAAGCTCGTGCTGCTGGGCCACGGGCAGCCCGCCACGTCGTTCATGCCGCCAATGCTCGATTGGAACCCCAACCTCAAGGGCTATACCTACGACCCCGCCAAGGCCAAGGCGTTGCTGGCAAAGTCGTCGTACCCGCACGGGTTCAAGTGCTTCCTGATCGAGGTCAGTAACGACCTCGTGGGTAACGGCGTGGCCGTGATCATGAAGGCGGAGTTAGCCCAGCTCGGCATCGATGTCTCCATCCAGAACTACGAGCTGATCACTGCTTACCACAAGGAGGACGGCGGGCACTCCGAGATGGGCGCGCGCTACTGGACCAACGACATCATCGACCCCGACGAGGTCGTCTCGTTCGCAGCCGATCCCGGCGCGGGCGCCCATGCGTTCAACACTTACTACAACAATCCGGCCGTTACCACGTTGGTACACCAGGCCCAGGTCGAGTTGAACCCCGACAAGCGCCGCCAGCTGTACTACCAGATCCAGCAGATAACTAACGCCGACGCGCCGCTGATCAACCTGTTCTACAGCCCCTACCGCTACGTCGAGGGTACCTACGTCCATGGCTTCCACGTCTCGCCCATCGGCGCGTACCAGCTTGAGAAAGTGTGGATGAGCGCGCACTAAACGACGCCCTCCGATCTTGCACAGCGCATCGAGCAGATCGACGATGTCCGCGGATGCGGCCTGCTGGCCCACGTCGCGCGGTGGGGGTCAACAGGCCGCACTCCAAGGGATTATAGGACAGGCTAAACGGTTCGGCGATACATGACAGGGGGTACAGTCTCGTGGGACGCTTCGGATTCCTCGGCAACCGGATCGCGCAACTGATCCCGGTCGCCGTCGGCGTCACCATCCTGGCCTTTTTCCTGGTCCGCCTGATTCCGGGCGACCCGGCGCTGGCCCTGCTGGGCTCGCACTACACGCCCCAGACGGGCGCGGTGTTGCGCGCCTCGCTGGGGCTGGACAAGCCAATCTTCGTGCAGTACCTGTTCTTCATGGGCAACCTGATCCACGGTGACCTGGGCACGTCGATCTACTACACCGTGCCGACGAGCGACGTCATCCTGGGGCGGTTGCCGGCCACGCTGTTCCTGGCGGTCTACGGCGCGACGCTGGCCGCCGTCATCTCTATCCCCATCGCCGTGCTGGCCGCGCTGAACAAGGACGGCCTCTTCGACCAACTCGTCCGCCTCACCTTCCTGGTCACGTTCGCCATGCCCGGCTTCTGGATTGGCATCATCCTGGTGCTGATCTTCAGCCTACATCTGCACGTCTTTCCCGTTTCGGGCTACGGCACGTCCTTCGCCGACCACCTGTACTACCTGTTCCTGCCCGCCTTCACCATTGCCCTGGGGTTCTCGACCATCCTGATCCGTACCTTGAGGGCAAGCGTGCTCAACGTGCTGCGCGCCGACTACGTCGATACGGCGCGTATCAAGGGCATCAGTCGCCTGGCCGTGTTGCGCGGCCACGTGCTGCGCAACGCGATCCTCTCCGTGGTCACGGTGTTCGGCATCAACCTGGCCTTCCTGGTCAGCGGCACCGTAATCATCGAGAACGTGTTCGCCATTCCGGGCTTGGGCCAATTGCTCATCTCGTCCATCACCGCGCGCGACTATCCCGTGGTACAAGGTATCACGCTGACCTTTGCCATCCTGATCATCGGCATCAACCTGCTCACCGACGTGATCTACGCGGTGCTCGATCCGCGCGTGACGTACAACTAGTCGTTAGCAATTAGCAATTAGCAGTTAGCAATTAGCGGAAGATACTTCAGTGTCCGTGGTTTGCCATGCGACTTCAGTCGCAGGCCGATGCCGCAGCGGAGGGAGGGGGACAGCCCGTGGCAACGCAAACAACGCAAGGAGCCGATCAGACGATCGTCCTGCTGGCGCCGATGGAGCGGTCCGTGCGGCGACGGCGGCGCCTGTGGCGACGGCGGCCCACGCTGTTGATTGGCCTCTTTATCCTGGCTGTCGTCATCGTCGCGGCGGTCGCGGCGCCCTTGCTCACGCCCTACGATCCCACCGCCATCGACCCGCTCAGTTCGCTGGCGCCGCCGCTCACGCCGGGTCATCCCCTGGGCGCCGACTTGTACGGCCGCGACATCCTGTCGCGCATCCTCTATGGGGGCCGCATCGACCTCGCCATCGGCTTTGGCGCCACCGCCGTCACCGTGGTGGTCGGCTCGGTCATCGGGCTCATCTCCGGCTACTTCGGCGGCTGGGTCGACGCGGCCATTATGCGCGTGGTCGACGTGTTCTTCGCCTTCCCGTTCTTCGTGCTGGTCATCGCCATCGTCGGCGTACTGGGCCCCAGCACCTTCAACATGTTCCTGGCCATCTGGCTGACCGGCTGGATCACCTACGCGCGCATCATGCGCGCCGAGACGCTGGTGGCCAAGAAGCAGGAGTACGTGCTGGCGGGGCGCGCGCTGGGCTACCATCCGCTGCGCCTCATGCTGCGCCATATCCTGCCCAACATCGTGTCCTACGCGGTCATCTTCTCCATGGTCGACGCCGTGGGCAACGTGCTGCTCGGCGCGGCGCTTGGCTTCCTGGGTCTGGGCGCCCAACCGCCTACCCCCGAGTGGGGCACTATGATCGCGGACGGCCAGAACTTCATGCTCTCGGCCTGGTGGCTACCCACGATGCCCGGCCTGGCTATCGTGCTCGTGGGCGTCGGGTTTAGCCTGTTCGGCGACGGCGTGGCCGATGTGCTGCGTCCGGGAGCGTAGTACACATGACGCCGCGTGAGGAGGTGCTACGCGTGGAGGGTCTGCGCACCTATATCGCCAGCGAGCGCGGCGTGGTGCGCGCGGTGGACGATGTCTCGTTCACGCTGTACCAGGGCGAGGTCCTGGGGCTGGTGGGCGAGAGCGGCTCCGGCAAAAGCGTGACCTGCCGCACCCTGGTCGGGCTGATGCCCTCCCCGCCAGCGCGCACGCTCGGCGCCGTCTACTACGCCGGCTACGGCTCGCGCAACCTGCTGACGCTCTCCAGCGCCGAACGACAACGCCTGCGCGGCGCCCACCTTGCCATGGTGTTCCAGGACCCCATGACCGCGCTCAACCCCGTGGTCCGCGTGGGCGATCAGGTCATGGAGGCTGTCGGCGCCCACAGCAACGTGGGCGCGTCGGCCCGGCGTGAGCGGGCGGTCGAGCTGCTGCGGCTGGTCGGCATCCCCCTGCCCGAGCGGCGCATGCGCGACTATCCCCACCAGTTTAGCGGCGGCATGCGCCAGCGCGTGCTGATCGCCATGGCCCTGGCCTCGAGCCCCAAAGTGCTGCTGGCCGACGAGCCGACCACCGCGCTCGACGTGACCATCCAGGACCAGATCCTGAGCTTGCTGCTCTCGCTGCAGCGCGACCTGGGCATGAGCGTGATCCTGGTCAGCCACGACCTCGGCGTCATTGCCGAGACCTCCGACCGCACGGCCGTGATGTACGCCGGCCAGATCGTGGAGATCGGGGACACCGCGACCCTGCTAACGCGCCCGCGCCACCCCTACACCATCGGCCTGCTGCACTCGCTGCCCGAGAGCGACACCACCTCGCGCTACCTGCAGCCCATCGGCGGCGCGCCGCCCGCCCTGACCGACATCCCGCCGGGCTGCCGCTTCGCCCCGCGCTGCCCGCTGGTCACCGACGCCTGCCGCACCTGGAACACCGAACTCCTACCGGTTGGGCCGGGCCACGAGGCGCGCTGCTGGCGCCACGACCAGACATGAGCCACGGTCTGTGAATTCTAGGGGCAGAGGGCCTGCGACCGCGGTCGCGGGTGTAGAATTCACAGACCCTGAGACATGAGCAGCCGCTCGACACGCCGGGCTAGTACAATGGGGATGATGGGGCGATAACGTCGAGGTGAGCAAGAGGGGATTGGTGAATGGGCAGCGCGAACGGCGGGCAAGGATTGGCGGCAAACAATGGGACGGTACCATCTGCATTGCGCGATGACCATGCGCCTCTTGCTCCGGCCGCCCTCCCCAAGCTGCAGCTTCCGTCTCCGGGTACGCCCGCGTCCAACAATGACGTTGCGCTGTTGATCGACTGGGAGAACTTGAAGTGGAGCCTCGCCAATAACTATCGCGTGACGCCCAATATCAGCTCACTGGTCGAGGCCGCGCGCGAGTGCGGGCGCCTCGTCGTTGCGCGCGCCTACGCCGATTGGACCATGCCCCGCCTGGTCCCGGACGCGCCCAACCTCTACCGCGCGGGCATCGAGCCCGTCTACGTCCCCGGCCGCCACCCCGGCGGTAGCGGGACGCTCAAGAACAGCGCGGACGTGCGCCTGGCCGTCGACGCCGTGGAACTCTGCGTGCGCCTGCCCCACGTCGGCGCCTACCTGCTGGTGACTGGGGACGGCGACCTGATCCACGCGCTGAACTTCCTGCGTCTCAACGGACGCCGCGGGGTCGTGATTGGCGTCGGCGACACCATGAACGCCCTGCTCTCCGCCGCCGCCGACTCGGTGCTGCTCTACGAGCGCGACATCGAGCCGCTGGCCGCGCCGCCCTCGTCGCCGGCCGACGCGACGCCCATGACGCCTGGCGCCCCGCCGATCGAGGCCATTATCGGCTGGGTCGTCGAGATCCTGCGCCAGAGCGCCTCGGGCGCCCCGTACCCGCTGACCGACCTGGGGCAGCACCTCCGGCGCGTCCACGGGTTCGACGCGCGGCAATGGTACGGGCTGCGGCTCAAGGACCTGCTGGTCCGCGGCCAGGAGGCCGCCCAGCTTCATCTAAGTACCATCGGCGGCGTCGACCATGTGTCGCTGCCTGGCGCGCTGCAGCCCGTTCCCGACGCGCTGCCCGACCCCTCGGACGAGCACCCGGCGGGGGCGCGCGTCCCGGCATGGGCGTCGGCGACCGCGATCGGGCTCGATGCCCTCTCGGAGGACGATGCCCGCGCGCTGCTGCGGGCGCTACGCGAGCTGGAACAACGCTCCACCTACCTGGTCTTCAAGTATGTCGTCGACAACCTGACGCGGAACAGCGTGCTGCCGCAGCTCGCGCGCGACCAGATCGATAGCCTGGTGCAGGACCTCATCCACCAGGGCCTGCTGCTGCGCCACCCCGCGATCGGCGTCAACCCGCAGGGGGAGCAGTTCACCTACAGCCAGCTCGTGCTCAATACCCGCAACGTCACCGTCCAGGACCTGCTGGAGCTGTCACCCACGGAGGCCACGCGGGCGGACGGCGACCCCGCCTGCGCCGAGTTGCTCGCCATCCTCAAGGCGCAAGGCGCGGTGTCGGGGCTGGGTCACCACTTCATCGCCGCGGCCGACGCGCAGGCCGAACTGGAACGCCGCGTCAAGCCTGAGAGTCTCGGCTATACGGGCGCGGCGGCGGTGGTGCGGGCCGCCGAAAGCGCCGGACTGGTGCGCACGCTGCGCCAGGACGACGGGACGATCCTGATCACCGCGCCCGACCCCTCGGCGCCGCCCCTCGCCGCGCCCGACGAGGTGCAACGCCGCTCGATCTGGTACGTCCTGGGTGATGCCGGCCTTCAGAAGGCCTTGCGGGCCATTGGCGAGGCGGAGGACCAGGAGGGACACGGCAAGGGTTTGACCTTGATGACGCTCGTCGGCCGGTTGCAGGGTCTCGTCGGCGCGGGCATGGCGGGCGCGACCGGGGACAGCGGCTCCCGTCCTGGTCGCGTCAGCATGCGCGACCAGTCGACCATGGGCCGCGCCAGCGCCCTTGTGACGCGCCACCTGCCGGACGCCGGCTTGATGAGCAAGATCGTGACGACCGAGTCCGATGAGACCGCTGGCCTGCACCGCGTGGAACGCTTCCCGCTCAACCGTTCGCACCCACTCGTCGTGCGCGCCCTGGCGCGCTAAGCGAATCCGCCGCTCGGGCCCACGCGGCGACCATGACAGGTCCGTTCGAGCATCCTTGCCCGCGCTGCCGCCATGTGAGCCAAGACCAGATCTACGCGCCAACGTGCGAGTGGTATACTCGACACATCACGCTATAACGACCATGACGATGATGAAGAAAGAGGTGGGGCGCATGACGGTTGACGAGCGTCAGCTCATCTCCACTATCTACGATCGCCTGTTGATCGAGGATGATACGGAGGAGAGTGTGTCGGGCTCTGACTTCCACCTGGCGGCGATCCTGGCGCTCTACGATGTGCTACTCCGCTACGCCCAGGACACGCCGCACGATTGGTATGTCACGGCCGAGGTGATGATACTCGTGGACGTGCCGGACCGCGCCCGCAATCCCTGGAAGCCGATGCCTGACGTCTATGTGGTGTTGGACACCCCCGATACGCCGCGCACGTCGCTGGATACACGAGTGGGTGCGTCTTTCCCTCAATTCATTTGCGAGGTTGCTAGCGAGAGCACGTGGGAGAAAGACGTCGTGGAGAAGCAACGTCTCTACGCCGACCTCGGGACTCAGGAGTATATCCTGTTCGATCCCACCGCCGAGTTCCTGGGAGAGCCACTGCGCGCCTGGCATCGTCTCCCCGATGGCTCTTGGGGTAGGTGGCCGCGGGATGATCAGGGTTTCCTGGACAGCACGGTCCTCGGGCTGCGCCTACGGGTCGAGGGCCGTTTGCTGCGCGTCTACGATCCTGTCCAGGGACTGCTACCACTTGCCAGGGAGTGGCAGCAACGCGCGGAACAATGGCAGCGCAGGGAACACGAGCGGACGGTACAACTTGCCCTGGCGCGGCAAATCGCCGACGAGAGGGTCGCCCAGGCGCAGCGGGCTGCCGATGAGAGGCTCGCCCAGGCGCAACAGGCCGCCGATGAGAGGCTCGCCCAGGCGCAACAGGCCGCCGATGAGAGGCTCGCCCAGGCGCAACAGGCCGCCGAGGCGCAAGCGCAACGACTCGCGGCGCTGCAGCAAGAGAATGCGCGCCTCAAGGCGCGGGGACCACGGGACGCCTGAGACGGTCCGTGTCTGACCTCAATCCGCCCTAGAATGGGACATCCGGCACGGCCACCTCAGTGTTAGTGCTGCTCTCCTGAGCGTCGGACGGCGTGTCCAGGTCCAGGACGATGCGTGAGCGGCCGTCTTCGGAGGGGCCGACCACGCCGCGCTCCTCCAGCAGGTCGAGCAGGCGCGCGGCGCGACTGTAGCCGACGGAGAGGCGGCGCTGCAGCAGCGAGACCGAGGCGCGGCGGTATTCACGTACCACCTTGGCGGCTTCGCCCACCAGCTTGTCGTCGCCCTCGCCCTCGCCCGCGGCCTCCGGCGGCGCCTCCAACTCGCTGGATTCGATCGTCTGCAGCGGAGCCGGGGCGTTGGCGGCGGTGGCGGCCTTCTCATTCTTTTCGTTGTACTGTTCCCAAAACCCCACCAACCGCTCGATCTCTCGGTCCGAGAGGAAGGTCCCCTGCACGCGCATGGCCTTGCTGCCGTCCGAGGGCAGGTAGAGCATATCTCCCCGGCCCATCAGCTTCTCGGCTCCGCCCTGGTCCAGGATGGTGCGCGAGTCGATCTGCGAGGAGACGGCGAAGGCGATGCGCGCGGGGAAGTTGGCCTTGATCACGCCCGTGATCACGTCCACGGAGGGGCGCTGCGTGGCCAACACCAGGTGGATGCCCGTGGCGCGCGCCAGGGCGGCCAGGCGGCTGATACTGTCCTCGACCTCGGCCGGGGAGACCATCATCAGGTCGGCCAGCTCGTCGATGATGAACACGATGTAGGGCAGCGGCATGTTCTTACTCGTAGCCGGCTCACCGCGGTCCAGTTTTTCCCGCTGCAGGGCGTTGTAGCCCGTGAGGTTGCGCACGCGCGCCTCGCCGAACAGCTTATAGCGCTTGTGCATCTCCTTGAGCACCCACTTGAGCGTGCCGCTGACCCGGTCCATCTCGGTCACCACGGGGTGCAGCAGGTGCGGCACACCGTTGAAGGTGGTCAGCTCCACCATCTTGGGGTCGATCATCAGCAGCCGCACCTGCTCCGGGCTGTTGTTGAACAGCAGGCAGGCGATCAGCGAGTTGAGGCAGACACTCTTACCCGAACCGGTGGCGCCCGCGATCAGCAGGTGGGGCATTTTGGCCAGATCGACCACCACCGACTGGCCCGAGACGTTCTTGCCCAGGGCGATGGCCAGCGGGGCGGTCTGGCTCTGGCGCCGGAACACGGCCGACTCCATGATCTCGCGCAGCGTCACCAGGTCCGTCACCGCGTTGGGGATCTCGATGCCCACGACGGGCTTGCCGGGGACCGGCGCCTCGATACGGATGGTCGGCGCGGCCAGGGCCAGGGCCAGGTCGTTGGTCAGCGCGGTGATACGCTGCACGCGCACGCCCGGTCCCGGCCGCAGGCCGAACTGGGTCACCGTCGGCCCGGCCTGCACGTCGACGATCTCGGCGACAACGTTGAACGAGGCCAGCGTCTCCTCGATCACGCGGGCGCGCGCGTCGTTGTCCCCCGTGGGCACGGCGACGGCGTCCGGGACGGCGTCGAGCAGACTCAGCGATGGCGACGGCCACATGGGACCCGCGTCCTGCCGCGTCGCCGCGGCCGGCGCCTCGACGGCCGTCGAGGCGCCCGTGTCCCTTGTGTCCCTGGTCGGCCTCGCGTCCGCCGGCTTCTGCCGCTTACTACGCCACAGCGCGGCGACCTTGGCGCCGGATGTCGTCGGCTCGGTCGGGCTGACGGGCGGCACGGGCGTCATCTCCACCGTGGGCTCGTCGGATCGCGTTGGGTCCTGGTTCTGGCGGTTGGCGTCGCCGGCCGTTCCGTCAAGGGCGGGGGCTGCCTCATCGGACGGAGCCTGGGGGCGGGTCGCGGTCGCGTCGGCGCGTGGCCGGCGAGGCTGGCGTACCGGAGCAAGTGGCGCCACTGAGGTCGACTCCTTGGTCTGCGCCTGTGCCTGCTCTAACCGCTGGCGCGCGCGCCGCTGGGCCTGTCCCTGGCGCCGCTTCCAGAGGGTCACGCCCTGGTGGACGACCGCGGCCATGCCGCGCCCGACCCAGCGCGCCGCCGCCAGCATGTGCGGCAGCGTGATACGAAAGGCCAGGATCAGGGCGATGACCAGTAAGACCAGGATGGCCGCCACCGCGCCGCCCTTGCCGGCCAGACCGCTGAGCTCGTCGCTAAGCGAGGCGCCGACCAGCGAGTCCGACAGCCCGGCCAGGCTGCCCAGGGTCAGCGCGGAGACGAACAGCAGCACGGCGCCGCACGACTCCTCGAAGCGCAGCCAGGGGCGATGCCCTTCGTGGCGACGGTAGGCGTCGAGCGCCAGCAGGGCGGCGCCGACGGGGACCAGGAAGGCTAGCGGCCCGAAAGCGGCCACCGTGGCCTGATGCACCGGATCGTGGCCCAGATAGATATCGAGCAGCAGCGCCAGGCAGAGCGCCACGGCCACGACCACGACGATGATGGCCACGCGCGCCGGGTCGACGCGTCCCTGCCATCCGCCCTGCCCACCCCGCGCGCCCCGCGCCTCGCGCGGGATGATTGCGCGGGGACGAGGCCGCGCGTCGCCACGACCGTGACCATTACCGTGGCCGTTACTCCGTCCGTCGCCAGACGCCGGGGCAGGGCGCTCGCGGCGCGCGGGCGTTTGGCCACGCTCGGTCGAGCCGGTAGCGGCGGTAGTGGTAGAGCGTGGCTCGCGCAATGGGGCGCCGCGCGGCGCCGGGCCGGTGCGCGGCGCGGTTGGCCCGCCGCGCCGGTTTACCGCGCGCGGTTGCGGCTCATCACGGCGCTCCGCCAGCGCCCGGCCGGCGGGGACGCGCTCGGTGGGGGTACGCTCCGGAGCCTCTTTGCGTGTTGTCATGGTGTCCTAATCTATGTGGAGTGGACGCCGCTACGCCTCGAGCACGACCGGGAGGATCATGGGCCTGCGGCGCGTTTCCTCGTACAGGAAGCGGCTGAGGGCGTCCTTGATGCGCCCCTTGGCGCCGTAGTAGCCGGGCGCCCCGCTGGCGCCATTTCCATCGCCGTTGCGCGCCACCGTGTCGTAGACGACCTCGCGCGCCCGCTCGATCAGGGCGTCCGAGTTGCGCATATGCACGAACCCACGCGACACGATGTCCGGTCCGGCGATGAAGCGTCCCGTCTCGCGGTCCACCGTTAGCGCCACCAGCAGGATACCATCCTGGGCCAGTAACTGGCGGTCGCGCAGCACCACATCGCCGATATCGCCCACGCTGGAGCCGTCGACGAAGACGTAGCCGGCCGGCACACGGCTACTGATGGTCGCGGTGGTGCGGGAGAACTCGATCACCGAGCCGTTCTCGGCCAGGATGATATTCTCCTCGGGCAGGCCCATCTGTATGCCCAGGCGCTTGTGCCACACCAGGTGACGGTACTGCCCGTGCACGGGGATCAGGAATGTGGGCCGCAGCAGGCTAAGCATCAGCTTGAGCTCGTCCTGCGCGCCGTGGCCGGACACGTGGATTTGCTCGTGGCGGTCATAGACCACGTTTGCGCCGAGCTTGAACAGGTTGTCGATGTTGCGGCCGACCAACTCCTCGTTGCCGGGGATCGGCGTGGCCGAGATGACCACCGTGTCGCCCTCTTTGATGGTCACATGGCGTTGGTCGCCATTGGCCATGCGCGTCAGCGCGCTGGAGGGCTCGCCCTGGCTGCCGGTGGTCACGATGCAGATGTTGTTGTCGGGCAGCTTCAGGGCGTCCTCGATGCGCAACAGCACCCCGTCGGGCACGCTCAGGTAGCCCAGTTCCTGGGCCATGCCCACGTTGTTGACCATGGAGCGGCCGACCACGGCCACGTGGCGGTTGTGCGCGGCAGCGGCGTTGATGACCTGCTGGATGCGCGAGATCAGGCTGGCGAAGCTGGCCACGATGATGCGGCCCCTGGCGGCCGAGAATACGCGGTCGAAGGCCCCGTCGATGACGCGCTCGCTGGGCGTGTAGCCGGGGGTATCGGCGCGCGTGCTGTCCCCGAAGAGCGCCAGCACGCCCTCCTGGCCGAGCTGGGCCAGGCGCGCGTAGTCCGGAGGCTGGCCGTCGACGGGAGTCTGGTCGAACTTGTAGTCGCCCGTATGCACCAGGACGCCGACGGGAGTGTGCACGATCACGCCGACGGCGTCGGGGATACTATGACATTGGTGGAAAAACTCAAGGGTCATCTCCCCGAACGGCACATGGCCGCCGGCCTCAATGGTGATGAGTTCGGTCTTGTCGAGCAGCTTGTGCTCGCGCAGCTTGACCTCGATCAGGCCGCGCGTCAACCGCGTGGCGTAGACGGGCACCAGCAGCTTGGCCAGCACGTAGGGCAGCGCCCCGGTGTGGTCTTCGTGTCCGTGGGTGATGACGATGCCGCGCACCCGTTCGCGGTTCTGCTCGAGGTAGGTTGTATCGGGGATTACCAGATCGATGCCCAGCATCGACTCTTCGGGGAACATCAGGCCGCAATCGATCACGACGATGTCGTCGCCGTACTCGAAGGCCATCATATTCTTGCCAATTTCTTCCAGACCGCCCAGCGGGATGACACGTAACCCTGTCTGTGTTGTCGCCTTGGCCACCCTATTATCTCTCCAGTTGTGGGGCAGTGTTAAAAATCGAACAGGCCCAATTGCTTGGGCGCCTCCTCGACCGCCGGGGCGCCAGCCCCCTCACCGGACACCGCCATTGCTCGCGCCTCGACCAGCAGGTCAGGGATGCGGAGCGTATCGGCCTTGAGCGCGGTCATCGACTCGGGGCGGCGCAGCGCGGCCGCCGGGTGGATCATGGGGTAGTAGATGCGCCCGTCGGCGCGTTTGGGCTGGCCGTGGATGCGCGAGATAGTCACGCCGGGGAAGAACTTGGCCATTGAGTAGCGTCCCAGCGTCACCACCACGCGCGGATTGATGATGCGGAGTTGGCGGTCGAGGTAGGGCGCGCAGGCCGCGATCTCGTACGGGAACGGATCGCGGTTCTCCGGCGGCCGGCACTTGACCACGTTTGTGATGTAGACCTCGGTGCGCTGCAGCCCGATCGACGCCAGCAACTCGACGAGCAGCTGGCCGGCCTGGCCGACGAACGGGCGCCCCTGCCGGTCCTCGTTGAAGCCAGGCCCCTCGCCGATGAACATGATCTCGGCGTCGACTGGCCCCTCGCCGGGGACGGCCTTGGTGCGCGTCTTGGCGAGGTCGCAGAGGGGGCAGACGCGGACCTCCTGGTTGAGCGCCTCCAACTCAGCCGCTCGTTCTGTCGTCACAGTACTCCTTTTAGCAATTAGCCGTTGGCCGTTGGCTATAGTCCACGGACAGCGATGCGCGCGGCCTGGAACTGCACGATAGCGACGTGCAGCAACATGCGGCACACAGCCGTCCTTCTGCTATACGGTTATGCTGGGGTAGGGGCGTATGCAATACACCACCCCACTCTACGATCATTGATGGAGGGGCATATGCAACACGTCCCTACCCGCGTCCTATGGACAACGATAAAATGGCGCTGCTCCCACTATCCTGTGCTTGCTCTACTCCACCACAGCGGACATCTCATATGGTCCGTTCGCGGCCATTGGCTGCAGCCGTCAGCCGTCAGCAGTCGGCCCTCTGTAACGGAGGGCGGACGGCTAATAGCTTAGAATCGATTGCCCCCGCGGTCGCCACCTCTATCACGGTCGGCGAAGTTAGGGCTAGGACGGTCGCCACCTCTATCACGGTCGGCGAAGTTAGGGCTAGGACGGTCGCCACCTCTATCACGATCTCCGAAGCGCGGACGGTCGCCGCCGCGGTCGCGGTCGCCAAAGCGCGGGCGGTCGCCGTTGCGGGGCGGGCGTGGCGTGAACGGCTCGGCGGGGATGTTCTCCTGACCGGGCAGGGTCTGGCGGTGCGACAGGTTGACCCGTCCCTGCGGATCGACCTCGATCACCTTGACCTGCAGCGGGTCGCCCACGCTGACCACGTCCTCCACGTTCTCCACGCGGCCAGGCGCCAACTCGCCCATGCGCACCAGCCCTTCCTTGTTGGGCAGGATCTCCACGAAGGCGCCGAAGTTGACCAGGCGCTTGACCACGCCGTCGTAGATCTGCCCCACCTCGACCTCCTGGGTCAGGGCGCGGATCTGGCGGATGGCGTCTTCCGAGGCGGTCCCGCTGACGCTGGCCACGTTGACCGTGCCGTCCTCCTGCACCTCGATGGTCGTCTTGGTGGAGTCCTGGATGCCGCGGATGTTCTTGCCGCCGGGGCCGATCAGGGCGCCGATCTTCTCAGGATTGATCTTTATAGAGGTGATGCGCGGGGCATACTTCGACATATGGTCGCGCGGTCCCTCAATGGCCTCGTGCATCCGGCCCAGGATGAACAGGCGCGCGTCATGCGCCTGCGCCATCGCTTGCTCCATGATCTCGAAGGTGATGCCCGTCACCTTGATGTCCATCTGCAGGCCGGTCACGCCCGTGGCCGTGCCCGCGACCTTGAAGTCCATATCGCCCAGCGCGTCCTCGATGCCCTGGATGTCGGTCAGGACGGCGAAGCGTCCCTCGTCGTCGGTGATCAGGCCCATGGCCACGCCGGCGACCGGCGCCTCGATCGGCACGCCCGCGTCCATCAGGGCCAGGCAGCCCGCGCAAACCGAGCCCATCGAACTGGAGCCGTTGGACGAGAGCACGTCGGCCACGATGCGCGTGACGTAGGGGAACTCCGATTGCGGCGGCATCACCGCGTAGAGCGAACGCTCGGCCAGGGCGCCGTGCCCGATCTCGCGTCGGCCGGGCGAGCGCATGGCCTTGGCCTCGCCGGTGCTGTAGGGCGGGAAGTTGTAGTGCAGCATGAACTTCTTTTTCTCGTCCGTGCTGATGTCGTCGATGATCTGGTCATCCGTGCCCGGACCCAGCGTCACCGTGCCCAGCACCTGTGTCTGACCGCGCGTGAACAGGCCGCTGCCGTGCGTCCGCGGCAGCAGGCCGACGCGGCAGGAGACAGGGCGGATGGTGACCATGTCGCGCCCATCGGGGCGCAATCCCTCATCGAGGATCGTCGCACGCGTGAAGGCCTTGAGCGCGCTGTCGAAAGCCTCACCGACCTGCTTGGGCTTATACGGGGCGTCCTCGCCGCCGGAGAGCGCCGCGACGGCCTCCTGGCGCAGGGCCTCAGTGGCGTCCTGGCGGGCCGCCTTATCGGGGTTCTGCGCGGCGCCGCGCAGGCGGTCGCCCAACCAGGCGCGCAACTCGGTCTTGAGCTCCTCGGGCAGGGTGACCAGCGCGACCTCGCGCTTGGGCTTGCCCACTGCCGCGACCAGGCGATCCTGCAGGTCGAGCACCGTCTGCAAGGCGTCGTGGCCGGCGCGCACCGCGCCGATCATCACGTCCTCGGCCAGGCCCTTGGCGCCGGCCTCGACCATCATCACCGCGTCGCGCGTGCCGGCGACCACGAGGTCCAACCGGCTCTCTTCGAGTTGGGTCGTGGTAGGATTGATGACGTACTCGCCATCGATGTAGCCCACGCGCACGCCGGCCACCGGTCCCTTGAAAGGAATATCCGAAATGGCGAGCGCGGCTGAGGCGCCGCAGATGGCCAGCACGTCGGGGTCGTTCTCCTGGTCGGCTGAGAGCACCGTGGCCACCACCTGCACATCGTTGCGGAAGCCCTTGGGGAAGAGCGGGCGGATGGGGCGGTCGGTCAGGCGGGCGGCCAGGATGGATCGCTCGGGCGGGCGGCCTTCGCGGCGGGTGAACCCGCCGGGGATCTTGCCGGCGGCGTACAGCTTCTCCTCGACGTCGACAGTGAGGGGGAAGAAATCAACTCCCTCGCGCGGCCCGGCCGAGGCGGTGGCCGTGACCAACACCACGGTCTCGCCGTAGGTCAGGAGCACACTGCCGCCGGCGAGGCCAGCTAGCTCACCGGTTTCGACGATGAGTTCTTTGCCACCGATGGTGGCCCGTTCTTGATGGACTGGCATATATAGCGAACCTTCCGTCACTCACGCGACACAATGCGCGGGCGGCAGGGGGAGGAGGGATAGGACAGGAGCGGAGTAGAAGGCATGTGGAGCAGCACCGCCGCGGAGGCCGTCACGCGGGGCCTCGTGCAGCGGGTAGATCGCGCTAACCGACAAAGCCTGCCGCGGGTCGTGGCGCCGAAGCCGGGTATCGCGGGCTGTACTCTGAACCGGGCACAATAGCACGGACTGGACACCCGGGACCGTTGTCCAGGTATCCAGTCCGTGACGCCCTCGGCTCAGCATTGCCGTACCCTTGCTACTTATTGCTGCGGCTGACGCGGAGGTTGAGGCGCGCAATGATGGCGCGATAGCGGTTGACATCCTCGCGCTGGAGGTAGGTCATCAGGCGCTTGCGGCGCCCCACCATAGCAAGCAATCCGCGACGCGAGTGGTGATCGTGTTTGTGCTCGCGAAAATGCTCGGTCAACTCGTTGATACGCCGCGTCAGAACCGCGATCTGCACCTCGGGCGAGCCCGTGTCGCCCTCATGGGTAGCAAACTCCGTAATAATGGCCGTCTTCTGATCCGGTAACATCCCCCTACCGTTTCCCCTTGTGTCGTCTCGTTCTTTTCTTTTTCTCTTCTTCTACCACTGTCCAGTATAGCAGACGCTCCAGCGCACCGCTGACGGTTGTGCAACTCCGGCGCAGCCCTCTGTAATCATGCTGCCGCGGCATAGCGGCCAACACCGGGCCATCCAGCAGGCCACTCTCCTTGTACTGTCTGAGCTTCTCGTCCTTGTTCCGCTATTTTACACGGATGTACATTGGCCAGGGCCAGTCTCTCCTAAAAGTCCGAAGGATCGCCAAGCCACGCCTCCTTTCGCGGGATGGTACTGTGAATGGAACCGAAGAGACCAGCTTCACTCCATTCCGCTCACGACAACCCTACGATCTAGAAACGTACGTCACAGGCATGCCACCTGTCCCGCGTCAACTCGCACAGGACGAGACGCTACAGTGCCTGCTCGAGGAGGACGACGGGGAAATATATCCTGTGGTCTCGACAGCCTTTTGGAGCGTCGAGGACAGACTAACGGGCGCGGAGCCATGGGAGGATATCGTGACACACGGCGCACATATCATAGCTATCGAGATGATGGAGATAGCGGTTGCTCTCCCAGAAATAGAGAATGACTATGACTTCTCCCCAGACCAAATTGCCCTTGTGCAGTCACTATATGAGCGCAGGCGCGGGATGCTAGAGTCATCCATCATCCTCACGAGCGAGGAACGTGCTGCGTTGGTTTCCCACGGCGACGATGGGCTAGAGGAGTGCCGCGAGATGTTGTTATGGATCAACATGAGAGTTGGCTAGCGCTCGGGCTGCAGGGATGATCCGGGGGTACGAGCAGCAGGCAGTACAATCAGAGCAGGCCGAGGCGAGGGAACGTCGCGCGGCGACGAGTATGCAGGCGGCCGGGGAACAGAGCGCGGCGAACAGCCGCGAAAGGAGTGCGCATGGCGAGTGAGCGGGGCCTTGTCCCGGAGGGATATAAAGAACTGCTCGGCGACCTCAAGGAGCGCATCCGCGCGGCGCAGGTCCGCGCGGCGCTCTCCGTCAACCGCGAACTCATCCTGCTCTACTGGCAGATTGGGCGGGCGATTGCCGCGCGGCAGGAGGAGCATGGTTGGGGGGCGCAGGTCATCGCTCGGCTCTCAGCCGACCTGCACCATGCCTTTCCCGACATGAGGGGTTTCTCTCCGCGCAACTTGCAATACATGCGGACCTTTGCAGGGGCGTACCCTGAACCGCAAATTGCGCAACAGCTGTTGCGCAATTTGCCCTGGGGTCATATCACTCACCTCCTCGACCGCGTGGCCGACCCTGCCACGCGCGACTGGTACGCACAACAAGCGACCACGCATGGGTGGAGTCGCGCAATACTGCTCCATCAGATCGAGAGCAGGCTTTATGAGCGGCAGGGCCAGGCGACGACGAACTTTCGCACGACCTTGCCGCCGCCCCAGTCCGACCTTGCCCAGCAGGCGCTGAAGGACCCCTACACCTTCGATTTTCTGACGCTTGGCGACGCGGCCCACGAACGTGACCTCGAACGAGGGCTGACCGACCACATCCGCGCGTTCCTGCTAGAGTTGGGCGTCGGCTTCGCCTACGTCGGCAGCCAGTACCACCTGGAGGTGGGTGGCCAGGACTACTATATTGACCTGCTCTTCTACCACCTGAAGCTGCGCTGCTACTTTGTCCTGGATCTCAAGGCGACGGAGTTCCGGCCGGAAGACGCCGGCAAAATGAACTTCTACCTGTCGGCCGCCGATGACCTGCTGCGCCATCCCGACGATCAGCCCAGCATCGGGCTCATCCTCTGCAAGTCACGGAACAAAGTCGTGGCGGAGTACGCGTTGCGCGACATGAGCAAGCCGATTGGCGTGTCAGCGTACCAGCTCACGGAGGCGCTGCCGGAGCGGCTCCAGGGAAGCCTCCCCACTATCGAGGAACTGGAGGCAACGCTGAGCGACGTGGAGGCGTAGGCCAGGGAGACGGATAGGGGAACGATCCATGCTCCTTGGAGAACACGGACCGGCAAGAGCTCGATGATAGGTGGTTAGTGATATGAGGGGGTGTTCGTGGGTGAGCAAGGTGCGGAAGCGCAAGTACAGGTGCAGTGGGCGGGCGAGCGGCTGCCGGTGACGGTGCTATTGGACGACCCCACGCCGTGCCGCAACCCGGCATGGTACGAATACCCCGACCAGGGCAACGTGGCGGTCGTGCCCAACAGCTTTACCGAGCGATTCTGCGACCTGATCGACCGCACCGGGGCGGCCGGCAAGTTCTCGGTGGTCCCCTGTCCTGGCGCGCAGGGCCGCATCGACGAAGGCATGCCCGGCGTCTCTGACGAGGACATGGCCGCCTTTTTGCGCCTGGTGCGCGAACGCATCGCGCCGCGCTGGGACATCAGTCCTGAGATGCTGACCCATAACAAGGCGCTCGACCTGGCGACGATGCGTCCGTTGGACGAGCGCGAAGACATCTGGGCCGCGCACCAGAACGTACGCACGCTGACGCCCTATATTGCCCGCGGCCTGGAGATCCTGCGCAACGTCGGGCTGGAGCCCAACGGCGTCACCTCGCCGTGGGCCTTCGGCAAGGAGGTCGAGCAAGACTACGCCGACGCCATGGTCACGGCGCTGCGCGAGGTCTGCGGCGTGCGTGTGGGCTGGTACTTCCTGCACATCGACTCGGACTCCCCGACGGTTCCCCCGCGCGTGATGCGCCTGGACCCGGAGACGGGGACCGCGCTGGTGAGCATCGTGACCGCCGCGCGCCGCAGCCCGACGGGCAACTACGACTTTGCCTGGCCCACCCAACGCGGCAATCCGCAGGAGATTGATGTGCTGCTCACGCCCGACGGCACGGACGGGCGCCTGGCCGAACTGTTCTCCAATGGCAGTCCCCTGACCTTCCATAGCCACTGGCAGTCCTTGTTCTCCAACGGCACGGGAGCTGGCCTCGACGCGCTGGGCATGCTCTGTGAGCGCATCAATCGCGTTTGGGGTGAACGCATCCGCTGGACCTCGGCGCGTGAGTTGGCGGTCTACGCCGCCGCGCGCGAAGCCACCCGCTTCGAGACGAGCGACGATGGCAGACGGCTGCGCGCTACCGCGCCTTTCGCCTGCCCCGAGTTTACCGTCACCATCCCGGTTCCGCCCGACGCCAAAACGCTCTCGCTCGACAACGCACAGCTTGAGCCCGTACAGGGCGAGCAAGCGGTCCTGCGCGAGGGCGAGTGGCGCCAGGACGGCGCCACGGCCACGGCCACGGTCTGCCTGACGCTACGCGACCAAGCCGAACTGGTCTGGCGGTAGCGCATGGTACACCAGTTCCTTCGTACAAGCGCGTGACTCAGCGTGCGGTCTGCTCCGGCGCGCGTCTCGGGGTTCGGGGAGCAACGGAACAGAAAGTCGGGTTCAGCAGTTCTTGGGGCGCCAGGGCGCTCTGCGTGCAGCAAGTGGTAGTACGCTGCTCACCCAGCACCGCCCGTCAAAGAAACGTAGCAAGAACTGGCCCACAGTGGGCCAATTGCGGTCATCGGCGCCTAGTTGTAAAAATGCCGATTGTCTTAGCGGCTGATCGCAGAGGTGTTCATGCTCTCTGGATCCTGGTGGTTCTGCTGGCGCGATCGCCATCTGACAAGACCCGCCTGATTCCTCCGACTTGACACATGCCGATATCGGCATATACTGGTATCCATGGCACGAGCAGCGACGACGTCGGACATCTTCAACGCGATCGCCGAGCCGCAGCGCCGGAAGATCCTCGTACTGCTGCGGGCGGGTGAGCGGCCGGTGACTGAGTTGGCCCAGGAGCTGGGGATGACCCAGCCGGGGACGTCCAAACACCTGCGGGTGCTCCGGGAGGTTGGGCTGGTGCGGGACCGCAAGGCAGGCAAGCAGCGCCTGTACGGCCTTGACGCCCGCGAGCTGCGACCGGTCCACGAGTGGACCGGCGGGTTCGAGCGGTTCTGGAACGAGAGCTTCGACCGGCTGGACGCGTACGTGCAGGACCTCAAGCAGGCAAGGCAGGAGGAGTGATCGATGGCAGCGACGGGACGGGACGCGCCGGCGCAGTCAGCGACGGCCGACCGCGAGATTGTGATCTCCCAGGTCATCAATGCCCCACGGGAGCTGGTGTTCGAGGCGTTCACCGAAGTCCGCCACCTGTCGCGATGGTGGGGACCGGAGGGGTTCACCACCACCACGCGGGCGTTCGAGTTCCGCGTCGGCGGGGAGTGGGACTTCGTGATGCACGGACCGGACGGGACGGACTACCAGGAGTGGATCTCCTGGACCGAGATCGCCCCGCCGGAGCGGATCGCGCTGCTGCACGGTGAGTCCCGCGGCGACCCGAACGCCTTCAAGTCGGTCCTCACGTTCGCGCCCGACGGCGCGACGACCCGGATCGAGATGCGCACGGTGTTCCCCACCAAGGAACTGCGCGACGAGGCGGTCGAGAAGTACCATGCGATCGAGGGCGGCCAGCAGACCCTGAGCAACCTGGCTGCCTACGTCACCGAAATCATTCAAAAGGGAGTTGAGGACTGATGGCCGGAAAAGTGTTTTTTAGTGTGTCGATGTCGCTGGACGGGTTCATCGCGCCCGAGGGGCGCATGGGCGACCCGCGCTGGACGGCGCAGTGGATGGAACTGCAACAGTGGATATTCCCGCAGCGGTTCTTCCAGGAGAACCTGAAGCTCGGCGAGGGCGGCGAGGAAGGGCGCGACAATGACATCGTGCGGGAGACGTTCGAGCGCACCGGCGCGAGCGTGATGGGCAAGCGAATGTTCGAGCTCGGCGAGCAGGCGTGGCCGGAGGAGGCGCCGTTCCACACGCCGGTCTTCGTCGTGACGCACGAGAAGCGTGACCCTTGGGAGCGGGCGGGTGGGACCACCTTCCACTTCGTCAACGACGGCATCGAGACCGCGCTCCACCGGGCCCGCGAGGCCGCCGGCGACCGAGACGTCCGCATCGCGGGCGGCGGCGCAACGATCCTGGAGTACGTGAACGCCGGCCTGATCGATGAGTTCTCGATCGCGCTCTCACCCGTGCTGTTCGGCTCTGGAATCCGCCTGTTCGAGGGCGTGGACGCGGGCCGCGTGGCCCTGGAGCCAGTCCGCGCGGAGCCGACGCAGCGGGTGACCCACCTGACCTACGCAGTCCGGCAGCGGTAACTGTCTCGACCTCAGCGCTCTCCCGCCGAGGTCAGCAGCGCGGTGAGATCGTTCGACTGCTGCCAAGTAATCAGCCGGACATTGAACTCGAAAAGCGTCTTTTCGATAGTCAGAGACGTCCGGCAAATGTCCGAGTCGGGTCATTACCGACCGGTCGTCGAGAGACATTGTGCCCCGGTCGCAACGCTTGGTCTACCCTCAGCAGCGGACGTTCGTCCTTGGCTCAAGATGTCGTACAACCAGAGCACTTTCGTGTCGTTCCGGGGGGCTACGCGGCGGCCTCGGCGGCCGACAGGCAGCGATAGATCGTCGTCTCGTGCACGCCGAAGGTCTCCGCCACCTGCGGCACGGACTGACCCTCATCGACCAAGCGCAAGGCGAGGACGATTTGCTCGAGCGTGAGCTTCGGCTTGCGGCCAAATTTGACGCCGCGCTTCTTTGCGGCGATGCGTCCGGGGCCGGTGCGGTCGCGAATGAGTGCC
>JAABUX010000048.1_pt1 | contig 21702 bp, 28 predicted proteins | sample 5561851 | NCBI WGS metagenome assembly JAABUX01 (sample SAMN10711883, study PRJNA513361) | rock metagenome | isolation source: Antarctica rocks | place: Antarctica: Victoria Land, Richard Nunatak red sandstone | collected 2016-01-03 | reverse complement strand
TCTTCATGCGGGTGGTGGGAACGGTGATGAGCTCGGGGTTGAGGGGCTGATTTTCGCGGAGTCCCTGGTAGTCGCCGAAGATGAAGAGGCGATCTTTTAGGATTGGGCCGCCGAGCGAGCCGCCGAGGTGTTGCGCTTGAAGGGAAGAACGGGGGCCGCGCCTGCGCCCTGGAACTGGTAGTTGGGACTGGCGTCGAAGAGGCTGGAGCGGGCAAACTCAAAGGCCGAACCGTGGATAGCGTTGGTGCCGGACTTGATGGAGGATTGGACGATAGCTCCACCGGCGCGGCCGAACTCAGCCGGAGCGACGGAAGTGTTGATGCGGAACTCCTCGGTGCCTTCAATGTTGGGAAAGAAGACGAGGGTGTTGACGAGGGCCTCGTTGTTGTCGATGCCGTCGAGGATGAAGTTGTTGGCTTGGGGACGGACGCCGTTGGTGGTGAGGGAGCCACCGCCACTGGTGTTGTTTCGGAAGGTCTCGGCATCGCCGCCGACGCCCGAGGCTCCGTTGCCGTAGTTGCCGCGGGTGACGCCGGGGGCGAGGAGGGCGAGCTGGGTGAAGTTGCGGCCGTTAAGGGGAAGCTCGGTGATCTGGCGCCCCTGGATGACCTCCCCGATGGAAGATGTTGCGGAATCGACGAGCGGGGCGGCGCTGGTGACGTCGACGACGGTATCCGCGGCTCCGGCGGAGAGCTTGAAGTTGAGGGCCTGCACCTGAGAGAGGGCGATAGCGAAGTTCTGGGTTTGGGAGGCGAAGCCCTGGGCCCTGACCTCGGCCTTGTAGTTGCCGCGCTGGAGGGCGGCGATGGAGAAGTTGCCGCCCGCATCCGAGGTGACTGTCTGCGAAGTGTTCGTATCCGTGTTGGTAACCGTCACGGTCGCGCCGGGGATAAGAGCGCCGGTCTGGTCGGCGACGGAGCCCTGGATGCGTCCAGTGTCCGTCTGGGCGATGAGGTGGGCGCCTGCGGTGAGAAACAGGCAGAGGAGCGCGACGGCGGTGCATAAGGCGGCTCTGCGCTCTGGGCCGAAGTGTTTCAACATGGGTGAAGCCTCCGAAATGGTCAGGGGGAGTTGATGGGATTTCGTCTTGAACTTATCCCCAATTCTCGGGTAGGCATGAGATCACCGCAATCGTTCGGGGTTCGTTTGTCGATCACTTTTCTTTCCCTCAATAAGTGCTTAGATTTCAAAGGCATTGATGGTTAGGTTAACTCTGGACCGGGTTCTTGCGATGGCTTGATGGGCGGAGGTGGTAGGCTTTTATGGCTGCGACCGATGGTTTCGTGGCAGGGACGAGAGGCTGATTTGGAGATCGCCTTCAGACCTCTTCGCCGAATGAGATTTCTTTGCCGAGGGCTTCGCCCCCCTTAGGCAGGTAATAGGTCACGCGTTGGGTCTGCTGGTCGGTCGATTAGCGTTTCAGCGCTGAGTCTCAGGAAAGGTTTGTCGGGTTATGTCGTCCACGGCTGAAGGCGTATTACGGGTTGGGTTCGGGCTGTTTGAGGCCGATCTGCAGACTGGTGAGCTTTGGAAGGCGGGACGCAGAGTAAAGTTGCAGAGCCAGCCATTTAAGGTACTGGCGATGTTGGTGGAGCGTCCTGGTGAGGTGGTGAGCCGGGAGGAGCTGCAGCTGCGGCTGTGGGGCAGGGATACGGTGGTGGACTTCGACCACTCTCTGGGAACGGCGATCAAGAAGATTAGGGAGGCGCTGGGGGATTCGGCGGATAACCCGCGGTTTGTGGAGACGCTAGCGCGGCGTGGGTATCGTTTTCTGGCTCCAGTGACGATATTAGCCGAGCGTCCGGCTGCGGTGGCTACGGGTGAAGAGAGAGGCGCTGATGCCCGGGAGTTAGCAGGGACTGCTGCGGCTGCGGTTTTACCTACGGCTCCGCTCGTGGTTTCGGGAGCGCCTGCGGTGGTGATTGCGACGGCCGAGGCGACGGACTCCCAAAGCCGGAAGAAGGGTGAGACTAGGAAATGGTGGCTGGTTGCGGGGGCGGCGGTATTGGTGACCTCGACCGCGGCGGGGCTGGGCTTCTTCCTTGGTGCGAGCCGGTTGAGTGTGGTTGCGCCGCGGATCGATCAGCTGACGACGAGTGGAAGGATTTCTCCGGGGACACCGGCGATGGAGAGCCTGCCGGCATCGGCGACGGATGGACTGCGGATCTATACGCCGGTGATCACGGCCGGCCGGGCGGCGCTATCGGACGTGGATATCCATACGGGCGCGGTTCAGGAACTACCGGTACCGAGCGAGATTGCGTCGCCAACGCTGGGGGATATCTCGCCGGATGGATCGAAGCTGCTGCTGCGGAGTCATCTGTCGCCGGAGTCAGAGCAGCCGTTGTGGATTGTGCCGACGGGCGGAGGGAGCGCGCTGCGGGTGGCGAACGTGGTTGCGCATGATGCGACGTGGATGCCGGACGGCAACAGCATCCTGTATGCGGCGGGGGATCAGCTGCTGATTGGGCATTTGCAGGATGAGACGTCGACGCCGTTCACGACGCTTGCGGGGCGGGCGTTCTGGATGCGGTGGTCTCCGGATGGCCGGCTGCTGCGGTTTACGCTGACGGATCCGATACGGCATACGCTGGGGCTGTGGGAGATTGGGGCGGACGGGCGCGGGGCTCGGCCGATTCTGGCTGGGTGGGCGAAGGGCGCGATGGTGTGCTGCGGAGTCTGGACGGGGGACGGACGCGACTATGTCTTTCAGGCGTCGACGGGGCAGACGAGCGATCTCTGGCGGCTGCGCGGGATGAGCACGGGGACGCCGGTGCGGGTTACGAATGGGCCGCTGAGCTTTGAGGCTCCGGTGGTGTCACGGATTGGGCACCGGATCTATTTTCTGGGACTGGATGCGCAGTCGGAGCTGCAGCGGTATGACGTGGGGCGGGGGGAGTTTGTGCCGGAGCGGGGTTTTTTTGCGGCGGCAAACCGGGTGGACTACTCGCGCGACGGGCGATGGGTGGCGTGGACGGATGCGCAGGGCAGGCTGTGGCGGGCGCGGACGGATGGGTCGGAGATGATTCAGCTGACGCCAGATTCGCTGCAGGTGTTTCTGGCACACTGGTCACCGGATGGGTCACAGCTGGCGCTGATGGCGCGGGAGCCGGGGAGAGCTTGGCAGATCTATGTAATTGCGGGTGCCAGCGGGGCTCCGCAAAAATTATTACGAGAAAGCCGGAACGAGGCGGATCCTTCATGGTCGGCGGACGGACAGGAGATTGTGTTTGGACGGGTGACGGACCTTATGGGTAAGGAGGAAGGGGAGCGGGCGCTGGAGGTGCTGGACTTGAAGACGGGTGCGGTGACGAAGTTACCTGGGTCGGAGGGGCTGTTCAGTCCGCGGTGGTCCCCGGACGGGCGATGGATTGCAGCGGTTACGCTGGACCAGCGGCGGCTGATGCTGTTCGACACGACGACAAAGACGTGGAGGACGCTGGCGGAGACGTCGGTGGCGGACCCGGTGTGGTCAAGGGACTCGCGGGCACTGTATATCCATGCGTCACTCAAGGAAATGCAGCCGATCTATCGGGTGGCGATTCCGGAGGGGCACTTGGACCAGGTGGCGAGTTTGGCGAGCTTTGTTGCGGGAGATACGGCGGACTATTTCTTTTGCGGGATCACCCCGGACAACGTGCTGATCGTACGGTCGCGAACGTCTACGGGGAATCTTTACTCGGTTGATCTGGATGGGAGGTAGGCGGGAGAGCCGGGCAGCGCCCCCGCGACCTGGGTCAGTTCTGCCAGTTGACGTTGACCGTTCCTACACCGCTGGTTGGAACGATGCAGGAGTGGTTGCTGCCGCCTTCGTAGGTCACGGTGCCCTTGGCCGCGATCTTGACGAACATAAACTGAATGGATTGGCCGGCTGAGACCGATACATTTAGGAACCAGTTGGGTAGCTGGGATCGAACATCGGACCTATGGCTGTGTCGAAGGTGGTGCCCACTGGCCGAGTTCTACCGTGTTGCCCGTGAGAAATATGTAGTCTCGGCGACTAGTGGGCGTCGCGTTGTTGACGGTGAAGGTGACGGGAATCAGCTTGGCCGCGAGAACAGTGAACTGGATCGGATTGGCGGCGACGCCGGAGCTTGATTTGAGCTGCGTCTGATAGACACCGTTGGCGACGTTTGGGACCGTGAACGTGACGGATGTGTTGGACCACGCCTGAATGGTTGCAGCGACATTATTGATGGCCACAGTTCCCGCGCTGGCGCCGAAGTTGTCGCCTGCGATGGTCACCTTCATGCCGGACTGCCCGTCGGTCCGGAGACGGAGTTCGCATTTCACCCGACCAGAAGCGCTTGTCGGGCCCTTGTGAAGTTCGCATTGCAGCGGCCGAACCACAGTATTGCCACCCTTGATGTCGTAATCGAAGTTCAACCTGTCGATCGCGTCGCCCACCATCGGAGTAACGACCTGTGCGTTCTCCCGGTCCGCTTTTGCCCTTTGTTGCTCCGCAACAAACCGCGTCCATCTGGCATCCTCATTTGCCTTGTAGGAGAAGCCGATCCGCGCCATATAGTCCGTCTCGCGCGAGATCAGGCGCAGGTAGTACGTCCGCTTATCCGTTGTGACAACCAGATTCGTGTCCAGCCCCGACACATGAGGTTTGACCATGATGAGAGACTGAAGGGCGGTTCCCTTCCCCGAAGTTCCCGGCAACAGCTCCCATCGCACCGAGTCTCCGATCGCCGGCTCGGTCGTCAACGTCTCGCCCGGCTCCAGCTCCACAATCGAAATGTGCATCGGGGATGTCACCACCGTAGGAAGCCCGGCACCGAAGGTGTACGTCACCCTGCCATCCTTACCGGCCTCCGGCATCGCGCTTTCCGATTTCGCGGCGTCAGCCAGCAGTAACGCCTTTTCCGCCGAGGGCGACAAAGCAGCGGCCGGAGGTGCTATGACCGCCACGTGTACTGCCGAAGCCGAACCCCCGCGAGGACCGCTCGCTGCGGTGTGGCGCACCGGCGCTGGAGTCGAGTTGGCCGTTCCACTCCGAGCGGCGCTCACAGACGGCACAGAAGGACAAGCGCTCTGCCGGCCGTTCAGTTCGTCGAGCGCCTTCTGAACGGTAGGTGCTCGTGTCCGTCACCGGAGCTGCAGCGGTTTTGCTGGCGCTGCCTGTTGAGGTGGACCCGCTGCGCCAATAAAAGGCGTGGGGCCGAGCAGTAAAATTCCAGAGGAGAGGCCCGCAGCCACAACACGACCCGCCCAACGCCTTCCAACTTCACGACTCTTGATTCCCATACCCTCTCTCCTCTTTCAGACCCAAGTGCAACAACGTTTCTCAGCTATCTCTCTACTTACCCAGGGCTCAAACGCTTCGTGACCAGGAGATCGTTGTCACATAGATTCCAAGCGGATTTCTACGCGCCGTGACCTCATCTTTGGGAGGCGCAATCAGAACGCCGACGACACCTTTCCACTCTTCCTTGCTTCCGGCGAGGTTGCCCAGCTGGTCCCGCTCCGTCTCTGACGAACGGAACCACATGGGAACGCCGCATCTCGAATAGCAGCGACCCACCCGAGAGCAAAGCAACCGCCGTCATCCCGAAAAACGCCATGCGCCAGTTCTGGGCGCGGCTTATTAGATCCCCGTACCGCTCATCCCACGCAGTACGGGCGCCCATGTAGTGCTGACTCACTCCGCTCGTCGTATCCTTCGCCATCTCTACCCTCACTCTGTCCCTTTACTCGTCGCCGTGGCCCATGCGCGGCGATATGCCGCCCATGCGTCCACCGTCATCCTGCATCTTGTTCAGCGCCCGGTCCAGATTGCCGATGACACCCGCTGCCTTGCCCAACGGGTTGCCGCCCTTGGCGCGCTCTTGCCTCAATGCCGTTTGCTCCGCAACAACCGCTTCCTGCGGACTTGCACCGTTTGCTATCGCGTCCAGTCGCGCCTTCGTACCGGCATTGCGAACCGCATCCTCCGTGGACTGCCGCGCCTGGTCAACCCCGGGAGCTTCGTTCGCTACGGCCGCGTCCCTATCCGTTGCACGGTCTGCCTGAGCTGCTGACACCTCAGCTTTGGCATCCTGCAATGCGTCGGTTTCTGACGAGCTCGATCCATCCGTGCCGACACTCCCCGAGCCGCCGTTGAGCGATCCCCTCTTGCCCGCGCCCACGCCTTCAGCATCGGCAGGAGTTGCGTCGCCAGAACCCGCGTCCCGGCTCTCAGTAGGGCAAACCTGCGATGTTCCAGCATCAGCCCTATCCGGCCATAGCGAGGCGGGCGGCTCCGGCGTCAACGCAGCGGCAGCGGCTTCCGCTCCCACTATGCCGCCTCCACCAGAGGCCGCTCAGCCGCACCAACCGCCGCCGCACCCGTACCACCCGTTGCGGCGGCTATGCCCATCTCCGCGCCTCGCATCGCAGCGGCTTGAGCGATGTTCTGAACAGCCTCCGCGCTTCCAGAGTACGAGGCCTAGAGTTGCTTCCGAAGTTCGCCCCGGCGAACGCCGCTGTCCCGGCCGCAGACGCTGCGCCTAGCGCGTCTCCACGGACATCGACAGCCCGCCGCTTGCCACGTTTGCCGCGATCTGCGGGATGGTCCAGCAGAGAAGGGCGTATATCGCAATCGAGGCAATAAGCCCAAACTCGGATTGAACCCCCGTCCACCCGCTAGCCACTATCCCACCGTCAAGGACGTCCGGGTAGTGGCAATCTGATCCGCAGTTGCCACCCACTGCGTGTAGAGTGTCCTTCCGAGGCCAATTATCAGCTCCAGCACCATAATTCGGACACCAGCGCTAACTACCATGCCCATATATTTCTCGGTATACGGAACAGCCCAACGCGAGCCACCAAAACCCAGGAATATATAGCCCGCACCGACTACCACGTAGGCCTCAACCATTGCCATTACGAAGTGGAGCGCAATGATGACGTAGGCCGCGACGATAACGAACGATCCCAACGCAAGGATCAGCGCCGGTGCTAGGTTTCCTACTCCGCTGACAAGCAGGGAAATCGGGTTCGTTGCGCGCCTGCAGCGGCCGTCGCCGCCGCCGCCTTGAGCATATGGCCAGCGAGCTGGACGCCAGCACCCATGATGTCTGACGCACTCAGCGTACTGACATCGACCCCTCCCGCAGTGCCACCCACGCAGATGAAGAAGTTGACGATGCAGCAACCCATTGTTTTCCTTTGGTCAGGAGAACAGCGAAAAGCCGATAGTCAGAATCTTTCGGATAAAAACCAGCCATCCAGGGCTGAAGTTCCGTGTGCTGGAGGACAAGGGTTATGCAGGTCCAAGTCAAGTCAATCGTTGCCAAAGCCCAGAACAGGTCCATCGCTATCGGGTAGATAGCGTTCATCCACGCTGTGTGCTCGTGGCGAAACCGTTAGCAATCGTTCCGGGGCCGGCACCGTTGAAGCCCGCGCCAGTGTCCGCACCAGTTCCCGTGATAGGACCTTGCGCCAACGCGAGCATCGGTCCGAAAACGAACGCTATTAGCACCAGCAGATGCATCATCGCGATGACTTTTGACCTTTTCATAAGCACGGCCCGCGTTCAGTTCGTTAGTTCCTACTTGCTCTTAGCGGGGAATCCATACCCGTTGTAGAGATCCTTCGGCGTGAAAAACATGGCTTTGGCAACGGCATCGCATACCCGACCCTCGGTAGTAGCCCCCCAATCAGCGGTCGCGGCCTTAGAAACCCTTCCACACTCCGGGCTCACCCGTTTGGCGACCTCCGTGTGCCTAGCAAGCCAGTTCTGGATCGCACCCTCATTCGAAGGGTTTAGATCACCGCTTCCTGCCGCCTCGACTTGTTGAACGATCACAGAGGTCTGCTTAGCTGACGTCCCGGTGGACTCGCCGGCTTGATCCGATTTACAACCCGCGAACCCAACGACTAGGACGCTCGCAACCATAATTGACAGCTTTCGGTACTCAAACCTCAAAGAGGTCAAGGGCCAATAAAAAGCCCGGCGTAGAGACCGATGGGAAGCTGTCAATCGCGACGACTCCCATGTACTTGTTCCCGAGCATGGGCTCCGTACCGCCGAGGAGATCCATACCGTCGATCATCTCGTGGAGGAAGATGGGAATTTCAGGCAACGCGAATTTGTAGTCGAGACCTTGCACCGCCCGCCGCACATAGCGGAGTTGCTCATCAAACCAGAACTTCTCCCCAAACTCGTCCGTCTCGGTGTAAGCCCTCAACCGCCGTGCCTTCAGCAACGTCTGGAGCTGGGCGTCAAAGGTTTCGGCCTTCGACTTGAAGTAAGCGATGACCCGCTCCGCAATGCCCTTCCCCTTCTTATCCGGCGACGAGAACACGTAGCCCTTCAGCTTTTCTTCTTTCTGAAACGGCGGGAGATAGGTCAGGTTGATGTAGTAATCGCTCTCGAAATGTGAGCCTTCCTTGGTGAACTGCGCTCTCCGCTCCGCGTCGATCAGGGTCGTCAGGGGATCAGGGAACTCACCATGATCCGGGTAGCCCGGGGCGTGACCTCGCATCACATCGCCCGTGATGGCGACAGCGATAACGCCGATGGCGAGAGCGACCGGACCGGGCAACGAGCTCTGCAACGTTTGCAGAGGCGTTTCCAAGTCCCTAAGAGTGGTGTTTGTTGAAGCGTGAGCAAATGGCGTCGTCAAACCCGCCAGCATCGCAAAGAAGGCCAACCGCATCGCATTGACCCGAGCCCCCGCCATTGAACGAACATCGAAAGATTCATCTTCATATGGTATTTCCATCCTCCCTGTGTGAACTACGCCCTTGTTTCAAAGTGCCGAGGTCGCCGCTCTGATACCTGCTTTTAGAAAAAGCAGCGACAGAGTTGTCTTCCTCGATGTAGACCACGAGATTGACGGCCTCAGCGAGGCCACGATTGCCGCGCGGCAACCGTGGCTCTTGCCACTAGAGCTTCGAGCCGACGCAGAGCCAACTCTGCATTGTCGGCATGGACAGTAGCGAATCCTCCGCTATGGCCCGTATTCCAACCTTCGATCAGCGCTTCCGCAGCTTTGCCACGGACCTTGCCCACCGTGATGCGCGTGGGAATCAGACGCATACTGGCGCGAATGCAATCGAGCATCGAGAAATTGGCCGAGGAGAGCAGGGCAATAGACTTCGGAACCTTGCAGTTCAGCTCCGGGGTGTCTTCGATGATGATGGTTCGGTCATCAGGTGCGAGGCGTGTCTGGGCTTCGAGAAGGACATCCAGGACCGTCGTTTTACCCGAGCCTGTACTGCCGGCGACCACGACATTCCAGCGGTTTGCAACCGCGTGCATCAGGATTCCAACGTGATCCATCCCCTCGACTTCTTTTACATAATTCTGGCGTTTCCGTAGAAGGTTCGCAGGGTCGTTCAGTCGGGTAAAGATTCCGGAGGCCGCATAGTCTTCGAGGGTTTGCACGTTCTCAGAACGCCGTTGAATTGCAAAAATTGGGGACACAACAACCGGGGGAACAATCGCCTCGAAGCGATACCCGAAGACTGGAAGATCGCACTCCAGCAACGGGCTCTTGTCATTAGCGATCGTGTTGCGAAGGTAAGCGACCGTGCCGATGAGCGACTTCGACTGGTAGTCCGGCATTCTGCCGATCACCACAAAGCCCTGTCCCCGACGCTTCGCCCAAAGGCGTTCATCAGAGCTTGCGTCAGTGGGTTGGAGAGCTCTTGCTTGATGAGAGGACCGAGTTCCCGCAGGAACTTTTCTTCGATCCTGTTGTCAATCTTACCGCGCTCGTTCCCATTGCCTAGCCCAATCTCTCGACTCCCGCATTTTGGCTATCGAGCAGCACGTACAATTGCACTTTCGTTGGTGATATACATCTAACACCAGAACGGAATAGCAATGCTGTGTGAAACCTTTAAGGCTCGAGAATCAAGGGTCGGTCTGGGCGCAATTACCAGGACTCGGGTGTAGCGGATGTGAGCAAATATATATCATGGGAGGATGTGCAATGGCTAAAGAGTTGCATTTGACGTCCATGCAGCGTCGAGCGTTCCCAGTGCTGGCACTGTTCTGATCCCGGCTCTGATCGTTGGGATTGGATTTGCGGCCGGGCTCCGGTGGGCGAGAACCACTTCCCTCCCCCCGGCATCTACCGTCTCACCTCAAATCCGCACGATCCGCTCATCTCTTTCTGTCCCGTTGGGCCGAGCTCCGTCGAATCGTCTGAGCGCGGCTATCAGGACAAGGCTTGGAACTGTCCCGACCATCACGCGCCCCTGTTGAAGCCGGTGGTGGCGAGGAAGACGATACCGTAACGGTAAGCAAGGCCGGAATCAGCGTCAACAGCCACTTGCTTCGCAACAGCCACGCCTACCCGCTCGACGGCCAGAAACGACCCATGCACGTTTGGCCTGAAGGTGTGTATCCGGTTCAACCGGCACCGTATGGGTGCTCTCTTCCTACAACAAGGGCAGCTATGATTCGCGATATTACGGTCCAATCGCAACCGTCAACATCATCCGCTATGGCCATCCCGTCTGGCAGTTCTAAGCTCTCCCGAACCGAGCAACAGGTCTGCGATCAGCTTGGGGCCATGCGGAGCCTCACGTTCGAGCTCCTCATGCTCGACTTCACAAACGACAGCAAGGCAACGATGCTGACGCTAACCGCGGACAGCATCATGCGGCGTCTGAGCTGGTTGCGCGCTCAGAATGCCAAAGGCTTCAACATCAACATCCGGCCTACAGGTAGCCATCTGACGCTGCTAGACGACCTCACACAGCAGCGAATCGACACTATGAGCAACGAAGGCTTCGGGGCGTGCGCGGTCGTAGAAACCTCGCTAGGCAACTTCCAGGCATGGCTCGACCATGGCCGAGAGTTGGATCGAGAGGAATCTACACTTGCTGCTCGCCTTTTGGCCGAACGGTTTGGCTCAGATCCAGGAGCAGCCGGCCGGCGTCATGCGGGTAGGCTGGCGGGTTTCACGAACCGCAAACCGATTCGCCAGCTTCCCAACGGGCTTTAACCCTACGTCCAGCTCCGTCATGCCGAGCCGAAGACGTTTGAACACCGCCAGAGCTTCGCAGAACAGCTCCGGGCGAAGCTCGACAAACCCAAGCCTGCTTCCGTACTTGCAAAGCCCACCAGCGCCCCACGCAAGCTATATGCCATTACACGGTTCCACGAAGATCCGCGCTATAGCGGGGATTTTAAGCCGAGCGGATTACACTTATGCCATCTACGCCCACTCACACGGTGTGACCGACGCGGAGATTGAGGCTGCAATTCTGCAACGAGACAATGTATACCGGGCATACCGCTGTTGTGCTTGAGCGTTCCCCTTCTCTTGCATTGAGGCGGGCGAAAAGTCGGCACATGAAGTTCTTGGACGAGGTTCGTTCTAGGACCACTCTGCATAATTCGGAGCCCGTCGCGGACTGGATTCAGCGACGCATCCGCACCAGAAGCTAAGCTCTTCCAGATCCGGCGATGGCCAGGTTCTTACATGGGGCCGTAGGCATTCAAGCAACACCTTGACTATGGAATTCAGCTTCGCTTTCTCATCGCGACGGTGCTCTGCCTCAATCTCGTGCTCGCGTCGAGGTGCTGTTTTCCATCACTCTCCGCCGACAATCACATGATACTAACGGCATAGGAGATTCGAGTTGCCGATGTAGGGGTTGAAAGAACGGATATGCGAATTGGCAACAGGAGGTTGCCAAAACCAGGGCGCAATCTGGCTCCGACCGGCTCTTCATGTCTTGCTCTCCAACTGGAGAGCCTCCCCGAGTCGTTCCGTTTACGTTGCGGCCACACTGCATCGCGGGTTTTGGAGAACCACGTTCGTCCTTACCTTAATGGCCGCGGTCTCACCGGACGTCCAGTTCTCCGATCATCTTCGCCTTGAGATGCGGGCTGGCATCTCAGGATGATCCTTCCTACCTGGCCCGAGAGACGCTGGTAAACACAACCCGGAGCGCTCGATCCCTTGCGGGCACAATCGCAGCAGAACCCAGCGTAGATTTCTCGACGGAGGTCGTGCTGGGAGCCCCTGCGACGCTGACTCCAGCGGCGGCAAGGCCCACCACCTCAATCCGGTAGCTGAGCCACCAGGGTTGGAATCTGCCCTCCGGAGTTCCGAGCGAAACGGTCACGGAACCATCGGCCTTCACGTCGCAGACCATGTGCAGCCTAAGGTACGCACCCTCCCGGAACCCGAAGCTCGTGCCATCGTCGTCGTACAGGTCGCCCGCGCAGGGTTCGCCGGGTAAGCCCGGGAAGACGCGCAAGGTGAGCGGCCCCCTGGGGGTCTCCTCGGTTGACTGCGTCAGCGGCTGCATCGGGACGATGGAACCGCCGCGGACGTACACCGGGAGTTGATCCAGAGCAGGCTGCACCATCACCGGCTTTAGCGTAGAAATGGCTGGGTCGCGAATCTCGCGGTCACGGCCAACCACCGTCGCGCGCCGGTCCAGCTTCTCTCCCGTCCAGTAGTCGTACCAGAGCCCGGGAGCAAGATGGACCTCGTAGGGCGCAACCTCTTCAGGAGACGGGGACGCGGCCACGAGAATGTCCGGCCCGAACATGAACTCGCCGCCGCCCTCCAGGTCCAACGGGCTCTTATCGGCGGTCGCGTTTGGGAACTCTAGGAACAGCGGACGAATGATAGGGATGCCGTCCCGCGAGGTTTCCTCCGCGGTGGTGTAGAGATACGGCATCAGGCGATACCGCTCCTCGATGTAGCGCCGGCGTATAGCTTCCTGCTCGGGGCCATCGACCCAAGGCTCGTGGTCGCGAGTCCCCTTGGCAGAGTGATCGCGATCGATGGGCTGAAACGCGGCGAGCATCAACCACTTCGTCAGCAAATCCGCCGGTGGTGAGCCGGCGAAGCCACCGACGTCCGCCCCCGACAGCGAGAAACCGCTCAGCCCCAGGTTCAGGAGCTGCGGTGTGGTTTGCCGCAGATGATTCCAGGTCGCGGAGTTGTCGCCGGTCCACGTCGCCGCATAGCGCTGTCCGCCGGCATAGCTGGCGCGCGTCATCACAAAGGGCCGCAGGTTCGGCCGAAGCGCGAGAACGCCCTCCTCGGTTGCCCGGGAGTTCTCCATGCCATACACGTTATGGATCTCCGTGTGCATCGCGGTGCGCTTCGCAAAGCCCGGCTCGTCAATGCGGTGTTCCACGTCGTCGGGCATCGTCTTGTCGGGGTACACGAAGACGGCGGGCTCGTTCATGTCGTTCCAGAAGCCTGCGGCGCCGTCGTTCAGGAAGTCCTTGTAGAGCGTGCCCCACCATTGGCGCGTTCCCTGCTGTGTGAAGTCCGGGAACACGGAAGGACCGGGCCAGACCGGACCGACATACTCCTCCCCGTGCTCTTTGACGAAGTGATCGCCGGCCTCGCCGCTGTCATACGGAGCGTAACGCTGTCCGGGCACGTGCGCGATGTGAAGATCCGTGATCAGCACCGTGTGGAAGTGCTCATCCCTCATTTTGTGCAGCAGCCTCGGGAAGTCGGAAAAGGTAACCGGGTCCACAGTGAAGGGACGGTTCTTGTACTGGAAGTCAATGTCAAGCCAAAGCACGTCGCAGGGGATGTGGTCCGCCCGCATCCTCGCCGCAACCTCCTCCAACCGCGTCCTTGGGGTATAGGTGTAGCGCGACTGTTGGTAGCCCAGCGCCCACTTTGGCGGTAACGGCGTCGATCCGGTAAGCCAGGCGTAGGCATTAAGAACCTTCTTCGCGTCCGGACCGTATAGCAGGTAATAGTCCAGCGGACCGTCTGGCGCACTGAAGCTGTACCGGTCCTGGCGCTCGCGTCCGAAGTCAAAGAACGTCCTGTACGTGTTGTCGAACAGCACGCCAAGCGCGCGTCCTTCCCGCATATTGAGGAAGAACGGGACAGATTTGTAGATAGGATCCGTCGACTCCTGCCAGCCGAAGTGATCGGTGTTCCACATCACGAACGCCTCACCAGCCCGATCTAAAGGACCGGGCTTGTCGCCCAGGCCGAAGAAGTGGTCCTCGGCAGTCTTTTGCTTAGTCACCCGGAAGCTGGTTCCTGTCCACGTGGTCGGGACCGTGTCGGCCTGCAGCACGTGTCCTGCACGGTCCGAGATGGTGACGCGCTCGTCCGGACCGACTGAGACTTTAAGAGCCGACGTGCTGAATCCGTCCGTCTCCGGCTGCACCTTGACCCGCGCCGTACGGGCTTCGGGCAGAACCGCCCAGGAAACATCCTCGGCAGGGTGGCCTGCCCGCTCCATGCGGACCCGCAGAACGTCGGCGCGAAGCGCATCCACATGCAGCACGGTTGTGGGGGTGCTCGCCGAGACACCAGTGGGAGTATGCGTCAGCGATGCATGCTCCTGCGCCGAGGAGTCGGCCGCATACGCCAGGATGCCCAGCAACAACAGCCCTGAAACGGCGCCGCGGGGGGCGTGGTAAGAAGACATAGATCGTGCGTCAGAGGACATGCTATTTGCAGAGTCGGCATCGCAGCGGCTTCACCGCAATGCACGGCAACTCTTCTCCGCATCATTTATACGTCAACAGCTAAAGTCTAGGTGCAGCAAGTTACATCCGCGACGCAGGCCTCGGAACTACTTCAAATTCAGCGTAACATGTCGCCCGTGAAGCTCTGCTCCACGATCAAGGGCTCGCTGTCCTGTGTCAGGCCGACGAAGATGTAGCTTTGGACATCGCCCGCGAGGCATCGTTCAGCCTGATTAGCTGTTATACAGTTCCACCCGGCACCGAGATTCGGTCCACGGGCTGCGCCGGGTCCAGGGATTCGTGCAGTACAGGTACCGGCTGTCGGCCGGCCATACAGGATCGGCACCCGAATGGACCGGCAGCGTCTTCCACTGCTGCGTGGCGACGCTGAAAAGGCGCACCTGGCGCTGATCCAGTGAAAGCGCCGCGATATAACTGCCGTCAGGCGACCACCGCGGGCTAAACAGGTCCTCGGAAGGCACCTGGTCAATCGCGCTGGTGTCGAGGGATCCTTCATCGTGGGGATTCCCGCTGGGGTAATGAGGAGAGAGAGGGTGCGGGTTCCATCATGGCTCGGAGCAGATCCACCGCTCCACTCAGAAGCCGGATACAACGTTGGGTTTACTCCATCTAGTACCTGGTTGGGATCGATGCTTTGGTCGCTTGTGCGATGGTATTCGGCAGCACTCCGCAGGCGGAGAGCGCACAGCTGATACGTTCCTCTGTTCATCGACACTCGGTGAGAGGCTGCATCTCAAGACGATAAGCAAACCCGTCGCCGACGTTAGCGTACTTTAAGGTCCAGCGTGTAGAGGTCGCCGGTACCGATCCGTGGTTGAACGAGTGGCTCGTTGGCCTGAGTAAGTCCCCCAAAGAAATACTTAACGGTAGCTCGATCGTGAAACCTGCTCAGGTCAGCGACGACGTGCAGGTCCCCATTTGGAACTCGTATCTTCAAAATGGGCTGCTTATCTTCAAGAAAGCGTGAAGGTAAATGGATTTGCTGTCTGCACTCCAGATTGGGTCTGCGGCACTAGTTCTTGCCAGTTCCTTCCACCGTTCCCGAACAACATCGTAAAGCATGAGGCTCTTCTGATTTAGAGACAGGGCGATGATCCATCGACCGTCAGGTGACCAGCGCGGGCTGAACATCCCTTCTGAATCTGGCAACGTCTCCGTTTTCATCGTTGCCAGATGGACGATCTGGATAGAGTGTGATCCGCTCTCCTTCCCCATCAGATCAGGCTCTCGGCCAAATATCAGGTCCTGCCCATCCGCCGACCAGCCAGGGTCGGCAGCGTTGCGATCCTCATTCAGCAAAGGCTCGGGTGTTCCTCCATCCGCATACACAAGGTACGTCCGCCAGACCTTTCCCGGTTCACGAGCCATGACAGCCAGCCGTTTGCTGTCCGGTGACCAGTGCGCCATGAAAACTTCCATATATCCGGGCGTGAGCTGTATCTTGTCCGATCCATCGTTCACTCGGGCCCGCCATAACTTCTCGTCGTGATCCGTCCAAGCTACCCATGCCCCGTCCCGCGAAAAATCAACACGGGTTGCATCGGCCAGAAACGCCGGTGCCGGATGAAACCCTTCTTTTTTGTTAAACTCCTGCATCCCGAGAGGTTGATCGAGGCCCATAAAGAAAATGCGTGAGCCGGCGCGAGCCGCTACCGGCGATAGAAAGCGCACGGGCCGTTCGTCAATTGTGAAAGGCTCGAGGTACGCCCACTGCCTTTCAAGTCCCACAGGTTATCCCCTGACTGAAGGACGTACACACTGCCATCCGACGTCCAATTGCCACAGCAGGATGAAACATGCCCGGCTTGCGGGGTGCGTAGACGTTGCGGTACTCCGCCCCTGCTTTGCATCTCCCATATGCCGGAGCTATGCGTGACAGGATCCTGTAACGTAAACCGCAGTAACTTCCCGTCCGGCGACCAGCGCATCCAGAACGCTCGTCCTTTCAATCTTGCAAAGGGTGTTGAAATTCCGTCATCCAACCGGATGACGTCCAGATCGTTGCCATTGGCATAGAGGACACTGGCTCCGTCCGGCATCCATGCGGCATCATGGGCCAGCACACTCCCAACCCGAAGTGCACTCCCGCCAAAAGAAGGCACAATCCATAGCGGCTGCTCCGAAGCTGACGATAGATTGCTTTTCAGCAGCAGCTTCGACCCATCCTTGCAGATATCTGCTAGTAGGCTGGAACCAGTTCCTTAGGTAATGGAAGTGCCTGCACTTCTCCCGTGCTGATGGAAACAGCCGACAGATGAGGGCGGCCCTCTTCCATAACCGACGTCAAAACGCGGTCGCCGTCCGTAGCCAAGGTGAGTAGATTTTCCAGGTCTGGCGGTCCGGTCGAGATGATCCCGCTATGGGTCAGCTGATCGACTCGCAAGGGAGCCGCTTCCGCAACTCTTCCCGTGTTAACACCTCGCCAGGTCTGGCCAGCAGAGTCGTGAGCACCTTGAAAGGCTGGCCTGCAAGCCGGACCTTGTGACCCGCTCTCCACAACTCCCCTGCAGATCCGCTTCGAACAATCCGAAGGCGATGCGATCTGTTTGTTGGAGGATGGACATCTCCCGCCTTTGAGTCCTCGCACGAAATACTACTGCATAGTGGCATTCGAGCCCAACCGGCATTAAGATCCTGCTGCAAGCTGCTCAAAGCAGGAGCCCTCCGCGGCCGACAGGCAGCTGATAGCTGGCGGCGACGGTGCCGCGATGGCGCACGTCGAAGGGCGAGCTGCCGTACTCGGAGCGCAAATAGAAGGAGTTGCGAGGTAGGCTGCTGGTTCCGGCGCCGGGAGCGAGGGCGTCGTTCGAAGGCCTCCGATCTGGCCCGTGGCTTTGAGCTGCAGGCCGTTGTAGTTCGAGCCGCCGGTGGACGTCTGGAAGAGCTCATGAAGGAAGGCGGTATGGTAGGTGGCGGGATAGGTAGTGTAGAGCGCGTTGCGCTGGAGTGACGAGGGCTTGACCCCAGAAGCGAGGAGAGCCGCGACTAGCGCCGGCTGCGGCGGAGCCCCATCGATCTCGCGGCGGATGTGGGTTCCGTGGCCTCCGACGTAGTTCACCTCGGCAGTGACCTTGCCGAACTGGTGCTGGACTCCGATGTTGTAGGTCTCGCTGGTAGGCATCTTCAGGTTGGGATCGATGACGACCGGCTCGTTGAACGATCCGTTGCCGATGTTGGCGGAGGGAGTGAGGGTTCCGGGCGGGAGCGATGTGGCGACGGTCGGCGTGGTGATGGTGCCGTCGTAGGGAAGGTCATTCTCCTGCGCACGGCGCTGGAGATCTGTGGTGAAGAACTGGTACTCCGAGGTGTTGGCGACCGCACCCTGGCGGCCAAATACGAGGTCCTTAAAATTTGTGTAGCTCGGGGACTTTGGATTGCCGGCGAAGGTGTAAGCGACGTCGCCATTGGTGCTGTGTTCGTTGAGCGCGATCTGCTCCCGCGAGAAGAAGTTGTCGAAGCTGTTGTCCTTGACGCTGTGGAACTCGCCGCCGAATTTAATGGAGTGCGCTCCCTTGTTGACGGTGAAGGTATCCGCGAAGGTGATGATAGAGCTGAGGCGGGCCTGCGCGTTGCTACCGCCGAGAGAGACACAACCAAAGGTGAAGAATCCGGGAAGCGTGATGTCGCGGCCGTTGCCGTAGGGGTCCGTGCCGGTGAGGGCGTCGAAGCCGGCATGATTGCAGAAGAAGCCACCATTGTTCTGGTTGTAGCCGCCGCGGAAGAGGTTGGTCGTCCTAGTGGAGAGAGCGGACGCGATCGAGATCACACCGTTGTGCGTGGTCTGGATGCTGGCGGTGTTTCCGTAACCAGGGAGAACCTCGTCATGGAACGGGTCGCTCTCCGCGGCATGGCCGTAGATGTAGCGGACGGTGAGCTGGTGTTTGCCGGAGAGCTTCTGGTCGAAGCTGCCGGTGATGTTGTAGGAGTTGAGGGTGTCGCCGGACGTGTAGAAGTAGGTGGCGCTCACGCCGTCACCGTTATCGGCCTGTCCCGCGGGACGGCGGCGAGAATCTTTGTGACGACGGGGTCGGGGCGCAGTCCTGTCTGATTCGCCCGATTGGCCGGGCCGGAGTTGAGATCGCGAGGGTCTGGCTGCCGTCGACGGGATCAACATATGTGAAGTTTGCCGGACTTGTAGGCGGCTGTCGGGACGGTCTGGGTCGCGGTACGCGTTGTCCTGAAGCGCTGCACCTCGCCGTTGAGGAAGAAGAAGGTGTGCTCCTTCCAAAGGGGACCGCCGACGGAGGCGCCGAAATCGTTGCGCACATGGGGTCCTGCTTGCCGTTGGACTTGGTGTTGAAGTAATCGCGCGCGCCGAGCGCGTTGTAGCGGCCTAACTCGTAGACGTCGCCGTGGTACTGGTTACTGCCACCGCGGGTGACGACGTCGATGACGGCCCCGGTGTTGCGACCGAACTCGGCGTCGAAGTTGTTGGTGATGACGCGGAACTCCTGAGCGGAGTCAGGATTGGTGGAGGAGATGCCGGACTGGCCACCGGGGACCGAGGTGTCGTTGTTATCCGCACCATCGAGCATGAAGTTGTTGTTGCGGTCGCGTTGGCCGTTTACGGAAAATCCACCCACGTTGTTGGCGGCTGTGACGACGCCGGGTGAGAGCAGGACGAGCTGGTAGGGTCGCGCAGAATGAGCGGAAGATCATTGATCTGCCTGGCGTCGATGACGGTGGAGATCTGATAGCTGCTGGTCTCGACGGGTGCAAGCGCGACGTCGGAGACTTCGACGGACGTGGTGGCGCCGGCGACCGCAAGCTTGAAGTTCAGGGGCAGGGTCGCGGCGATGGTGAGGACGACGCCCTTACGCAAGGAGTCCTGGAAGCCCGGCGCCGAGACCCTGATGGTGTAGACGGCGGGGGGAAGCGCGGCGAAGCTGTAAAAACCGGCCGAGGTGGAGGAGGCGGTGGTCGTAAAGCCGGTCGACTCGGAGCTGGCGGTGACGGTTGCGTTGCAACGGCCGCTGCAGCGGGATCGAGGATCTGGCCGGTGATGCTTCCGGTCTGAGCGGAGAGCGGGCCGTTTGGCTCCCGCGGCGTCTGCCAGTCGTTTGGTTCCGAGCTCGATGGCAGCTTCGTCGACGGCAGCGAATCCTATCTGCAAGCCTTCTCTTACGGTCAGGCGATGGAGATACCGGCTCAACGGGACGACGTCGATGTCTCTGCGCACGGCCTCGAGGGTAACAGCCTCGGCGGACAGACCTGGACGCAGCCAGCCTACGGTCTGAAGGCCGGCTTCAACCTCTGAGAGCTCGACGAAGTCAGAGAGATGTTTCTGCGCGAAGTACGAGAGGGCGCTAAGGCGTTCTGCGTAGATCTTCCTGGTTCGACGGAGATGGCGACCGAAGTGGCCGAGCTCGATGAAGTCGCAGAGGACCGCCTGATCGATGACGGAATGGTGTCGCGTCACCAGCGTCTTTGCGCGGGTAAAGACCTCGACAAGCTGAGGAGGGAGGACGATGTATCAGCACCTCACGCTGAGCCGGGGTATCGCAAAAATCTAAAGCGGCTTCTGCAGAGCTGTGAGAGATCCGCGGCCGAGCCGTAAACGGCTCGGCCGGTCTTCATTCGGTACAGGTCCGCGCGGTGCCGGCAGTCTTCATCGCACACTGCATTCGGGGGACCAGCGACCGCCGGCAAATTCTTGGTGGTCCGGAGCATGTTCGCCTTCTGAAGCAGTCTCATCCACCTCTACAGCAGGCTCACATATACAGAGAAAACAGATGGTCACTAGTATCGTTTTCTTAAAAAAGGTTGCACAAAACGACAACGCTTCAATTGGCGCCCCTTCTTCTTCTTGTATGCAGTACTACGTTGACGCATTCGCAGGAACGCGTAACGGAACACGATTTACATCAAACGTGAAGCAAGTTCAGGCACTCACTGACGCAACGGCGAGAACCTCGGATACAGAGCCCTCGCAAGGGCGTCCAAAGCGCACCTCTTCATATGAAGAGATCGCGGTAGGCAGTACGCTGCGCACATTCCTCCTGTACGTCCCTGAAACCTAACAATCTGGCCGAAGCGCCCTTTTGATCGCCTTACACGGACGCGGTAGCGGGGGCCAGCCTCGACCGTACACATCGAGCTCAAACCCGGGTTCCTACCGGCGACGTTTCACCTCGGCCGGCCTCCCCATCCGGCTGCTCCCGCCGCGGACCGCCTTCCGACTCCGCAGCCGACCTCGCTCGAACGGCTCCCCGAGGAGCCTATGCTGCCGGAGCCCCGGTTGCGGAGCCGCAACGGCCGCTTCCAGGCCAGCTCCCCTCGCGGCGAACCGCGCTCTTTGCGGTCGGGATCCTTGCGATCCTCGCGATGGCCGGATTGGCAGCCTGGAGATTCGGGGTTGCGGCGTGGGCTTCGCCGCAGAGATGATTCTGCGCCCCGCTGACCGCCACCCAGAAGCCGATTTTACTGTATCTCGGATCCAACGTGGCGTACCGTTTCACCCCCGAGTTCCAAGCCGGGTATCAGAAAGAGCATGGCCTCACGGAGAACGGTCCTGAGTTTTTTCGTCGATCTGCCGCGGAACGGCACCGTGCAGACAAGCGACTTGGTGCCGGTGCCGAGCACCTTCGTCACCGTTGGCGAAGACCGGGGGGCCGGCGATCACCGTGAGTGGCATCGGATCGTACGGCACGCAGGCGGCTGCGGAGTTCATCACCAGCGAGGACAAGATGAGCGCCATGCTGCGGGACGCGCCGCCGGACTGGGAGCGGAAGAACTTCCAGGCGGTGCTGCGCATACGCGTCGTCGCATTCACTCCCGTGGCCGTCGAGGTCGTGACCACAACCTGGTGGTAGTTCCCGTCCGTGGCTGCAAGGCTGGTTTATAGCGTCAGCCGGTGGCGTTGCCGTATTAGGCTAAGGCTCTCGAAGGGGCGCGGATGAAGCTTCACCTTGCTGGCGAAGCGGATAGCAGGTGGCGCACATCCCATTCGCGAGAACCCGCTCGCTTCCGCACCGGCAGTGCATGAAGCGCTGTGTCCCTTTTCTCATACACTCATTGACTCGGTTGCGCCCTACCGATGTATCGGTAGGGCGTGTCTCGGGTGACGCCCAGCTCCCGCGCGAGAACCGTTTTCGATTCGCCGTCGCCAACTCGCCGCAGCAGATCGGCGGCTTGAGCCGACGTCAGCGAGCGTTTTCGGCCCGCGTATGCCCCCCGGCCTTTGGCCAAAGCGATTCCCTCTCGCTGGCGCTCTCGGATCAACTCACGTTCAAAACTGTGCGAAAGCCCCCATGACACTTAAAAGG
>JAABUX010003260.1_pt1 | contig 21709 bp, 19 predicted proteins | sample 5561851 | NCBI WGS metagenome assembly JAABUX01 (sample SAMN10711883, study PRJNA513361) | rock metagenome | isolation source: Antarctica rocks | place: Antarctica: Victoria Land, Richard Nunatak red sandstone | collected 2016-01-03 | reverse complement strand
CGAAAATCGGCTTGAATGTTGAGACGAGTTCCATTTTTTGCACCCACTTCGTACTTTTATATGCGAGCTGTGTGGGAATGCGCACCCGGGCAGGGCCGCCGTGGGCTGCGTCGATTGGGGCGCCGTTGAGGTCGAGGGCGAGCTGCGTCTGCGGATGAGCCGCCTGGACGAGATCGAGGCTGCCGTAGAACTGCTGCCCGTTCGAATCGTGGTCGAACGAATAGAAGACGACGTACCGGGCCTCGGGCTTCGGACGAACGAGCTTGAGCAGATCGGCGAGCGGAACGCCGCGCCATTTTCCCACGACGCTCCAACCCTCGACGCAATCATGACGCGTAATTTCACTCAAGGTCGCCATCGCGCGCAACGCGCGCAGTCCGAGCGTTTGCGGGTGCTCGACGAGGCCGCCGATCGGCAACGTGTACGATGCGAAGCCGCGGCCCGCAATCCCGCGATACGTCGCATCGTTCGGCGTGTCGTCACCGTTGGTCGGAAACGTGCGCGTGATGTCGGCTTCGGTATAGAGCTTTGCGCGGCCGTGCGTACCGATCACCGCATGATTGAGATTTTCGGCGAGCTTGAGCGCACCGTGTAACGACGGATTGTCGTTGAGCCCGTTGGTCACTTTCGCGCAACCCGAAAGCGCCGCGGCCATCGACGATGCGATGAAGAGCTGACGCTTCACGGTCCGGTGCCTTCATTTTTGCCGAGACGATACGTACCGAGCGTCATCGCCCGCATATTATTCAGCACCCCGGTCGCCGCGACGAGAAAAACGTGACCGAACGTAAAGCCGATGAGTGCGAGCATCGCGATGAAGTGCCACGTGCGCGCGAATTGCCGACCGCCGAGTAGCGCCGTTAGCGGCGCTGCGATCGCATCGATCCCCGGCGACAACGCGAGCCCGGTGAGAATCACGAACGGCACGACGCCGAACAGCAGCACCGTGTAGCCGGCCTTTTGCAATGGATTGTACTTCCCGTGCGGAGGCGGCTCGGCACGCAGCTTGAAATAGTACAATTGCATCGGCAATAACTTCGGAAGATCGGACGGACGCAAGACCAGGAGCGGTATCTCTTTTCGTAATGCGCCGAAGAAAAGATAGAGCGTGCCTGCGATGACCAACACCCATCCGAAGAAAAGGTGCCAGCGTCGACCGTCGGCGAGATCTTGGTAGCCGGGGAACGTGATCCATCCGGGGAACGCACGCTCCGCCTCGCCGCCCTGCCCGTCGCTCGTAATCCCGAGCAGATGCGTCGTGTCAAATTTGTGCCCGAAGATCTCAGTGATCCCGCGCGGCATGCCAGAAACCGTCGTCTCCGCGCTGATGCTCAAAATCCGATGTGCGGGCGACGAAAGGTCAGACGCGTCGAGATATGGCGCCGCGTCGAAGATTGCAAAGCCGCTCATCACCAGCACGAGCATCGCGAGCGCACCAATCCAGTGCGTGAGCCGCGTGACGACGGAGTGGCGTTTCACGACGGTTCCTGAATCGGGCGTCGCGGTTCTCGCGGGCGAGCGCGCGGGCCCGGCAGTTGCGTCCATCTTCACTACTCTATCACGCTCCACGCGCGCCGACGGTAAGGGAGCCGACTATGGAACGCGAACGCCGCGCGGATGGATTCCGCTCGTCTGTGCGTCCGACGCGACCGGCACATCGCTTACGTGACGCTCGATCGGCCCGGCGTCCGCAACGCCTTCGATGCGAACACCATCGCCGAGATCGCCGCCGCCTTCGAAGACCTCGGCTCGGACGCGGACATTCGCGCGATCGTTCTTGCCGGTACGGGCCCCGCTTTCTGCGGCGGCGCCGATATCGCATGGATGCGCGCGTCGCTCGATCTTTCGGCGGAAGCGAATCGCGACGACGCACGCGGGATGTCGCGCATGTTCCGCGTCATCGATCGTTCGCCGAAGCTCGTCGTGGCACGCGTCCATGGGGCCGCGCTCGGCGGCGGCGCGGGGCTCGTCGCGGTGTGCGACATCGCGATCGCGTCGGCGGAAACAACGTTCGGCTTCACGGAAACGAAACTCGGCATCCTGCCCGCGGTCATCTCGCCTTTCGTTCTTGCGAAGATCGGCGCGTCGCACGCGCGCGCGCTGGCACTCACGGGCGAGCGTTTCGATGCCGCGCGCGCGCTCGCGATCGGACTCGTGCACGAAGTCGTCGGATCGCCCGACGCGCTCGATCTGTCCGTCGCCCGCATCCTTCGCGAACTCGCGAGCGCGAGTCCCACGGCGGTGGCAAACACCAAGGCGCTCTTCGCACGTGTCCGCGAGAGCGACTACGATGCAACGCTCGATCTCACCGCACAAGCGATCGCCGCGCAACGCACGAGTGCGGAAGGCCAAGACGGCCTGCGCGCGTTCCTCGAGAAACGCTCGCCCGCGTGGGCGCGATGACGTCCATCCGCCGCGTCCTGGTTGCCAATCGCGGTGAGATCGCCGTGCGGATCGCACGTGGCGCACGCGCGAGTGGAATCGTTCCGCTGGGGATATTCTCCGAGGCGGATGCGTCGGCGATGCACGTTCGCGCGATGGACGACGCGCTTTGCATCGGGCCCGGGCCCGCATCGCACTCCTATCTCGACATCGAACGCGTCCTCGCGGCCGCGCGCACCCTCGGTGCCGACGCCGTGCATCCGGGCTACGGCTTTCTCTCCGAACGCGCCGATTTCGCACGAGCCGTCGTCGCCGCCGGGATGACGTTCGTCGGCCCCACGCCCGAAGCGATCGCGGCGATGGGCGACAAGACCGAGGCCAAACGTCGCGCGCGCGAACACGGCGTGCCGGTCGTGCCGGGTTACGACGGCGACGATCTTTCGCACGCGACGCTGCGGCGCGAAGCCGAAGCGATCGGGACGCCCGTGCTCATCAAGGCGAGTGCAGGCGGCGGCGGGCGCGGTATGCGCGTCGTCGACGATCTCGCGCACTTCGACGAATCGCTCGACTCGGCGCGGCGCGAGGCGCTCGCCGCGTTCGGCGACGATCGCGTGCTCCTCGAACGGTACGTCGCGCGACCGCGCCACATCGAATTTCAGATCGTCGCCGACGTCTTCGGCACGACCGTTCATCTCGGCGAACGCGAATGCTCGATCCAACGCCGGCATCAAAAGATCGTCGAAGAGGCGCCGTCGACCGCGCTCGATGCCGGCCTTCGCGCGCGTATGGGCGATGCCGCGGTGCGTGCGGCCGCATCGGTCGGCTACACCAACGTGGGCACGGTCGAATTTCTGCTCGATGCGACGGGCGCATTCTACTTTCTCGAGATGAACGCGCGGTTGCAAGTCGAGCATCCCGTCACGGAACTCGTGCACGATATCGATCTCGTCCGCTTGCAATTCGCACTCGCGTCGGGCGCGCCGCTGCCGTTCGCGCAAGCCGACGTGCGCGCGCGCGGCTGGGCGATCGAAGCGCGCCTCAATGCCGAGGATCCCGCGACCGGATTTCTCCCCGTCACCGGTCGCATCGACCGGTTCGACATCGCCGAAGTCGCGGGAATTCGCGTCGATACGGGCGTTGCGGCGGGAAGCGAAGTCGGCGTCTTCTACGACTCGATGCTCGCGAAGATCATCGCGCATGGACCGACGCGCATGGACGCGATCGAGCGACTCGAAGCCGCGCTCGCGAGCGCGCGCATCGATGGGCTCGCGACGAACATTCCGCTCCTGCGCGACATCCTTGCCGACGACGCGTTTCGCAGCGGCGACACGACCACGGCATTCGTAGCCGACCGGCCGCGCATCCTCGAGCCGCGCAGCGCCGTGCCGCCCGACGATGCATTCGTCCTCGCGTGCGCGGCGCTGATCGTGCATTCGAGCGCGTGGCGGATCGGCGGCGTCGGTATTCCGCTGCGTCTCGTGGCGGGCGGCCGCACCGTCGCGCTCGTCGCTTCGCGCGAGGCAGATCCCGACGTGTGGTCGGTGTGCGGCGATCTGACCTTCCGCGGACGTATCGCGACCCAGGCCGGACGCGTCGTCGTCACGGACGAGCGGCGGCTCGCGGGCGACGTCGTCCGCAACGGCGCGACGCTCGACGTCACGCTCGCGGACGAGCGCTACGCGATCGCAATCGCACCGCCGCCCGCACTCGACGGCGCGCGTGCGGAGCGGTCGCGCGGCGCCGGACGCATCGTCTCGCCGATGCCCGGAAAAGTTCTCACGGTGTTGGTCGCCGAAGGCGACGTCGTTGCGGCTCGGGACGTTCTCATCGTTCTGGAAGCCATGAAGATGGAGCACCGCATCGAGACCGCACACGGCGGAACCGTCGGCCGCGTCGCCGTCACCCCGGGCGACATCGTCTCGGGCGGTGCGACGCTCGTCGAACTCGCAGCCCCGGCTTCCGCGGAAGGTACGCAGCCGCTATGAGCGCCCTCTCCCTCACCGAGCTTCCCGAACGCGTCAAGATCGTCGAAATGGGGCCCCGCGACGGCCTTCAAAACGAAAGCGCCGTCGTGCCGACGGCCGACAAGGTGCGCTTCATCGATCTCCTGGGCGCGAGCGGACTCGCAGCGATCGAGACGACGTCGTTCGTTCGTCCGAGCGCGATTCCGCAGCTCGACGATGCGGAAGCCGTGATGGGCGCGATCGAGCGCCGCCCCGGCGTGACGTACCTTTGCCTCGTGCCCAACGACCGTGGGCTCGCGCGCGCGCGCGCGGCGGGCGTCCGCGCGATCGCGGTGTTCACCGCGGCCTCGGAATCGTTCACCAAACGCAATATCAATATGACGATCGCCGAATCGCTCGCGACCTTCGCGACCGTCGTGCGCGACGCGCGCCGCGAGGGCATGTGGGTGCGCGGCTACGTGTCGACGGCCTTCGGCTGTCCGTACGAGGGCGCGGTGCCGGTCGAACGCGTCGTCGCCGTCGCGAGCGCGCTTGCGGAGATGGGCGTCGACGAGATCTCGATCGGCGATACGATCGGCGTCGCGACGCCGCGCGACGTGGTCGCGGTCGCAGGCGCCCTGCAAGCCCACATGCCCGTCGAGCGGCTCGCCATGCATTTCCACGATACGCGCGGCACCGCGCTCGCGAACGTCGTGGCGGCGCTGCAGATGCAGATCGCGACCTTCGATTCATCGGCAGGCGGGCTCGGCGGCTGTCCGTACGCTCCAGGGGCAACGGGGAATCTCGCGACGGAAGACTTGCTCTACATGCTCGACGGGATGGGGATCGCGACCGGCGTCTCGCTCGACGCGGTGCGCGCGGCTTCGCGCTTTCTCGCCGGCGTCATCGGGCGCGAGCCGCAATCCCGCGCCTATCGCGCGCTCGAAGCGGCGTTGGCGCGCGCGTGAACGTCGACCGCTTTCCCGCCGTCATGGCCGCGCAGACCCACGGCCGTATCCTTGCCGATAACGCGGCTGGCGCGCAGCTTCCCGATTCCGCGCTCGAGCGGATGCAACGGTACCTGACTTACGACAACGCGCAGAAGGGCGACATCTTCGCGCGCACCGTCGCGACGAGCGATCTCGTTGCCGAAGCAAAGACCGAATTCGCAGACTTCGTTGCCGTACCGGTCGAGCGCGTCGGCACCGGTCCCAACGCAACGACCATCGCCATGAACATCGCACGTCTGCTCGCAAGCACGATCGTACGCGGCGATCGCGTGGTCGTCACGGCCGCGGATCACGAGGCGAACGTCGCGCCCTGGATGTGGCTGCGCCGCTTCGGCGCGCAGATCGATGTGGTTCCCGTCAACGCGAACGGCGATCTCGACGAAGCGAAATTCGCAGCCTTCCTCGCACGCGGACCGCGACTCGTCGCGCTGCCGTGGGCATCCAACGCCACCGGCACCGTGTTCGACGTGGCGCGGCTCGCGCGCGAAGCCAAAGCGGCGCGCGCGCTCGTCGTCGTCGACGGCGTCCAGGCGTTCCCACACTTCGCCCTCGACATCGATCCCGCGATCGATTTCGTCTTCTTCTCCGCGTACAAGATGTACGCGCCGCATCTCGGCTTCTGGGTCGCGAGCGAGAGCGCGCTCGAACGCTACGTGCGTGCCGACGACGACCACGTGCCCGGCGGCGACGCACGCTACTGGACGCTCGAATGCGGCACCCAGAGCCACGAAGCCCTCGCGGGCTGGCTCGGCACGATGGCGTATTTTCGCGATATCGCAGACTCGCCGCGCGATGCGCTCGAGATCGTGGCCAAACACGAACTCGAACTCTCGCGTTACGCGCGCGATCGCTTTGCCGAACGCATGCCGTACGTCCGGCTCTACGGAAAGCCGCCGACGGCGGCGAGGCTCCCGGTCTTCGCATTCAACGTGCCCGGCGTCGAGACGGACGAACTCGCCGAACGCTTCGATATCGCCAACATCGAGGGACGCAGCGGCGATTACTACGCGCCGCGGCTCATGCAATCGATCGCCGCAGAAGCGAGCGGCCGTGCCGTTCGACTGAGCTTCGCGCAGTACAATACGACGTGCGAGATCGATCGCTGCTTCGACGTGATCGACGTCGTCCTCGGACGAACGTCGGAGCACGTGTCGGCCGAAGCGCTGGGCGTGCGATGAGCGGCGCGATCGATACGGCCGAACGCTTTACGGGGCTCGCCGAAGCCTACGATCGCTATCGGCCTCGGTATCCGGTCGCGGCGATCGCCGCGGTGCTTGCGGACGGCCCGGTGCCGAGCGACGTCGTGGATGTCGGCGCGGGGACCGGCATCTCGACGCGCGCGCTCGCCCGGGCCGGCGCGCGAACCATCGCGATCGAACCGAACGCCGAGATGCGCGCGGTCGCCCTCGCCCACGGGTTAGACGCGCGCGACGGGCGCGCGGATCGTACGGGGTTGCCGGATGCGTGTGCGGACGTCGTCGCGGCGTTCCAAGCGTTTCACTGGTTTACCAATGCCGAGGCGATCGCGGAGTTCGAACGGCTCGCGCGACCGGGCGGCCGGGTCGCACTCGTCTGGAACGAGCGAGACACGCGGAACGACCCGTTCACCGCGGCGGTGCGCGAGATCGAGCGACGCTTCGCTGAGGACGGCAAACTCGCCGGTGGCGATTTTCACGACGACTCGCTCGAGACGCTCTTGCGTGCCGGCGGCTTTCCGCGCGTGCGCCGCCTCCAATTCAAAAACTAGCAGCGCTTGGACAGCGACGGCTTGCGCGGACGTATCTTCAGCACGACCTACATGTCGCGCACGGGATCGCGTCTGCACGATATCGTCGCGGCGCTCGACGAGCTCCACGATCGCTACGCCGACCGCAGCGGTCACGTGACGCTCGTCTACCGAACCGACGTCGTCATCGGAGAACGCTGATGTCCGCAAGCGATTCCGCCGTCGCGACGCTCGCGATTCGCTTCGGCACGCTGCACGATCACCTCGGCGAGCCCAAGCACAACGGCGTGCTGCTCGTCGCAGGCGATCGCATCGCGCGCGTCGGCCCGTCCGATCTGCCGGTGCCCTCGGGCGTTCCGACGATCGAAGCCGCATGCGTCGTGCCGGGCCTCATCAACGCGCACGTGCACCTGGAGATGAGCGGCGAAGCGCAAACGACGAGCGTGTTCGTGCTCACGACGCCGACGCAGCGGGCGCTCGCGTGCGCGGAGAACGCGCGCAAGACCCTGCGCAGCGGCGTGACAACGGTGCGCGACCTCGGCAGCACGAAGAATCTCGCGATCGACGTGCGCGATGCCGTGGCCGCCGGCAAGATTCCGGGCCCGACGGTACTCGCGGCGGGCCGCGCGATCTGTATGACGGGCGGACACGGCTGGTTCATCGGTCGTCAGGCCGACGGCGACCTCGACGTGCGCATCGCCGTCCGCGAACAGCGGCGCGAAGGCGCCGACTGCATCAAATTCATCGCGACGGGCGGCGTCCTTACCAAAGGCGCCGTACCGGGCATCGAACAGCTCGACGAAGACGAACTGCGCAGCGGCATCGCCGAGGCGCACAAACACGGCATGCGTTGCGCCGCGCACGCGATCGGCGCGGGTGGGATCGTCAACGCGTTGCGCGCGGGCATCGACTCGATCGAACACGGCCATCTCGTCGACGACGCGGGCATCGCCCTCTTCAAAGAACGCGGCGCGACGCTCGTCCCGACGCTCGCTGCGATTCGCTGCATCGTCGAGAGCGGTGAAGACGCCGGCATGCCGGATTTCGTGCTCGCGAAGGCCCGCGAGATCGCCCGACACGCCGAGACGAATCTACGTCGCGCGCTCGCCGCGGGCGTCAAGTTTGCGGGCGGATCGGACGCGGGCACGCCGTTCAACGGGCACGATGCGTACGCGTACGAGATCGAACTCATGCAATTGATGCTCGGGATGTCCGCGCCCGAGGCGCTACGGACCGCGTCGCTTGCGAGCGCGGAATTGCTCGGCGTCGATCGTGGGACGCTCGGCGTCGGTGCCGTTGCGGATCTCGTCGCGCTCAACGCCGATATCGAGAGCGATGCGCGCCCGTACCGTTCGCCACGGGCGGTCGTCAAGGCGGGCGCGCTCGTCACGTAAGCTTCGCGATCGGCCTGGGCATAGATTCGGCATGAACGACTCGAGCGTTTCTCTGCGTGGGCTCCGACTCGCGTTGCTCGCGCCGATCGCATGGCCGACGCCGCCGCGCGGCTACGGTCCTTGGGAGCAGATCGCACACAACATCGCGACCGGTATGGCCGCGCGCGGCGCGGACGTCACGCTCTTCGCAACGGAAAATTCGACCACGCCCGTGCGGATCGCGTCGGTGGTTCCCGTCGGCATCAACGAGGATCCCGCCCTCAACGGCGACGTGTACGGCGCGCTGCATACGGCGCACTGTTTCTCACGCGCGCGCGAGTTCGATCTCATTCACAATAATTTTGATTGGAAGCCGCTTACCTACGCGCTCGCGACCGATGCGCCGCCGCTGCTCACGACGATTCATGGATTTTCTGCACCACCGATTCTCGCCGCCTATTACGCCGCCGCGCACCGCAGTTTTTACTGTTCGATCAGCGACAGCGATCGCGATCCCGGCCTCGACTATCTCGCGACGACCTACAACGGCATCGATCCAAACGAATTTACGTTCGTCGAAAAGCCCGGCGACTATCTGCTCTTTCTCGGACGCTTCCATCGTGAGAAAGGGACGCATCTGGCGATCGAGATCGCCAAGCGCGCGGGCGTGCCGCTGGTCATCGCGGCGATCCCGCAAGACGAAGCTTACTTTCGTTCGGAAGTCTTACCGCACGTCGACGGCGTGCGCGTTCGCTTCGTCGGCTCTGTGGAACGCGAAGCACGCGACGCGCTGCTCGGCGGCGCACTCGCACTCGTGCACATGACGACGCGACCCGAGCGCTTCGGACTCACGATAATCGAAGCCATGGCGTGCGGGACACCCGTGCTCGGTGCCCGGATGGGTTCGATCCCCGAAATCGTCGTCGACGGCGAGACGGGCTTTCTCTGCGACGACGTCGATGCGGCGATCGCGCGCGTTCGCGAGCTCGCATCGCTCGATCGTCGCGCGTGCCGCGCACGTGTAGAGTCGACGTTCACGACCGCGCACATGGTCGATGCATACGCGGACGCCTACGTGCGCGCGCTCGCGCAACGAACGCCGCCGCCGCCGAGTGCCGAACGCATCGCCGCCCGCAATCACGACTACTGGGATCGCCCGATGGCGTTCACCGACGTGCCCCCCAAGCCCCAGACGCTCATCGCCGGACCGGGCATCGTGTTCGATAAACACAACGAAACCGGTCTTCGCTCTTAGAAGAGAGCCGTCAAGATCGTCTCGACGATAACGCCGGGCAGCGCCTTCATGAACCGCGCGATTCGCGCCCGCGAACGACGCCTCAGGCGTGCCACGACAGCACGCCGCGGCCCGCTTCCGCGCGGGCGAGCGCGGCGTCGACGCTGGAGCCGAGCACGGTGAAGTGCGCCATCTTACGGCGCAGCGCCGCATGGCGTTTGCCGTACACGTGAAGCTTCGTGTCCGGGTCTTCCAAGAGCGCGGCGACCCCGGCGAGGTGATCGCCGGTATTGGTGCCCAGAATATTGACCATCACGGCCGGAGCGAAGAGCTTGGGCTCCACGAGCGGCAAATCGCAGATCGCGCGTACGTGCGCTTCGTATTGCGAGATCTGCGTCGCATCGAGCGAGTAGTGGCCGCTATTGTGAACGCGCGGCGCGATCTCGTTCACGAACACTTCGTCGTGCAACACGAAGAACTCGATGCAGTACGCGCCGATGATGCCGAGTTGCTCGCCGACGGTCTTCGCTTGCGCGACGACGCGCTCGGCGATCTCGCGCGACACGCGCGCGGGCACGATCGTCGTCGAGAGGACGCCGTGATCGTGTTGATTTTCGGTGACCGGAAAACTGACGATCGTGCCGTCCGTCCCACGCGCGCAAATGACCGACACCTCGAGATCGAAGGGCACGAACGCCTCGCAGATGAGCGGCGCGCCCGCAGCTTCAGCGAGCGAGGCCGCAGCCTCCGCCGCATCGCGCACGACCCACTGGCCCTTGCCGTCATAGCCGCCGCGCGCCGTCTTGACGACCGCGGGGAAGCCGATCGTCTCGATCGCACGCGCCAGCCCCCGCGCGTCATCGACGCCCGCGAACGGCGCGACGTTACAGCCCGCATCGCGCACGAACGTTTTTTCGAGCAGCCGATCCTGCGTGATCCGAAGCACGTCGCCGCTCGGACGCACCATGCGGCCGTCGCCTTCGAGCGCGCGAACCGACGCGAGCGGAATGTTCTCGAATTCGTAGGTCACGACGTCGCTACGCGCGCCGAGTTCGCCGATCGCGCGCAGATCGTCGTAGGCGGCGACGATCTGTTCGTCCGCGACCTGGCCGCACGGTGAATTGGGCAACGGTTCGAGCGTGACGATGCGATAGCCCATGCGTTTCGCTTCCAGCGTGAGCATGCGGCCGAGTTGTCCTCCGCCGAGGATACCGATGGTTTCGATCGCGCGCATCGGTTTAGATTTGCGTCGCTTCGACGGCGGCGGCGGCCGACGCAGTACGTTCGGTCAAGCGCGCGAGGACGGCGGAGTCGGCGATCGCGAGGATGCGCGCGGCGAAGAGCGCGGCATTGACCGCGCTGCCGATCGCCATCGTCGCGACGGGGACGCCCGCGGGCATCTGCGCGATGGAGAGCAACGAGTCGAGCCCATCGAGCGTGGAACTGCGCACGGGCACGCCGATGACGGGAAGCTGCGTTTTTGCAGCCGTCATCCCCGGCAAGTGCGCCGCGCCACCGGCGCCCGCGATGATGACCTGCAATCCGCGCGTAGCGGCCGTTGCGGCATAATCGAAGAGCAGGTCCGGCGTCCGGTGCGCCGAGACGACGCGCATCTCGTGCGCGACACCGAGTTCCGCGAGCGTCGTCGATGCGGCGCGCATCGTCTCCAAGTCCGATACGCTTCCCATGATGATGCCGACGCGCGGTTGGTCCATGACCAAACGGATTCGTCCGCTCGAACGCAAGGACCCCGCGCGCGCACGCGGCAACTCGCTCAACCGTGAACAACCGACGCGTCGCCATCGTCACTGGAGCGTCCTCGGGCATTGGCCGCGCCCTCGCCGAGCGCGCCGTCCGCGCGGGCTGGGACTTGTTCGCCGTGGGCCGGCGCACCGATCGGCTGGAGTCGCTCGCAGCGTCGCTGCAGACAGCGATGGGGCGCGTCGAAACGCTCGCGCTCGACTTGCGCGAACCCGGTGCCGCGCGCCAGATCGTGCGCGCGACGCTCGAACGGTTCGGCCGTCTCGACGTGCTCGTCAATTGTGCGGGCAGTGCCGCCGTCGGGCGCATCACCGAGCAGCACGACGAAGCGCTCTACGATCAGATGGAAACGCACGTCATCGTGCCGCTCGCGCTCACCCGCGAAGCGATGCCGAGCCTGCGTGCGTCCAAAGGTTCGGTCGTGTTTTTCGGGAGCGGCGTCGCACGCATTCCGGTCGGAACGCTCGGCGCCTATCCGCCCGCAAAAGCGGCGGTTCGAAGCATGGCACGCATCGCACGCAACGAGCTCGCCGCCGACGGCGTCGCCGTCACGTACGTGGATCCGGGCGCCGTCGCGACGGAATTCATGACGCGCGTCGGCTTTGCGGGGCCGCCCGCGTTCATCGCGGCATCGCCATACGACGTGGCGCGCCGCGTCTTCGCGGCGTTCACGTCGCGCGCGCCCGTGGTCAACGCGGTACCGTGGCAGACGTTCCTCGTTGCGATCGCCGAAGCGCTGCCGCGCATCACCGATACGATCCTCGCGCGTAATCCCGGTCTCGTCGGCGGCGATCCGATGCTGCCGCCGCTCCCGCAAACGAACGTCCTGACCAAGCCACCTTCTCTAACGACCAAGGGTAGCCCACGGGAGGTGATCGAGTCGGAGTCCGAGCCGCAGCCGGAGCCCCAGGCAGCGGCGCATGCGGACATGGAAATGGAGCATCCCGAGTCGGACCAGTCCTTGGCCGAGCAGTTGGAAAGCTGGCACCCGGAATGGAGTTCTTCATCAGCATCGGCATCGGAGCCGGGCGAGACAAATCAGCTCGAAGCGCTCGCCCCACTAGCGCCGCTGGAATCAACGCATGACGATACGGCCCATTCGACACATGCGGATGCGGAGTATGCGGAGGCAACGCACACGGAGCCAGCGCACACGGAGCCAGCACCCGCGGAGCCGATGCACGCGGATGCGTCGCCGTCGGATCTTCCGCGCGAAGACACACCCGTCGCGATTCTGCCGGTCGAGGCGCCTCCGGCGCGCGATGCCGCAAACGCCGCGGTCGATTCGGTTCTCGCGGGCGCCAAGCCACCCGATCCGTTCGTGACCGAATCTGCGTCGCGGGCGACCTTCGCGAGTACGCTCGAAACGCACGCCGCGCGCATGAAGAAACTCAACCTCAAAACGACGTTCGTACGAGACTTGCTCGTGCCGGGCAACGACCTGGATCTCGGATACGTCGCGATGCGATGGGCGGGCATGCCGAATAAGAACGAGCGTGGTCTGACTGCCGAAGTTCTCGATGCGCTCGCCGCATCGGGATTTCTCGAACGCACGGGCGCGGAGAAGTTCCGCGTCCTGCGAGCACCGGAGCCCGAAGCGGAAGCCTAACGCACGCGCGGCGCTCGCGCCCTCACGCGGCCGTAGCCCATCGAGAGAAAAAATGCGAGCGTGGCAAGTAAGACGATCGTCGCGCCGCTGGCCGCTTGCAGATAGTACGACGCGTATAACCCAACGACCGCGCAGACCGCCCCGATGCCGGCCGACAATGCGAGCATCCGCGTGAAGCGCTTGGTCAATTGAAACGCCGTCGCCGCCGGCGTCACGAGCAACGCTGCCACGAGCACGATGCCCACCGCTTCGAGGGAGACGATGATCGTCAGCGAGAGCAACACCAACAGCGCGTAATCGACGAACGCGGCGTTGATGCCGCTCGCCTCGGCGACGACCGGATCGAACGACGTGTAGAGCAACGCGCGGTACAGGAACGCGAGCGACACCGCAACGACCGCCGCGAGCACGAGAATGATCACGAGATCCGTTCGCGAGACGCCCAGGATGTTGCCGAAGAGAAAGCTCGAGAGATCGACGTTGTATCGCGGCGCGCGGCTCATCAAGAAGACGCCGAGTGCGAAAGCCCCCGTGAACAGAACGCCGATCGCCGTATCGAGCGAGACGCCGCCGCGTCGGTTCACGAAGCCGATACCGAGCGCCGTGAGCACCGCCACGACGATCGCGCCCGCATAGTAATCGATACCGCGCAGATACGCGACGACGATGCCCGCGAACGATGCGTGCGCGATGCCGTCGCCGATGAACGAGAGTTTTCGCAGGACGACGTAGGTGCCGATCGTTGAACAGAGGGTTCCGACGACGAGCGCCGCCACGAACGCGCGCTGCATATACTCGTATTGGAACGGCGCGAGCAAGAACTCCATCAGGCGCGGGCGTGGCCGTGCACGTGCGCGTGTTCGCGAATGCCGGCATACGCGCCCGACGCGAGGACGGCGTCGGGATCGCCGATCGCGAGGACGCGTCGATCGACCACCGCCAGCCGGTCGAACCAGTCACCGGCGCGATCGAGATCGTGCGTCGTCATGATCACGGGGAGTCCGCCCGCGACGAGGTCGCGTACGAGCGCGCGCAGACTCTCTTCGGTTTGGGAATCGACACCCGTCGTCGGTTCGTCGAGTAAGAGCAGGCGCGGCTCTTGCGCGATCGCGCGCGCGACGAACGCGCGCTGCTGCTGTCCACCCGAGAGCTGCGAGATGTGACGTTTGCGCAGGTCGGTCAGGCGCAGAGCGGCGAGCGCATTCTCGATCGTGACGCGATCGTGCTTCGAGAAACGTGCGAGCGGACCGAGGCGTGGATATCGGCCCATCGCCACGACGTCTTCGACGCTTGCGGGAAACGTCCAATCGACGGCTTCGATCTGCGGGACGTAGGCGATGCTTCCGGGAGGCAACGCGCGCGGCGACATGCCGAAGACGGCCACCGTCCCGGCCGTCGGTTCGACGAGACCCGCGATCGTTTTGAGCAACGTCGACTTGCCCGACCCGTTCGGTCCGACGATGCCGAGCGCCATCCCCGCACCGACGTCGAGATCGATCCGATCGAGCGCGGTCACGCGCCCATAGCGGACGATGAGCCCTGCAACCGCAACGGCGACGCTCACGGCTTCGCTCCGCGCAACGCCGCCACGATCGTGGCCGTATCGTAGCGCAGCATGCTTTCGTAATCGGTCACGCGCGGGTCGGTCCCGACCGAATCGTCGTACAAATTTTCGACCGTTGCAATGCCCGCGCTCTGTGCGAGCGTCTGGACGAGCTTCGGGCTGTATTCGGGTTCCGCGAAGATGGCACGCACATGATTGGCGCGCGCGAGCGTCACGAGATCGTTCACGTACTTGGGGTTGGGATCTTGTCCGGGGGAAAGCTCGATGACCCCGACGGTGCGCAGGCCGAAGCGATCGTCGTAGTATTGCCACGCGTTGTGAAAGACGATCATCGCGCGCGCATTCTTCGGCACCGTGGCGACGCGCGCGGCGATCTGCGTCGCGAGTGCGTGAAGTCGGCCTTCGTACGCGGCCGCGTTGCGCTCGTAGACGGAGCGGCCAGCCGGATCGCGCGCGGCAAGTGCGCGCGCGATCGCCGCAACGTACCCACGCGCGAGTTCCGGGTCCATCCACAAATGCGGATTGCCGTTCTTTACGGGTAACCCGTCGGTGGCCGTGACGATCGCAAGCATTTCGTTTTTCGCGTTCTCGATCGTGCGCGCGAGCCACGTCTCGAGGCCGAGCCCATTCTCGATCAAGATATCGGCTCGTTGCAGCTTTTCGATATCGCGCGGCGTCGGTTGAAAATCTTCCGGCGACGCGCCGACGGGAACAAGCGTTTCGACGTCGGCGCGATCACCCGCCACCGCACGGGCGAAGGAGACGAACGTCGAAATCGTTACGAGCACGCGTGGCCGTCCCGCTTGCTTTACACTCGTCTCCGCGCCGCGTGGGGAATGCGACGCGCAGCTTGCCGTACACACGAGCCCGACGGTAAACACGAGCGTTCCGGCGAATTTGCTAATCATTCCCACTTGTGTTGGCTTTGCGCCGGGTCGGGTATCAGACCCTTGTGCGCTTTGTACACCAATCTATTGTTGCTTTCTTCGCGTTATTGCGGTAGTCGATGAATACGCTTATTTCGAAAGACGCTTGAAAGTACGGATGCAGCTTCGTTTCTTCGCATGCGCGCTCGTCGCGCTGTTCGTTATGTTCGGCGCCCGCGCCGTCGACGCGCATCCTCTGGGCAATTTCACGATCAATCATCTTACGAAATTGTCAGTGAGTGATTCGAGCATTGGTGTTCGCTACGTGCTCGATATGGCGGAAATTCCAACCTTCCAAGCGCTGGGCGCTCAGCATGAAGCCGACGCTACATCCGTCGCGGTCCATCGCTATGCGCGCGAACTCGCGCCCCAGTTGATCGCGCAACTTCATCTTACGAGCGACGATCGCGCACTCGCGTTGGTGCTCGACGCGACGCATGCATCGACGCGACCGGGTGCGGGCCGTCTGCCGACCTACTATCTCACGCTCGACGCACACGCCGCCCTTCCCGCCGCATCCAACGGTGCTCGACGCGCGATCGCGTTCCGCGATGGCACCTTCGCGGGACGGCTCGGCTGGCACGACGTCGTCGTCGCGCCGAGTTCCGAACCGACGCGCGAGTTGACGGCGTACCCGAGCGCGCTGCTGGGTTCGCCGCGTGCGACGACGGCCGTCGCGATCGCACGCGATGCTGCTGGTCGTCAGGACGTTCGCATCCTTGCCGCGGACGACGTACCGGCGAATGGTGCGCCTACGCCCTCGCAAGTGCGATCCAATCAACTCTCCGATATGCTCGCACGCGGCACCGGCGACTTGCGCTTCGTCGCGCTGACCTTCTTGGTCGCGATCGCCTTGGGAGCGCTCCACGCCCTCGAACCCGGTCACGGAAAGACGCTCCTTGCGATCTCGCTCGTCGGCGCGCGTGCGACGGTCAAGCAGGCGACGATCCTCGCGTCGGCGCTCACCGTCGCGCACACGATCGGCGTGCTCGCGCTCGGCGTCGCGATCAACCTCTTCAAAGGCTACTTCGTCCCCGAAACGATCTACCCGTGGATCACGCTCGGCTCCGGCATCGTGATCGCGATCATCGGCGCACGTGCCGTGCAACGCCAACTCCGGCAGCGCTCCGCCGCGCCACTCGCATTCGCCGCGCATGGTCGCGACCACGGGCATACGCACGATCACGCGGAAGGCCACACGCACGATCACGATCACGATCACGATCACGCAAATCTCGACGACCTCGCGCACGCACGTGCGCACGCAATCCCCGGCAACGCTCCGCTGACCTTCGGCGGCACCGTGTGGGCCGCGATGAGCGGGGGCGTGGCGCCGTGTCCGGCCGCACTCGTGGTTCTGCTCGCGGCGATTGCGCTCAATCAAGTTGCCTACGGCATCTTCGTGATCGTCGCGTTCAGCTTCGGACTGGCGGCAACGTTGACGGGCCTCGGGATCGCGGTTGTTCGCGGTGCCACCTGGCTGCAAGGTCGGCCGCAATTCGAACGTTTCGTCACCATCGGGCCGTTGATCTCCGCGATCGTCATCGCAACGATCGGATCGATCATGATCGGCCAGGGCTTCGCCCAACAGGGCTACAATTTGTCCCCACTCGCCGTTAGCGCCGCCGTCGCACTCGCGATTGCCGCGTTCGCGTTCCTACGTTTGCCAATCCGGCGACGCGCCGAGGCCGCATGACGTCGACACCACCAAACGTACCTCTCGGAAACCACCTCATGAGGAGAACCACTCGATGAATCTTAAAAAGATTCTCGGCACGTTGACGGCAGCAGTCGCCATCACGACGGCCGCGGTGCTCTATTCCGCTCACCCGGTTAAGAGCTCCGACCACCAGGATACGTACAACCTCGCGAAAGCGGTCGGTCATAATATTACCGCCGACATCACCGACGTCTTCGTATTCCCTTCGCCGACGAACCCGAACAACGTCGTCTTCGCAATGGACGTCGCGCCACTGCTTCCACCGCTCGCATCGGGCACGCCGCCTGCCTTCGACCCGACCCTGCTGTTGCAGTTCAAGATCTCGCACCAGGATTCGGGCGTCGAAGATCAGGTTATCCAACTCACCGCCGCGTCTGGCGCTTCGGGAGCGCAGACGATGACGCTTTACGGTCCGGCAGCGCCGAACGCGGGTGAGACCACGGTCAACTCGACGGTCCGCCCCGTAGGCTCGTTCTCGAGCGGCTCGGCTCCGACAACGCTGAACGTTGGCTCGAATCAGTATCAAGTCTTTGCCGGCCCGCGCGCCGATCCGTTCCGCTTCGACCTCTTCGCGTTCCTCTCGTTCTTGGGTGATCGCGATTTCGAGACCCACACGGCACAAGGCGATGCTGGCCCGGGCACGCCGTACAATGCGGCGAAGAGCGGCGGCCTCGCGGCAAAGCTCGAGACCCAACAAGAGCAAGCGCAAACGGAACCGAGCTTCGCTGGCTTCGCGAACGGCACGATGTCGGGTTCCACGGCGGCGCTGGGCAATTATGCCTGCACCACTGGACCCTCGATGAACGCATTCACCGACGTCATGGGCGGCTTCAATGTGCTGTCGTTCGTCGTCGAAGTGCCGAAGTCGGTCATCTCCGGCGGAACCTCGGGCTTCTCGCAGTCGAAAATCCACGTCTGGGCCACCGTCAGCTCGTCCACGACGACGAACTAGGAGTACAGCATGTTCAAATATACGAAATCGTTAACGGTCCTTGCTGCGCTCGGCTTCGGCCTTGCGGCATGTAGCAACAGCGACACCGTGCGCCTCACGCCACAACCCAACCTTGGTGGCAATGGCTCGAGCGTCAAGTACACGCAGATCGAGCGCCTCTCGCGTCCCGCGGTCAAAGAAGTGTTCGAAAACTTCAGCGATCACGCGACGTCGAACGGGCTCGAACCGTACGATCCGAATGATCCTTTAAAAGCCTCCATCAAGGGAACGGAAAACTTCGTTCGCTACGGCGGCAAACCGCCCGCAAGCGGCGACTATGGCACCGTCCTCCAAGGTGCGCTATTTCCCGACCAGTACACCGTCGATCTCTCGCAGACCAGCGGCGGCTTCCTCGGTGCTGACTTCCCGGGAAAATTTCCGGGAGCGGGCCCATTCGGTGGCCGGAATATCAATGACGACGTCATCGGGCTCGAATTGTTAGCACTTTTCGGTAACGGCCTGACGCTCGCCGGTATCCCGGATGACATGAAAGAGAACAACTGCCTCTCGACCCAAAATCTGCCGAGCGATCCGAACGCATATCCCTCGCAGACAAAGATCGCTGCGTTCCCGTACCTCCCAAACCCGCACTAAGCACGTGCACGCAGCCGGTTCGCGACATTCGTGTCGCGAACCGGCTTTTTTTTCTTTTCGCCGCACACCCGATAGCGATATGAATCTTCGATCAACAATGATGCTCGGCGTCGGGACACTTGCCGTCGGTGCTATCGCGCTGTGGCCCCCCTACGTCAATCGTAGCGTCAACGCCGCCCACGCGGCCGGTCTGCCCACCATGGCGCCCGTGACGGCCGATTACAAAGATCGCTCGAAGCTTATCGCGTTTTGGGAAGGCGCCGTGAAGCAGCGTCATCCCGGCGATATGATCAGCCCGCGCACGCTTGCCGGCCAATACCTGCAACGCTACCGCGAGAACGGCGACATCGACGACGTGTTGCGCGCGAAGCGCGCAGCCGAACTATCACTCGCCGCACAGCCGCGCGCCAATCTCGGTGCCGACGCGACACTCGCGAGCGTCGATCTCACGCTTCACAAGTTCACGGGCGCACTCGCGATCACTCAGCGAGTCGAAGCGACCTACGATCGCAACGACCCGGAGATGCAGATCCGCGAAGCCTCACTCGACCTCGAACTCGGCGATTTCACCGCGGCGAAGCGCATCATCGATCGTCTCAAGCCCGAGCGGACGTACGAGGCCATTCCTTCCGACATTCTCATCACGCGTTACGACGAGTTGACCGGACACCTTGCCGACGCGCGCCATCGCTTCGAGCGTCCGACCGCCTACGAAAACTCGCAATTCGATCTACCCGCACAACAACGCGCGTGGTTCTATTTCCGAAGCGGTGAACTTGCGTTCGAAGCGGGCGACAACGACGCCGCGATCGCGAATGAGGAAACCGCGAAGCAGGTCTTCCCAAACGACGTCGATGCGACGCGCGCCGAAGCGCGGTTCGCGTGTGCGCTCCATCGTTGGCAAGTGTGCCTCGAGAACGCGACCGCTTCAGCGAACGTGATCCCATATCCCGAAACGCTCGGGTACGAAGCCGACGCGCAGCGCGCACTCGGCAACGAGACGGACGCCAAGAAGACCGAAGCGTTGATCGCGACCGTCGAGCGCATCGGAAACGCGCAGCACATTTCAGACCGGCTACTCGCGATTTACTATTCTGAGCACGGCGTGCATCTTGACGACGCGTATCGGATCGCGAAGAGCGAGCTTGCGGTCCGCCACGACGTCTTTACCCAGGATACGCTCGCTTGGGCCGCCGCGATGGACGGCCGCTGGGTCGAGGCGCGACGAGCGATCGCGCTCGCCACGCGATACGGTACCGAGAATTCGCTCATCCTCTATCACGCGGGTGTCATCGCCGAGCACTTCGGCAATCGCGCCGCCGCGAAAGATGATTACGCAAGCGCGCTCGCGCTCAACGCGAGCTTCCATCCCACCTATGCCGACGACGCGCGCGCGAGGCTCGCCAAGCTCTAACGAGGCCTCCGCGGTTTTGCCGCATAACAGCGCCCGCATGAGATTCGCTCGTGTTTTTGGCGGGTTCGCCGCGCTGTGTGCGTTCGCGATTGCCGTTTTTCTGTATCTGAGTGCGCCGGCGCGTAGCTTCGATCTGCAAGGATCGCCCGCGACCGTCAAGCGCCCTGCGGCGAATATTACCGACACGTACTTCTTTCCGAGCCCCACCAATGCGAACAACATCGTCGCGGTCATGGACGTCTATCCGCTCGTGCCCGCGGGTGCCAGCGCGACGACGTTCTTCGAGCCGAGCGTGCTCTACACGATGAAGTTCGACAGCAAATTTGCGGGCGAGGCGGCCAACGGCGGCCGACCGGTGGAAAATCTCGTCATCCAATTTACGTTCGCCGCTGCTTCGAATGGCACGCAGCAGGTTTTCGTGTACGGACCGGCCGCGCCAAATGCCGTCGGTACCAAGACGACGCTCGTCTTTGGCGGCTTCGCGAACGGGAGCGGCTTCATCAACCGAGCGTTTTCCGCAGGCGCGACGACGACGGGGACCACATCGTATAGCGTCTTTGCGGGGGCGCGTCGCGACCCAGCGTTCTTCAACGCGAGTCAATTCTTCAATATCTTCCCCGATCGCAACCAAGGCAGCACGGCGCCGTCATGTTTGAGCGGCGGTTCGTCGCCGTGCCCGCAGGGCTTCTCCGCCGCGAGCGGCTCGAGCGATACGTTTGCAAATTCGAACGTGCTGTCCATCGTCGTCGAGTTGCCAAAGACGGCGCTCATCGCCGGCAACAGCGGCGCGTGCACGTCGACGACGTGCCCGATCGCATATTGGGCGACGACGAGTTCGGTGTCGGGAAATTAAGGACCGTTCCATCATGCAACGCCACGCGCTCACCCTCACCACCGCGCGCGCGCGCGGCGCGCGCGCCGGCGGCGGCACCGCTCCCACCGTCACCAACGTCAGAGGCTCCGGATCGAGTTCGGCCGTAACGTTCGTTCAAATCGACCGCGTCGGTCGGCCCGGCGTCAAAGAACTTTATGTGCCGTATGCGAAACACGACGCTTTCGATCGCAACGCGCCGACGACCGACGTCGCGCAAACCGCGCCGCAAATCGATGCCTTCGTGACCGGCACCGCGGCGAATAACGGCGGCCGGACTCCCGCGATCTCGGCCTACGTGCAAGCCCTGCTCGCACCCGACGCGCTCGTTGCGGATCTTAGCAACACAGCCATGCGCGCGAGCTATCTTGGCTACGAAACCAATGGCCAAATCCCGAGCGACTGCAACGGCGCGGCGCCGACCGCGTTCGGCGGCCGTTCGCTTACCGACGACGTGGTGAACACGATGCTCGGCCTCTCGTTCGGAACGCTCGCGACATCGACGACACTCAAGGCCGCGACGCCGAACATCGGCACCCCGATTCCCGCCGACGACGGCGCGGAAAAAGACGGTCGCGCCGGTCGCCCCAA
>JAABUX010003259.1_pt1 | contig 21714 bp, 17 predicted proteins | sample 5561851 | NCBI WGS metagenome assembly JAABUX01 (sample SAMN10711883, study PRJNA513361) | rock metagenome | isolation source: Antarctica rocks | place: Antarctica: Victoria Land, Richard Nunatak red sandstone | collected 2016-01-03 | reverse complement strand
CCTGCAGGGTCGCGACCAGGTGTGGTACCGTTGTCATAGGAGAGCTCCTGTGCCGTGTCGAGGTCATCTACACCCTCAGCATGCCACAGCGGCTCTCCTCGTCGTTTCTTCGCTTGATGCGTATTCGTGTTACGAAGCCTCCAACCCTAACGAGCGTGGTTCGGGGCCGGGCCGATGGTTTTACGGCAGGTCGCTATGCGCACCTTCGGGGCGGGGATCGTGCCGCCCGAGCCCGAGGATTACGCGCCTTGGGCGCGAGGCCAACATCGACGACCTGCGTTGAGTGATCTGGCTACCGTCTTCTTCACCTACCACGCCCGCGGTCTCCACCCATTCGACGCCTGTTTCGCTGCCCTTCACACTCCTTTACCTCAACTCTGACCTCTTACCCTGTCTGACCACGCCTCCACTAAACACGCGGTACACTGTACAAGCGGTACACTATTGTGTCACATTGCCGAAGGGGAGATGATGGCGGGGCGGGTACGACAGATGGTCGATGGGTCGCTGCGGGACCCGCAGCGACCCGAGGGGCCGGCCATCGCGGTTGACACGGCAGCGTGGTTCGCCTGGCTCGCCGACGAGGATGTCCGCTCCTTCTCTTTCCGGCAAGGGGCAGGCTCGTTCACCGCCCGCAAGGAACGCCGGCAACGCGGCGACTGGTCTTGGATAGCGTACAGGCGAAGCGGCGGGGTGCTCCGCACGGCCTACCTTGGCACGGCGCACGACCTGACCATGGACCGCCTGGGCGCCGTCGCGGCGATGCTGGCCATGCCCGCGCCCGCGCCGGGGGAGGGCCGCCGATCGCCGCCGGGGCAGGGACGGACGCGACTCTCCCTCCTGGATGCGCCGGTCGCGGATCCTGTCCTCGCCCCGTTGCTGGCCACGAAGCTCTCCGTCCCGCCTGCCCGCCCTGCCCTCGTCCCGCGTCCGCAGCTCCTCGCTCGTCTCGACGCGGCCGCCGCGGGCGCGCTGACTCTTGTCGTCGCCCCGGCCGGGTACGGCAAGACAACGATGCTCGGCGCCTGGGCCGCCGCGCGCGCGGCCGATGCGGGTGTGGGGGGATCGCTCGCCTGGCTCTCGCTGGACGAGGACGACAACGACCCCGTCCGCTTCTGGACCTACGTCATCGCGGCGCTGGAGTCCGTGCATCCGGGCATCGGCGCGTCGGCACTGGGCCTCCTGCACGCCCCTCCTACGGCGGAGGGCGCCGGCCTCCGGCCGCTCGCGGCACCGCTGACCGCCCTGATCAATGCCATCGCCACCATGCGGGAGACGCTCGTGCTGGCGCTCGACGACTACCACATGATCACCGCGGCGCCCATCCACGACACCCTCACCGCGCTGCTGGATCGTGCGCCCGCGCACCTCCACCTGGTTATCTCCGGCCGATCGGAGCCGCCGCTCCCGCTGGCCCGGTGGCGTGCGCGCGGCAGGCTCGTCGATCTGCGCGCCGACGATCTCCGCTTCGCGCCAGCCGAGACGGCCGCGTTCCTGCGTACGGTGATGGGCCTGGATCTTGCGGCCGACGCGATCGCCGCGCTGGACGAGCGGACCGAGGGCTGGGCCGCCGGCCTGCAGCTGGCGGCGCTCTCCCTGCGCGGGCGCGCGGACATCCCCGGTGTCGTCGCGGCCCTGACGCACGGGCACCGCTACGTCCTGGACTACCTCGCCGACGAGGTGCTCCGCGGCCAGCCGGAGGACGTCAGGAATTTCCTCCTGCGGACCTCGATCCTCGGCCGGCTCACAGCCCCACTCTGCGACGCGGTGACCGGGCGGACCGACGGGCGCGAGCTGCTTGAGCGGGTGGAGCGCGCCAGCCTTTTCCTCACGCCGCTGGACGAGGATCGGCGCTGGTACCGCTACCACGCCCTGTTCGCCGAGGTCACCCGCGACCGTTTCCTCCGCGCGCAACCGGGGGAGGTGGCGACGGCCCACCAGCGCGCCGCCGCGTGGTATGCCAGCGGGGGGATGCTCGACGAGGCCGTGGGGCACGCCCTGGCCGGGGGGGACGCCGCGCAGGCGGCCGGTCTGGTCGAGCGCGCGGCGCAGGAGCTCCTCGCGCGCGGCGAGCTGTCCACGCTGCTGCGCTGGCTGGCGCTGCTCCCCGACGACGCGGTGCGCGCCCGCCCGCAGCTCTGCATCGCTCACGCCTGGGCGCTGCTGCTGGACGGGCGGATGGACGGGGTGGATGCGCGGCTGCGGGACGCCGCGCTGCACCTGGAGGCCACGGAGGGGCGGGAGCGCGCCGCGGTCCGGGGGATGCGCGGGGAGGTCGCGGCCATCGGAGCGACCGTGGCACGCATCTGGGGCGACATCTCCCGGACCAGCGCGCTCGCGCACCAGGCCCTGGAGCGCACGCCGACGGGCAACATCTTCGCGCGCTGCATCGCCGCCCTGATGCTCGGCTACGCGGAACGCACGCGGGGCAACGTGGCGGCCGCGCACGCCGCGTTCGCCGAGGCCAGCGTGATCGGCCAGTCCACCGGGAACACGCTGGTCGCCACGCTGGCCGGGCAGTATATCGCCCGCCTGCAGGTCGAGCAGGGCCACCTCCATCAGGCGGCGGAGACCTATCGCCAGGCCCTGCGCTTCGCGTCGGTGGACGGCGCGGAGACGTCGTCGGCGGGGCTACTCCACGTGGGGCTGGGGCAGGTGCTCTATGAGTGGGGCGACCTGGACGGGGCAGCCCACTGTGCCCAGGACGCGCTCGCCCTGGGCCTGCGACTGGACGCGGCGGACGTGCTGCTCGCCGGCTACACCGTGCTGGCGCGGGTGCGCCAGGCGCAGGGCGATTCGGACAGTGCCGTCGCCGCCCTGAGACAGGCGGAGGGGCAGGCCCGCCGCGTCGTGAGCCCGCCGCTGCTGGCGGAGATGGAGGCGCAACGGACCATGCTGTGGCTGGCGCGCGCTGAGGTGGCGGCCGCCGCGCGCTGGGCGACCGCCCGCGGGTTGCGCGCGGACGACGCTATCGTCGACCGGGACGAGGCCCTCTATCTCGCCCTGGCGCGCGTGCTGGCGGCCCGCGGGCTGGCCGACGACGCGGTCGCGCTCTGCGGACGTCTCATCGGCGCGGCGGAGGCCGCGGGGCTGGCCGGGCGGGCCCTCCCAGCCCTGGTCTGCCAGTCGCTGGCGCTCCGGGCGCGCGGCGACGTGGCGGGGGCGCTGGAGGCGCTCGGGCGGGCGCTCGCCCTCGCCGCGCCGGGGGGCTACCTCCGGATCTTCGTCGACGAGGGGGGAGCGATGGCGGGGCTCCTCCGTCGCGCCGCCGCGCAAGGTATCGCCCCGGGGCAGGTCCACGCGCTCCTCGCCGCCTTCGCCCCCATCGCTGGCGCTCCGCCTGACACGGCGCGCCCGCTGGACGGGCTGCTGAGCGCGCGCGAACGGGAGGTCGTGGATCTCCTGGCCCTGGGCCGCACGAACCGGGAGATCGCGCGGGCGCTGGTCGTTGAGGACGCCACGGTTAAGACGCACATCAATAACATCTTCCGCAAGCTCGACGTCCGCAACCGCACCGAGGCCGTCGCCCGCGCTCGTGCGCTGGATCTCCCGCTTCGGTAGCGCGCTCCTGCTCGACCGTATCTCCACCGCGCTTTCCACCCGCGCTCCACCCATTGGGCGATGCGCCGCCGTGTTCCCCGAGACTATGCTGCTGGTAGCCCCACGGGATAGGCTGGCCGGACGAGGTGTCGGGATCGCGACACCGTCCGGGCACGGCGTCGGACAACGGGCGAGAGGAGGCGAGGGATGATAGAGGAGGGCATTGCGCAGGTCGGGTCGCAGGCGCCAGACCTGGCCCTGGAGGGGGCGACTGGCCGGGTACGCCTGGCAGACTACCGGGGACATCAGCACGTCGCGCTGTACTTCATGCGCGAGTTTTCCTGCCCTATGTGCAGGCGACACGTCGCCCACTTACGGGACATGTACGAGGTGCTGCAAGGGAAGGACACCGCCGTCCTGGTGATCGGTGGCGGGGAGCGGGAGGAGGCGGCGCGGCTCGCGGCCAAACTCGCGGTCCCCTTCCCGCTGCTGGCGGACCCCACTCGCGCGGCCTACCATCGCTACGGGCTCGAGAAGGCCCTCGTGATGATGCAGCGGAGCGGCACATTCCTGGTCGATAAGGGGGGGATCCTGCGCTACGCCCTCCGGGCCAGCCTCCCGCTCGCCGGCCTGGACGAGGCCGCGCTGCTGGCGGCGATCGACGCGGCCGCACGCCCGCCGCACGAGGGGTAGGCGAATGGCGGGCGACGGAGCGGGTGGGGCAGGGGGCCTGCGCGGCGCGGTATGGCCGCTCGTGATCATCGGGTCGGGGCCCGCCGGCTACACGGCCGCGATCTACGCCGCGCGGGCCGGCCTGCGCCCGCTCCTCTTCGCCGGGCAGGAGTGGGGCGGCCAGCTCATGACGACCACCGCGGTGGAGAACTACCCGGGCTTCCCCGATGGCATCGAGGGGCCCGATCTGATGGACGCCATGCGGGCGCAGGCCCGGCGCGTCGGCGCCGCGGTGCGCGACCGCGACGTGACCGCCGTCGACCTCGGGCAGCGCCCCTTCCGCGCGACGACGCACGACGATCCGTTCTCGGCCGGCGACGACCAGGCCGAGATGGCCGCGGCGGTGATCGTCGCGACCGGGGCGTCCGCGCGGTGGCTGGGCGTGCCCGGCGAGGACACCTATCGCGGCCAGGGCGTGTCGAGCTGCGCCACTTGCGACGGCCCGTTCTTCCGCGGCAGGCGCGTGGCGGTGGTGGGTGGCGGCGATGTGGCCATGGAGGAGGCCCTCTTTCTCGCCCACCTCGCCAGCGAGGTTGTCGTCATCCACCGGCGCGACACCCTGCGCGCCTCCCGTGTCCTCGCCGATCGGGCGCGCGCCAACGAGAGGATTTCCTTCCTGTGGGATGCGACGGTGGAGGACGTGCTGGGCGACGGCGAGGCCGCGACCGGGACCGCGCGGGTGACGGGCCTGCGCACGCGCGATGTGCGGACCGGCGATCGACGGACCCTGGCGATCGACGCCCTCTTCGTGGCCATTGGCCACCGGCCGAATACGGATATCTTCCGAGGACACCTCCCGCTCGACCGCCACGGCTACGCGCTGGCTGTCGATGCCGGAGGGACGGCAACCGCTGTTCCCGGCGTCTTCGTGGCGGGAGACGTGCGCGACCATCGCTACCGCCAGGCGGTGACCGCCGCGGGCGACGGCTGCAAGGCGGCCATCGACGCCGAGCGCTGGCTCGACGCGCAAGGCGTCCCCGCCCGCCGCGCGCGTGCGGTCGCGGATAGAGGCCTTTGACGATCATTGAAACAGATTTGTACGGTCCTGGTTCATCCGTCACAGTCGCGACCGGCGTAAGCGAGGTCCGACAAGCATTGGACCCCTATCGTACGCGACGCGTTAGTACTACAATGTTATTTGTCTTTAGGGGCATCCGAGCCTATTCGAAAGTCAACATGCGCCCTCTCGGTTTTAGGCAGTCGGATGGCACCTTTCCCAAGGTCGCTAGGGGTGATTCTAGCGAAGTAACGTTGTAGTATTAGGGCGGATCGCCCTCCATCCCCGGCGCATTCCTACCAGATGGGGCGCAGCCGCTGGGGCGAGCGACCGTCGCTCATCTCAGCGACCACGCGGCGCAGGTCCGCCCGCAGCGCCTCCATGCGCTCGGCCCCGATCAGGTCGGCCCAGCGGCCCTCGATGTCAGCGAAGATCGTCTCAGTCGCCGCGATGCAGGCCCACCCGCGTGCGGTCAGCACGATGACCTTGCCCCGACCGTCGGTCGGGTGCGGCTGACGCCCGACGTAGCCGCATCCCTCCAACTCGTCCACCATGTGGCTCACCGCCTGCTTGGTGACCCCCAAATGCGCGGCAAGCTCGGTGATCGTGGCGCCGTCGGGCGTCAGTCGCACGAAGGCGAAGCCGTGCGCCGGCCGCACGTCGGCGTAGCCCAGCGCGGCCAGGCGGCAGTGCAACTCGTCGACCACGGCCCCGAAGGCGAGCGCCAGCAGGGCCGTGAGCTCGTAGCCCCCGGCCGCTCGATCCGTCATCGTCACCCCTCGATAGTCAAGCAGATTGACAAAACACGCCCTCCTATTGTACCTTACTAAGTAGTCAATCTATTTGACGACAGGTCGCGTCGAGCGGCCTGGTCCGGCGCCGCGGGGAGAGGCCCGCGGTGGCCCTACGACCGAGGAGGCATCCTGTGGCTCTAGTCCGTCTGGCGCGTTACACCGTCCGCCCCGAAGAGATCGCCCGCTGCATCGCCGCAGCCGCGGAAATCGTGGCCGACGTGACGGCGCACGAACCGGGGACCATCCAGTACACCGTGCTGCAAGAGGCGGGCAACCCTGCCAACTTCGTGCATTGCTCGGCGTATGTGGACGAGGCGGCGCGCGACCGCCACCTGAGCAACCAAATGATGCTGGACCGCATCGCGACGGTGCTCCAACCCGCGATGGTCGCTCCGCCGCAGTTCCAGGAGTATACGAGCCTGAGCTCGAAACCCACGCTGTCGTCGGATATCGGTGACGAGGCGGGATAGTCCATTGCCAGAGAAAGCGCAGAACCTAAAGGTGCTTGTCCTTTGACGGGGGTAACACGTCGTGACTATATCCACAATGTATGGTCGTCCGATTCGCGCTTCGCGCGGTTTCGCCCAGTTCGCACCACTCGGTGGGCCTGTGCTAGCCGCGCTCCGGCCCATTCGTGGCGCGACTGGGCGATCATATCTCGGTCCAGCCTCCGATGTAGGCCTCGAATAAGCGACGATACGGTATCGCTTTGTCAAGGTATTCGCTCCGTGATCTTCAGCCAACGGTATTCTGCGCTCGGGCGACCGCATCTGAATGTGCGCCACGCATCACGCAGCTCGCCCTTGAGGACGGCGATTGTATGCAGGGTCGACGTCCTCGTCGTGCGCGACGACGGCCCGTCGCGCGCCCCGTCCTCAGGGGCGGAGCAGGATTTTCCCCCGTAGGCCTCCCGTGGCGACCCGCTCGTGCGCCTCGCGCGCCCCCTCGAACGGCAGCTCACGCGCGACGCGCAGTGTGAGGACGCCCTCGCCCGCGAGTCTGCTCGCCTCGGCGAGGTCGGCTCCGTCTTCCTTGACGTTGTAGGTCTCCGGCGTGATCCCGTGCTCCGGGTCCGGCAAGACGCCCGCCACGGTACTGACATAGCGCCCGCCGTCCGCCAGCCCGGCGATGCTCGCCGTCGCCCCCGCTGTATCGAAGACGCCGTCGACGGGGCCGCCACAGCGCTCCGGCGTTACCGGGCCCTCCTCGCGTGAGAGCACCTGGACGGCGCCAAGTTCCCGCGCTAGGTCGGCGTCGCGCGCCGGGACGAGAGCGAGTGCATGGAGGCCGGCATGGGCCGCGAGCTGCAGGGCGAAGCCCCCGACCGCGCCCGTCGCGCCCGTGACCAACAGCCTCTGCCCGGCGACGAGACCGAGCGTGCGCAGCGCCTGGATGGCCGTGACCGCGGCCAACGGCAAGGCTGCCGCCCGGTGGAGATCGTGCGCAGCGCCCGGCGCGGAGGCGCACAGCGCTGCCGGGAGCGCGACCCACTCGGCGTAGACGCCGCGCCCCGTGAACAGGTGCGCCGACATCGCGACCACGCGGTCCCCGACCGCGACGCCGCCGACCCCGGGCCCGACCGCGTCGACGACACCAGCAACGTCCCAGCCCAGAATCATCGGGAAACGGATCTCCGCCTGGAACGCGGCGTACGCGCCCGCGCGCGTCTGCACGTCGGCGGGATTGACCGCCACGGCGGCGACACGGATGACGACCTCGCCCGCGCCTGCACGCGGCGCAGGCAGGTCGCGGACGACTAACTCCTCGGGACCGCCGAAGCGGTCGATGACAATAGCGCGCATAGCGCTCCCCCCCGTCCTCGCACCTCCCCGGTGCGACACTCGCTCTGCCCATGATGAGAGGGCGCTCCGCCCTACACCAGGAGTATGCCAGGGGGTGTATCCTATAACCAGACAGAGATTATCGTAGAACTGGCGGTTCCAGGAGAGGAGGGCGAGACCGTGGACGATGCGCAACGTCGCGCGGCCCTGGGCACGTTTCTCCGCGCACGGCGAGAGGCGCTCTCGCCGACGGAGATCGGCTTACCAGCCGGGGCGCGTCGGCGCACGACGGGATTGCGCCGCGAAGAGGTCGCGCTGACGGCCGACATCAGCACGACGTGGTACACCTACCTGGAGCAGGGACGCGCTATACGCGCCTCGTGGAGCGTGCTCGAGAGCATCGCCGACGCGCTCCGGCTGACGCGGGACGAGCGCCGGCATCTCGCCGCGCTCGCCGGTCAAGCGGCCCTGGGCGGCGTACCCGCGCCGGAGGAGGCGCTCCCGCCGGTCTACCAACGCGTCCTCGACGGATGGGAGGACACCCCCGCCTATATCACGGGACGGCGGACCGACATCGTGGCCTGGAATCGGGCGGCCACCGCCGTCTTCGGCGACTTCGCGCGCGTCGCGCCGCCGGAGCGCAATCTGCTCTGGCTCCTCTTTACAGACGGGCCATTCCGGCGTCTGTTTGTGGACGCTGAGTCGGTGGCGCGCGAGACGATGGCGGCGTTCCGCGCGACCGCGGCCCCACATATGGACGACCCTGGCATGGCCGGGTTCATCGATGCCCTGGGGCGGGAGAGCCCCGCGTTCCGGTGGGCGTGGGCGCGGCAGCAGGTGCGCGGGACCTGCGCGGGGCGGTTCGAACTCGCCCACCCGACGGCGGGGCGGCTCGTGCTCGATCTGGCGGGGTTCCAGGTGAGCGGAGACCTCGACATCAAGTGCTGTGTCTACGCGCCCGCACCCGGCACGGGGACCGAGGACACGCTGCGCACTCTCCTGGGGGGCGCGGGTGCGCCGCCCCCCATCGCGATCCGGTCAGGGAAACGGTCCGACAAGACAGCCAGGATGACAAGGTAACACAAGGTCTCGCGCGTCGTGATCAACCGAGACACCGAGAACGGGAGTGCAGGCGTGGTCATCCCGTTCTAGCTGTCCGGACCGGTGGATCTGCGCGTATGAGGCCTCTGACGATCTGGAGGTGCGTCGGTTTCGTGGAGCAGAAAGTGTTTGACGCCGGAAGGGTGTTTGAGAGGTCGCAGACGCGTGACATCGGCGGCCAGCACGCGCATAGCACTGTCAACTAATCGCGGGAGACAGGCGACAGGCGCGCTCAGTCGTGGCGCCATGCGCCCTTGATCGACTGGAAGGCTATGCCTGGCCTTGCGCGTCTCTGCACATGCCGGCGCACCCCGATCCACGGTAAAGGTCACCTCATGCCGCTCGTAAAGGCTGTTGTGGCCATTCGTGTCGCTGCGACGCGTGGCGTTATCCTACAGGGCGATGATCGCGTCGGGCTGCTGGTGAAACCGTCGGGCGTACGTGTTACGGGGCGAGGATCACGCTGGGCTGCTGATAAGTTCCTTGGGCGCAAAGATCGCATCGCGCGCTCCCATAGCGTCAGGGCCATCCGGCGAGAGACCGCCATACCGCGGCGCATGATACGAACGGCGCGGCGTCCGAGCGCCTGTGTGTATCGTCACACGGTCTTATACATGATCGTGGTCGCATCGAGACGGCCCACGGTCGTGTCGCGGCAGTAGCCAGGGATGACGCCCGCCGTTTCATAGCCCAAGGTTGCGTAGAGGCGCTCGGCCCCGTCGCCGGTGCGCGTGTCCAGGGTGAGCAGACTCCGCCCTAGGTGGCGCGCCCGGCGCTCGATGTCGGCCATCAGGGCGCGCGCGACGCCGCGGCGACGGGCGTCGGGATGGACCAGCAGCTTGCGGACCTCTGCCCGGTGGCGTTGGTTCGGCATGGTGTCGTAGTCGAGTTGCACCGTCCCCACGATCCGTCCACCCGCGCGCGCGACCAGCAGCGCGCGCGTCCCGTCGCGCACCGACGGGAGCACCTTGTCGCGCCAGAAGGTCTCGCCGTCGTCCGCCGTGAATGGCAGCACGAAGCCGATGCTAGCCCCGTCGTGGACGCAGACGCGCAGGAGCGCGCCCAGGTCACGGGCATGGGCCACGATGTCGTCCGCGGTGAACGGCGCGATGGTGATGGGCGAATCGGTCGTCATGTCGCTTCTACCTCACACGATGAAGAGGATGTATCTTGCTCCGCATTGATCGGTGGTCGCGAAAGCGCTGGGGCCGTGGAGCTGGTAGCGCAGGCAGTCGCCAGGCCGCAACTCATAGGTGTGCCCTTCGACGCTGACGGCCAGATCCCCCTCGATCAGGAGCAGGTGGTGCTCCAAGCCCGGCCTCGGCGGACGGTCATAGGCGATGCGCGCGCCCGGCCCGAGCTCGCACTCGAGGGCCTCGCCGGCCAGCGTCCGAGCGGGCGGGGACACCGAGCGTCGCCGGAAACCGACGGTCGGATCGGTCCAGACCGCTTGCGCGTCGCGGCGGATGAGGGGGGCGAAGTCGTCCTCGACCAGGCGCATCAGCCGCGACATGGTCAGGCCATAGGCCGCGCAGAGCTTACCCAGCGCGCTCGCCGTTGGGCTCACCTCCGCGTTCTCGAGCCGGGAGAGGGTGGCGCGGCTCACGTCGCTGCGCCGGGCGAGTTCGTCCAACGACCACCCGCGCTCCGCACGCAGGCTCTTGAGGTGCCGGGCTATGAGCCGGTCGAGGGAGCTGTCGTCCGAGCGGATTTTACCCATATACGGGAGATTATCCCATATGTGCAATTTTGTCAAGTCCACGCCCTCGTCGATCCCCAGGCCTACACCTCACTTCGTGGCCGACGACTGGACGCTCCCGCAGCGCGCGCATCACGTCAGTGACGAAATGCGCGCGGCGTCTGCTCATCTGCTGCTCATCTGGGGAACGGGACGAGAAGGGCTAATGTTGGGCCAGCGGTGCTATCCTTCGGGGCGCGGATCGTGCGCGCCGGGCGCACAGCTGTCACTGCTCGACCCATCGCGCCGCGGTCGGGCGCGCGCCCGTCGTCTCCGCGCGTGTAGAATGAGACTTGGCGCCTGGAGCGCGATCGGTCGATCGATGAAGACGTGGGAGAAACTCGAAATACCGCTACGGTGATCGCTGCGAACAGGTTCAGCGCGCGAGCGGACGGTTACCCCGCTTGAAGGCGGGCGCGTCGTGCGCGGTCCGGTAGACACGGTAGTTGCGTAGTCGCGGAGGCAGGGTGTGGTCGATGGATGAAGAGAGCAGGGCGACGGCCGTGGTTGAGCAGGCGCAGGCGGCCGCCAGCTGGAATACCACCGACGCTCCCTATCCCGACGACATGTGCATCCACACTTTATTCGAGGCGCAGGTCGCGCGCACACCGGCGGCGACGGCGCTGATCCACGGCGACCGGCAGGTCAGCTTCGACGCGCTCAACAGGGAGGCCAACCGCCTAGCCCGCTACCTCCGGCGTCTCGGCGTTGGACCCGCGTCGCTGGTCGGCCTGTATATGGATCGCTCGCCCGACGCCATTGTCGCGCTGCTCGCCATCCTCAAGGCCGGCGGGGCCTACGTGCCGCTCGACCCGGCCTATCCGGACGAGCGCATCGCCTTCATGATGGAGGATGCCGCGCCAGTGGCGCTCCTGACACACGAGAGTCTGACAGCGCGTCTGCCGGCGCGCGCCGGCCACGTCGTCGTCGTGGACGGCGGCGACCGGGCGGGCATCGAGCGCGAGGATGACGACGACCCACCGGCCACGACGACGGCCGGGGAGGTGGCCTACGTCATCTACACGTCTGGCTCGACCGGCCGGCCCAAAGGCGTGGTCGCCCCGCACCGCGCCGCCATCAACCGCTTTCACTGGATGTGGCAGACCTATCCCTTCGAGGAGGGCGAGGTATGCTGCCAGAAAACGGCGCTGAGCTTCGTGGACTCAGTGTGGGAGGTTTTCGGACCGCTCCTCCGGGGGGTACCCATCGTCATCATCCCGGACACGGCGCTCACCGATACCCCGCGCTTCGTGGAGGCGCTGGCGACCGCGGGCGTGACCCGCCTGGTGCTCGTGCCTTCCCTGCTGCGCCTGATACTCCACGCCGCGCCCGACCTGCGCGAGCGCGCGCCGCGCCTCATCTTCTGGGTCAGCAGCGGCGAGGCGCTCCCGGCCGGCCTCTGCCACCGCTTCCGACAGCAATTGCCCGGCTGCACCCTGCTGAACCTTTATGGCTCCTCCGAGGTCGCGGCCGATGCGACCTACTACGACACGCGCGCGTGGGACGGCGCAACGCCTGTCCCTATCGGACGCCCCATCGCCAACATGCGGGTCTACCTGCTGGACGAAGGCGGACAGCACGTCCCGCAGGGCGAGATCGGCGAGATCCACGTGGCCGGAGCAGGCCTGGCGCGTGGCTACCTCAATCTGCCCGACCTGACCGCGGAGCGCTTCATCTCCGACCCTTTCAGGCCGCAAGGGTTGGGCCTGCTGTACAAAACCGGCGATTTGGGGCGTTACCGGCCCGACGGCACGATCGAGTACCACGGCCGCAACGACCACCAGATCAAGGTGCGCGGCCGCCGCATCGAACTCGGCGAAATCGAGGCCGCGCTGGCCGGCCACCCCGCTGTGCGCGAAGCGGTCGTGGTCGCGTGCGATTATGATTATGGGGCGGGGGAACTCGACGACCGCCGCATCGTCGCCTACATGGTCCCAGACCACCCACGCGCGCTCAGCGGGACGACGCTGCGTGGCTACCTGCGTGAGCGCCTACCCACGTACATGGTCCCGTCCACCTTCGTGCCACTGGACGCCCTGCCGCTGACACCGAATGGCAAGGTCGACCGCGGCGCGCTCCCTGTCCCTGATACCGTCGCCCTGTCAGCCGGCCCAGTTGTTGCTCCGACCAGCGTGGTGGAGGAAAGGCTGGTAGGGCTGTGGGAAGAACTGCTGGGAATCCGTCCCATCGGTATCCGGGACAACTTCTTCGAGCTCGGGGCGCACTCATTGCTCGCGGTGCGCCTCATAGACGAGATCGAGCGCCTCTTCGGCAGCCGGCTCTCGCTCGCCACCCTGTTCGAGGAACCGACGGTCGCCCACCTCGCCACCGCCCTCCATGGGGCCGGGGAAGCGGAGCAAGACGACGCCGGCGCAACGCGGCTCACCGGACTGGTCACGGTGCAGCCCATACGCGACGATAGCGCGCGACGCCCCCTCTATTTCGTGCACGGCGACTTCTGGGGGGGAGGATTCTACACCCTGAACCTGTCGCGCCACCTCGGGTCCGACCAGCCATTCTACGCCTTCGAGCAACACGGGCTGCATGACGAACGCGTACCGGACACGATCGAGGCGATGGCCGCCCACCACGTGCGCACCCTGCGGGCGCACCAGCCTGATGGGCCGTACCTGCTGGGCGGACACTGCAGCGCGGGTCTGATCGCCTTCGAGATGGCGCGCCAACTGAAGGGGCAGGGCCAGAGGGTGGACCTGCTGGCCCTCGTGCACACCGCCGTCGAAAGCAGGCAGTACGCACTGGCTCGTCGCGTGGTCGAGCCTCTTGGCGCGCTGGTGGGGCTCGATAGCCGCACACGGACAAAGGTCGCCGAGTCGCTTGGCGGGCGCTTACGACGCCTCGACCGTCTCGGTCGCATGAGTCCCGGGGAGCGCCTCACCGCTGTGCGCGAGAAAATGCGCCGGGTCATCGCACGGGATCGTGTCGCGGCGGTGGAGCGATCCCGGGGTCTCCACGTCGCGCGGGACAACAGCCAGGGCGGTCTGGCGGAGTACGCTGCGCGCGAGGGCCTGGTGCGGGAACGACAACAGAAGGTCAATCAGGCCTACATCCAGGCTAACCGCAGGTACATACCAGGACAGTACCCGGGCCCCGTTGCGCTCTTCGTCGCGCGGGACGAACGCGAAGACTACCGCCGCGACAAGACGATGGGTTGGCGCCGCGCTATCGGGGCGGCGCTCGACATCCAGCCGATCCCCGGCGATCACGTCACCTGCGTCACCGACGACGCCAATGTGCGCGTCGTCGCGGGGGCGTTGCGCGCCAGGATCGATCGTGCGCAACCGAAGCCGACATCGCCGCCGAAAATCGAGTAAACGTAGAACAGGCGCGTGAGAAGGCAAACCCCGATGGCCCACGCCCCCATCCTGCTCGTGCACAGCCACGCATACCTGGAGGCCCTGCGCGGGTTCCCGCCCGCGCACCCGCTGCGTCCGATGCGCGGCGAGCTGGCCGTCGGGCTGATGCGCGCTTACGGGCTGCTCGACGACCCACGCGTGATTGTGGAGTCGCCGCGGATGGCCACGGACGAAGAGCTGGGACGCGTGCACGCGCCGGACTATGTAGGGCGCGTGCGCGAGCTTGGCCTGCTGGCCGAGGCGCGCGGCACAGGCTTCGAGCTGCAGGACGGGGCATACGGCCTCGCGCCCCCCGACAACCCCGTCTTCCCCGGCATGCACGAGGCGGCGGCCCTCATCGCGGGCGGGACGACGCGCGCGGCCGAGTGGGTGATGGCCGGCCGCGCCACCCACGCCTTTGTACCATTGGGCGGCCTGCACCACGCCATGCGCGCCCGCGCCAACGGCTTCTGCGTCTATAACGACGCGGCCGTGGCCATCGCCGCGACGCTCGCGGGGCGCCCAGACGCGCGCGTGGCCTACGTCGACCTCGACGCCCACTACGGCGACGGCGTGGCGGCGCTCTTCTGGACCAAGCCAAGTGTGCTCGCGATCTCGCTGCACGAGTCGGGCGAGTACCTGTTCCCCGGCACGGGCTCTGTCGACGACGTGGGGACCGGGGCGGGTTACGGCTACACCGTCAACCTGCCGCTGGAGCCGTTCACCGGCGACGAGACCTACGCGCGCGTCTTCGCGGCCGTGGTCCCGCCCCTCCTACGCGCCTACCGCCCCGACCTCATCGTGGCCCAACTCGGCTGCGACACGCACTGGACCGACCCGCTCACGGAGATGGGCATGACCACGAACGTCTGGACGCCGTTGGCCGGCGCGCTGCACGCCCTGGCGCACGAGCTCTGCGACGGGCGGCTGGTCGCCCTGGGCGGGGGCGGCTACCAGACCTACGGCGTCGTCCCCCGCGCGCAGACGCTCGCCGTGGCCGCCCTGCTGGGGCGCGCCTTGCCCGACAAGCTCCCGCTAGCGTGGCTCGACCGGGTTGCCGTCCTCACCGATGCGCCCCTGCCGCGCCACCTCTCTGACCCGCCGGCGCCCGTGCTCCCTGGTCCCCGCCAACACGCCATAGATGTGGCCGCGGACGCGGTTGTCACCCGCATCCGGGAAGAAATATTCCCGCTGCACGGCGCGGTATGATGTCCGCGCCTGCGGCCGCGTGGCATACTATAAAGTACGGCTTGGTCTCGCGCGACGCCCGCGACGCCCGCGACGCGGACTCGCCCCGATCGCTTGTGATACGCAGCAGTGAGGAGGTGGCAGATGGCCTATGCCAAGATGATGGGGGCGCGCGTCAGGCGCAAAGAGGATCCGCGGCTGATCACGGGAAGCTCGACCTACGTCGACGACGTGCAGCCGCACGGCCTCGGCTACGTCGCCATCCTGCGCAGCGTCTACGCGCACGCCACGATCGCCCGCGTCGACACGGCCGCGGCCGCGGCGCACCCCGGCGTCATCGCGGTTTACACGGGCGCCGAGTTCCGCGACATGGCCGGGCCCATGCCGCACGGCGGCGAGGGCGCCGGCCTGCCGCACGACATGGCGCCCATCGCCACGCCGATCCTGGCGCACGACCGCGTCCGCCACGTCGGTGAGCCGGTTGCCGTCGTCGTGGCCACGGATCGCTACGGCGCCCGCGACGCGCTCGAAAAGATCGAGGTCGACTACGAGCCCCTGGAGACCGTCGTCGATCTCGAGTCCGCCGTCGCGCCCGCCGCCCCCCAACTCTACGACGAGGTACCGGGCAACGTTGCCTTCACCTGGCGATGCGAGCACGGCGACCCCGCGGGGGCCTTCGCCGCGGCGGAGGTGACTCTGCGCCAACGCATGGTCAACCAGCGCCTCGCCGGCATCCCCATGGAGCCACGCGGGGTGCTGGCCCAGCCCGATGCGCTCAGCGGCGGCCTGACCGTCACGACCTCGACGCAGAACCCGCACACTGTGCGCCGGCAGATCGCCGCGACGTTGCGCCTGCCCGAGATCGCCGTGCGCGTGGTCGCGCCCGAGGTCGGCGGCGGCTTCGGCGTCAAGATCAGCGCGTACCCCGAGGACATGATCTGCGCGGCGCTGGCCCTGCGGCTCAACCGCCCGATCAAGTGGATCGAAACGCGCGGCGAGAGCCTGTCCTCCACGCACCACGGCCGCGCGCAGGTGGCCGACGTCGAGGTGGCCGCGCGCAGGGACGGCACGATTACGGGGCTACGCATGCGCCTGCTCGCCGACCTCGGGGCCTACCCGCGCGACGCCGAGATCGCTCCGCTGACCGGCTGGCTGATGTCCGGCGTCTACGCGTACGACAACGTGGATCTCGAGATCCGCGCCGTCTACACCAACACCATGGCCGTGGGCGCCTACCGCGGCGCCGGCCGCCCCGAGGCGGCCTACTACGTCGAGCGCGTCGTCGACCTGCTCGCGGCCGAGCTGGACCTGGACCCGGTGGAGATCCGCCGCAAGAACTTCATCCCGCCCGAGCGATTCCCCTATGCGACGCCCACGGGCCCGATCTACGACAGCGGCGACTACGACAAGGCGTTGCGCGCGGCCCTGGAGGCGGCGAACTACGAGGGCTTGCGCGCGGAACAGGGACGGCTGCGCGCCGAGGGCAAGCTCGCCGGCGTCGGGATCGCCACGTTCACCGAGATCTGCGGCTTCGGCCCCTACGACAGCGCCACCGTGCGCGTCGAGCCCACGGGCGTGGTCACGGTCGCCACCGGCATCTCGCCGCACGGACAGGGTCAGGAGACCTCTTTCGCCCAGATCGTGGCCGACCGCCTGGGGGTGTCGATGGACGACGTGGTGGTGGTGCACGGCGACACGGCGCGCACGCCGCAGGGCATCGGCACGATGGGCTCGCGCGGCATGGCCGTCGGCGGCTCCGCGCTCTATCGCTCACTCGACATCATCGAGGACAAGGCATTGAAGATAGCGGCGCACCTGCTCGAGGCCGCGCCCGAGGACGTCGCTTTCGAGGAGGGGCGCTTCGGCGTCAAGGGCGTGCCGGACCGCGCGCTGGCGCTCAAGGAGCTCGCGGGGGCGGCCTACTCGGGCGACCTGCCCGACGAGATCGGGACGGGTCTCGAGGCCACCGACTACTTCAGCCCGCCCGGCGTCACTTTCCCGTTCGGGGCCGACGTGGTCGCGCTCGAGGTCGACGCGGAGACCGGCGAGGTATCCTTGCGCTCCTACGTGGCGGTCGACGATTGCGGCCGCGTAGTCAGCCCGCTGCTCGTGGACGGGCAGGTGCACGGCGGCCTGGCCCAGGGCATCGCGCAGGCGCTCTACGAGGAGGTCGTCTACGACGCGGAGGGCCAGCTGCTGACGGGCTCGCTGATGGACTACGCCATCCCCAGGGCGGAGTCGCTGCCGCTGTTCACCAACATACGCACCGAGACGCCGACGCCCCTGAACCCGCTGGGGGCGAAGGGCATCGGCGAGCTGGCCACGATCGGCTCGACGCCCGCTGTCGTCAACGCGGTGATGGACGCGTTGGCCCTGCTCGGCATACGCCACCTCGACATGCCGCTGCGCCCCGAGCGCATCTGGCGCGCCATCGAGGACGCTCGCGCCGGCGGCGCGCCAGCGTGATCCCGCGCCCTACCTCCGTCCTGGAAAATACCCGGCTGTCGCCATGGGGAGCGATCATCACGATCACCACAAGGTATAGCCACCGTCGATGACGAGCACAGAGCCCGTCATGAAGCGCGATGCGTCCGAGGCCAGGTAGACAAGCGAGGGGGCGATCTCCTCGGGGAGGGCATAGCGCCCCATCGGCGCGTCCTCGATCCAGTAGCGGCGGAACTCGGGGCGGTCGACCGGGGCCATGGCCGTTTTGACATAGCCCGGGGCCAGGGCATTCACGCGCACGTTGTAGGGCGCCCACTCGGCCGCGAGCGACTTGGTGAGCTGGTGGACGGCCGCCTTGGACGCGTTGTACGCCGGCTGCATCTGCGGCCTGTTGACGATCAGGGCGGAGATAGAGCCGATATTGACGATGGTCCCCCCGCCCCGCTCGATCATCTGACGGCCTACGGTCTGCGCGCAGGACCACAAGCCGTGGACGTTCACGTCGAACACCTCGCGCCACTCCTCCAGCGGGACCTCCGCGGCCGGGCGGTGGTAGCAGATGCCCGCGTTGTTGACCAGGATGTCGACCGGTCCCAGGCGCTCCGTCACCTCGTCGACCATGCGCCCCACCTCGGCGGCCCGCGTCACGTCCACGTCGACGGCGATGGCCTCCCCGCCGGCCCCCTGTATCGCGCGCGCCACCCGCTCGCTGCCCTCGTGGTTGCGCGCGGCGATGGCCACGCGGGCGCCGGCGTCAGCCAGCGCCGCGGCGAACGCCTCGCCCAGGCCTGTATTGCCCCCGGTCACGACGGCGACCTTGCCGCTTAGATCGAACGCCTGTAGCACGCCCATCCCGTATCCTCCTAACTTTCCGACGGTTTTCACCCCAATCGCGCCGAGACACGGCGTTTTATCGATGCGCTACTATGGTAGCGCATCCGTCGAAGGGGCGCGTGTTGCCGTGTCGATTTTCGTCGTCGATAGTGTAGACCGGGGGCACACAGCGCCAGCAACCGCGCAGCGGAGGGATAATGCGCCATGGTAACGCGCGCCGGAGCCGAGATCGATTGGTCGACCTTTCCCGAGAGCGACGGTGAGCCGATGGCCGAAACCCTCGACAACGCCGTCCAAATGGTCGACCTGCAATGGACCCTGCAGACCCTGTTCGACCGCCAGGGGCGCGCCGGGACGACCACCGTGGGCGGCAACCAGTTCGTCTACTACAATAGGTACAACGGGCGCGACAACATCTCGCCCGACGTGTACGTGGCCTTCGACCGCCCCCCGCCTGGTCCAAACAAGTGGCAGACCTGGGTGGAGGGGAAGTTCCCCGACATCGTGTTCGAGATCACCTCGCCGAGCACACGGGGGAACGATGTGGGCAACGCGCCGGACGGCAAGCGGGCGCGCTACGCACAGTTGGGGGCGGGCGAATATTACGTGTACGATCCCGAGCAGGAGATGGATTCGCCCTTCCTGGGCTACGCGTTGCGCGGGGGCCGCATGGAGCCACTGCCGGCGCTGGCGGAAGGGGGGATCTATAGCCAGCTGCTGAGGGCAGAGTTGCGGCCGGTAGCGATGGAGCCGTCGGAGCGTAGGCCGGGCGGGACGTGGCTACGCATCATCGACCCGGCGACGGGGCAACCAGTCCCCCTCGCCGAGGAGGAGCATCGCGATTTGCAGGCCGCCCGAGACCGCCTGGCCCGGGTGGCGCTGGCGCGCCAGGCGGCCGAAGAGCGCGCCGACGACGAGGCCAAGGCGCGCCAGACGGCCGAGCAAGCGCGCCAGGCGGCCGAAGAGCGCGCCGACGACGAGGCCAAGGCGCGCCTGGCCGCCGAGCAGGCGCGCCAGACGGCCGAGGAACGAGTAGCAAAGCTGGAGGAGGCCCTACAAGCGTTACTTTCCGCCCCGACACGCCGTCAGGCCCCTGAGACAGACCCCGAGATTGGCTAACGTCGTGACAAAAGGGTGTCCTGGCTACTTATGGTATCTGTGCGACAATTAGCATTATTTGTCGCACGGATACAATAAGTAGCCAGGACAGCTGCTCAACGCCGCCGTGCGCGCGTCCCTCGATATACATATGAAGGAACGTACCAAGAGGGTCGACGCCGCTGGGGAGCGGGCCCTCTTCCTCAACCCGCAGGGGCGCTGCCTCTCAACGCGCGCGATCGATCTGGTCGTCCGCGAGTTGGGGCGGGACGCCGGGCTTGCCCTCTCGGCGCACGTCCTGCGGCACACCTGCCTGACCGCCCTTGTGCGTAACGGCACTGACCTGGTGCTCGTCGCCAAGATCGCCGGCCACCGCCGCCTGGAAACGACGCGCCGCTACAGCCTCCCCTCGGCGCGCGACCGCGCGGCCGCGATGGATGGCATCAGGGTGGACTACTGATGCTCGTCGCCTTCCTCTCCTCCGACCAAGAAACGGCCTACAGGCGCTACGACGGCGAGCCGTCGCCGGCCGACCTGGCGCGCTCGTTCCACCTCGACGACGCCGATCGCGCCCTGATCGCTGAGCGCCGTGCTGACTACAACAAGCTCGGTCTGGCCCTGCAACTCTGTACCGTCCGCCACCTCGGCACGTTCCTGGGCCTCATGTTACGGAGCGCGACACCGGGGGCAAAGTAGCGGCCTGTGGGGCTGGGACAAAGGGTCGATTTCCTTGCTGGAAACGATACTTCAGCCTGTTTCGATGCTATGGGGCGCCTCGGTGAGAGTCTTTCGCCGTGTTGGGCCACAAGAAAGGAGCGCCTCTCGTCGAAACCGCTCCTTTTTGCTCGACAGAAGCACCCTCACAGGGCTATTTTGAGCAAAGAGACGCCCGTACTTTGCCCCTGGTGTCGCGCTCCGTAACGTGAGGCCTAGACGCCCTGTAACCCGCCTTACGACCAGCCATCGCGCTTGTCACAGCAGGGCGCGGAGCAAGCAGTTCCTGGCCCGGTCTCGGGTGTCGCACCGGCCCAACAGGTTTGGAATAAACGGTGCCGGGTTGAACAAAGCTGTTCCCTCACGAGAGCTGCTTCGCTCAACCCAGCGTCCATCACACCAGGGCGTATGAACGTGTTTTGCCAGAGAATACGCAAGATCAGGTTTGGGACAGGGCCGTTGACGCTCAGATCGAGACGCTCCACCCTAACGAATAGCTGGATTTCTCAGGCAATAAGAGCTTAGCGTACGATACGGGTCCAATGATAGTCGCACCCCAAATGTGCGCGTGGACGCATAACCTCGCGTCGGCTGGTCGTCGTAGCCAGCCTCAACGGTCCACCGTGCGCATCGGTCGTTTTCTCGGCACGGCGGTCGTGCACCCGCTAGCGATTGATTTCGATCAACAGGACCCACGCCAGGTAGAAGGCGTCCAGGAAGGAGAAGACCACGCCGGGGATGATCCAGTAGAGGCCACCCGCGCCGCGCGCGATCAGGGCGAGTCCCACCAGGAGGAACGGGAGCGTCGCAGCTTGTCCCAAGGAGACGGCCGCCAGGTAGGCCCGACGATATTGGCGCTCCAGCGCGCGCGCGGTGCGCCCCTGCTGCGCGGAGACCAGCAGCCAGGCCCCGAGCCCTACGACGAGCACCTCGCCCCCCCGGAACGCCGGGGGCTGCCCGGGTACCAACAGAAGCGAGGAGGTGATAAGCACGTCCAGGAGCACGACGAGAGCCTCCAGGGCGAAGCCGACCTGGCGAGGAACGGCCACAATCTTGGTGAGGTTGATCGACACACCGACGAAGACGAGGCCGGCGAAGGCGGCCGAGGCGCCGACCTGCGCGATGAAGAAGTTGTCCCACCCACTCATTGGTCGCCCGTCCTCTCTCCCGTGGCCGGCCATCATCCAGCGGCCGCACGCGCCGATCGTCCCGTGCCACATCAGCGGACAGACGAGTCGTGGTGAGGCGTGATGAGGCGTGGCCGCTGTCCCTTTAGTGTACGATGCCCGGTATGGTGTCACCGTGAGGTAGACCCTAACCTGACGTTAGGTCTGCGCGGATAGATGTGTCACGATTGGGGCGCCACAGAAAACGGAAAATAAAGCACGTTAAGCCGGTT
>JAABUX010003258.1_pt1 | contig 21718 bp, 26 predicted proteins | sample 5561851 | NCBI WGS metagenome assembly JAABUX01 (sample SAMN10711883, study PRJNA513361) | rock metagenome | isolation source: Antarctica rocks | place: Antarctica: Victoria Land, Richard Nunatak red sandstone | collected 2016-01-03 | reverse complement strand
CTTCCGCGGGTTCCTCGCCTTCGCCGCAGCCATCCTGAACTGGCGGCTGAAGGTCAGGCTTTGCGCCCAAGCCCAAGCACGTCAATAGCTTAGGTGGTCCGCAAAACTTTGTCCCTAGACCCTAGTCCCGTGGCGATGTCTTGTCCTCCGGTGGCCCTGACCCAAACCAAGTTCTGGTATGGAACACCATCGATCTTCTCAGAAACCTGATTGCTTTTCGTGTCGGTCGTCTGAGTTGGGTCGATAGGTTCATCGGTGGAACGACTCGCAATCGGGCTCGCCGCAACATTCTCCATAATTGACCCTCCGCATGTGCGGGAAGGTCTTTACGAAGCTCATTTGCGAACGGAGGCAGGTTGGAGAAGAACCGCAGAGGTGCAGTTGTGACTTCACTCCGGCCTAAACTGACCACTCTCAGCCGGCGTCGGCGCTTTGCTGGATGGAGAAGCCCCAACCGTGCAGGCGGCCAGCCTCCTCGTAGCGCGTCTGCCTGCGGCTGAGCGAAATCTAGCTGACCAAATGCCTCAAAGCCTCATGTTGGATTATGGCCGCTGTGATGCTCAACTCTGAGCAATGCCAGCCTTTTCTGCACAGGCCGCCAGTGACCGCTGATAGGATTGGCGCGTAAGCGCATAAGCGACAAGAATCGCTGGGACCGCCAAGAGCATCATGACGACGTAGATCATGGTCATTCCAAGGGACTCTACTGCTGTAACCACGTCGAACATCGTGACCTGGCCCGCTTGGAGGTGAGCCCTGGTCACAACCTTCTCTGTTGCAAGCTCGCTCGCGAACATGACCATCATGAAGCAAAAGAGACCGAAGCCACTGCCAATCATGGCAACACGGATCAAGGTGCTTCGGAGGGCACGTCGCTTTACGAAAGCGGGGATCTGGATGGCTGTGGTCTGGCTGGGATCACTCATTGGTCTGCGCCTACTTGCGCGTAACTCGTAGTTTCCGGGTTCGTAAGTAGCTCCTGCAGCTAGTCGCTGCCGTGGGCGGGTATCCAAACCCAGGCACCACCCCTCCACTCATACCGGCCCGGCACCAGGGACCGGGCCATCACCCTCCGCGGCACGGTATCGGGTGGCACCCAGTGATAGGTGACGCCGTGCAGCTCCCACCGGCCCGGCAGCAGGACATGGGTCGTGGTCGGGACAGAGGGGTGGAAGATGGGACCAGACACCTCCGTCTGGACCGTAGAAGGCGCGGCATATGCAGTGACGGAGGCCGGTGAAATCGCCTGGCTCGACAGCCGCAGCGCGTCGTCGATGGCGACAAAGGCGACCGGGGGCTGATGGACGGCCAGGGCACGTAGGGCCACTGCGATGTCGAGCACGATGCGGTCACTGTCCGGCGCTGTCCCCATGCTGGCGGTAACCGGACGGTCCAGCACCCGCGTCTCTGCCCGCTCCAGCGCCTCCTGCGCGTTTCCCGAACGCCCACGCAGCACCGCCTCCCGTGCCGCCTGCAAGAACTCCCGGGGTGGGCTGCCGGATGGCACCGGCGGGACGGGCAGGGCAGGGGCAACGACCGAACGCGTGTCCGAAGGTTCGATGTTGCTGGCGGGACTGCTGATGGGGACCTGCCCCCGCATGCCCTGCTGTGCATGGGCTACTGGGGGACAGAAAAAGCCCAGGCCGGCAAGGCCCACGAGGAGAAGCGGTGTCGGGGCGTGGCTCATGGTTGAGGAGCCTTTCATGGCATGGAGCGGGGCCACGACGTTGAGCGTGGCGAAGCCGGAGGCGGCACTGCGATATCCGTAATCGGTTGCGCTCGTCATTTCTGCATCCTGGGGCTACATCCGAGACCTGTCATGTGGGTTGAGGATTTGCCTGTATTTTTCGATGTATTCAGGGGTGAGAGGCATCATGTCTTGCATCGCGCGTTGCCACGCGTCAGTCGAGAGGGCTGTTACTGGAGCAGGCTCGATGGGAGTAACGGGTGGCAACATCTGCGCTTCGTGGGCGACGCTTTCCTCCTGGGCACGCTGGTTCCCACTCAAGCGCCGTGACAGATCGCGGATCATCTCGGGGGTGAGTTTGAGGATCATCTCAGGGGTGAGTGGGGTGACGTCGTGGAGCGCACGCTGCTGCGCGTCCATCTGTGCCGGGGTCGGCGCGGCTTCATTCGACTGAACAGGGCCATGCGCGAAGGCGAGTGAAGGCATTGCGAGGTAGGCAAATGCAATGGTGGCGTGGCGAAACATTGGATGTCTCCTGGGGTTAAGTCCGGGTCCTCGCATGTGGGTAGGGGAGGTTAGGTTACCCGCGGTGTGAGACGCTCCCTCGCCTTATCGGCTCCGTCTGTTCTGTGGCGCCAACCTGCTTTTGTGATAAACAGGATATGGTCCAATGCAGGGTAGAGTTGATGAGACTTCACCAAAGCTCGATGCGATCGCATGTTGTCGGCAAATCTTGCGGCAACTTCAGCAGGAACCGGCGCAGGCACACCGCCGCGCTGGACCAAGCCCGACGAAAGCAGTTCAGCAACGGCGTCCTTGCCGAACTCCCGTTCAATCGGACTGTTACTCCAGTCTCCAGGACAGTCGGATGGCGAAGCTGGACCCCGCATTTTGATCAACGCTTCGAGTGCCCTAGCGCTAAGCATGTCATTTCTCCACTTGGTGACGTTCCTGCCAGTCCGTTGCTCCAGCATCTTGGCCTGGCAGCGCATCAGGCCGCCTCCTGTAGCGCCGGTGGCGGACAGAGCGCCGTCAGCTGCGCCTGGAGGGCGTCGAGGTGCCCCAGGAACACCGCCACCGGCATGGGCGGCGGCTCGACGGGCACTACGGCCTGCAACGCCTCGTCCCGGATGCCCAGGATGGACACGGCGATGCCGTGGGTATCGCCTGCGGAGGTCCCGGCCAGCACCTCCACTGCTTCGAGGCCGCGGCGCAGCCGGATATCCACGGGCTCGTTGGGCAGTGCGCCCGTGTCAGGACCGGCGAACACCGCCGTGCTGGCCGTGTGGAGCATCGGCGTCACGCTCAGCACGGGCGTGCCGTCCGCCGGCGGGGACGGCCGGGGCAGGTCTGACGCCGGCAGGGCGCCGATGCAGGCCAGGGCCGCCTGCACGCAGCCGGTGGCGCCCTGGCCCTCCTGGGCCGCGTCGGCGAAGCCCTGCACCAGGGCGTCCAGCACCGGGGAGGGCGGCTGTCCGGTGATCGGCACCAGGCTGCCTGTCTCGATGCGGGCGGCGATGGCCGAGGTGCGGTCGAGGCGCGCCCGCAAGGCGGCGGTGTCCGGTGCGGGAAGCATGAGGGTGCGGCCCAGCCGCTTCGGCCCCGTGTCGTCGATGATCGCATGGAACACCCGGGCATAGATGCGGCGCCCCCCGGACAGGATGATCGCCTCGCCCTCGATCAGGTTGGTCAGGTCCTGCCAGTCCACCCGGCAGACCGTGCGGACCTCGGCGCTGCGGGCCTCGCGGTAGGCCCCGTCGGCGGCGCCCTGGTAGGAGGTAGCCTGAGTGACGTTGGTCTGCCCGGCGATCTTCTCCAGCCACTCCCGGGTGCGCCCCCCGTCCTGCTGGCGCATGGCGATGGTCAGGTTGGCGTTGCCGAGCAGGGAGGCGGTCTTCTCGCCCAGCCGCGCCCAGATGCCGGACACCTCCTGGAAACCCAGGATGAAGCCGATGTTGAGGCTGCGCCCCATGGCCAGCATCGCGTCCAGGCCGGCGGAGGCGTAGTAGGCCATCTCGTCGAGGACCACGGTGTAGGTCGAAGGCCCCATGCCCGGCCGGTCGGCCTCTGAGTAATCGCCCTCCATCGAGACGCCGAGCAGCTGGGCCATCATGCCGCGCAGCGAGGTGACGACCAGCTTGCCCAGGGCCGCCAGGGTGACGGGCGAGTTCTCCAACGTCGGCAGGTTCACCACCAGGATGCGGCGGTTGAGCACGATGTCGCGCATGTCGATGTCGCTGGCATCGACCTTGAAGATGTGGCCGAGGCTGACGCCGAGCTGGGTGAAGATCGGCGTGAAGTACATCTGCAGGAAGCCGTGCTGCTTGCTGGGCTCGTCGCCCTTCTGCTTGTCCAGCGGGACCGTCGGGTCGTAGCCCGGCAGCTCGCCGAGGTAGGCCTGCAGCGGCCACACCACGTCCTCGGGAATGCTGCCCTTCACGTCCGTTTCCGTCACGGCGCCGGTCTCGGCATTGCGCAGCAGCACGACGCGCTCCATGGCGAGGCGCCAGATCCAGCGCAGCTCGATGGAGAAGCGGATGACCTCGATGTTGAGCGGGATGCCGCGGTGGTCGCGCAGCCAGACCAGCACCGGGGCGATGCTGCCGATCAGCGCCACGGCACGCTCGCGGAACACCCCGTTGCTGTCGCCCGGCGCCTGGTCGCCCAGCTGCGAGGACAGGATTTCCCGGATGGCGTCGGCGTTGCCGGTCGAGAAGGGGTTCCAGCTGTTGCTGTCCTTCAGGCCGCTGGCCACCATGAGGTTGAGCAGGCGCACGTCGTCCTCGCGGCCGAAGCGCCTGGCTAGCGCCAGCACCTTGCCGAACACCTCGCGCTGGGCTTTGCCGTCCACGAGGATGAAGCCGGAGCCGCGGGCGAGTGCGTTGACCAGCAGGCTCAGGATGGCCGTGGTCTTGCCGGCGCCAGTGGTGCCCGGGATGGTGATGTGCTGGCGCTCGTCCTCGGCGGTGACCCAGAGTTCGCGGCCCTGCAGGTCCCAGCCGATGAAGAACGTGCCGTCCGCGGCCTTCGGCTTGCGGGTGCCGGGAGCGGGGCTGCTGTAGTCGGGGAGGCCAGCACTGCGCGGCAGGCGGACCGGCAGCCGCACCCGCCGGGTCAGCACCCAGGCGGCATAGAAGATCGAGGCCGGCAAGGTGAGGTTGAGGACCGCAGGAGTAACGTAGGTTCCTGCTGCCACCGCGGCCAGCACGAAGCCGGAAGCGGAGCTTTGCAGCGCCTCGGACAGCCGCGCCGTGAAGGGACGGATGTCGCGCAGCGACCGTATGCCGCTGCGCTCATACTGGTCCTGGGGACCGACGATCTCGCGCGGGATCACGGCAGGGACGTCCGGGCCGAGGGTGCTGAGCGGGACGCAGCAGCCGGGCCATCCTGCCGAGGGATGACGGGCCTCATGGGTGCAGACCGAACGGGTTGGCGCCACCGCTGCCGGAGGAGGGCTGGCCCGGCGGCGGCTGGACTGTGGGCGCGGCGCGCAGTTGGTCCGTGAAGGCCGCTGGAACCTGGCCGGGATCGGTTGCGGGTGCCGGGATACGCGGCAGTGGGCGGTCGGGGAAGGCGTGCTGCTCCCGAAGTGCGGCCGTAGCAGGGGAGGGCGCGGCTGGGGCTGCCTGGGCGGACTGAAGGTCAGCGCCGCGCGGGCCGGTGTGCCGGCCGACCTCGTAGCCGCCGAACAGCATGAGCAGGCCTGCCACCGACGTCAGCAGCCGCCGGCGCTTGAAGGCTACTGCCCTGCCAGGCGCCGGCGCCGCCAGTGGCGGGGCCGGCAGCAGCGGCACGGGCGCGTGGCCGATGGAGACGTGGACATAGGCCCCGTCCGGTACTTCGATCTGCATGCCCTCTCCTCCACGGTTATGCCTGCCGGAGCATCCTGCCCAGCGGCTTTGCGAACGGGTGCGGGTGCTACGCGGGCGCGCCTGGCTTCGTCTGGGCTGCTGCGGCCTTGTGCAGCGCTGCCACGGCACGGGCTACGTCGGGCTCAGCGACCGGCTTGCCAGCCAGGCGCTCGACGGCCCAGTGGTCGCGTGCGCCCGCCGCCTCGGCCCGGGGGTTGGGGTGGATGTAGCAGCCCGCTCCCTGGGTCTCGAAGCCAAGCGAATGCAGCGCATACCAGAACGGCCGGTCCACCAGCTTGAGCCAGGCAAACTGGCCGGGCGCCAGCACGCCGGCCTGCATCCGGGCAGCCACCAGCAGGCTCATGAGTGCCGGGTGCGTGAAGGCGTGCCGCCCAGCCGCCGCCAGAGCCGGGCTCACGACGGCATGGTCGAGCAGCACCTGGTCCACGAGGGGCACGACGGAGACCGGGAAGGCGAGCGGCGTGTCCGGCCCTTCCGGATGGTCACGGCCTGGGCTGCCGGCCAGGGCAGCGGACACCTCACCCAGCAGGTCCTGCGCCTCCGCCCGCCGCTCGGCCAGGTGCAGGGCGCAGGCAGCGAGCAGGCAGCGCACCTGCGGGCTGGCGGCCTCCAGGCCGCGCCAGCGCGGGCCAAGCTGGCGCACCAGGTTGCGCCGTGCTGCGGCCGGGTCGAAGCCGCCCGCTTTCGTGGTGGCGTAGCGGGCGGTCCACTCCGCAGCCGTCAGGGCATAGTCGGCGGGACGGGGGTCCTGCGGCGCCGGCAGCACCAGGCCCAGGCGGCGGCCCACGAACGCAGCCGTGGTCCGGAACGACCCGGCCTGCTCCCGGATCAGGCCCTCCATGTCGAAGGCCCGGCGGAACCGGGATGGCGCCGCCCGCAGCAGGCACACCAGGGCCAGCACGAGCATGAGCAGGACGGCGGGCAGGCGATAGAAGGCGCCGACGTCGCGGCTGATGCCCCAGAGGTCGCGCAGCGTGACCCGTTCGGGATCGGCGCGCATCATCTGCCGGTCGGCCAGGTCGAAGCGGTCTGTTAGATGCCGGGCCAGGCCGATCTCGCCGTGGAACACCTGCATGACGGCGCGGCTGATCTCGGCGTGGAACGTGCTCCACAGCAGGTAGGCCCCGACGCCCGAGCAGATCAGGGCCACGATCAGGTAGAAGCCGCCGTTGTCGTCCCCCGACGGCCAACTGGCACGCGGGCTGGGTTGCTGCTGCATCGCTACCTCGACGCCACGACGGCTGCGGCTTTGCTGGGTGGGATAGGCTCGGCAGGGTGGGCGGCCCGCGCCTGCAGGAGGAGCACCTGCTTCAGAACCTGGCGCAGATACGTCGCCTTATGCTCGGGGGCATGGGAGTGGTAGTAGGCGACCCCCTCCCAGAAGTCGCCGTGCGCCTCGTCCAGGCCGCGCCGGAGTATCCATGCGCCGGCCTCGACGTTGGCGCAGAAGCTGTCGCGCAGCCCGCGGTAGGCGTCGGCGGTGGTGGCGTGCCAGTGCGCGGCCACCTGCGGCAGCCAGATCTGGTTGACCTGCATCGGGCCGATATCGACGGTGGCGTTGGTGTTCTGGCTCACGGCGCCGAGCGACCCGCCTTCGACCCGCAGCAGGATCACCAGGACCATGGGCGGCAGGCGATGCACCTCGGCCGCGGCAGTGATGCAGCGGCGGATCATGGCCGTGCCGTCACCGGCCTCGCCGGCATGGGCGTAGGGCGAGGTTGCAGCCAGCATAGCAGCCACGGCGAGCAACAGCGGCCTCATGGCGCAGCACCCCCAGGTGAAGCAGGCGTCGCGGCTGCGCGACGCTCCAGGCCCTGCACGGCAGCCGACCAAAGGGCGCCCAGGTCGTTGACGACGATGGCGCCCGGCTGGGCGACCTGCGCCGCCGCCTCCATGGTGGCCAGCATGACGGTGCTGAACTGGCCGTCCCGGATCGCCCGCAGGCGGTAGCCCAGCAGTGCCGCCGGGTCGCGCACGATGTCCAGGGCGAAGCCTTGGCCGGTCGCCTCGCGCCAGACGGCCTCGCCGGCCACGACGAGCGCCGGCAGGAGGCCGTTCGGTGCGGCGGCGCTGGCCGGGGTCACGGCCAGGTCCTCACCGCTGGCCCGGTCCTGGTAGATGATGGCGCGGCCCTCGCGCTCCAGCAGGGCGCCCATGGCCTTGGAGACCGCCTCGACGCTGACCGCGCTCATGACAGCCGCCGGCGCTTCCAAGCGGGGACAGCGGTGCGGACCGGACCCACGAGCAGCCGGCGCGCCAGGCGGAACATCGCCGGCACCGTCAGCCCGAAGAACGAGATCACCGCGAAGAACGCGGTGCCGGTCACGGCGATGTAGAGCGTCGTCCAGCTCCAATAGACGAGGCAGCACAGGATGGGCAGGCAGGCCCGGGCATCAAGCATGAACAGGCGGACGGGAAGGCCGGTGTTGCGCCACATGGCGGGGCTCCTTGGGACGAGAGGATGGGACGGGCCGGACGTGCGGGCGGGAGAGGTCTGGCCAACCGCTGCATGACGAGCGGCACGTCCGCAGCAGAGATGGACGTGCTGACCGGGTGGCCGGTCATGGCGGCGGACAGGACGTCACCGGGCCGCATGGCAAACCTCCAGGGACGGGGCGAGCGGCGTGGGCGGGATCATCCGATGTTCCGCCGCTGGTCACGCGCGACCTCCTCGGAGATGCGGCACTGGTGCAGGGCCAGGTCGATTGCCTTGGCGTAGGACTGTCCCTGCTCCTCGACGGCACACCGGGTCATGGCCGGCCACTCGGTGGGGTCGGCCTGCATGAAGCGGTTGCGCAAGCAGGCATCGAACGCCAGGAACTCCCGCAGGGCGGTGCGGCGCCCGTCCACCGAGGGGACCAGGCGCTGGTTGACCACGAGGCGCAGGGATTGCGCGACGGCGGAGATCAGGCTGTCGCGCTCACCGGCCGGGCAGAGGCTGGCGATGCGCTGCATGGTCAGCGCCACGTCGTTGGCGTGGGTCGTCGTGGTGAGGACATGGCCGGAGATGGCAGCCTGGATCGAGGCGATCATGGTCTCGCTGTCCCGGCACTCGCCGACGATGATGTCGGTCGGCTCGCGGCGCATGCAGCCGCGGATGAAGGCCGGGAAGGTCTCGACGTTCTGCGGGATCTCGGTCTGGTTGATGGTGGAGTTGACCCCGCGCACCTGCTCAAGCAGGAACTCCACCGGGGCAGCACCCTCGACGATGTCGTAGTGGCAATGCGGGTCCAGGAGCTTCGCCACCGTCATGCCCGCGATCAGGGTGGACTTGCCGGACCCCGTCGGTCCCGAGACGATCACCATGCCCTGGTGCGGGCGGTAGGCTTCCAGGATGCCTGCCTCGACCAGCTGCTGGTCCAGCGTCGGCGGCATATCGGAGATCGGGCGCAGCACGGTGTTGCCGCCGTCGCGGCGCGAGGTGCGGGTGGGGGTTGCATTGAGCCGGAACCGCAGCCGCGTGGAACGGTCCACCGCAATCGAGTAGGCGGTGTCGAAGTCGCTGCCGCCCTGCAGGCGCGCCATGCCGTCGGCCGCGTAGAGGTGGTTGACGATCTGGGAGAACTCGTACTCGTCCATGTCGGCACGGGTCGCGCGGTAGTTGCGGCCATGCACCCTGACCCACACGGGATGGCCCGTCTGGAAGGCGATGCGCGACGCACCGACCCGGAACGCCCAGGTCAGGAGTGAGTCGAGTCCAGGCGCGCTCCTGCGAGCGTCCTGCACCCAGCGCATGCCGTCGTCCGGCCAGGCGAAGGCCGAGGGAACGGCGGCGGCGAAGAGCGGAACTACGTTTTCAAGCATGGGGCACCAGGGTGGAATTGAGAGATGCAGAGCAGCAATCGGTGCAGCGGACACGGCGGCCCGGAGCAGGCCACGCCGTCACGCCAGGCTCGCGGACATGATGTTGCGTCCCGTGAACAGGACGTACCCGTGCTGCTGGTCTGGCACCGAGGACCGTTGCTGGCCATGCGGCTTGGACAGGTCGTAGCCAGGAAGCTCCGCGAGGTAGCTCCGCAGCGGCGACACCAGCTCGTCCGGCATACCGGAGAGGTCGAGGACGCCCTGACCGTCTCCATGGACCAACGGGAGACGACGCTCGCCCACGATCATGCCGATGCCGCGGAGGCTGGCCGCCGCGCGGAGGTCGGCCTCCGCTGGTGAATAGCCCTTGACCCTGCGCGCCCACTGCAGCACCGGGCCAAGAGAGGCGATGAGATAGTCCAGCCGTCCCTGGAAGACGTCATCCTCTCGCTTGTGCATGGCTAGTCCTCATGTTGATGATTCAAGCCTGCGGGCGCGGTGCCGCTGGGCTGCTGCGGCGCAGCATTGGACGGGGTGGTGTCGGGAACGATCCCGTGGCCAGAGCCGGGCGCACGGGATGGACCGCCACCCGGAGCAGGCTCGGGAACTGGCAGCGGAGCCAGCTCGAACATGGAGGGACGGGGACCATCCGGACGGATGCCCGGCAGGCTATGCACGGCAAGCAGGTAGCCCGTCCCGGTGCCCATCACGAACACGGCGGCGACAAAGACGTTGCGCCGGGCGCGGTTCCTCTGGGCGATAGGTCCGATGGCCGGGTCGAGAACCGTCACCTCGGGCCGTTGCCCGTCTTCGGTGACGATGCCGATCTCGATCAGCGTGCCGCTAGTCTCCATCTGCACGATCACTGCGGGCACCCCGCGGCCGGCGTCCAACGGCGCGGGTTACCCTGCAGGCCTGGCTGGTCGGTGATGCGGATCGTCCGGTCGCCGACATGCACGCTGTCCCGCCCGCCGTCCACGATGCGGTTCTGGAACGCCACCCGGGGCTGCTCCACCAGGCGCGCCCGCAGAAGCACCCGGTAGCGGGCCATGCCCACGATGTCGCGCTCCAGCCGGCCCAGGTCGGAGAGGTAGATCTGCACGGCCTGCGTCTCGCCGCGCGCCCAGCCCTCGGCCACCCACCTGTTCCAGTAGGCCACCTCCTGCTTGGTGCGTGGCAGCGCGCCGTCGGTCGGCCGGCGCGGCTCGGACCAAGTGCGGACCAGGTAGGCCCGCCAGTTCGGCGGCGCCGAGGAGAGCTGCGCCTGCCGGGTGATCTGGTAGATGCAGGAGGTCTCGCGGGCGACCTGGCCGTTGTCGCCCAGGGCGAAGGCCATCTGCGCCGCCGAGACCACCGGGGGGCGCATCAGGGTCTGGCCGTTGCTGACCGGCAGCACGAGGGTATGGAAGTCGTAGGTGGTGTCGAGCTGCGACTGGTAGCGGCGCAGCATCTCATTCAGCGCGAAGGACCGCCCGGCCAAGCCGCCCTGGGCGCCGTAGGTGAGCGCGGCCGTCCGCACCATGTCGGCACGGCCGGGCTCCAAGCCGTCGCCCGTCTCGTCGCCGGCCCGTGTGGCCTGCAGCGCTTCCAGCGATGGCGGCGCGCGCGTGCCGGTCACGAGCGGGTCCACCTGCGCGCCGGTGATTGGCTTGTTCAGCGGGTTGGCGAGGTCGGGAACGGCCTGCTCGACCAGATCAGGCGTCGGGTCGGGCGGCAGGCGCGGGGAGGTCAACGCCGGATCGGCGGCCCAGCCTGGGGTGCCGAGCGCCAGGCCGGACAGGACCGTGGCTGCTGCAAGCAGGGTTTGCCGTGCGTTCATGGCTCACCTCCGGGGATGGGCCGATCAGCTGGGACCTCTGGGGCCGTGTCGGGAAGCGCAGTGCAGGCCACGTTGAGGAACACCATCTTGCCGCGGCCTGGAGGGGCCATGATCAAGTCAAGGCCGAGGTCAGAGCCGATGGGGCCGCTGGGGGCGTATGGCCAAGGCCGCGTGCTTTCCGTTCGGAAGAGCGCGGCACCGGCAACGCTGGCCAGGACGGCAGGATCGAGGGGCGGGATCGGGTCAGACATGATGGATGACCTGCACCGAGTGGTGGATAGGATCGACCTCGACGGTCGCGTTGGCGCCGGCCTGCTCGCCCAAGGCCTGGAACACCTGGAGGACCGGCACGGACTGGATTTGCACCGCCACCGGCACCTCCTGCGCGCCGGCCGGGCCGGTGGTGAAGAAGGTGTAGCCGATGCTGGCCGCCAGCTTGGCCACGCCCTTGTCGAGCGGGCCGGACCAGTTGAACGACACGGTGCGTTGCAGGTCCTCGGGCACTAGCGGCCCCACGGCCCCCCTGCCGCACCGGGATGCGACATGCCGCGCCAGGCCGCGACGATGGCCGGATAGACGTCCTTGCCATCGCGGTAGAAGCAGCCCAGCGGCATGACGCGCAGGCCGCCCAGCAGGGGTGCCAGGCGAGGCCGGGCTGCCGGGGAGAGCTGCTGCAGGGTGGCCGCCAGCTCCGACGGCAGGTGCGTGCCGAGGCGCTCGGCGGCAGTGGCGGCACGGGCCGCAATGGCAGTGCCGGCATGGTAGGCTGCCGCCCGGCTGGCGCTGGAATCCGGACTGGCCTTGTGCGGGCGGGGCGGGTCGCCGTGGACCAGGCTGTCGCCTACGGCGAGACGGACCAAGTGGACCTCCCGCATCAGGGTGTTCAGGGCAGGCTGGCTCACCTCCGGCAGCCAGACCAGGAGCGCCTCCTGGTCGATGCGGGGCCGCTCAAGGTGCTGCGCCAGGTGGCACAGTGGGCAGGCGGAACCGACCGGCACCGCGGTCGGAAAACCCCACACGCCCGACCGAATGCCGCAGAACTGGCAGGAGTGGGAGGCCAGCGCGGCATCCGGTTGGTGTGCCATGTCCGGCTCCGGCCCCAGGTGGTCCAGCACCTCGGCATCAAGGGTAAGTGGCAGAAGGGCCATGTCAGGTGACGCGGAACGCGAGCGGCAGGGCGGCGGCTAGGGCCGCGCAAAGCAGGGTGACGGCTACGAGGAGCTGGCGTACTAGACGCGGGAACCGATGCGGCCGGGCGGACCAAAGCAGTAGGATGAAGAGTAGGCCGGGGACGGCGCCGGCGCAGAACACCCCGGCAAAATCCTCGAAGCCGGTGCGGCCGAGAAGGAACCCCCAGGAGGCGTCCTCGAACGTGGGGCGGCCGAGAAGCGAGGCAGCTGCGGCGCCGCCGAAGACGACGGGTGCCAGGAACAGCGCTCCTGCCGCCATGCGGGGGGAGCGGTCCGATGTCCGGCCGGCCGGTGGGGTCTCGATGGATGGTGTGGCCTGCATGGCAGGTGTCCTTCGCGGTGCGTGGAAGGAAGCTGCCGCCGGCGCCTGGCAGAGCGAGCCAGGAACCGGCGGCAGTGGACAGGTCAGCCGCCGAACGTGACCATGCCCGGGGTGGTGCTGATGGTGGCGGCGGCGCCGGTGGCAGTGATCGCCGCCTTGTTGATCCACACGCCGCCGGTGGCGAACAGACCGCACAGCGCCAGCCCGGCCATGGCCCGGCCGACGAAGCCGGTCTCCCGGTTCTGCGGCTGGCGGCTCTGCCAGGCCGCCCAGACCCCGAAGAAGAAGCAGACAGCGGCGGCCAGGTAGCAGACCGCGCCGAACACCGTACTGCCGGCGTTCAAGCCTTCGCTCGACATGATCTTGATCTGGTCGCCGAGCCCGCCCGTGGGCGAGGCGGCCTGGGCCAGAGCCTGGCCAGCGAAGCCGAAGCCAGCTGCGAGGACGCCGGCGGCGCCGGCCAGCAGCCGGCCCCGCATCTGCACGAGCCGGAGCGCGCGTGGCACCGCGCGGCCCGGGACGTGCTTGTTGAGGATGGTGAGGTTCACTCTTGCTACTCCTGTGGTCGAGGGATCAGCCCCTCGAACCCCAGGATCGCTGGGAGGCTTGCGAACGGGCCGTCCGTTCCACCCGGCAGAGAAGAAATTCAGCCGCCCGTCGTGAACAAGGTGACGACGCCCTTGGCGACGGTCAGGATGTTGATGCACAGCACGCCGAAGGTGAGCTGCACGCCACAGGCCGTGGGCGAGCCCTCCCCCCGGCCGTTGATGATCGACCGCCAGCGCAGGATGGCGAGGAACACGCAGGCGGCGCCGAACGCCTCGAAGAAGTACTGGAACAGGGCGACGACGTTGATCACGGTCGCGGTCGGCGTCGCGCCGAGCAGGCTGGCGGCGCTGCCGGGCGTTGTCGCCGTGTAGGAGCCGATCTGGACCGCCATGCTGGTGCCGACGCTGACGTTGGCCATGGTGAGGAATTTCGGAAAGCTGGCGAACACGCCGCACAGCACCAGCGAGATGAACGGCACCCACGGGCGGACCCAGTGGTGGTGATGGCGCCGGTGCGGCTCGGCGAAGGTCCACAGCGTCCACACGGCGAAGGTGAAGCAGCAGCAGGCGGCGATGTAGCAGAACGCCGGCAGTATGACGGCGATGCCGTCGGCGATCGCCGTCGAGAAGTTGACCAGTCCTTGCACGTCAGGCTCCCCCGGCCGCTACTGAACGGAGCCGCGCTCGGCGGTGACGACCCAGGCGGTGCCCTTCTGGGCAATGGATTTCACCCGGCCCAGGTCGGGCAGGGTGTCGCCGACCGAGACCTGCAGCTGCGCCCCGTCTCCGCCGCCGCGGTCCACCTCCGCCAGCAACGCCAGGCCCGGGGAAGCTGCTTGCACCCGGTAGCGTCGGGACACTGCGGTCCCGGCGCCAGACAAGGAGGGCGTCACGGTGAACGGGGCGGGACGGGCAATGATGGGCAGCACGACAGCCGGGGCGGCCGGCTCGGCCGCAGAGGGCGTGGCCTCGCCAGCAGCCGCGGCGGCAGACATCGCCCGGCGGGCCTCGGACATGGACAGCCTGCGCTCGAAGTCGTCCAGCCGCGCAGTGGCACTGGCAGACGCCTTGCGCAGGTCGGCGCGGAGTTGGGCATCCTGGGCTTTGAGGTCGTGGACCATGTGGGCCATCTCGCTGACCATGTTCAGCACCTGCACCTGGTCCTGCGGGGTCAGTGGCCCAGGCCGCACGGCCTCGGCCTGGGCTACGACATCCGACGGCTGGACGGGGTTTGGCGTGGCTCCTGCACCGACCTGCTGAGGGACCGGGCTTGCCGGGGCGGCGGCAGGGGCCACCGGGGAGGGAGGCGTGGCGCCATTCAGCTCGGCGAGCTTGTGATAGAAGTCGCCTGCGCCAGTCCACGTAGGCTCGACCACCGGCGGGGGCGGGACCGGCAGGGGCAGGGGTACGGCCGATGCCAGCACCTGCCTGGTCACGTCAGGCGGCGCAGCTGGCGGCTGGGGAAGGGAGCCTGCCGCGGCGGTGCGGGCTGGCGTGGCGGCTGGGCGAGGGGCTCCCGCACGGGGCACCACGCTCCCCGGCTCCATGGCCATCTCGGTGGCTGGGCCGTCAGGCGGCAGGGCTGGCTCAACCGGCGCCGGGAGCGGCGCTTCCGTCTTGAGCGGGGCGGACGGGATGGGTGCGCCCGAAGGGGAGGATGTGTCGCGTGCTGCGGTGGCCGGCGTCGTGGGGTCGCGGGGACCGGCAGCGGCAGGCTTGGCCGCAGTGGCAGCGCTGGCGGCAGCAGGGTGCAGCGCCAGCAGGTCGCGGATCTGCTGGTCTCTTGGTGCGGGGACATATTTCTCACGGACGGCAGCAGGCGGTGGCGGTGGAAGCTGCACGCTGGCGAGCGCGGCCGACGGCGCCAGCGGCTTGGGTCGGGTGACGCCGGCGGCGGCTGCGGCAGTCCGGACCTCCTCGCCTACCTTCGGGGCCAAGGTGCCGGCCGAGGCCAGGAGCCGGTGGACCTGCGCAGACAGCCCAGGCAGCGGATACAGGGTGTTGTAGGGGGAAGCCGCGAAGGCGACCGCCCCGCCGGCTGCAAGTACGGTCAGCGCGGTTCCCAGCAGCAGGTGTCCCCGCCGCTTGCGCGGCTTCGGCGGCAGGGGCTGCGGGGCTGGCCCAGAGGCATCAATGGCGGCGGGATCGCCGGGGGCAGCGTCATGCAGCGATGGGCCGCATGGCTCGCCGGGGAGGCGGGCGCTCAGCGGCGCGTCGAGGGCGGCGTCGTCCGGCTCGACCGTGTGGTGGGCGGTGATGTGCGTGTCCATGGAAGCCTCCTTGCAACCGGCAGCATCGGCAAGGAATTTGCGAACGGGTCAGGTTGTTGGCTTAACGGCCTGAGAGGGGACCGTCGTTCGCCTTATAGGAGGTGAATGTTGTCCAGGTCCGACACGGACGAAGATGATGGGTTGCAGCGCATGCGATGGCAGCCAACGCAAGTGCCGCCTCGATTGCAGCCAGCGCCCGGTGGGATGCCAATGATGTAGAACGGCAGGAACGTCGCAGGCTCCTCAGTCGTGAAAACTATGACATGAGGACGCAAGCGCCCAGCAAGCCCACATACATGGTAATCCTGGCTCTGGTGTCGCCTGTCCGAAGGGTGTCGGACAGGGCTGCATCATGGGGCACCGTGCGACGTGACGTTGGTGAGGAACATGACACCCACGGCGACGTTCGCGTCGAGGGAGATGGTCGGTCCCTTGGGCGCGGACTGGTTGAGGACGCTGCCAAGCTGCGCCGCTGCGGCGCCTGCTCCGACGCCAAGCTGCTGGCGGATGTTGAGGTTGGTGGAGGTGGTGGCGCCACCGAGGGGGCTGAGCACCGCCACGCTGTTGGACGTCTGGGCGATGGCCTGGCCCAGCCCCGCCACGAAGGCAGACGCCGCCGGCAAGGCGAACCGCTCCAGGTAGTGCTGGTCCACTCCGGAGGCGACGCCCGCCTCCATCGTGTCGGGCGCGACCACCAGGCCCTCCGCGCCGATGCTCTCGCCGTGGTGGATGACGCTGTTGATGTGGATCACCAGCCGGTCGTTCTGCTTGCCGAAGCTGCCGATCATGCGGTCGCCGGCAATCGGCCCGGTATCGGCCTCCAACACCACCGGGCTGCTCGCATCCGAACTCACTTGAAGGACGGGGTGGGCGTAGATCATGCGCCCGGCCGGCACCAGGATGTTGGCCGCGTCGGACCGGGACGACACCGGAAAGGGGGAAGCGGCATCGCGCACCCGGGACGGCGCGGAGGACGGCCGCGAGGACGGCACGTCATCGGACGCCGGCGCCTCGCGCTCGGGTGGCAGGATCACGTCCGTGCGCGGCGCCCGCCCGCCCCACTGCTGGAACAGATCCTGCACCGCCCGGGTGTAGGCCTGCTGCGCCGCCGGGTCCGCCGCCGGCGCCGCGACCTTGATTGGACGGGGTGGCAGCTCGGTGGGCAAGGGGGCAGCCGGAGCAAGCGGAAGCGCCACTGGAAAGGCCGCCTGCATCGCTGCTGGCAGCGGCGGCGGCGCGGGGCGCGGGGCGGGAACGGCGACGGGCTCCCCGGGTGACGGAATGGATGCAGGCAGCACGGGCTGATCGACTTGCAACGGGCCAGGCAGCACAAGCTGGCTCGGGGCCATGGGTGGGGTAAAGGAGACCCCACGCTGCAGCGCCGCCTGCGCCTGCCAGCCGTCGGCCTTGCGGGCCAGCGCATCCTGCTCCGGCGAGCTGTGCAGCCCACCCGGCAGGGGGTCCACCTCCTTCATGCGGGCATCGCGCGACTGGAACTCGGGTGGCCGGCCGGAGAAGGCCACGACCGCCACCAGACCGGCCAGGCTCGTGCCGGCCAGGGCGAACAGCATCAGGCGGCGTGGGCCGGCGGCACCGGTGGCGTTGAACCGGCCCAGCGACGGCCGCTTGAACGGCAGCTTGGAGGGGAGGGCGCGCAGGGCGCCCAGCTTGGAAAAGGCTCCGGACATGGGGCTACTCCTTCAGCTCGGCCGAGACGGTGCGGCCATTGACGGACAACAGGACCCAGGGGGTGGCCGGGACGGCATAGACGGTCAGCCCGGCCTCCTCCTCGGAGGCGGTCCACTCCGGCGACAGCAAGGTGTAGCTGGTGCGGAGATAGACGTTGCGGCCCAGCCGCCAGGCCCGCAGGCCCTCGGGCGAGACGCCCAGCACCGACAGCGGCACCGCGTCAGCCGGCGGGACCCCCTCCAGCATGCCCGTGAGATAGGGCGCGCCGGTGTCGGGGATGTCTGGCCGGGTCATGATCTCCACCCGGGCGTGCGGGCCGCGGTCGGCCAGGTGGACGCTGAGGCTGGCGTCATAGCGGCCGTGTCCGGCCGTCATCATGAACACGATGGGCTTGGGCGCCCCCTCCAGCGCGACGACCAGGCCGCCTTGCGGGCGCAGCGACATCGGCGTGATCTCCAGCACGTTGCTGCCCTTGGTTGGGGTGCAGACGTGGAAGCCGTTGATCGGACCGTTCTGGCCACCGCCGGCCGCGTTGGACACCGTGCAGCCGCTGCCGTTGGCAACCGCGGCCGAGTTGGAGTTGGTGTCCCACACGATAGGCCAGGGCTGGCCGGTGCTGTCGAAGAAGCTGACCGCCGTTGGGTAGCCCTTGACCGTCTCGATGATGGGGGTGGCTCCACCCGGTGCGAAGCTGACATTGACGCGCCGGTTGGTCGGCGCAGCGGTCTCTTGGGCGCCCTCTTCCTTTGCCTGCTGGGTGATCCTGAAGCGCCGGGCCAGCTCGCGGATCAAGTCGTCGCTGAACGGGATCGCGTTGCGGGCCGCTCGCTCCGCAGAGGGGTCGCCGTTCGCAGAATTGTCTGCGCCGCCGTCGCCCGGCAGGGTGGGGAAGACCGGGCCGCCCGTCTGGGCATGACTGGACGGGGCCAGCAGCGCCGCAGCGAGAAGGACGGCCAAGGCGAACGAGTGGCGCACAAGTATCTCCTGTCAGGGGATGGCGACGTCGAGGACGCCCGGCCGAGCGGGCGAGGCGGGACGGGAGTTGCATCAATGCGGGGCGGCCACGAGCTGGTTCACGACCAGGCCGTCCGGGTGGTCGTCGCTGTTGATGCGCAGAACCGAGGCGGTGATGAGCAGGTTGTTGGCCGAGGTCTGGTTGACGTTCTCGCAGGTCTGCATGATCGGCACCTGGACCTCGTAGGCCAGGGCGCCTTCCTTGTAGCTGGTCTGGTGGATGACAGCCGCGCGCTGCGACTGCGCGTGGCAGAGCAGGCGAGCCCTCCTCATCTCGTCGAAGTTGCCGGTGCCGGTGTAGCTGTTGGCGAACGTGTTCCAGCCGTTGAGCGTGAAGCGCCGGCTGGCGGCGTTCAGCTGCGCCGGGAAGTTCAGGTAGTCCACGTTGTAGGGCGCGAGGATCGCCTTGACCGACCACTCCAGCAGCTCGGTGTCGTCCACGATCGGGCTGTCGAGGCCGACGACCTGGCGCGGCAGGTTCTTGCCGTCCACGATGTAGAGCGGCGGCGGCACGCGATTGGCCCAACTCCAGGCGTCATGGGTGACAGCGACGACGGCGATCGCCGACATGGCGATGGCCAGGCCGATGCACCGGGTGACGAGAGAGGCCTGAAAATCCGGATCGGACAGGCGGCGGGTGACGGCAGCGTCGTGGTTCCTCATGGCGGGCATCCCTTTGCAGGTGGCTACGGGTGCATCGTCGGACGGCGTTCTGCGAACGGAGGCACGAAGCCGACACGCATGCCGGGCACCTTGGCGGGTGGTTCGGGGAGGCTGAACCCGGGATCGTCGAGGTCGGCGCGGGTGGCCCCCGGAACGGGTGCCTCCTCTGCCTTGGGTGATCTCGATAGGGCTGCCGACACGCTGTGCTCCAGAGCGGGGTCACAGCAGCGTTACTCCGGCTAAGACCGGACTGTCCAGCACAAATTGTACGCTTTTAGCCGGACTGGCTAGGTTCCAGGTTCTGCCTCGTCTGAGGTGGAGTGGGATGATCCCTTAAGAGGCGCGTTGGGCTTCAGAGGCTTACGGTCAATCATCACCTCGAACCGGGCAATCTCACCGATGAGGGCTTGCTCCTCAATATGCCGCGCAGACAGAGTGCGGGCGATGCGCTTGAGAAGGGATAGGAGAACCTCGGTATCGGTTCCAGAGAGGGGAGAGCCACCCGACTTTGGTAGAAAGTCCTGAGGGTGCATCTCAAGCACGTCAGCCACCTTCGCAAGTGTCTTGAGGGTGACGTTGGCACCACCACTCTCAAGCTCGAAAACGAACGACCTCTTAAGTCCTGCCTTTGCCCCAAACTGATCATGGGTCAGGGCAGATCTGAGCCGGGCAGCTTTGAGCGTCCTCCCAAACGTCTTTAGAACCTCGGCATAGGGTTCCGGGTCATCGCCAGGCTCAGGAGGGGGCTTCGGCATCGCGAGGGCTGATCCCCTGTTCAGTGGCAAGCACGTCCATCCCATCTCCTGGCGCTGGGACGGCCAGGTTGATTGGTGTGATCTTATCCAACAAAGCTGTGACTCGCCGCAATCCCCGTTCGCAAGACGGGGGATCATACGTGTGCTGACCGTGACTGGAAGGCACCACCCGATGAAGCTAGTATTTGTAGCTGCCACCGCTGCTAGCCTGTGCCTCCCGGGCCTGGCAAGGGCGGACTTCGTCATCGGCGGAGCATCCGGGCCAGCCAGCGCTGATGCGGCCCCCGGACAGCCGATCCGGCTCAACCCGGAGGCGGAAGCGGCTCCCATCCCGCGTCCCCTACCACCGCGCCTGCGGGCCGCCACTGGTTTCGGCGACCAAGTGCCGCTCGCCTTCGCGGTCAGGCAGATCGTGCCGCGCACCGTCGCCGTGTCCTATGGACCCGGCGCCAGCAGCGACAGCCTTGTCACCTGGCGGGGCGGAGCGCCCTGGAACCAGGTGCTGCAAGCCGCGATCCGCCCCCTCGGCCTGCATGTCGTCCTGGCGCCAGGCGCCGTACGGATCAGGAAGTAGCGCCCGTTCGCAAGACAGGCGCGCAACGTCGAGCAGACAGCACGGGAACCCACCATGCCAAACCTGGACCAAGCCGATGTGACTGCGTGGCTCGCTGGATGGCGGGCCGGGGAGGATACATGGCCGCCCGCCGTGCGCGCCATCGAGTGCGCGGCAGATGTGCCCGTGCGCCTGGCTGCCCTGGGCAAAAGCCTTGACCAGGCGCACGGGGCCAACATCGGGCTGCTGTCCAAGTGTCTGCATTCGGAGCCGGCCCTCAGCGATCTTCGCGCCACCCTGGCCCAACTGGGCGCTGCGCGCGCCCTGCGCCTGCTGCACTGGATGTCTGAGGCCGACCTGCCGGAGGGCAGTGCGCTGCTGGCCGGGCTACTGCAGGCCGACGACAAAGCCGGTGCGGCGCTGCGCACAGCCGTCGAGGGCCTGCGCCGCAAGCTGGTGCTGGCCCGCATTTTCGCCCCCGAACGCCTGGCTGCCCTGCAGGCCGGCTGCACCGAAACCCTCAAGGAGAACGCATGATGCTGAAGTCCCTTACGATGGGAGCGGCTTCCCTCACGGCCGCGCTAATGCTGCCCAGCCCGGCCCGGGCGCAGGCCACGAGCAGCGGCAGCGTGGGATGCACGGCCGTCACCCAGGCCGCCACCAACGGCATGACCTCTCGCATTGGGGCCGACGACAAGAGCATCAACCCGCCCCAGAGCGTCAAGACGATGACCTGCCTCGACGGCTTCTTCAACGGCGTCGGGCTGAACCTGGTCACCAACCTGCTCAACCCGGCCAACCTGCTCACCGCCGTCGAGGGGCAGATCTGCAACCTGGTGAAATCGGAGTGGAACTCGCTGCTCGGCGGCGCCCAGTGCGGCCTGACCCTCACGGGTTTCAACCTCGGTTTCGGCGGCCTCGGCGGCGGGCTGTCATGCCCCACGCTGTCCTTCGGCGGAGGTGGACCGCCCATCGGCTCCGTGAGCACCGGCACGGGATCAGGGATCGGCAGCGGCAGCGGTCTCTACATCCAGGGCAACGGCCTGTCGCCGACAGGATACCCGCTGCCCAACGTCCCCCCTGGCAGCCTGTAGGAGCAACCCACCATGCGTAGGCTCACCCTAGCCAGCTCGACCGTCCTTGGCATCGTCATCGGCGCTACCGTCCTCCACGGCACGTCGGCCGCGGCGCAGACGGCGATGATCGACGTCGCCCCGATCACCCAGCAGAACAGATCGTTCGCCCAGGAGATTGGAGGCGGCATGCAAACCCCCTCGGTGCCGCTGACGACGATCCAGACTCAGCTTCCACAAAACATGGGGCTGCCGACAAAGACCAACGGCTCCTGGCTGAAGGCGCTGCAGATCGAGGCAGAGCGGCGGATCAGTGACCCGACGTGGAACGCCAACCTGAAGTCCGGCGTCACCGCGACTTGCCGGTATGAGCCGGGCATCAGCCGGACCTACCAGGACATGGCGGGCCATTACGGCACGGCCGTGCTGCCCGCTCGGGTGCGGCGCCCGCGCGACAAG
>JAABUX010003257.1_pt1 | contig 21722 bp, 20 predicted proteins | sample 5561851 | NCBI WGS metagenome assembly JAABUX01 (sample SAMN10711883, study PRJNA513361) | rock metagenome | isolation source: Antarctica rocks | place: Antarctica: Victoria Land, Richard Nunatak red sandstone | collected 2016-01-03 | reverse complement strand
CAGAGCGTTGCTTCAGCGCTCCGCGGCCACCGACCGCAGAGCGCCGGAGCATCCGCCGTCGATCACCACTCCACCAGGCATGTCCTCAACGCCTGGATATGGCCGTCGGCGCGCCCTGCGCATGCGCGACGGACGACTGAAACGATCCCGCGGCCGTGGGGTGGCTCACGGCGGCGCAGCAGTTACGCCTGTTTCATCAGACCCGCACGGTGACCAAGAATGTGGTGCAGGTGGTACGGGAGATACGCGTGGCTTTACCCACGCCCCACGCCGCCCGGCGGGGAGATCGACCGCATCCTGATCTATCGACCGCATCCTGATTTGGGGTCCCCGGCGCGGTCCCCTAAGATGGACCGCGTGGATCGGCTTGTCACCCTAACGGAACCGGCTCGTGTGGGTGGGCGGCCGCCGCTTCTGGTGGATACAACTCAGGCCCGACAAGGCTCCGCGCTCACCATGCCCCGCCGCCTTGCCATCGCCACCGCCCATGCCGCATGATACGAGGATGCGGAACGAACAGAAGCGGCGGACCGTTGGACCCAGGGTCTGTGAAAAGTCGCCCAAGCCTCTTCTCGCCCCCTCCGCCCCTGGCTGACTGGCCACTCCCCACTTCGTGGGGTCCCGGCTGCGGCCGACGTTGGGGGGCGCCTCCGGGGGAACCTGGGGAGATGGCTCCCCCCAGACCCCCGCCAACGACGCGGCGTGCTGGCGGACGGGCTCGGCCCCCCGACAATGCACAGACCCTGCCGTTGGACCGTCCGGTCGGGCGCGTCTAATGGCGTTTAGGATTAGGATAAGGTAAGGCATGGATAACATGAAGACACTCGCCTGGGGTATCCTGGGCGCCGGGAGTATCGCCCGCACCTTCGCCCGCGGCGTGGCCGCCTCGCGCACCGGCGCGCTCGTCGCCGTGGGTAGCCGCACGCGGGAGTCGGCCGGCCGCTTCGCAGACGAGTTGGGCGTGCCCCGCCGTCACGGCAGCTATGAGGCGCTGCTCGACGACCCGGAGGTCGCGGCCGTCTACATCGCGACGCCCCATCCCTTCCACGCCGAGTGGGCCATCAAGGCCGCCGAGCGTGGCAAGCACATTCTATGCGAGAAGCCGCTCGCGCTCAACGAGGCCCAGGCCATGGCCGTGGTCGAGGCGGCGCGGCGCCACGACGTCTTCTTGATGGAGGCGTTCATGTACCGCTGCCACCCACAGACGGCCCGGCTGGTCGAGTTGATCCGCGGCGGGGCGATCGGCGAGACGCGCCTGATCTCGGCGACCTTCAGCTTCGACGCCGGCGAGAACCCGGGGGGCCGCCTGCTGCGTCACGAGCTGGGGGGCGGGGGCATCCTGGACGTGGGCTGCTACTGCGCGTCGATGGCGCGCCTGCTCGCGGGCGTGGCCGCCGGCGCGGACTACGCCGAGCCGGACGAGGTGACGGGCTGCGCGCACATCGGTCCGGCTAGCCGCGTCGACGAGTGGGCGGCCGCCACGCTCCTCTTCCCCGGGGGCATCCTCGCTCAGCTCACCGCGGGCGTGCGCGCCGCGGGCGAGAACGTGGTGCGGGTGACCGGCTCCGCGGGCACGATCGTCGTCCCCGAGCCCTGGACACCGGGCCGCGACGGCGAGGCGACGACGATCCTGCTGCGGCGGGGCGACGGCCCGGCCGAGGAGATCGTCGTTGCGCCCGAGGCCCCGCTCTACGCGCTCGAGGCCGATATGGTCGCTGAGCGCCTCGCCGCGCGCCAGGCCCCGCCGCCGGCGATGACGCCGGACGACACGCTCGGCAACATGCGCACGCTCGACCGCTGGCGCGCGGCGGTGGGCCTGGTCTACGACGAGGAGCGGCCCGCGGCGGTCGGGCCGGTCTCTGGCCGGCCCCTCGCCGTGCGCGCGGCGCGCCCCATCCCGCACGGCGCGATCGAGGGCATCGACAAGCCGGTCTCGCGCCTGGCGCTGGGCGTGGACAACCAGACGGCTATGCCACACGCGGCGGTCATGTTCGACGACTTCTTCGAGCGCGGCGGCACATGCTTCGACACCGCTTACATCTACGGCGACGGCGCGTGCGAGCGCCTGCTGGGGCAGTGGATCGCCAATCGCGGCGTGCGCGAGCGGGTGGTCATCCTCGACAAGGGGGCGCATACTCCCTATTGCACGCCGGAGGACATGACCCGCCAACTGCTGGAGAGCCTCGACCGGCTCCAGACCGGCTATGTCGACCTCTACATGCTGCACCGCGACAATCCGGAGGTCCCGGTCGGCCTGTTCATGGAGGCGCTGGACGCGCACCGACGCGCCGGGCGGCTGCGCGCCTACGGCGCCTCGAATTGGACGCTCGCGCGCGTGCAGGAGGCCCAGGACTACGCGCATGCGCATGGCTTGGCCCCGTTCGCAGCCGTCAGCAACAACTTCAGTTTGGCGCGCATGGTCGAGCCGCCGTGGGCGGGTTGCCTCTCGGTCGGGGACGCCTCCTCGCGCGCCTGGCTCGAGCGTAGCCGGCTGCCCTTGATGCCGTGGTCCAGCCAGGCGCGCGGCTTCTTTACTGGGCGCGCCCGCCCCGACGACCGCTCCGACGCCGAGCTGGCGCGCTGCTGGTACAGCGACGACAATTTTAGGCGGCTAGAGCGCGTCGAGGAGCTGGCGCGCCGGCGCGGCGTGCTGCCCATCAACATCGCGCTGGCCTACGTCCTGTGCCAGCCGTTCCCGACCTTTCCGCTGATCGGGCCGCGGTCGCTGGCCGAGACGCGCACGTCGCTCGCGGCGCTGGATGTGGCGCTGACCCCGGACGAGCTGCGCTGGCTCAACCTGGAGGATGGCGAGGCCGGCCCCTGGTCGTGATCCCGGCGCCGGCCGGTATGATGGCGCCTTGTACATCCCCGACCCCACCGGAGGGCCGATCGAGGCGCCTCGGGGGCGAGCAGGTCCCGAGCAGGCCCAGGGATCTATAGGGTCCCCGCTAGCCGACGCGGCTGTACAGACAGGGAGAGAAGTTGACATAATGAATGGCGACTACCGGCGGGTCGACGAGGATGCGCTGCGCAGCCACACGGCGGCCGTGCTGCGCGGAGCGGGCATGACGGCGGACGGGGCGGCCATCGCCGCGGGCGTGCTCGTGACGAGCGATGCGCGCGGCATCGAGAGCCACGGCGTGGCCCGCCTGCCCCAGTACGTGCGGCTGATCGACAGCGGCGCGCTCGACCCCGCCGCCGGCCCGTCGATCGAGCGGGAGAGCGCCACGACGGCCCTCGTCGACGGGAACAACGGCATGGGCCATGTCGCCGGCGACTACGCCATGCGCCTGGCCATCGCCAAGGCGCGCGACCACGACATCGGCGTGGTGACGGTGCGCGATTCCAACCACTACGGCATCGCGGGCTACTACGCCATGTTGGCCCTCGAGCACGACCTCATCGGCATCTCGCTTACCAACAGCTCGCCGCTCGTTGCGCCGACAGGTGGGCGTGAGCGCATGGTGGGGACCAACCCTATCGCCGTGGCCGTGCCGACCGGCGACGGCCGGCCTTTCGTGCTCGACATGGCCACCAGCACGGTACCGATCGGGCGCCTCGAAGTCTACGCGCGCAAGGGGCTGCCGCTCCAGACAGGCTGGGCCGTCGACAAGGCGGGCGAGGAAACGCTCGACGCGGGGGAGGGCATGGAGGGGGCGCTGCTCCCGCTGGGCGGCGTGCTGGCCACGGGCGGCTACAAGGGCTACGGTCTCGGCGTGGCCGTCGACTTGCTCACGGGGGTGCTCGCCGGCGGCAAGTACGGCCCGCTCATTTACGGGCTGTGGGACGCCACCAATCCCAGCGACCTCGGGCAATTTTTCCTGGCCCTCGATCCCGCCGCTTTCGGCCCGCTGGAGGAGTTCCACGCCCGCGCGCGCGACCTGCTGTCGCAGCTCACGGGCGGGGATCGCGCGCCGGGGTACCAGGAGATCCTGGTGGCGGGCGAGAAGGAGCGGCGCGCCCACGAGGACGCCCTCGCCCACGGCGTGCGCCTCTACCACAGCGTGGTGGCCGCGCTCGACGAACTTGGCGCCCGCTTCGGCCTGGACCACCTGCCGCGCCGCGCCGCGGACTAAATGCTTCCGGTGGTTTTCGCGGGAGAGAGGGGCCTGGCCTGCGACGGTCTCCCCAGAGGGGCCCCCACTGGCAGCGCACAGCGACGGCGATCGCGCCGGGGGACGGCGCCCCATCCCGCACAATCTCGTTGGACGCATGTAGGGCCGTGGTACGCCGTATGCAGTATCGTGGAGATGCGGACCCAGGAGCGATAGGGTCGGCAACACGCGGTAGACCTGCCGCGGGGAGCCCCGGCGGCGGGACACGGCGAGGATGGAACGATGAAGAATCTTGGTGACATGGCGCGCCGCCTCCTGCATGGCGACGAGGAACAGCCGCAGCAGCAGTACCAGTCGCAGCAAAACCCACATTGGCAGCAGCAAGGGCAGCAAGGGCAGCAAGGGCAGCAGGGGCAGTATCCCCCGCAACACTACCCTGGCGAGCCGGCGAACTTGCAGCCAGGCTACCGGCAGCAGGAGGGCGCTAACCAGGGGCAGCAGCAGGGTGGCCAGTATCAGCAGCCCGGCTATCAGCAGCAAAATCCCTATCAAACCCCGTACCAGGGACCGCCCCATTATCCGCAGCAGGGGTACCAGAATCCCTATGGGCAGCCCCAGCAGGGCTATCCCCAGGGTCAGTACCCGCAGCGGGGCTACCAGGGCCAATACCCGCCGCAGCCGCAGGGCTACCAGCAGCCGTACCCTCAGGGTCAGTACCCGCCGCAGGGCTATCAGCAGCCGTACCCGCAGCAACAGGGAGGCGGCGGTCTCCTAGGCGGTATGGGCGGTATGGGCGGCGGGCTCATGAGCGGCCTGGCCGGCGGTGTCGCCGGTGGGCTTGCCGGGGGCCTGATCGGCGACGCGCTCTTCGATCACCACGGCAACCCTGTGCAGGATGTCCAGGGTGTGCAGGATCAGCCGCGCGAGGAGATTACCAACAACTACTATGGACAGGGGCAGGGGCAGCCCCAGCAGGACATGCAGGGCGGCTTCAACGACCCCAACGCCGGCTCGCTCACGGGCGACAACAGCGGCGGTTGGGGCGGCGACAACAGCGGCGACGCGGGCGGCTTCGATAATAGCAGCGGTGACATGAGCGGCGGCGATAGCGGCGGCTGGTCGTGATCTAGCCACCGGCAATCAGCCGCTGGCCATCGGCTTGGATAAGCTGATAGCCGGTGGCTGATTGCCACTAGCTTCAATCGATGTACCGGCTCGTCAACCAACCGGCGATCGAGTACAGGATCGAGCCGAGGAGCGCGGCCCCAAATCCGTCGACGCGGAAGCCGGGTACCAACGCAGCCGTGAGTCCGAACATGGCGGCGTTGATGATGAGCAGGAACAGTCCCAGCGTGACGAGCGTGACCGGGAGCGTCAACAGCACCAGGAGCGGGCGCACCACCGCGTTGACGACGCCCAACACGATGGCAGCCGCCAGAGCGGCTAACAGGCCGCCGACATGGATACCCGGCACCAGATAGGCGATTACGGTGAGCGCGATCACGTTTAGGATCAGCCGTAGCAGGAATCGTTGCACGACTCGGCGCATCCCTCTATGAAATTAAGAAGCCTCGCCGGGCAGATTGCCCGGCGAGGCAGTGTCGGGGTGAGAGGATTCGAACCTCCGACCTCACGGTCCCGAACCGTGCGCTCTACCAAGCTGAGCCACACCCCGCAGACACGCTCACTATACCGCCCCTGCGCCTCTAGCACAAGGGCAAGCGGTTTTTCGGGGACGCATCCCTGGAGCTTGTGAATTATTGGTGCCCGTGCGCTGCCCTGCGACCGCGGTCGCAGGTTTCGACTTTTCACGAGCTCTGCCCTGATCCCTCCCGCGCCAGGGATGGTGTGGCCGCGACGTGGTATACTAAGGATGCATCACAGCCCCCTCCGAGCCAACACGCTTCTGTTCTGTGCGCGCACCGGTTGCCCCTGATTGTTGGCTGAAGGATGTCCCCAAGCGTCCTGGATACCTCCCGTGGTGTAGCGCTCAGGATAAGTCCCCTAGCTTTTAGTTGCCGGTATCTGACATACTGCCAACGAAGGCCCTATAGCTCAGTGGATAGAGCGAGCGCGTCCTAAGTGCTGCGTCGGCGGTTCGAGTCCGTCTAGGGCCGCATCCCCTCGTCGCCAGTCGACGGTGATCGGCTGTGCAGGAAAGACGCTCGGGTACCGGCGATTGGTGACTGATCGCCGACAACTACTGTTACTGCTGAAGGGAGACCTTTCTGCTCGTGGGCCGTTCGGTCGCCGCTTTGCTGGTCATGCTCGTCACGTTCGGCGCCCTGGCCGTTCTCTTCATCGCGCTCGACGGCGCCACGGGTGTCCACCCGCAAAATCCCCTGTTCGCCGCGAGAGCGCGGCAACACGCGCCGGGCCGCGCGACGACATCCACGGCTGTGAGTACCTCTTTGCCTGCGCCTTCGGCCACCGCCGGGGCGGCGGACTCCGCGTCACGAACCGCGACCGCCATCGTCGAGGCGCGCATGAACGGCAGGTCGCCTATCATCGGCGCCGTGACGCCCGTCCCCACCGCCGACACACTTGCCACCGCGGTCGCGCCGCGTGCGGCCACGCCGACAGGGACGGCTGCCGCCGCCACGGCGACGACCACGGCGATGAGTGGGACGGCGACGACCACGGCGACGAGTGCAACGGTGACGGAAACGGTCTCGACGACGGAAACGATCACGACGACAGAAACGGTGACGCCGTCGGGCGCGGTGACGCCGACGGGTATCCTGTCGGTGACGGGTACGGTGACGGGGTCCGCGGACACCCCCCCGCACTACGGGGCGCTCCTGAACTACGCCAACAACACAGCGTTCACCCCCGCGTTCATGCAGGCGCTCGACGAGCAGATCATCGCGCTGACCAACGCTCAGCGCACCACGCACGGCCTTGCCCCCCTAACCGAGAGCGGCCAACTCGATATCATCGCCGCCTCGCGCGGCCAGGACCAGATCCAACGCCAATACTTCGACCACTACGACCCGACGGGACCCGTCGATGCCAATGGTCGCCACGCCGCCGCAGTCGTAGAGCTCCTGACGCGCGACGGCGTCCCCTATACCGAGGTGGGCGAGAACCTGATCGACAACATCGGGGAGCCGCTCGACACGACGACACCGCGGGGGCTCGTCGACTCGTGGATGCGCCATCGCGAGCACCGCGATAACATTCTACATGGGGGCTACACGACAATCGGTGTCGGCATGGCGGCCAGAAACGAGTCCGACGGCCTGCACGTTGTGTTCACGCAGGTCTTCGTGCGCTGAAACTCGAACCTATCACTCGCCGAAACGGCCCGGCCGATACCGCCGCGGTTTTTCCAGCAGAGATGCGTCTACCCAACAAAGAGGAGGACAATGAACTCCGACCAACTGACCCCTGATACCCTCTCGCCGGCCGACACTGTGGCGGCGCCGGCGGGGGAAACGACAACACCTTCTCCGCGCCGATCACGCGGGCGCCGCGCCACGACAACCGCTGTCCCGGCCGCCGACGCCGGCCCCGAGATGTCGGCCGACGTCACATCCGACACCGGCGCGCCCGCGCCGTCGCGTCGCCGCCGTCGCTCGGCGACGTCCGCCCTGAGCGTGGCGCCGGGGGCGACCGATACGGCTGCTGAAGGCGAGACATCCGCGCTGGAGGCCCCGAGTGCGGGCGTCATCGACGGCGTGGCGCCGCGGGACCTTGAGATGGTCCAGCCGCTCAACATGCAGAACGCGACCGGGGATGTGACCGTCCCCGAGGCGCCGCTCTCGCGTAGCCGCCGACGCCGCGGCCGCGGCGGTCGCGCGGTCGAGCCCGCCGCCCTGGTCGACGTCGACCTGCCCCTGGATGCCGAGGCGCCCCCGCCGTCGCTCAACCCGGTCGAGCCCGAGCTGTTGCTCGACGGCGCGACCCTCGACGCGGTGGGCAGCGCAGAGTTCACCGATGGCGTCGGGACTGACCTTGCCGCGGCTCCGGGCGCTACGCCCGTCGAGGGCGCCTCGGGGAGCGGCCGGCGCCGGCGCCGGCGCGGTCGGGGTAACCGCGGCAACGGCCTGGAGGCGGGCGACGCCGACGCCGATATAGCGGCGGCCGACGATGCGGAGGACGTGGACGCCTCCGACACTGAAGACTCTCTACTCTTTGCTCCGTCGCCGGCGTTTTCCGAGGCTGAGGACCTGGAGCCCGCGGTCCCCACGTCGCCGGCGGTGCGGCGGCGCTTCGACCACAGTAGCTGGCGCGAACGCCTCGGCCTCGGCGTGTCCGCGCCGCCGCTCGCCGCCGCGCCCGCATCGGTCGACGCCATCGCGACCGCGCGACTAGCCCCATCGCCCGCGCCCACCGTGCCGGGATCGACGACCCCGCCCGCTTTCGACCGGTCCGACCGCGAGCGGCGCTTTGGCGCTCGCCAGCCGTACCCCCGCTCGGGCGACACATTCGGGCCGGGGACGCAGGGCGCGCAGGCCCAGGCGCCGACGGCGCTCGAGCGTACGCAGCCCGAGCCGGTCGCCCCCGTGGCGACGGCCTCTATCCCGACTATCCCGACGCCGGCGGCGAGGGCATTCGCAAGCCCCATAACCACGCCCGCGAGTACAAATACCGCGGGTGTCGTATCCGCGCCGCCCGGCGGCCCGATCGTGACGCCGAGCACCGCCGACATTACGCCGCTCCCCGCGCCGCAGCAGGGCGGCGCGGACGCGCGCCTAGTCGAGCGGTTGGAGCGCCTCATGCAGACCCAGAGCGGCGTGTTGCAACAGCAGGGACAGGCGCTCCAGGCCCTGACGTCTACTATGGCGGCGCTGCAGGGCGCCATCGAGCGGATAGGCGCTATCAGTATCGGCGGAGGCATGCCGCGCGCCGGGATGTTCGTCGACGCGCCCAACATCGTCTATGCCGCCGAGAACGCGCGCGTCAACATCGATTACGGGCGCATGCTCGACTTCCTCGGGCGCGGGCGCGAGATGGTGCACTCCATCGTCTATGCGCCGGTAACGGAGGACACCGGCTATCGCTTCGAGCAGCAGCGCTTCGTGGCGCCCTTCCTCAACAAGGGCTACAAGATGGTTACCAAGCCGCTCAAGCGCTTCCCCGATGGGACGGCCAAGGGCAACTTCGACATCGAGCTCGCTATCGACATCGTCACGATGTCGCAGCGCCTCGATGTGGTCATCCTGATCTCGGGCGACAGCGACTTCTCGCGGTTGGTCGAGCTCATCCAGAGCCGCGGCGTGCGCGTCGAGGTCGTTTCCTTCGCCTCCAACGTGTCGTGGGAGCTGGTGCAGATGGCCGACGTCTTCATCGATGTCGGGCAGTACATCAACGAGTTCCGCGCGATCTAAAAGAAGGCCTGCGACCGCGGTCGCAGGCCTTCTTTCTCGCGCCCCCTCATCTCAGAAGGGTGAGCGTGCCGAGCGCCAGGATGATCAGCCGCAGGGTCCAGGCTATCGTGCGTGGCCAATTCGTCAGGACGAGGCGCGCGATGCGCGTGGCGTCGTGGCCTGACGACAGCCCTTTGTGGATGGGCACGGACACGACGAACGTGGAGAGCCACACCAGCGCCGTCAGCAGCAAGCAGGCCCACGCTGCGCTGGCCGGGAACAGGGCGGGACGATACAGCGCCAGGACGACCGAGAGCAGTAGCTCGACCGCCATCGGCGCGGCCACGATCGCCGAGATGCGGCTGGAGTGCAGCCGATGGTACGCCGGGAACGCGTCCGCGCCGACGTGCGTGAACAAGGGATAATGCACGATCTGTATGGTCCAGATCAGCCCGGTTAAATATCCGGTGACAAGCACGTTTGCCAGCACGACAATGTCCCGCACGCGGCCCCTCCTGTCCAATTGTAGTGTGCTCGCCCGCGCGCCGCGCGCCTAATGTGACAAATCGGTGTGCAACATGAAGAAACAGTTGGACCAGCCCAACCCGATCCAGCAAGCGATCGAGGCCGCGCTCAACTCCATCGGCAATCAGGTCGAGGGCAAGGGCGGCAAAGAGGAGCCGGCTTCCGCCAGCAGTTAGGTGATAGTCAGTACACGCGGCCGCCGAGAGGGACGTCGCGCTCGGGCGTGAGCAGCACGACATCCCCCGCAGCGTTGGGCAGGCCGAGCACGAGCGCGTCGGAAACAAAGCCGGCGATGCGGCGCGGCGGCAGGTTGAGCACGGCCACGACCAGCCGTCCGGGCAGTTCATCGCGCCGGTACACTATGGTGATCTGGGCGCTGGAGCGGCGCACCCCGAGCGGGCCAAAGTCGACCGTCAGCTTGTAGGCCGGCTTGCGCGCCTCCGGGAACGGCTCGGCCGTCACGATGCGCCCGACGCGCAGGTCTACCTGGTCGAAGTCGTCGATCGTCGCCATAAACCCCCACTGATTCCACGGCGCGAGCGTCGCGGCTGGCTCTGCTAATACCGGTACATCAAGGACAGCCTATCGCGATGATCGGCGACGCCGACAACCGATGAGCGCTGAGCGCTAATCAAGATACGGCCCCACCACCGCGGTGGCGCGCTCGTTCCAGGTGTGGTCGCCCGTGAGCAGTGTGAGCGCCTCACCGAAGGCTATGACGCGGCCGGCGGCGAGGGCGAGGTCGTGCATGTGCCCAGTGAAATCGACCGCGTCGGCCGCGTCGTCGGAGTCGCCGAGGGCCGCGCCGAACTCTTCGCACGCGGTCTCGAACCGGCGCTGCACCGCGGCAATCCCCAGGACGACGGGTTCCTGCGTCGACGACATAGCAAAACCTCCCACTACACACAATATCAACAGCATTATGTCGCACGCCGCGCGCCGCGCGCCGCGCGCCGCGCAAACACGAACGGCTATTCTTCCACGAGGGCGCTGCCATATCTGATGTGGCTCAACTCGGCCTCGACGGTCTGAGCCACGGCCAGCGCGCCCGCGTCGCCGTCCTCGACGAGCGGGCGCAGCGCCTCCAACCCCTCGCGCAGGCGCCCCGCGTACGCGCGTTGAGCGCGCAGCACGCGGTCCCGGACCGAGCGGATGGTCGCGGCATCGGTTTTAGACGACGGCATAGACTTTTGCTTTCCCGTACAGCTAGAGGCAACGACGTATCGTACCATACTGAGGCAACCCGATGCGTATGTTGGAAGCTGTTTCTCAGGGTTGTCAAGATGTTGGGTTCTGCGCCTTTCTCGGTGAAGCCAATACTGCCGAAAAGCCCCTGGTTTGAGCGTGATTCCGTCGCCTGTAGAGGCTCTAAAGGTCGATCATTACCGGGGAGCACAAGAGGTCGGCGACGAGAATCTCGCGGGCTCGCTGGTGTGCGCCAGGGCGCGCTATGCCCTGCGCTTTCTCGCGCACACGCAGGGTGAGTTACGATCGCGCGACGGGCCTATATCGGGAGAGCGTAGCCGTCGGGCGGGACCTGTGGGACCTGCGGCTGATGGCGATATCGCTCTATAACCTGGGCGAGGTCGCGCGTTACGAGGGCGACGACACCAGGGCAACCTCGTTGCTGGGGGGGGCTTGCCCCTCTACCGTCAGATCGGGTCGAAGGTGGGGATCGCCATGTGCGTGGCGAGCGCGGCCGAGTTCTCGCACGCGCGGGGCCAGCACATGCAAGCGGCGCGCCTCTTCGGCGCTGTCGACGAGGCCACGGCAACGCGCCCTTAACGCCGTATACTGTACCTAACGTTCGATTCAACCCCCTGGCCGCATGGAAAGAGGTGCGCGTATGACGGTCATTGGCGAACGACCGCTCGTGTCGACGATGTACGACCGCCTGCTCATTGAGGACGATACGGAGGAAAGTGTGTCCGGATCCGACTACCATCTGGCGGCGGTCCTGGCGCTCTACGAGGTCCTGCTGCGCTATGCCCAGCGCGCCGTCAAACGCTGGTATGTGACGGCCGAAGTGCTCGTGCTGGCCAATATCCCTGAGCGCGTGCGCAATCCCTGGCGGGCGATGCCCGATGTGTACGTGGTCCTCGATACGGAGGATACCTTCCGCACATCTCTCGACACGCGGGCAGGCGCGTCCTTTCCCCAGTTCATCTGCGAGGTTGCCAGCGACAGTACGTGGGCCAAAGACATGGTGGAGAAGCAACGCATCTACGCCGATCTTGGCGCCCTGGAATACATCCTCTTCGACCCCACAAAGGAGTTCCTGGGCCGATCACTGCGCGCCTGGCGCAGATTGCCCGACGGCGACTGGGGTGAGTGGGAGGCAAACCCCGCCGGATTCCTAGAGAGCGCCGCGCTCGACGGCTTGCGTTTCCGTGCCGAAGGCGCCTTGTTACGGGTGTATGACCCTATAGGGGAGCGGCTGCCGACAGGGCACGAGCTCGATGTGATCGCGCGCGAACGCGCGGCGCGGCAGATCGAGGCGCAGCGCACGATCGAGGAGCAGGCGGCGCGGCAGGTCGAGGCGCAGCGCACGATCGAGGAGCAGGCGATACAACTGGCCCAGGCGCGACGCAGAATGGCTGAACTGGAAGAGGACATCACGCGCCTGCGCCAACAGGGGCAGGACGGCGGGTCGCAACGACCGTAGGGGGTAGGGGTCAACTATAGCTATCAGCGGCCGGCTGACGGTTGAGGAATTCAGTGGAGGACGGCGATGATCGGGACGTTAAAGGAGCGGCTGGGCGACAAGGTCAGCACCAGCCCCTCGGTGTTGGACGCGCACGGCCGCGACGAGAACTACCCGCGGACCCTGCCGCCCCTCGCTGTCGTGTTCGCTGAGTCGGTGGGAGATGTGCGGGAGGCGCTGGCCTGGGCGCGCGAGCACAATACTCCCGTGATTCCCTTCGGCGCGGGCACCAGCCTGGAGGGGCACCTGGTACCGCAAGCGCCCGCTATCTCGCTCGACCTCTCGCGCATGAATCGCATCCTCGACGTGCAGCCCGAGGACTTCCTCGTGACTGTCGAGCCCGGCGTGACGCGCAGCGCGCTCGACGCGGCGCTCCGCCACACAGGCCTATTCTTCCCGGTCGATCCCGGGGCCGACGCCTCGCTCGGGGGCATGGCCGCGACCAATGCCAGTGGGACGACGACGGTCAAGTACGGGGGTATGCGCCATAATGTGGCCGCGCTGGAGGTGGTGCTCGCCAACGGCGAGGCGCTGCAACTGGGCCGTCCTGTGCGCAAGACGAGCAGCGGCTACGACTTGAAGGACCTGTTCGTCGGCTCGGCCGGCACGCTCGGCGTCATCACCAGGCTGACCCTGCGCCTGCACCCAGTCCCGCCGCACGTGCACACCCTGCGCGTCTTCTTCCCCAGCCTCTCCGCCGCCGCCGAGGCCTCCTACATGATCATGGCCAGCGCCCTGCCTGTAGCCCGGCTCGAGTTAATGGACGAGCTCAGCATGCGCGCCATCAACGGGCATCTCGGGCGGGACTACCCCGAGCGCCCGGCCCTATTCCTGGAGTTCCACTCTTCGACAGAGGAGGCCGTCGCGGCCGAGTCGTGCGCCGTGGAGGATCTCGCGCGCGAGGCCGGGGCCATCGACATCGACGTGGCGCGCACGCAGGAGGAGCGCACGGCGCAGTGGGAGGGGCGACACCAGATCTTCTGGGCGACCACGCATCTCTATCCGGGCCACACCTACACCATCACCGACACTGCCGTGCCGCTCTCCAAAATGCCCGCGCTCGTTGCCCACGCGCAGGAACTGATCGCCCGCATGGGGCTGCACGCGGGCATCGTCGGGCACGTGGGCGACGGCAACTTCCACACTCTGGTGGCCACGCTGCCCGAGGACCTGCCGCGCGCGCACGAGTTCTCGGCCCTGCTCGTCGAGCGGGCGCTCGAGTTGGGCGGCACGGCCACGGGCGAGCACGGCATCGGGCTGACCAAGCGCGCGTATATGGCGGCCGAGCACGGCTCCGCGCTGGACTGGATGCGCCGGCTCAAAGCTCTGTTCGATCCTCAGGGCCTGCTCAATCCAGACAAGAGCCTCTAGCTGGTTTGGCCGCCGGCTGACGACCAACAACTATCAACTAGACGATGAGCGCATCCTTGCGCCTGCCGGTGATGAGCAACCCGAATTGGTACATGGCGAACAGTTCGATGCCGAATGGCAGGTAGCCTAAGTAGCCGGGCAGGGGCATGGCGAACAGGTGCGGGGAGTCGTTGACGATGGGGACGGTGTAGTACCAGTGCGGCAGGGCGCGCGAATTCCACATCTCCCAGAAGAAGCCGTTGCACAGCGCGGCCAGGGAAATGGCCCCCAGGAAGCGCCAGTCGCGGGCCAGCAGATGGCCCCAGGCGGACTTGCGGCCAGCCAGGTTGTTGATGGGGTCGAGCACGAAGATGACGCTGCCCCAGATCAACGCGTAGAAATATCGCGGGACGCCCACGGCGAGCGCCGCCATGAGCATCCCGACGACGATGGAGGCGACGGCCCCACGCCGCGACAGGCGCGGGCCGAGCGCCGGCGGGAGCAAGTGGGGACGCAGCCTCTTGAACGAGGTGAGCAATTCCGCCATCTCTACCTCGGCCGGCAGCACCGTACTGAAGGCGAGCGAGGCCCAGAAGTTGTACTCCAGGCCGGACATTTGGCGGTCGAACACATAGTGCCAGTTCTGCACCGCGGCGTTGAACGCCTCGAAGACCCACCAGACGGGCACCGAGAACAGGAAGAGGGCCGCGAACCGCGCGCGGTTGCGCATCAGGGGCGAGGTACCGCGCCGGGCCACGTTCAGCCCGTCCAGGAACAGGATGAAGCCGAACCATAGCGGGAAGAAGGTGTAGCCGTAGGGGCCGATGCGCCCCCACGACGAGACCCAGGCCGCGATGTTGAGGGCGAGGCCGAGGTAGGCGTACGACGGTATGCGGGTGAGGAAAGGCGTCGTACGCAGGAAAGCGGTCTCGTTGGCGGTGCGCGCTGTCTCCATCATATGAGCAAAGTCCACACAAAACTAGGACCGCCAGGAGCGACAGGGAGGCTCCTGGCGGTGCGGTATCGATATGGGCCGCGTGACGGGGCGCGCGACAGGGCGCGCAAGTCGGCGGCGGAAGCCGTATCCTATTTAGTCTACCGTAAGCTTCTCGTTCTGGTGGTCATCATGGCGATCCTGATGCCCTTGATCTCGTCGCCCAACTTTTCGACGTCGCCGTTGGCGAATACGCGTGCGCCAATTCGTCTGCGAACGTGCGCCAATTCGTCTGCGAACGTGCGCCAATTCGTCTGCGAACGTGCGCCAATTCGTCTGCGAACGTGCGCCTGTGACGCCCGGGGATGTGTGGGAAAGACGGGAGTGGGCTTACTCGGCCGTGCCGTAGTAGCGGTCCCCAAAGTCGCCCAGGCCGGGCACGATATACTTGCGCGGGTCGAGCCCCTGATCGAGCGCGCAGGTCCACACCGGCGTAGTTGGGTAGCGCCTGTTGACGGCGCGGACGCCCTCGGGCGCGGCGACGATGCAGGCGACGCGCAGGTCGCGCGCGCCGTTCTTGACTAGCAGGTCGAGCGTGGCCAGCGCCGAGCCGCCCGTGGCCAGCATGGGGTCGAGGATGACGACGCGGCTGCCCCCGAGCTGCGCGGGCAGCTTGCTATAGTATTGGTGGGCCAGCGCGGTCTCCTCGTCGCGCTCCAGGCCCACGAAGCCGACTTTGGAGCCGGGGACGAAGCCGCGGATGGCGTCGAGCATGGCCAGGCCCGAGCGAAGCACGGGCACGAAGACGACGCCGAGCGCGAGCTCGTGGGCCTCGACGCGCGCCAGCGGCGTCTCGACGCTGACGGGGCGCATCGGCAGGTCGCGCAGCACCTCGAGCGCCAGCACCTGCGTCGCCACGCGAGCATGGCGCTGGAACGTTTCGGCGTCCGAGTCCTTGTCGCGCAGGCGCGTCAGCGCGTTCTCGATCAGAGGGTGATCGACGACGGTGACGGCGGGGGCGGCCTCAGCGTTCATGGCGCCGGTCCCCGGTCAATATCCAGTGGTAGATAGTATCGGGGGCGAGGAGGGGACTGGGATACCACAGCAGGCGCAAGCGATCCGTATGCGCGTCGCGCGCGGGTACCTCGAACGTGTAGCTGCCCTCCTGGCGCCCGCCCGGCTGCAGCACGACCGCGCGTAGCGCAGTGTGCGCAGGGTCATACGGGATAGGCGGGTTTTTCTCGCCCTGGTTGTCCTGAACGTAGAAGTTGCAGGTGGTCTGCAGCTGGCAGTTGACGTTGGGTGAGAACGGGTAATCCTTGCCCTGTTGCCGGTTCTCGATGCGTAAGGTGACCACCACGAACACATTACCCTTGTTCGCCACCCTACCGTTGCCGCCGGGCGCATACTGGACATCGCGCAACGTAATCTTCACGATAGTGCTGTTCTCGGAAGACGTCTGTGACCCCCCAATGTAGGGATAGGATGGCGGCTTGGGCGTGGGGGCCGGCGTTGGGGTGGCCACGGGTCCCGCGAGGGCTGTCGGCGCGGGATTCCCGCCCGGTAAAGCCGACGCGGAGAACCAATCGGGCTGGTAGAGACGCAGGGCGAGGAAAGCGGTGGCTGCTATGCCGACGCTGAACAGGAGACGCGCGTTGGAACGCCGGCGCGGGCCGAAGCCGTTCGTGTCGGTGGGCTCGGAGGGGCGCTCTCTATCGCTCATAGTAGCAGTGTACCGCGTCTTACGAGGAGGCGGGTCCGGCGCTGGTCACCGGTGGGGTACTCGTGCCTGGCGCCGATGACGCGCCGCGCCCATCGGTGATCGAGCGCAGGTAGGCCATGAATTCGTTGCTGAATTCGGGGCGCTGCAGGGCGAGATCGACGTTGGCTTGCAGATATTCCAGCACGTTGCCCGCGTCGTAGCGGCGCCCCATGAACTCGTAGGCGTAGACGACCTCGTGCTGAAGCAGCTTCCGGATGGCGTCGGCGAGCCAGATCTCGCCGCGCGCCGCTTCAGTTTGCTCGAGGAAGTGAAAGATCTCGGGCGTCAGGATATAGGCCTTGACCTGCGCCAGGTTGGACGGCGACTCCTCGATAGTGGGCTTCTCGATCAGGTCCTCGACGCGGTAGATGCGCTCCTCGGCCTTGCCGCTCGTCTTGATCATGCCGTACTTGGGGTAGTCGCGCTCGGGCACGCGCATCGCGGCCAGCACGGAACGCCCGAAGCGGTCGTAGACGTCGATCATCTGCCTGAGGCAGGGCGGCTCGGACACGACCACGTCGTCGCCCCACAGGACGGCGAACGGCTCGTCGCCGATGACGTCTTTGGCGAGCAGCACGGCGTGGCCGTTGCCGAGCGGCTGCGGCTGGCGCACGTAGACGAAGTCGACGAGTTCGGCGATGTGCTTGATCTCCTCGAGCTGCTTCTTCTTGCCGGTCTCGGCCAGGCGATACTCCAACTCGAAGGAGCGGTCGAAGTGGTCCTCGATGGCGCGCTTACTCTGCCCGGTGATGATCACCACCTGCTCGATGCCCGAGGCCGCCGCCTCCTCCACGATGTACTGGATGACCGGCTTGTCCACGATGGGCAACATCTCCTTCGGTTGCGCCTTCGTGGCCGGCAAGAAGCGCGTACCGAGGCCCGCCGCCGGGATGACCGCCTTGCGAATACTCATGATTCCCCTCACACGCCTGCGACTGACCTAATAATATCCATCCCCAGATACGGCTGCAGCGCGTCCGGGACGCGCACGGAGCCGTCGGCCTGCTGGTGGTTCTCCAGCAAGGGTACCATGATGCGCGGCGAGGCCAGCGCCGTATTGTTGAGCGTGTGCGCGAAGCGGGCCTTGCCGTCCTCGTCGCGGTAGCGCAGGTTGACGCGACGGGCCTGCCAGTCGCCCAGGAACGAGTCGGAGTGCGTCTCGCGGTACATGCCCTCCGAGGGCACCCAGCTCTCGATGTCGTAGGCCTTGACCTTGCCCACGCCCATGTCGCCTGTGCACAGCAGCATAACCCGGTAGGGGATCTCCAGCGCCTGCAGGATCTCCGCGGAGTTGGCCAGCAGCAGGTCCAGCAAGCGCAGCGACGCGTCCGTGTCGGCCGGTGCGATGATGAACTGCTCGACTTTGGTGAACTGGTGCACGCGGATAATGCCCTTCACATCGCGCCCGTACGAGCCCGCCTCGCGCCGGAAGCACGGCGAGAGCGCCACGTAGCGGACCGGCAACTCCTCGAACGGCAGGATCTCGCCCTCGTGCATGCCGGTCATGGCGACCTCAGCGGTCCCCGCGAGGAATAGCTCGTCGGCCGGCAACTCGTACGTCTCCTCGCGGTGAGCCGGAAATTGCCCTGTTCCGACGAGGGCGGCCTCGCGCGTGAGGGCGGGCACGATGAGGGGGGTGAAGCCTTTGGCCACGAGGCGGTCGATGGCGAAGCGCGCGAGCGCCATCTCCAGCAAGGCCCCGGCGCCCTTGAGGATGTAGCTGCGGCTCCCCGCGACCTTGGCTCCCCGCTCGGTGTCGAGGATGCCCAGGCGCTCCATCAGAGCCGCGTGGTCGAGCGGCGTGAAGTCGAAGTGGGGAGGCGCGCCCCAGCGCCTGACCTCCACGTTCTCGCCTTCGTCCGCGCCCTCGGGGACCGACGGGTCGGGGATGTTGGGCACGCGCAGCAACAACTCGCGCAACTCCTCGTCGAGGGCGCGCTGCATGTCCTTGATGCCGTTGACCTGTTCGCGGAGGGCGCGGCCGCGCGCGACCAGCCCCGCGCGCTCCTCGGGCGAGGCCTTGCCGGTGCGCTTGGAGACCTCGTTGCTCTCCGTGTTCAGGCTCTGGACCTCCCGTTGGAGGTCCAGGTCGCGATGGTCGAGCTCGAGCAGGTGGTCGAGGTCGAGGCCGATGCGCTTCTTGCGCGCGGCCTCGCGCAGCAGATCGGGGTGCTCGCGGATGAATTGGCGGTCCAGCATATGGCTACTCCTCGGCCTCCCTGTCGCTCTCGGCCTCGACCGCGTCGCCGCGTCGCAGTTGTGGGAAAAGTACCACGTCGCGGATGCTCTGCGCGCCGGTCAGCGCCATGGCCAGGCGGTCGATGCCGAAGCCGATGCCCCCGGTGGGGGGCATGCCGTGCTCCATCGCTACCAGGAAGTCCTCGTCCAGGGTCTGAGCCTCCGCGTCGCCCTTCTCACGCTCGCGCTGCTGCTCCTCGAAGCGCCGGCGCTGGTCGACGGGGTCGTTGAGTTCGGTGAAGGCGTTGCAGAGCTCGACGCCGCCCATGTACGACTCGAATCGCTCCACCAACTCGGGGTCGTCCCCCTTGCGTTTGGCCAGCGGCGAGAGCGCGACCGGGTAGTCGACCAGGTGCGTCGGCGCGATCAGATGCTCGACCACGAAGGTGTCCAGCAGCGCGTCGACGATCTTGGCCCACGAGGTGTCGGGCGCCACGTCTACGCCGCGCTCGCGGGCGACCCGGTAGAGATCCTCTTGCGCGGGATAGGCGCGCACATCGATGCCGCTGTGCTCCTCGATGGCCCCGAGCAGCGACACGCGCGGCCAGGGTCCCTTGACGTCGATCTGGCGGCCGGCGACCTGCAACACGGTCGCGCCCAGCAGCTCTTGCGCGGCCCCAGCTACGACCGCCTCGAAGAGCTCCATCATGTCCGTGTAGTCGGCGTAGGCCTGGTAGGCCTCGAGCATGGTGTACTCGGGGTTGTGGAAGCGCGAGAAGCCCTCGTTGCGGAAGTTCTTGCCGATCTCGTAGACGCGGTCGATGCCGCCGATGATTAGGCGCTTGAGGTAGAGCTCCAGCGCGATACGCAGGTAGAGATCTTCATCCAGGGCGTTGTAGTGCGTGGTGAAGGGGCGCGCCGAGGCGCCGCCGTAGAGCGGCTGCAGCACGGGCGTCTCGACTTCCACGAAGGCCCGCGTCTCCATGAAGCGGCGGATATAGCTCACCAGGCGTGAGCGCATCAAGAGGACGCGGCGCGCGTCCTCGTTGACGATCAGGTCGAGGTAGCGCTGGCGGTAGCGTTTCTCGGTGTCCTTGAGGCCGTGCCACACCTCGGGGAGCGGGCGCAGCGCCTTCGCCAGGAGGGTCAGGCGGGCCGGGCGGATACTGGGCTCGCCGCGCTGCGTGTGGAACGTTTCGCCCGCCGCCTCAACGAAGTCGCCGGCGTGCAGCTTCTTGAAGAGGACCCAGCCATCCTCGCCGACGACCGGCCTCTGGATGGAGAGCTGTATGTGCCCGCTGCCGTCCTGCACGTGGACAAAGGCGAGCTTGCCCATGCGGCGCACGTTGCCCACGATGCGGCCGGCGACGGTCACCTCGTCGCCTTCCTTCGCCTCGAGCAGGACGCGCACCTGGGCGGCCGTGTGCGTGGGGTGCGCGCGGGGCGGATAGGGGTCGATGCCGGCGGCGCGCAGTTCCTCCGCCGCCCCGAGGCGCGCCTGATACTCGTCGGATGGTGTCATAACATCATCAGGGTACAGAAGCGCGGCGACAAGTAGCAAGTATCGGATACCAAGTATCGGATACACCGGATACAATACGAGGCCGGCCGCGGCCACCGCGAGCACGCCCGAGGTTGGCCAGATCGTCGGCGGCAATGTAGGCGACATAGGGGACCAGAAGCGTCAGCGTCACCTCCACGGGTGGGTTGTGCAGGCAGTGCTGCACGAGAGCACTAAAAAGTCGGGGGGATAAAACGCACCGTCCTTACTTCTCCGTCCTATGCAAAGTCGGCCTCACATCCTTTAGCACACGAGATCTGACGGATGAGCCTTGATCTCGTCGCCCTACCCCCCTGACTTTTTAGTGCTCTCCATGTAACAGTTGGGGCCACGGTGGAGATATAAGCTGCACCCCTTTGAGTGGCAGCGTGCGCGTGTCCAGATGGCGATACAGGTGGGGCCGACGTCCTTCTCCTTGGAAAAAGAAACTGTGCCTCGCTCCGGTCAGGTACCGCGCGCGGCCTGTTGCCCCCACGATGTCTGGTGCTTGAGCATGGCGTTGAGGATGGTCAACAGCTTGTGCATGCAGGCGGTGAGCGTCACCTTCGTGAAGCCAACCGCTAGTAGCCCCGGTCGATCCACTCCTGCAGATGTGGCTTCTCGGCGCCGATGGTCGTGTCGGCGCCGTGGCCGGGCCGGACCGCCGTGTCGTCGGGCAGAGCGAACAGCTTCCCGCGGATGCCGTCGATGATTTGAGCGAACTTGGTCTTATCGTCGTGCGTCGCGCCCGGCCCTCCGGGGAAGAGCGTGTCGCCCGCGAGCAAGGTGTCGCCCGCATAGAAGCAGAGGCTGCCCGGCGTGTGGCCCGGCGTGTGAAGGGCGCGCAAGGTCACGTCGCCGACGTGGATGTTCTGCCCGTCGGCGATCTCGAAGTCGGGCGGCGCGGGGAGGCGGCCGGCGTCGGCGGCATACACGCCCACCGGCGCCCCCAGGCGGTTGCGCAGATCCTGCAACGCGTCGACATGGTCCGCATCGCCGTGCGTGAGCAGGATGTACTGCACGGACGTGCCGGCGACGGCCTCGGCGATGCGCGCGGCATCGTGCGAGGCGTCCACGACGACGCTGTTGTTCGTGCGCGGGTCCACCACCACGTACACGTTGTTGTCCATCGGTCCGAGCGAAATCTTCATTATACGCATCGTTACACTCCCTATTCAGCCCTCATCGGCCCCACCCAACAGTAACTCTAGCACGGCGGACGGTCTGAGATCGATTACCCTGATTGCTAGTTGGCGATCATCGCCCGGTCCGGTTTCACTGAGGTTGCAAGACAGCAGTGAACAGGAGAGGGGCGATGACTGCCGAGCACATTATAGGCATCGACGTGGTGATTGACGAGAC
>JAABUX010003256.1_pt1 | contig 21729 bp, 18 predicted proteins | sample 5561851 | NCBI WGS metagenome assembly JAABUX01 (sample SAMN10711883, study PRJNA513361) | rock metagenome | isolation source: Antarctica rocks | place: Antarctica: Victoria Land, Richard Nunatak red sandstone | collected 2016-01-03 | reverse complement strand
GCCTCATCCGTGGCGAATGGATCGCCATCGATGGCTCCAAGTTTCGCGCTGTAGCGAGCATTGACACCGTCCGCGAAAGGGTCGCGCTACAGCGTTATCTCGACAGCGTGGAGAAGGCGGACGCAGAGCAGGAAACGCAGATTGATCAATCTGCTGTGCAAGCCGCACTCGAGAAGCTGAAGCAAAATGTGGAGCCAGAGGCTGGCTTCATGCTGGTGCGGCAGCAAGCCCTTCCGGCATACAACATTCAAACTGCCGTCGATACGGAACATGCGTTGATCGTCGCCCACGCTGTAGTGCTCGATGCTTCCGATATCCGTTGTCTTCGACCCATGGCGGATGCGGCGAAGCAAGCGATTGAAGTAGATAACTTCAACGTGGTTGCGGATGCCGGTTACTCCAATGGGGAGCAAGTCGCTTACCGCGAGGCGGCGGGGATGATGCCGTTCGTCCCCGTCATGCGTACAGTGAATAACCAGGGCGATGGAACGCTGTTCGGTCTCAAAGACTTCCGTTATGAACCAGACAGCGATACCTACATCTGTCCCGGAGACAAGCGGTTGCTACGCAAACATACCAACCACAAAGACCGGTACACGATGTACAAGGCATCGTCTATCGACTGTGCCGCCTGCTCGCTAAAGTCACGCTGCACACAAGCTCCGAGGCGTGGTTTAGCCCTTCATTTGTACGAAGACGCCCTGAACAGAATGCAGGAACGCGTTACGCCGGAGGCAATGAGACTGCGGCGATGCACGGTTGAGCATCCATTCGCGACGATCAAATACCGCATCTTCGGACATCCTCGTCTGTTGATGCGTGGGTTATCGGGTGCACGAGCTGAAATCGGCATCGCGACAATGGCCTACAACCTGAAGCGCATCACGAATGTGCTTGGGGCTGCGAAATTGACTCGGGAACTTCTTCACGCCAGATAGAACGGCCACACGATTTACAAATCGATGAACATCAGGTCGATCAGGCGATCGACGACGTTTCCTTGACCGCGTGCTGCTGCGGGGTTTCGTAGCGCCCTCATAATGTGCCCACACCGTTGTGTTGGTGCCCGAGTCGGAGCAGATGATCGCGTTTTCCTGGGTGCGCTTGCCCAGTTCCCAGCCGACGACTTGTGGCTTCATCGGGGTGGCCATGTTGGTGCTTTCTTTTTCCAGGCCCTCATTCCACTTCTTCATGTCAGTCTGCGCGTCTTTAAGGAAACCGCGATAGCTGTTCTTTTCAAGCAGCGGCGGCAGTTCCTGCAGGCACTTTTTCGAGTCGCCTACAAGGCCGGCATCGGTCGGGTAGCGCAGGCCGATACGCTGCTCGTTGGAGTCGATATAGACACATTTGCAATCGCCCGGTTTCGGCAGGAACTCGATGTATGGGTAGGAGCTGCCGACGATCAGCAGCGTGTCACACTTCTCCAGAACATCCTGTGAGGGTGCAGTCCCGAGCAGTCCGACGCCGCCCGTCGTGTACGGGGAAATCATCCGGCACGGCTGCTTTGCCGAGCAACGCTTTGACGATCGGCGCACCCAGTTTTGCAGCGACCGCATCAGCTTATCTGTCGCATGCAGCGCGCCGCTGCCGACCAGCATCGCCACACGCTTGCCCTTGTTGAGCAAAGCGGCGGCGGCGTGTAGATCGCCCTGTACGGGGCGCGCTCATGGCGTGCTTGTTATAGCAGGCTACGTCCATGAAGAGTTTGTCGAGCTCGACATCCTGCTGCGAGAAGGTGCCGATAATGTCGTTGTACTGCATGCCGGTAATTGCGAGCATCGGCTGCTGGTCCATCTTAGCGTCGTACAAACCATTGAGAGCGAATCTTGTCCTGCGCCCTGCGCAGCGCTTCCATCACACCGTTAATGCCGTCACCCGGCAGGCCGAAGATCGATCCATACCCCAGGCCAAGAGCTTTTCTACCAACATATCCGACACGTTCATCTTTATCTCCCCAACAGTGGGGGCGCTCCCTGGATGCTTAGGTTGCACGTAGTTCGCGCTAACACACATATCGGCGCCGTGCGTGACGTTTGCATGAATCGAGAACCGATCGCAACGACTGCTCTCGGCGTTCCGGATTACTTCAACCGCACTGGCTTTGCGTCTAGCTTGAGCCTGCGCATGCTGTTGCACGTAGCCAAGTCAACGATGATGGCGTCCGGGCTCTGGCTGGAAGAGTTTGTGATGTAGGCCGTGCCATGTATGCCGGCGTTGCTTAAATCCTACCCGGGGGTGCGCTCGGCGATGGGGTGCGCGGGATCCTTGGGTGGCGCGTTCGGGTTGAAGGCGGCGCGGCTGCGGATTATTGTCTGGCCATTTTGCGGGCCGGTGTCGCCGACGCGCACATCGTTCATATAGCTATTGGTGCCGGGAACTGGCATTTGCGCCAGCCATGATCCGCGGTGAAGTCGCCCCGCCTGCGTGCCGATTATGCAAGCCTTTCCTGAGAATCGAAAAGTTCCTGCTTGCCTCGCTATCAAAACGTGGAGTTTGTGCTGGAGACGCAGGTAATCGAAGACCGTTCGGGGCCGCCGCAGCGAGTCGCAACATAACACTGTTGATCGCTCAGATAAGTAGGCGACATACGAGGCCTAAGTGTCCGTTCCTATCGACACGACAAAGTACTGGGCCACGTCGTCCCCGATGTTACGCATGTGATGCAGCGCCATCGTCTTCCAGAAAATGGCGGAGCCCGGCGTCAGGGTGGCTGATTTACCGTCGATGTCAACCAGGATACGGCCTTTGACGATCAGGATGAATTCCTCGTGTTTGTGGCGGTGTGGCGGGTGTGGCTCCGCTCCGGGGTTGAGTTGCGTCTCATGGACTTCAACGCGCGCACCCACGGCTGTTATCCCGTCACAGATAGACCGATAAGTGCTGCTGCCATGCGTCTGCGCCTTCATGTCTTCGAACGGTTCCGTGAAGGACTGCAAAGACTGGCCTAGCTCGGCCTGGGCTTCGGTTGCCTGGAGGCACTCGGCGAGGGCAAGGAACGCCGGAATGGAACCGGCACAGAAAGAACGGCGGGAAGCTGTCATCGACTTATCCAGTGTTATGATGTTTGACTGCGGTAACCCATGCCGGCCAGGACGCCGCGCATATAGGCAAAGCTGCTGATAACGCCGGGCATAGGATCGTCGGCGTGGACCTCGTACTCGAGATCGACATAGCCCGGGTACTTGATCGCGGCCAGCGCTTCAAAAATGTCCCGCACCGGCATGATTCCGTCGCCGACCGCGACCTGGCTTTCCTTGCTCTGAAAGTTCGTGAGGTCTTTCATGTGGACGTTGAACAGCCTTGGACCTACCTCATGAATAGCCTGCACGACATCGGTGCCGGCGCGCACGGTGTGGCCGACGTCGATGCAGCAGCCGATGCGCGGGTCAAGGTTGCCAACGGCTTTGAGAATGTCGAGCGGCGAGTGCCACAGCTTGTCTTCGGGCCCGTGATTGTGGATGGCGATGCGGATGTCGTACTGCTTTACAAACTTCTCCAGGCGCGGCAGGGTTTCCGGCGCCGGGTCGCTTGCGACGATAACCGAGATGCCGGCTCGCTTGCAGTATTCGAACTTGGCACGGATATCTTCGTCGTCATCCTTTGTGAAATAGATCGCGCCGGCGGCGTGGAGTTTGATACTCGCAGCCGTGTAGTCCGTAAGTGCCTGAGCTTCAGCTGCCGGGTCCATCGGCAGGTGATCCTTCACGTCTTTCACGTTCAGCGCGAGTACGTTTAACTGCTTCATAAAGCCGATCATCTGCGCGCGTGTGAAGTTTCGAAACGTGTAGCTAGCCAAACCCAGGCGGATGGGTGAGGGCTCGCCGGCTGCCGATGCGGCTTGCGGCCAGGCGGGCACGGCGCACATGGCTGCTGCAAACGCCCCGGAACGAAGCAAGCCGCGACGGGAAAAAGTGCTGGTCATCAAGCAATCCCCTGGAACTCTGGGTCTATGGAGCGGATAGGTGTACGAACAAACTATGCATGTGCGAACGCCGAGCAGGATGTCCCGCTGCTCGGCTCCGTGCGGATGAACTAGATATGCGGAGCCCAGCCTTTCTCATACTCGCGGCCCCACATCTTCATGGCTTCGGGATCCTTCTGGATTTTGCCGTCCGAGGTATCAAGCGCCAACTCCCGGTTTACTTCCCAGGCGATATTGGAAAGCTGCAGCATGGTTACAGCGACGTTGCCGACCGAGACCGGCGCGTTTAATTTTTCACCTTTGCGAATGCCCGCGATGAAATTGGCGAAGTGCGCGTCCGTCATCGAGTCGCTGCCGATGAGGTCGGTCGATGAGGTCTGCTTGCCGGTCTTGAACTCTTTAGTTAAATTGCCCTTCCAGTCGTATAACTCGTATCCGTCGCGATCGACCAGCACGGTGCCGGTGGTGCCCATGATCGTCGACCCGCGGTCGCGGCCGTAGTACTTCATTCCCTGGCAGCTTTTGCCTTCCCATGAAAGCATTTTGTTTTCATAGGTGAAGCTGGTCAGCAGCGTGTCATAGAACTGCCAGTCGTCCTTGTACTGGTAGCGGCCGCCCGAGGAAGTTACGCGCTGCGGATAGTCGACGCCGAGAGCCCAGCGGCATACATCGACTTCGTGCGTGCCATTATTGAGCGTTTCGCCAGTGCCATAAATGCGGAACCAGTGCCAGTTATACGGGTGCAGGTTGTCCTTGTAAGGGTGGCGCGGCACAGGGCCCTGCCACAGATCCCAGTCGAGCGTCACCGGCACCGGAATTTCCTTGCCAAAGCCGATTGACTTACGGACGTTGCTATACCAGGCCTTCGCAAAGTAAGGCCGTCCGATAAGTCCGTTATGTATTTTTTCGACGATCTCGATGGTATGCGGTGAAGAGCGCTGCTGCGTTCCCATCTGCACCAGCTTACCGTACTTGCGCTGTGCTTCGACCAGCAGCGCGCCTTCGGCGGGGTTGTGGCTGCACGGTTTTTCGACGTAGACGTGCTTGCCTGCCTGCAGCCCGGCGATCGCGAGCGGCGTATGCCAATGGTCGGGTGTCGCGATGGTGATTGCGTCGATTTCTTTCAGCGCAAGGATGTGGCGATAGTCCTTGTCTGTTTTAGGGGCTTCGCCCATTGTTTTCTGCGTGCTGTCGGCGAACTTGGCGAGGATGGTGCTGTCTACATCGCACACGTGCGAAATGCGCGCAGCATTCTTGTTGGCCTTGAGCGCCGAGAGATGCGCGTAAGCGCGGCTGTTCAGGCCGAACATAGCGAAGTTGAGCCGGTCATTCGAGCCCAGGATTTGCCCATAGCTCTTTGCGGTTGTGGCAACGGCGACCCCTGCCGCGCTTGTTGCCAAGGTGTCGAGAAACTCACGTCGTGTCATCATGCTTTCCTATCTTTGCTAGCGAGGGAGTGGATTGCGTATGCCGTTTCCGACTCTCGAGTTAGACAGCGATGCCGGCCGTGGTGAGGTCTTTCTTGAGCCCTGCCATGCTGATCCGTGTCGAGGCCTCCGGCGACCCCGCACCGCGCCAGTGCGTTTCCAGGCTCAGGCCGTAGCTGTAGCCGTCGCGATGGAGTGCGCGCAGCTGGCCAACCCAGTCCACCACGCCAACGTCGACTGGCTCCCAGTCATACTTGCCATCGGGCTTGGGTTTCACGTTCTTTGCGTGGCAGTGGCCGATCCGCTTTTCCGGGAGCATGTCAAACCCGGTCGGGTAGGGTGTGCTGCCAAGCGCGGCGGCGTTGCCCGGGTCCCAGTTGAGCATGAAGTTCTTATTTGGGATGGCTTTCAGCACCGCGGCCGACTCTTCCCCTGTCGCTGTGTTGCACGACATTTCGTTTTCGAGCAGCAGGATAATATTGTCCTTCGCGCAGCGCTCGGCCGCTTGCCTGAGCTTCGCGTTGATTGCTGTCCGGTAGGGCTTCTGGTCGTCAAGCCGCCAGTAATCGAAGCAGCGAATGCGGTCTGTCTTGAAGGCGTGGGAGAGCGCGATGCACTTTTCCAACAGCTTGTCCTGCGCTTTCGCGTCGAAGTCCGCGTGGAACTGGTCGCGTTTTTCGCTCTGCTTCGATAGCGGCGCACCGGGCCAGTCGGTTTTATAGAGAGGGCTCGCGATGTCGGTGACGCGTAGTTTGTGCTCGGCTAGAATTTTTTGCGCCTCGGCGACCTGCTTGTCATCGAGCTCGGTCACGTTCTTGTTCCACATGGCGCGCAGCTCGATCCAGTGCAGGCCGAAATCCTGCGAGGCGATCTGACAGGCTCGTTCGAAATCCTGCGTGAGCTCGTCGTTGATGACCGCGAGCCGGAACGGGCATGCGCTCGCGTCCATTGCCGGGGCTGCTGCTGCTTGCCTGGCCAGCGGCGGCATGACGGCTGCCAGCCCTGTTAAACCTAAACCCGCGAGTACCTCGCGCCGTGTGTGACTCATGTTCGTTCTCTCCTGCTTCCAACTGTGTTTGCGCTACCGATGTATTGTCTGCCTGAACCGCATGATCTGTCATGCCGCGCAGGGCAGGAAAGTGTCAAAAATTCAGGGTGGCCGCGAACTGCAGCACGCGGGCAGCGAAGTTGCCAGTCGTCGTCACCTGCCCGAAGCTGTTGCTGGTCGAGTCGACTGTCGGGTTGGCAAACGCGGGGTGATTGAGCGCGTTGAAGCCGTCCGCGCGTAACTGCAGCGTATACCGCTCGGCAATCGGTATGTTGCGCGATAGGGTGCTGTCAAAGGTTACAAATCCCGGTCCGCTGTAGACGTTTTTGCCCAGATTGCCCAGCACGGGGCCGGTCGGGGCTGCGAATGAAGTTGGGTCGAACCATTGCCGGTGTGTGCCGATGCCGTGCAGCCGGTTAAATGGCTTGACGAGATTGGGCACCTGGGTGTTGCCTGGCGCGTTCAACTGGCTTGCGCTGGCCGTGATGAACAGCGGTGTTCCCGTATTCGCGGAAAGTACGCCGCTCACCTGCCAGCCGCCCAGCACTGTGCCGGCAGGGCCGCTCTGCAGATAATGCTTTCCCTTGCCGACCGGCAGCTCGTACACGAAACTTTGCGTGAAGGTGTGAGTGCGATTCCAGTTCAGCGGCGAGTAGTCGCGCGCCGGGTCGAGATAGAAGTTGAAACTGCCAAGGCCGGTCGTGGTGGATACAAAGCCCATCGCTTTCTGGTACGCGTAGCCTGAAGTGGCGGAGAGCCCGCTATTGAAGCGGTGCAGCAGCCGCGCCTGCAGGCTGTTGTAGTTGCTGTTGGTGCCTTTGCCCATCAGGTTTGTCACGGCGGTTCTGCCGAAAGTCGCATATTCGGGCTGCCCCTTGGCGCCGGCGCCGGCGACTAATCCGGCATTCAGGTTGTAATATGCGGGTATCTGCCGTCCTACGTTGCCGACATAGGCGACATTGCCGACCCAACCCCCGCCTAAGTCGTCTTCGACCGTCAAGTTATAGGAAATGATGGTCGGGTCTTTGTATTGGGGGTTGACCTGCACCCATTGGGAAGCAATGGGTGCGGCGAGGATGCCATTGGCCGGGATCACCGCGGCCGGGGCCGGCCCGAAACCTGTCTCCAGATTCGCGGGTGCCGGTGTGTGGCTATCGACTGCATTGAAGGAGATATTCTGCCGTACCGGATAATTGAAGGCGTAGTTATTGTCCTGAAAGGGAGTGTTACTGATGCCGAAACCTGCCCGCACGACAGCGCGAGAGCCCGCGCGGTAGGCGGCGCCGATGCGGGGCTGGAAGTCGCGGTAGTTGACCCGCAGTCCAAGGTCTTTTGGGATCGCTCCATAGCCGGCGACATCAAGGGAGTTTGTAGACGGATCGTACTGCGAGAAACCGCCGCTGCTTCTCGGGTTTGCCGGTGGGTAAAACTCCCAACGCAATCCATAGGTCAGGGTAAGATCGCGGGTCGCCTGAAAGGTGTCCTGGATAAATCCGAAGTAGAGGGTCTGGCGCCATGAAGCATCGTTGACGTTTACGTCGCGGCCAACTGCGTTGGGCAGGTCGAGAAGAAAACTCGCGAAATCATTGCCGAAGCTGGTCTTCGAGCCCGTCGCATTCAGGCCTGTTTGGCCGTCAGCATAGGTGTAGGCGCCACGTGGTCCGTAGGTCTGGCCCTGGGTAAGGTCGTCGCGCACCCGCCGTATCTCCGCTCCGAACTTGATCGAGTGATTGCCGAGAATTTTTGTCCAGTTGTTAGCCGCGTCGATATTGCTCTCACCGCGGTCCCATGGGTACGAAGCACTGTAACCCACCATGTATCCGTTCCCGTTGTAGCCATTGATCGTCACGCTTGCCAAGCCGCTCGTAAATGGGCTGACATTCACGCCCGGGATGCCGGCGGCCGCCGAAGCATTCGTGCCGTAATCGCTCTGGGTCACATTGTTGCGATAGTGATTCACGCCGACGCGCACATCCGTAAAGAGCGTGGGCGAGAACAGGTGCGTGTACTCCGCTGCCGTGTTGTAGACGTGGTTGGTGCCTACCCCGCCGCTGCTGCCCGGCCCGCCCGCCAGACCGAAGGTCGAATCCTGCTGAGTATTGGTGTGCTGCCAGCTGTAGCGGTAGGAAAGATGATCTTCGGCGCCAAGCTTCTGGTCCAGCTTGACGTCAAACGTGTTTGTATCCTGCCGGAAGCCTGGGTTTACTTGATAATTGTTTGTAAGTGCCGTGCCGTTTGTATTCGGCAGTGGAATCAAAGCCAGGATGTTCTTCGACACCGCTCCAAAGCGGCTCAGCGGTATCTGGTTCTTCGCGAACTGCCGGCGCCCGACGCCGGTGGCGGTTCCTGTTGCGGGATCGTAAATCGGGGTGGGGCTTGCGCTTAGATCGCCTTTACGGAAAGCAAGAGTCGGCACGGTTAACAGATTGAACTGGCTCTGGTGTGTGGAGTAGCGCAGAAAATCACCGAAAAAGAAGGTACTGTTCTTGCGGATAGGGCCGCCAACCGTGCCGCCGTAGTAGTTATACGTGGAACGAGGAAATTTTCCTGTCCGATTGAAGTAATTCCGGGCGTCGACGGCACTGACCTGGTTGAACTCGTATGCCGACCCATGGATGTTGTTGGTGCCCGACTTAATTACAACGTTTGTGACAGCACCGGCGGAACGTCCAAACTCGGGCGCGTAATTGCTGGTTTCTACATCTACCGTTTGGATTGCTGCCGCGGGCGGTACATACACCTGCAGCAAGCCTGTGCGCTCGTTGTCGTCGATACCTTCCAGTTGCAGGTTATTCGCGGTCTCCGCCTGACCATTGACGTTGAAGGATTGCGAATTCTGCGCGTCAAAAAATGAGGAGTGGTCGTAGATAGGCGCGCTGACCCCCGGGACCAGCGACTCAAGCGCCTGGAAGTTACGGCTGTTGCCGACCGGCAGCTCCACGATCTGCTTGCTCCCGATCTGAGCGCTTACGTCGGCTCGATCGGTCTGGAGCGCCGGGGCCTGGTCCGTCACGGTGACGGTCTGCGATACATCGCCTGTCTTGAGCTGCACATCGGTGCGCACGGTAGTATTCACCGTCGCCTGCACGTTCTGCGTGACCGAAGCCTGAAAACCCTGATCCGTCACTTTGACCGAGTAGGTGCCGGGCGGCAGAAAAGTGAACTCGTAGTTTCCGCCTTCGTTGGTCTGATTGCTGTAGTGCTGGCTCGTATTTTGCTCGACGATTTCGACTATGGCGTGGGGGATAGAGGCTCCGCTCGCATCGGAGACGGAACCGACCAGCGTCGCCGTGGTGGCTTGCGCCCAAGCCTCGCCCCCACCTGAAAGCAGGCAGAGTGCGGCAAGCGAAGTGTTAAAAAGCAGGCCTGCCTTGACACGGCGAACAGTAAGTTCCATCCAGATCCCCTCCAGTTTTGGACGATGAATTCGCTCCGAGGGCCAACTGCGGCGCGTTTGCGCCTGTGATCCGACGGAGTCCAGTCGATCGGAAATCTAGGCCGGAAGGAAAAGAGGTGTCAAGTCACAAGGACGTAACCGTACCTCGCCCGGCAACGCTGCAGGACGACAGAGATCGACGGTCCAGCAGCCCTGGAAAGCTCTGGGCAGCCAATTCCGGCTAAAAGCAGGAGCGGGCCGGGGCCAGGACGGCCCGCGATCAGCTTTCGGCGATATGCAAGCCTTTACAAGACTTACGGCTGGAGTGGCGCGAAAAAGCTGTTGGGGGCTAGACTATAGCCAAGTTCGGCTGCGAATACCGGCTGCTGAGTGCCCCATCATCACTTTCGATTGGAAAGGCTGCTTCCATGGCAGATCATCCCAAGAATACGTTCTCCCGGCGCGGATTTCTGAAAGGCGCCGGCGTCACCGCGGCGACCACTGCTGTTGAGTCCGCGCATGCCCTGGTTCGTGAAGCGAAAGCAGCGGCGCAGAGCGACCCGACGGTCGGCCCTGATGCGCTACCGGTCAAGCTGCGCGTCAACGGGCATGAGCATGCGGTAACGATCGAGCCCAGATATACGCTGGCCGAGACGCTGCGCGACAACCTCGGCCTGACTGGGACCAAGGTTGTGTGCGATCGCGGATCGTGTTCGGCGTGTACGGTCTGGATCGACAAGACCCCTGCGCTGGCTTGCATGACACTCGCCATTGACGCGGTAGGGCGCGAGATCACGACGATTGAAGGGCTGTCGCACGGGGACACGATGCATGCCGTCCAGGCTGCGTTTGTAAAGCATGATGCTTTGCAGTGCGGCTTTTGCACGCCCGGCATGGTAATGAGCTGCGCGGCGCTGCTTGAGCGCAACCCGAATCCGAAGCTCGATGACGTGAAGCATGCGGTGAGCGGAAACCTGTGCCGCTGCGGGACGTACCCGAAAATCTTCGCGGCGACGCTGGATGTGGCGCAGGGGCGCAAGCAGATGGCCGGCCTGGTCACCCTTGGCCTGGGAAAGGAAGCCTGAGATGTCACTCGATTCGCTGATGGACGGAGCAGAGCAGCAGAGCGTCGCGGTGCCGAAGAAAACTCCAGTGACTGGGGCGAGCGCAGCGCAGGGACAAACCAACTCCAACCGCGACGAAAAGCAGGACGGGGAGCAAAAGGCCGCGGAGGCGTCGGCGGCAGCGGCCAAGGCGGATACGCCGAAGCGTACGGACAGCTTTGTTTTCGGCATCCCGCAGAACGGGCTGGAACAAAAGCAGCGCGAGGTTCCGGTAGATGAGCCGCCGCCGCTGGCCGCCAACGCGGACCTGCGCTACATCGGCAAGCCGACCGTGCGCTACGACGGCCCCGCGAAGGCAATGGGTAAAGCGAAATACACGGCGGATGTGCAACTGCCGGGAATGCTGTATGCGCGCATGGTGGACGCAACGATCCCGCATGGCCGGATCGTATCGGTCGATACCAGCGCGGCTGAAAGACTGCCCGGTGTACGCGCGGTGCATGTGATTGAGCATGTGAGAGGAATAGCGGAGTTGCGCGACCCAAAGCTGGAAATACCATCGCGCTACCCGGTGATTCGCTATGCGGGGCAGCCGATCGCGGGCATTGCCGCGACATCGCCGCAGATCGCCGACGACGCGGCGAAGCTCATCAAAGTGCAATACAGCGAAATGCCATTCGTGGTGGACAGGACCGATGCTCGCGCGGACGGTGCGCCTGTGGTGTTCCCAGGGCCGGCGGACGCTGCCGGCAGCGCGGGCGGCGGCGGTGGCCCGAAGAACGTGCCGCAAAAAGGCAATGTGCATGGGCCGCAGCGCAAGACCGTTGGCGACACGGCAAAGGGCTTTGCCGAGGCGGACGTGGTTGTCGAGAGCGAGTACTACACCCAGGTGCAGACGCATTCCGCGCTCGAGACGCATGGCTTCGTAGTTGACTGGAAGCCGGAAGAAGTGACGGTGTACGCCTCTACCCAGGGTACCTCGAGCGTGCGCAATGACTTTGCTGACGTATTCAAGTTGCCGAAGACCAAGGTTCGCGTCATCACGGAATACATGGGCGGCGGCTTCGGCGCGAAGTTTGGCGCGGGCAACGAGGGTGTGGTCGCGGCCAACCTGTCGCAAAAGGCGAATGCGCCGGTAAAGCTGATGCTGGACCGTCGGCAGGAGCACATCGTTTCGAACCGCCCGGATTCGCACCAGAAGCTGAAAATCGGCGCCAAGCGGGACGGTACCTTGACCGCGATCGAGCTGACCAGCTACGGCACGGCGGGGGTGGGTACGGGAGCGGGCACGGCAGGTCCGGCGACGAACCTGTACAAGTGCGCCAACCTCGTCACCGAGGAGTATGACGTCTTTACGAACGCGGGACCGGGCGCGGCATTTCGGGCACCGGGCCATCCGCAGGGGTGTTTCGCGTTTGAGCAGGCGATCGATGAGCTGGCGGTCAAGCTCGCGATGGACCCCATTGCGCTGCGTGAAAAGATCGACGAGAACCCGGCCCGTAAGGTGGAGCGTCAGGTGATTCTGGAGCGCACGAACTGGCGCAATCGCCGGCCCGCCGGGTCTGACAAGGGCCCGGTCAAGCGCGGCATGGGCATGGCGCAATCGGTGTGGTACCGGTTCGTCAACATGAACTCGTCGTGCGAGGTGCGGGTGTCGCGCGACGGCTCGGTTGAGCTGATGTCGGCCGTGCAGGACCTGGGCACAGGCACCAAGACGATGCTCGCGGTCGTTGTCGCCGAGGAGTTCGGCATACCGCCCGCGGACGTCGTGATCCGCATTGGCGACACGCGTTTTCCTATCGGGCCGGACTCCGGCGGCAGCGTCACGGCAGGCTCCATTACACCGGCCGTGCGCAATGCCGCGTATCAGGCTAAACAGCAATTGTTCGCGGCGGTCGCGCCCAAACTCGGTACGACCGCTGACAATCTGCACCTTGAGGACGGGCGGGTGGTCTTCAAAAACGACGCCTCGAAGTCGTACACGCTGAAGCAGGTGACGGCCAAGCTGCCGACCGACGAAATTTCGGTCCGCTCGACGCGCGTTCCGGAGTACTCGAAGGAAAAGATCACCTACGGCGGCGTCGATTATGTCGAGCTGGCGGTCGATACCGAAACAGGCCGCGTGCACATTGAGAAGGTCTTCGGCGCGCACGATTGTGGACGGCCGATTAACCCGACCGGGGTTATCAGCCAGATCAACGGCGGCATTCTGCAGGGTATCTCCTACGCGCTGTTCGAGCAGCGCATCATGGACCGCAAGGCCGGTTATATGCTGAATGCCAACCTCGAGAACTACAAAATCCTGGGCGCGCGCGAGGTCCCGGAGATTGATGTGGTGCTGGTGGAAAACTACATCGCGCAAAGCTCGACCGATGCCGCCGGTATCGGCGAATCGGCCGGCATCATTACGCTGGCCGCGGCGATCGGCAATGCGTTTTACAACGCCACAGGAGTGCGGATGCGCAGCATTCCGATGACGCCGGCTCGCGTACTGACGGCACTCGGCAAAGTGCCGGATCAATCAGCTGGAGAGGTGCAGGCATGAACAGGTTCGCGTATGTCGATTGCAGAACGGTAGACGAAACACTCGATCAGCTCGGAGACGGGGCGACCATCAAGGCAGGCGGCATCGATCTGCTCGACCTGATGAAGGACGACATTGTTACACCGTCCAAGCTGGTCAATATACGCAACGTAAGCAGCTTGCGCGGGATTTCCGCGCAAAAGGATGGTCTGCGCCTCGGGCCGCTGTCGACGCTGACTGAGATCTCTCTGCATCCTGAGATTCAGGGGCGGTACGCGGCGCTGTCTGACGCGGCCGGGCATGCGGCCACGCCGCAGGTACGCAACATGGCAACCCTCGGCGGCAACATCATGCAGCGCCCGCGTTGCTGGTACTTCCGCTCAAGCGACTTCGATTGCAAAAAGAAGGGCGGCACGAGCAACGATTGCCACGCCCACGAGGGTGAAAACCAGTACCACGCGGTCATCAACAACGGTACATGCGCGATGGTGCATCCGTCCTCGACGGCCGTTCCGCTGCTCGCGATGAACGCGCAGGTAGAGCTTACCTCAAAGCGCGGCAAGCGCACCGTGGCGATGAGCGAGTTCTATGTTCCACCTGAGAAGAGCCTGATCAACGAGACCGCGGTACAGCCGGGCGAGGTGATCACTAGTATTTTTGTTCCCGCGCCGGAGCCCGGCACCCGCTCGGCGTACCAGAAGTATGGCGAGAAGGAGAGCTTCGACTGGCCGCTGGCCGATGCCGGCGTAGTGCTGGTGATGGATGGCCGGCACTGCAGAAAGGCCGCCGTCGTTCTTGGCGTGGCTGCCCCGACACCGCTGCGCGCAACCGCGGCAGAAACGGTGCTGACGGGCAAGACGATTGACGAGGCGACGGCGCGCTCTGCCGCGAAGGCCGCCATGCAGGGGGCGACGCCCCTTTCGCAAAACGGTTATAAAACGCAACTCTTCGAGACCGCCATTTATCGCACTGTGCTGCTCGCGGCAGGGCAGATGGGGCGCGACCCAAGCTCGATCGGCTAAGGAGATTGATCATGACACCTGTGCAACCACTTACCCAGACCCGTTGCGGCTCGCTTCGCAGCAAATCCTCCTATGGAGCTTTCGGTGATTTTCATGAGGAGCTCGTCGAGATCATGGGGGCGACGACGACGTACTGGTGCCTGAAGACGATGGGCAAAGCCGGGCCGGACGACCACTATGTGCACCGGTCGGTTTGTGGACAGGGGCGCTCCTGCTGGGAGAAGAACGAGGAAGACGCGTAGTCGCTGCGACTGTGCCGGCATGCTTTGCCGCTGCGTTGGCACGGCCGGTGTAGGCGCATGTATGCGAAGACCCTCAACTAGCGAACGAGATGACCGCGGTGCGTGCCGTGTTCTCCGGTCGAGCGTGGGCGTTGTTCGCTTCCCTCAGGTTCCCGTAATAAAAGGGTTGGGGCAGAGACTCATTTCCAAAGGCTTGTTTCAGGCGCGACAGCGAGCCCCAGACACGCTGGCGCATCGTTACCGGACCCGGATTACCGCGTGCGAGAGCAGCGAGCAAATCCGTCTCGCCGGCGAGTACGTCCGACCGGCAGCCGGAAAAGCCTGCCGTCGCCTCCGTCCACTGCTCGCCCTGCGGATAGAAACATACGGCGGAGCCGAGATGCGCGTCGCCTGCCGGCGGGGTGGGAGCCCCGGTCCACTGCGCCCAAAGAAGCCCAGCCAGATCCGGCTGGCCTGCCACGGCAACGTGCCCGAGTTGCGTGCACCGCGGATTCATTTCGATCAGGAAGGGCTCCGCTGTGCGCGCATCCAGCATGAAATCCAGGCCAAAAAATCCGGAAAGCTCGAGCGCGCCGGCCAGCTGTACACCGGCACGGGTGATCCGGGGATCGTTCATCAGTTGCACGACCAGCGAAGGGCCTGTCTTGCCTTTGGACGCCGCCACCCGTGCCTGTACCTCGCCAAGAATACGGCCTTTGTGACACGCGTACATGGAGTTGGCGGGAATTCCATGCACAAACGACTGCGCCGTAATCTCAGGGCGGCTCAGGCAGCGAAGCCGCGCAAACGCCGACCGGTCTCCATTGCGCAGCCACTGCGTCATTCGCTCGCTGAACGTTGTTCGGCTGGCGAGATGGATGAAGGCGTCATGCGCCTCTGTCGGAGTCTGGAGCCTATGCACCCCTCGTCCGCCCCAGGTGCCGTCTTTCTTGAGCACAAAACCCGAGTTTCCCGGTGCGCACCAGCTCCCAAGGTCTTCAATATCGGCGATCCACTCCGTTTTAGGCACGGAGATGCCGAGTTGGTGGGCAAGCGACAGCAGCTTGAAACGCGAGCGCAGTATCGGGTAAAACTTACCGCTTCCAAGGGAGCGCTCAATCCGATCGCGTAACCCGGGCGTACTCTCCGCTAGTTCGTGCAGGAACCAGACGGAGAGATCGTCGGTGGGAAGCAGGTACTCGGCGTTACTTGCAAGAATGGCATGGCGTAAGGCGTGCAAGGGGCGTGCAAGGTGAAAGGTGAAGCGTTCGGCAATGCCGGGAGCGTAGGTGAGATGGCTTTCTTCCGGGCAAATTGCCGAAATGCGGCAGCCATACGTCGCGAATCGCATGGCAAGCCGCGTCACCTGAAGCCACGTCTGTGTCGTAATGACAAGTACCGAAGAAGTTGAAGTCATGCCGGTTCTGCTTTTTGCCTTCTTACGAGGCAGCTTTGTTTGGTTAACTTCGCCGATAGTAGAGGAAGGTTGCTTATTACCTGCTGACTCTCTGGTAAGTATTACTATAATTTTTCAAGATAGGTAAAAAACACCCGGTCTATACTTCGATTGTTCGCGGTGAACGGATGAGAATAGAAGAAACAGACGTAGCAATTTTGGGCGCGGGTCCGTATGGCCTCTCGCTCGGCGCCTATTTGCGCGGCGAGAAAGTACGGCACCGCGTGTTTGGCCGGCCCATGCAGAGCTGGCAGCGGAATATGCCCAAGGGCATGTGCCTCAAGTCGGACGGCTACGCCTCCACTCTGTACGACCCCAAACGCGAGTTCACCCTGGAGCGGTTCTGCCGGGAGCAGGGGTTCGCTTACCGGCGCTCCGGCCTGCCGATTCCGCTCGATGTTTTCGTGGCGTACGGGCTCGAGTTTCAAAAGCGCATGGTGCCGCAGTTGGAAACCGTGGACATCGAGCATGTGGATAAAAGCGATAACAGGTTTTGGCTGCGCACGGCTACCGGGGAGGAGTTCACTGCGCGACGTGTGGTGCTGGCGGTAGGGATTACACACTTCGGGTATTTGCCGCCGCAGCTTGCGGGGCTGCCGCCCGAGGCGGTCACACACAGTTTCGCGCATGGCGATGTCAGCCGGTTTGCCGGTAAACGGGTACTGGTCGTTGGCGCCGGCGCGTCTGCCGTGGATACGGCAGCATCACTGGCCGATGCCGGCGCGGACGTACATATCATGGGCCGCCGTCCGAAGATCGGCTTTTATATGCCGGAGATGGACCCGCGCCCTCTGCGGCGGCGTGTGCTGTACCCGCGCTCCGGTCTTGGCGTCGGTTGGGAGTATGTAATCTGCGTCGATGCGCCGCTGCTGTTCCGGGCGCTGCCGCAGCGGTTCCGGCACCGGGTGGTCAGGCGGCATCTTGGGCCGATTCCGGGCTGGTTCATGAAAGAGAAAGTCGAAGGCCGGATCGCAATGCATATGAGCGCGCAGATCGATGGCGTGCGCTGGCAGGACGGCAAGGTGCATGTGCGCTATGACCAGCCGGAGAAGCCCGGGCAGGAGTTTGTGGCCGATCACCTCATTGCCGCGACCGGTTACAGGCCCAGCATCCCGGCACTCAAATTTCTTGACCCCGCGCTAGCCGCTCAGATCAGAACGGCGGAAGGTACGCCGGTGCTCGGCTCGAGCTTCTGCACCAGCGTGCCCGGCCTGCATATGATCGGGCTCGCCTCCGCGAACTGTTTCGGCCCCGCGCAGCGTTTTGCCGTGGGAGCCAAGTTCACGTCGCGCTATCTTTCGCGCTATCTACGGCGGCAGTTGGCCTGACTGGTTTGGCGTGCCTTCGAGGCACACATCCATTCAGGCAATTACCCAGGCAATTACCCAGGCAATTACCCAGGGAGTGCCGCGAGGGCCTCAGCCGGCTCGGGTCGCACACGAAAGTCGGCGTACGCGCGCGCGAACAGGACGGTTCCATCCTGCGCCAGAACGTATGTCGCGGGTAGCGGCAATCGGTAACTTGGCTCGCCGTTCATGAAGGGGATGTTGACGAGGATGGATCGGTAATAGCGTTGCAGATATTCAGGCACGGTGTAGACCAGGCCGAACTGCTCGGCGACCACGGCGCTTGCGTCCGAAAGCAAAGGGAAGGGGAGCCCGTGCTGCCCGGCTGTGAACTCGTTCTGCCGGACGGTTTGCGGGGCGATGGCGACCAGCAGGGTTCGATGCGTGCGGACCGACTCGTAGAACTCTTGCCAGGCTTCGAGCTCGTTGACGCAGTAGGAGCACCAGCGGCCGCGAAAGAAGTTGATGACCAGCGGCCCAAGTGCGAGCAGGTCGGCCGAGCGCACTGTGCGGCCGTTGCCGTCGGGGAGCTCGAAAGCCGGTGCCTGGGCACCTACCGGGAGGATATGCTCCTCGATACCTGAGGCGAATAGTTCGGCGATCGCCTGTTCGCCGGGGGCGAGGCGTTCGGGCTGCACCAGCTTGCGGGTTTGCTCGGTGATTGCGTCCAGACGATCTTGCAGGGAGGACATTGTGGGCTCCAGGTGCAAAGACGAGACCCGCTATAGGCGCCTTCGATGGTACGGCGTGCGGGAGGCGGTCACTTCTGGAGCATAGCCCTCATGTGGCGTATTTACTTTTTACTTGCTAATACCCGTCCCGAAGGGACCGCCAGCCGCGTAGGCGGTTTTAGGTCTTTACCGCCCCATACCCTTCATGCCGCCCATCATACTCATAGCCCGGCGCTGCATGGCGCCACCGCCCTTGCCCATGCCTTTGAACATCTTGCGCATCTGCGCGTACTGCTTCAGAAGCTGGTTGACCTCCTGCACGCTCGTGCCGGAGCCGTCGGCGATCCGCTTTCTACGCGAGCCGGACAATAACTCGTGGTTATTGCGCTCCTTGTTCGTCATCGAGTTGATGATGGCCTCGACGCGGACGAACTGTTTCTCGTCCACCTGGTCGGCCATCTGCTGGATGCCCTGGAAGGGGCCGACTGAGGGCAGCATTTTGATAATCGACTGCAGGGAACCGAGCTTGCGGATCTGACGGAGCTGGTCGCGGAAGTCCTCGAGCGTAAAGCCTTCGCCCGAGAGCGCTTTTTTCGCGAAGTCCTCTGATTTCTTGCGGTCGAGCGTGGACTCGGCGCGCTCGATCAGCGACATCATGTCGCCCATGCCGAGCAGGCGGCTCACGATACGGTCCGGGTGGAAAGGCTCGAAGGCGTCGGACCGTTCGCCCGTGCCGATGAACTTCACAGGCTGGCCGGTTACGTGGCGGATCGACAGCGCCGCCCCGCCCCGCGCGTCGCCGTCCATCTTGGTCAGGACAGTGCCGGTGAGCCCGAGCCGCTGATGAAATGCGTCGGCCGAGCGCACAGCGTCCTGGCCGGTCATGGCGTCGGCGACGAACAAAATTTCCTGAGGGGCGAGCAATGATTTCAGCATCGCCATCTCGTCCATCAGCTCGCCGTCCAGGTGCAGGCGGCCCGCGGTATCGACGATCAACGTATCGCAGCCGGTGTTCACGGCTTCGCGGCGCGCCTCCTTCGCCAGTCGCTCCACCAGTGCGGGGCCCGGCGCTTCGCCGCGCTCATCGCCCTCATAGAGATTGGCCTTGATAGACTGGGCAACGACTTTGAGCTGCTGCCGCGCAGCCGGGCGGTATACGTCGACCGAGACCAGCAGCGGACGATGACCGCCTTTCTGCAGCCAAGCCGCGAGCTTGCCGCTGGTGGTGGTTTTGCCCGAGCCCTGCAGGCCCGCCATCAGGATCACGGTCGGCGGCCGCGAGGCGAAATGGAAGCGCGCCGTGTCCTTGCCGAGCAGCAGCACGAGTTCATCGCGCACGATCTTGATCACCTGCTCGGTGGGCGAAAGGGAGGTCATGACCTCCTGCCCAAGCGCTTTCACGCGGATGTGCTCGATCAGTTCCTTGACGACCGCGAGGTTGACGTCGGCTTCGAGCAGGGCGAGACGGATTTCGCGCAGGGCGTCGTTGATGTTTTCTTCGGTGACGGTGCCTTGACCGCGCAAATTTTTGAAAGCGCGCTGAAGCTTGTCCTGCAGAGTCTCAAACATGATTTCAGCTTTCCCGGGCGAACAAACGGTTGAAGTCTCAGTTTATCAGCGGCGCTCGCCGCCCAGCCGACGGGCCAGCGCATGGTAGCGCTTCGCCTGCGCGATATCGATCGCGATCTGCTGTTTCAAGGCTTCCGGGGAAGCGAAGCGCTGCTCGCCACGGAGCCGGTGCAGGAAGCGGAGTGCGAGCGGAGTCGACTCGGTGAGCTCCAGCGGCTCAGCAGTGCCCGGATCGAAATCGAGCAGGTGCGACTCGATGGCGTAGGAATCCTCGCCGAAGGTGGGGCGATTGCCCGCATTGGTGATGGCTTCAAACTCCCGTCCGCCGATCCGCAAATTCGTAACATATACGCCGTGCGCGGGCTTAAGTTCGCGGTAGGGCGCCAGATTGACGGTGGGCACCAGCAGCTGTGTACCGATGCCGCGGCCGCGCGCGGGCGTGGAGTGGATGGAAAACGGACGACCCAGGGACGCCCGGGCCCCCTCGATATTTCCGTCTGCGATAAAGCTCCGCACCTGGCTGGAGGAAACAGCGTAGCCGCGCAGGTACAGCACCGAGTGCGCAACGACGGAGAAGCCGAGGTCGAGTCCGAGCGCGCGCAACTGCTCCATGCCTGCTTCCGCGCGATAGCCGAACCGGAAGTTGTCGCCTTCGTGGACAGCAATGGCCCGCAATGTGTTCTGCAAAACGCTTTGCGCGAAGCCGAGCGCGCTCTGCTGCGAAAAGGCTTCCGTGAAGGGCAGAACCAGCGTCGCATCCACCCCCGTCCCAGCAAGCAGGTCGAGGCGCTGCGCGAGCGGGCTGATGAGGGGAGGCGCGTCACGGGGGCGCAGCACATGTAGCGGATGAGGGTCAAACGTGACCACGACCGACCGCGCATGCGCGGCACGGGCTCGCCGGCAAACGTCGCCCAGAATGGCGCGATGCCCGCAGTGCACGCCGTCGAAGTTGCCGATGGCGACCATGCTGGGGCCGAACTGTGCGGGGACTTCCTCGAGTGCGCGGAATACAAGCATCGCTACAGCTCGATCGGGATGCGCTGTCCATCGTAGAGCAGACGGATGTGCGCGGGCAGTTTCGCCTCGGTTGCGGCATGGGCCAGTTCATGCGACATGTGAGTGAAAAAGGCGCAGCGCGCGCCGATGCGCTCCACCCAGCCGATGGCTTCGTCGATGTTGGCGTGGCTGGGGTGGTGCTCCCAGCGTAGCGCGTCGAGGATGACGACCTCGAGATCGCGCAGCAGGGAAAAGCTTTCGTCGGGGATCGCACTCATGTCCGTGAGGTAGGCGGCGTTGCCGAAGCGGTATCCCGCGATGGGCAGGTCGCCGTGCATCAGCGGCACCCGCTGAAAAACAGCGTCCACGACGAGGATGCGGTCGGCACCCCCGATACGATGCAGCGAGACCCTCGCCTTGTTGGGATAGGTGGACCCGGGCGAAAAGGTGTAATCGAAAATGCGCTCCAGCACCTTTGCGGTCGCGTCGTCAGCATAGAGCGGCAGCGCATTGGCTCCACGCCGGAACGTGAGCGGTCGCAGGTCATCCAAACCCAGGATGTGGTCAGCGTGCGCATGGGTGTAAAGGACTGCATCAACGCCCCGTATATGTTCGCGAACTGCCTGCATGCGGAACTCGGGGCCGGTATCGATGACGACCCGGTGCCCCCCGGCTTTCCAATCGACCGCGATCGACGGCCGGGTGCGATTGTCACGCGGGTCAGGCGAGGTGCAGGTGGCGCACCGGCAGCCCAGGATGGGGATGCCCATGCTGGTGCCGCTGCCCAGCACCGTGATGGTGGCCGACTGGCTCATCCTCTAGCGAAGGCCGCCCGTCGGAGGAGGTTGCTGCGCCGTCCGGCTGATAGCGTTGGTGAGCTCGAGAAACATCATGCGCAGTTCAAAGGTGATGCCCTGAATCAATTGCTGCTCCGCCGGTAACAGGTTGCCGCGTGTTTTCTCTTCAAGCACGGCGAGCATGTCGATGGACTGCCGCGCACCCAGGATGTCGATGCGCGGCTTTTGCCCCGGCTCGGCGCCCGCGCCCATGGCCATGATGGCCGACAGGTACAAACTCTGGATCACGA
>JAABUX010003255.1_pt1 | contig 21732 bp, 20 predicted proteins | sample 5561851 | NCBI WGS metagenome assembly JAABUX01 (sample SAMN10711883, study PRJNA513361) | rock metagenome | isolation source: Antarctica rocks | place: Antarctica: Victoria Land, Richard Nunatak red sandstone | collected 2016-01-03 | reverse complement strand
CCCCCGACGACCCCAAAAAGCCTCCCATCCTGTCGGTCGACCCCGAAGTCACGTTGACCGTCCCCCCCAACACGAGCGAGTTGACCGTTTCCCTCCGCGACCTCAACGGCAACGGCGGCCCGAACTTCGCGTATCGTCTGACCGCCGAGCCGGTCACCCCTGGGTTCACGGTCGCGGTCAGCACGACCGACCAGGTCAACATCCCGCGCGGCGGGACGGCGGGTATTGGCGTCGAGGTCGACCGGCGCGACTTCAATGGGCCGATCACCCTGACCATCGCCAACCCGCCCCCTGGCGTGACCGTCCGCCCCGGCCTGATCCCCGCCGGGCAAACGGTGGGAAGTCTCACCGTCTCGGCCGCGCCGGATGTATCGTTCGACGCGGTGACGCTCCGGGTGCTGGGCGAAGCGGCCGGCCCGACGGGTCCGATCGTCGCCGAAGCGACTCGGACCATGATCCTCGCCCGGCAGGCCGACTTCGCCACCGGGGTCGTCACCCGGGTCGGCTTGCCCGCCGCCCCGGCGTCGCCGTCGCCGGTGATCTTGACTGGCCCGGATGGACCCATCGAGGTGGTTTTGCCTTACGCCGCGACTTTCCCGGTCCGGGCGTCCCGAGCCTCCGGCGCTGAGGATGTGGTCCTGACTTTCGGGAGCTTGCCGACGGTCCCCAACCTGACCGTCGCCGCCGACCCGAAGCTCGTGGCCAAGGCTCTGGATGGGACGATCACCCTCAATACCAACGCCGACACAGCCGTGGGCCCGGTGGTCGTCACCTGCACCGCCAAGGGGAAGTTCGGCGACCGGGAGCGGACGATCGCCTTGCCCGCCGTGACCTTGAATGTCGTCCGCCCCGCTGAGGTGGACGGCGCCTTGACCGCGATTGAGGTCATCGCGGGAGGCTCCGCCGAGGCCCGAGGGAAAATCTACCGCCGAGGGGCCTTCCGCGAGCCGGTCACGGTCCAGCTCGACGCCTTACCCCCCGGCCTCAGGGCCGACCCGGTGGTCGTCCGCCCCGAGGCGACCGACTTCGCCGTCCGGATCACCGCCGACCTCAAAGCCGCCCCGACCGAGGCGACCGCCCAGGTCAAGCTCGCCCTGAAACTCGGCCCCCGCGATTACGCGACCCCCTCGACCCCGATCGCCGTCAAAGTGGTACCCGCGCCATGAAGAACCGCTCTTTCGCCGCCTTCCTCGCCCTCGTGGCATCGTCGCTCGGCTCGACCTCATTCGGTTGGGACGATCCAAGTCCGAACCCGAACCCGGCTCCCGTCAGCTTCTTGAAAGACCTGGCGCCGATCCTGGTTCAGAACTGCATCGCCTGCCACAACACGAAGAAGTCGGAAAGCAAGTATGTGATGACGACCTTCGCCCAACTCGCCAAGGGGGGCAAGGTCGGCCAGGGGATCACGTTGGTCCCGGGCGACCCCGAGGCGAGTTACTTCGTCGAGTTGTGCCAGCTTGACGGCGAGCCGCGGATGCCTTGGAAGATGGACCCGCTCGCGAGCGGTTCGATCGCCCTGATCGAGCGCTGGGTCAAGGAAGGGGCGAAGTACGACGGGGCCAGCCCGACCGAGGAATGGCTCGTTGCCCTCCGGAAGGCGAACCCGCCCGTGGTCCCAGCGAGTTACCCATCGCCCGTCCCGATCACGGCCTTGGCGTTTGGACCGGATGGGTCAAAGCTGGTCGCCTCGGGGTATCACGAGATAACGGCCTGGAACGTCTCCGATAGTATTCTCGCCGACCGGACGCAGGGCATCGCCGAGCGGACCCACGACATCGCGTTCAGCCTCGACGGCAAGTGGCTGGCCACCGCCGGCGGCGACCCCGGGCAATACGGTTCGGTCCGGTTGTGGGCGGTCGCTCCGGACGGGAAGCTGACTCCGGCCCGTGAGTTCCCCGAGACGATCGACAGCGCCTTCACCGTCGCCTTCAGCCCGGACAGCACCAAACTCGCCGCCGCCGGGGCCGACCGCGCGGTGCGGATCTGGGAAGTCGCCACCGGGAAAGACCTCATGACGATCGAGGACCACGCCGACTGGATTTTCGACCTCGCTTGGAGTCCCGACGGCAAGCGGATTGCCACCGCCAGCCGCGACAAGACGAGCAAGGTCTTCGACGCCGAAAAGAAGGAAGTCCTCGCTACCTTCCCTGGCCACGGCGACATCGTTTACTGCGTCTCCTTCGCCCCCGACGGCAAGTCCGTCATCACCGGCGGGAACGACAACCAACTCCGCGTCTGGAACCCCGATGATGACGGCAAGCAGACCAAGGTCATCGGCGGCTTCGGCGGCGCCATGTTCCGCCTCGCGTTCAGCCCCGACGGCAAGACCCTCGCCGCCACCGGAGCGGATAAGATGGTCCGAATTTTCGAGGATTACAACCTCAAGCACACCCTGACCGGCCAGCCCGACTGGATCTACAGCTTGGCGTTCAGCCCCAACGGTAAGACCCTCGCCTCGGGAAGCTGGGACGGCGCCGTCCACCTCTGGAGCCTCCCCGACGGCAAGCTGATCCGCCAGTTCCTCGCCGCCCCTGGGCTGACGGCCGCGCCCAAGCCTTAAGATAAGATCAAGGGGCACCCGCTCTTTGATCCCAAGGACGAGTCGCCCGGCGGACCCGGTCAAGCACGGCGAGCCAGCCCGGCTCGTCGTCGGAGGGAGTAATGACGAGGAGGAAGTCGAGGTTTTCATCGTCGAACAGGTGCAGGATCTCGTACAGCCAGGCGGCGGCGGTGGTTGGGTTATCCAAGGCTCTGTTGATGCGGCGGGCGGCGGCTGTTGCCGGCGGGAAGCCACCGGGTGGCTCCCCCAGCGCAATCACGCCGAACCCGCGTGCGTCAGGGTCGAATGTCCCGAGTGCCGTCCATTCCGTCCAGGTGATCCGGAAAGCCGGGGTCCGGGGGGCATAATGGACCGCCAGTTGCCCCGGGCTGGCGGCGGCCAGATCCGATCCAACCGAACCGTCGAAGTGAGCGACCGGACGCCCCAGGATGGCGGCGATCTGGTCGCCAGTCACGTCGCCGGGGCGCAGGATCGTGGGAACCTCGCCCGCCAGGTCAAGAACGGTGGACTCGATCCCGACGGGACAGGGGCCGGTATCGAGGATCAGGTCCACAGCCCCGTCCAGGTCTTTCAAGACGTGCGCGGCAGTGGTTGGCGAGATCCGGTTCGACCGGTTCGCGCTGGGGGCGGCGATTGGGACTCCAACGCGACGGATCAGTTCGCGGGCAATAGGCGACGCGGGAATCCGAACGGCGACAGTCGCTTGCCCGGCGGTGATGAGGTCGAGGATGAGGCCGGACCGAGGCAAGACCAGCGTGAGCGGACCGGGCCAAAAGTGAGCGGCGAGAGAATCGGCGGCGGCGGGCCAATTCGCCACACAGGTCCGGGCGGACTCGACGTCGGCGACGTGAACGATGAGGGGGTTGGTCGGCGGTCGCCCCTTGGCGGCGAAGATCCGGGCGACGGCGGCGGGATTGGTCGCATCGGCGCCGAGGCCGTAGACGGTCTCGGTCCCAAACGCCACCAGACCGCCCGATCGGAGGATCGACGCGGCCTCGGCGATGATTCGCGGGTCGGGGGAGTCAGGGTCGACCGCGACGACGCGGGTCATGGCACCACGGCGGTCGCGGCGGCTTTCCCTTCCTCGTCCAGACGGGCGAGGTAAAGCTGACGCAACTCGTGGTAGCTCGCCTCGCGGGCGTCGTACAACCGGCGAAGCGGACGCGGCTCGCGGCGGGCCAACGCATAAGCCGTCAGCAACGGCAAGGCGATGGTGCTGTCGGTGTAACAAGTTACCGAGTCGGGGAGCTTTTCGGGGTCAACCTTGCCCCAGGTCATCGCTTCGGTCGCGGTGGCCCCCGAGAGGCCGCCGGTGTCGGGGCGAGCGTCGGTGATCTGGAGGAAGTAGTCGTGCCCAGCTTCGGCCAGGCCGAGGACCTCCTGGATCTGCGGCTCGGTTTGCAGGATGAAGTTCTTCGGGCTGCCCCCGCCGAGGATCAGGACGCCGGATTTGCCGTTGTCCCGCTTGGCTTTGTAGACGATCGACGCCGTCTCGTTGACGTCGCGCAACGTGTCGATCTGCAGCTTGGAGTCGAGGAACGTCAAGGCCGCCAGGTTCATCCCGATCGAGCTATCGCCGGGCGACGACGTGTAGATCGGCACCCCCGCCTCATACGCCGCCGCGAGCAAGCTGTTAGCGCGCTGACCCAGCTTGGCCGACCGGGCATGGAGGTAGCGGCCGACCTCGTAGTGGAACTCAGCCGTCCCCATCGACTTGGCGAAGACGTCGTTGCGGATCAGCTCGCGGTAGAAGCTGTCGGTATCGAGCAGCGTCTTGTAGTCGAAGACGATGTCGTAGATCCGGATGATCGCGTTTTCGCGAAGCGCGAAGTCGTCGAGGTTCGGCCGGCTCTGGTGGAGCGGCAGGTCGAGGGCATAATGCGTGTCGTGGTATAGGTTCGCCCCGGTCGAGACGATCCAGTCGATGAACCCAGCGCGGATCAAGGGGATCAGCGCGCTCATCCCCAAGCCGGCGGGGGTGAGCGCCCCCGAGATCGAGACGCCGACGGTGCAATCCGGCTCCAGCATCTTTCGGCTGAACACCCGGCAGACTTCGCGGAGCCGACCGGCGTTGTAGCTCAAAAACGCCTGGTCGATCAGGTCGGCGGCGAGGTCGTTGCCGGTGACGGCCGGCGGCGCGATCCGGTGCTGGCTGACGCGGTGGAGGTAGGACTCCTCCCCCGCGACGATGTGGTGCGTGTGCACCGACGGTTCCAGGTTGGTCGAATCCCCTTGGTCACTCATGGGAGCAAGATCGCCGCGGCGACCACGGTGGTCCAGAGGCCGTCCTTGTCGCCGACGGCGGTGACGGTCACTTCCTTGGTCTGGTAGATCACGTCGGCGATCCGCCAGATCTCCCGCTTTTCGTCCCACGAGCTGTTCGGGTTGAACTCGACGCCCAGGACGGTCGCCAGCATCTCGGCCGCGAGGTCCTCGGCATAGTCGGCGGCGAGCTTGGCGGTCTGGCCGTAGGCGTGGTGCTCGGATAGGTAGCCAAACGTGGTCTTGTCGCGCGGTTTGGCGACGCCGACGCTGGCGGCGATCAACCGGTTCGGCTCGGCCGTGGCGCACTCGCTCATCACGACATGGACGATCTGGCCGGGCTGGAGTTTGGGCACCCCTTCCTCAACCGAGATTTCCTCGCAGTTCGGCGGAAAGATGCTCGACACCCGGACCAAGTTGTAGCAAGCGATGTTCGCGTCGCGCAGGGCCATCTCGAAGCTGGTCAGCTTCTCGCGGTGAGTCCCCACGCCTTTGGTGAAGAAAAGCTGCTTCGGTACATACATTGGCTTGTCAGTCACCCCCTCTGGTCGGCCGGTCTCGCTGGATTGAGAAAGAACCGCCGAACCGCTTGCCCCGCGACCATTTCAGGCCACTCGATTGATCACTCACCGCGCCCGACACTTCGACCAAGGCTAGGCCATCGACCGGCCAACTTCAATGGCCAATTGGCAAGCTTCACTAAAACCCCATAAACGAAGCCGCCCGACCCTCGAAGCGAGTCGGGCATTCTCGGACATCGTCCGCATTCCGTCTGGCGTGTTGAACGAGATTATATCGCCCCGGCCACCCCTCGCAAAGTCGATTTCCCGCCAGAGGCGAAACGACGTAGTTTCTTGGCCTCAGCGAAACCTCCTCAGTCAATCGGGCCGCATCCACCGCCCATATTGACCACGATCGAACAGGTCGCCAACTTTGAGTTGGAAACCCGGCAGGACCGCTTTGCCGTCGAGCACCCCTGAATCGTCCAGACGGTCGCCGCGATCAAGCCCGTCGTAGACGTCGACCGTTCGTTGCTCAGGTTGGACATACCAGACCAGACGAGTTCCCGCCTCGAAATAGTCGCGGAGTTTCCGGTTCATCTCGGCTGGCGTATTACCTGGCTTCCAGGTCTCGACGACAAGTTTGGGAGCGATCGAGGGGATGGGTTCTTTGGGGAGACGTCCATCGGCGAACTGGGTCCGCGAGTAATAGGCGATGTCGGGGGCACGGATCAACCCGGGCCTGAGTTGAACCGCGGCTTTGGCCCCGACGACAAAACCGAGCCGATTGACCTGCACAAACCCGACCAAGGCGCAAGCGAGATCGACGTTCAGGATGGCTGCTCCAAGACCATAAGCTCGCTCGACGAGGACCCCATCCACCAGTTCACACAGCCGATCCTCGTGGTCAAAGATCTGCTCGACGTCCGCCGAGGTGGCGGTACCCGGCGTTGGGATGAGGATGATCCGCTCGACGGGTATCCCCGCGGTCAGGACATCGGCCAGGGTCGGCCGGCGCGGGGGAGGCTCGTAAACGTCGGTTTGCATCACTCGTCGCCTCGACGAAGCATGATCGAATGGGCTCAGACTACTCGAAAGCGGCCAGCTAGGGCAGGGGGATTCCACCCCGACTCGGGTTTCCCAACCGGACGGAGGTCCATTAAACTGATCGTCGGGCTTGGCGACTGGACGCCGAGGTTCACCGACTCAGAGGAAACCACTCGATGGCCACGGCGACCGAACTTCGGCGAGCGGTCTTGCTCCGGGAAGACGACAACGTGGCGGTCGCCACCCGGCCGATCCCGGCGGGGTTCGCGCTGGAGTTGGGTTCGTGCTTCGTTGAAGTCCGCGAGCCGATCGCGTTGGGGCACAAGGTCGCGGTCGGCCGGATCGAAGCCGGCGCGCCGGTCCGGAAGTATGGGCAGATCATCGGGTTCGCCGCCCGGCGGATTGATCCGGGCGAATGGGTCCACGTCCACAACGTCGCGGCGGACCTGTTCGCTCGGGACTACGCCCACGCCTCGGAGGTTGCTCCAGCGTTGCCCCTGGTCGAGCCTCGGACGTTCCTGGGCTACCAGCGGCAGGATGGGCGAGTCGGGACGCGGAATTATGTGGTCGTCATCAGCGCGGTGAACTGCTCGGCGAGCACGTCGCGGGCGGTGGCCGACCGGTTCCGTGGTCCCGAGTGGCGGCGCGACTTCCCATACGTCGATGGCGTCTTCGCCGTCACGCACAAAGGCGGGTGCGGGATGCCAACCCGGGGGCCGGATCACCTCCAGCTTGAGCGGGTCCTGGCCGGGTTCGCTCACCACCCGAACGTCGCGGCGTGCGTCCTGGTCGGGCTGGGGTGCGAGGTCAGCCAGGCCCGCGAGATCGTCGAAGTCCACGACCTGATCGCGCCGGGGTCGAGCCGGACGGCGGGCACCAAACGACGGCCGACGGTGGTCAACATCCAAGAGCAGGGTGGGGTCGCTCGGACGATTGAGGCGGTGAGCCGGGCAGTCGTCGAGCTGCTGCCGGTCGCCAATGCTTGCCGGCGGACGGCGCAACCGGCGGCGAAGCTTTGCCTGGCGCTGGAGTGTGGCGGGTCGGACGGGAACTCGGGGATCACGGCGAACCCGGCGCTCGGGTTCGCGGCCGACCTGGTGGTGGCCAGCGGCGGGACAGCCGTCCTGGGTGAGACGACCGAGATTTATGGCGCCGAGCACCTCCTGACCCGGCGCGCGGTCCGGCCCGAGATCGGCGAGAAGTTGATCGAGCGGATCAAGTGGTGGGAATGGTACGCCGGGGTCTTTGGGGCCGACCTGAACAACAACCCGTCGCCGGGCAACAAGGCGGGGGGCCTGACCACCATCTACGAGAAGTCGCTGGGGGCCTTGGCCAAGGCGGGGAGTTCGCCGCTGGTCGATGTGGTCGGCTTCGCGGAGCAAGTCACCGGCCCGGGCCTCGTCTTCATGGACACCCCCGGCTTCGACCCGGTCTGCACCACGGGGCTGGTCGCGGGTGGGGCCAACGTCCTGGTCTTCACCACGGGGCGGGGGAGTGTGCTCGGGTTAAAGCCGACCCCCTGCATCAAGATGGCGACGAATACCCCGATGTTCGAGCGGATGAGGGACGACATGGATATCGACGCCGGGACGATCCTCGATGGCGAGTCGGTCGAAGCCGCGGGTCGGCGCTTGTTCGACCTGATCCTGGACGTCGCGAGCGGCGCGACGACCCGGAGCGAAGGGGCCGGGATCGGCGAGGAAGAGTTCGCCCCCTGGCTGATCGGCCCCACGTTATGAGTTCGTTCCCGGCACCGCGGCAATCCCGGCTCACGACCTCTTGGTTGGTCGGGATCGCCTTCCTGCAAGCCGTCTGGATCGGCTGGTTCCTGGGCGACCCGTTGCCGAGCACCGGGACCGAGTCGATCCGCCGGTTTGACCTGCTGATGCGGCTCTTCCCCGCCGTGGTCCCCGGGGTCCGCTGGGGGGACTCATACCTCGGGCAAGCTTGCGAGCATCTGAGCCACTTCGCGAACCTGTCCCAGCGCGTCCCGATCCTCCTGGCGAGCCTCGCGATCGCCGCGGCGGCACTGGCGGTCGGGTCGATCGTTTTGCGCGGGCTGAAGAGTGGGTCCGGGTTGTCGGGGCTCGAACGGGTCGCGCTCGGCTTTGGCCTGGGGACGGTCGCGCTGGGGTTGGGGACGCTCCTGCTCGGCCGGACGATCGGGCTGAACCCGGGGGTGGTCCGGGTCACGCTGGGCGGACTGATCGCGGCGGGAGTCGTGGTCGAGGTCGTGGCTCGGCTGCGGAGTTCGCGGGGGCCTGGGGGCGATCCGGTTGCATCCCCGCGCTGGACGATCGGCCAGATGGTCGGTTTCGCCGCCTTGGTCGGGCCGTTTCTGGTGCTGATGGGGCTGGGGGCGATGCTGCCGACGATCGAGTTCGACGCCCTCGAATATCACCTGCAAGGGCCGAAGGAATATTTCCTCGACGGCCGGGTCGGGTTCCTGCCGCACAACGTCTACACGAGCATGCCCTTCGGCGTCGAGATGCTGACCACGCTGGCGATGGAGGTACTCGGCGACTGGTGGCTCGGGGCCTTGGCCGGGCAGGAACTGATCGCCTGGTTCGCCCCGGCGGCGGCGGTCTTGATCGGCTCGACCGCGACCAGGTTGAGCCAGTCGAGCCGGGCGGGCTGGTTCGCGGCCCTGATCTACCTGACAACCCCCTGGATCTTCCGCGTCGGGGGGACGCCGTTCGTCGAGGGGCCGTTGTGCTGCTTCCACGCGGCCCTGATCTGGGCGGTGGTCCGGCTGGGTTGGCTCGGGTCGGCGACGGCAAGCTTGGACCGCTCGCCGACCCGATCGGGGATGCTGGTCGGGCTTTTGGCGGGGGGAGCGATGACGATCAAGTACCCGGCCTTGGTCTCGGCGGTGCTCCCCGCTGGTCTGGTCGTTCTGATCGAGACCTGGCGAGTTCGATCGGGGCGGTTGCTTGTCGGGTTCGGGGTGGGCCTGGGGTTGGTGGTCGTCCCTTGGCTCGGCAAGAACGTGGTCGATGCCGGCAACCCGGTTTACCCCCTGGCCTGGTCGATCTTTGGTGGCGGCGAGTGGGACGCGACCCGCGACGCTCGGTGGGAAGTTGCCCACGGTCGCAAACCGGTCGCGATCGAGTTGCTGGTCCGGTCGGTTGTCGACGTCGCCGGCCGGTCCGACTGGCAGTCGCCGCTCTACGTCGCCCTGGTCCCGCTGGCTTGGCTGGGGACTCGGCGGCGCGCCGCCACGAGTCTGGCCGGTTACGCGGTCTACTTGTTCGCGACCTGGTGGCTCCTGACCCACCGACTCGACCGGTTCTGGCTGCCGATGATGCCCCCCCTGGCGATTCTGGCAGGCTGCGGGGCGAGTGCGTTCGCGGCAAGTTCGCGGGGGGCCGCGGTCTGGCTGAGCTTGATCCTCGCCCTCGCGCTCGGCTCGAACCTGACGCTCTGTTCGACCGAGCTTTCCGGCCCAACCGCCTGGACCGGCGACCTCGCCACGGTCCGCGTCGAGACGGCGCGCGATGGCACCCCCAGCCTGGCCCGCCTCGACGCGGCGCTCCCCCCCGACGCCCACCCCCTGGTCATCGGCCAGGCGGGAACCTTCAGCCTCGGACACCGCCCAACCTACAACACCGTCTTCAACCGCGACCGCTTCGAATCGCTCGCTCGGGGCCAGTCGCCCGCCGCGGTTCACCGAGCCTTGCTCGACGCTGGGATTACCCACGTCTACGTCGACTGGGCCGAGATCGAACGCTACCGGAAGCCCGGCAACTACGGCTTCACCGACTTCGAGACGCTCGAAGTCTTCGACCGGCTGGTTGGCTTGGGCGTGCTTGGCCCCGCCGTTCGGTTGGGGTCATCGCAGGGTTTGTACGAGGTTCGCCCGCCCGCGCGTTGAAATCTTGGGATTGATCCGGAGAACCAGGCGGAATGGATGCCGATACGACGGTAGTGACGGGGGGGGCGGGCTTTATCGGCTCGCACCTGGTGGAACGATTGGTCGCGCGGGGGGAGCGAGTCCGCGTGGTCGAGAGGCCGGGGGCGGCGGTCGGGCACCTGGACCCTCGGGTGGAGGTCGTCCGCGCGGACATCCGCGACCGCGAGGCGACCAGGCAAGCCGTCAGCGGGGGGCGATGGGTTTATCACCTCGCGGCGAACCCGAATCTCTGGGCGCGCGACCGGGGGGAGTTTGACGCCGTGAATCACCGGGGGACAATTCATGTCCTCGACGCGGCGCTGGAGGGTGGGGCCGAGCGGGTGGTCCACGTCAGCACCGAGAGCATCCTGACCTGCGCCCGACCGGCGCGATCAGGGCCGATCGCTGAGGATGTGGAGGTATCGCTGGCCGACGCGGTCGGACCCTATTGCCGGTCGAAGCTCCGGGCCGAGAACGAGGCGATGGCGCGGGCCAGGGGCGGGTCGCCCATCGTGGTCGTGAACCCGACGATGCCGGTGGGACCGGGCGACCGCGGGGTGTCGCCGCCGACTCGATTGATCCGCGACTTCTGCGCGGGGAAGCTTCCGGCGCGGCTGGATTGCACCCTGAACCTGATCGACGTCCGGGACGTGGCCGATGGGCTGATCCGGGCGATGGACCGGGGGCGGTTCGGGCGACGCTACCTGCTGGGGGGGGAGAACCTGACCTTGCTCAGCCTGCTGGGCCTGCTCTCGGAGCGGTCCGGCGTGCCCGTCCCGCGCTGGAATGTCCCCTACCCGGTGGGGCTGGCGGTCGCCTATGCCAGCGAGTTCTGGGCGGATCATGTGTCGCACCGTCCCCCCAAGGCAACCGTTACGGGAGTTCGCCTGACCCGTCGGACGATGCACTTCGACGCCGCCCGGAGCCTGGCGGAACTGGACCTGACCCCCCGGCCGATCCGCGAGTCGCTGAGCGACGCCGTGACCTGGATCGAGGCGAATCCGCGGTAGTTGAGTCAGTTCCCCTCGGTGGGTCGGTGGCCGTGGCTCGCTCCGCCTCGTATGATGAATGGGAGAGGAGCGCCGGCCCGTCCCGACCCGTCTGGCGAACCTCCCCTGAGTTCCGGGCGAGTCTTCTTCTGCTTTTGATGTGGGACCTGTTGGCCTGGAGAGCTGGGGGGACTTGATCATGCCAGCCCAACTCGTTCCCCTCACCGCCGGTTCCGGGCCGCTGATCCCGATCCAGCAGCCGGTCCTCCTGGTGGGCCGTCACCCCGAGGCTGACGTCCGGGTAGACTCGGCGACGGTCTCGCGGCGGCATTGTTGCCTGGCGGTGGTTTACGACCGGGTCTTGATCCGCGACCTGGGCAGCCGTCATGGGGTTTTTGTCAATGGGGTCCGGGTGGACGAAGCTCAGATCCACCCGGGGGATGAAGTGGCGATCGCCCACCTGATCTACCGGTTCGAAACGATAACCCCGCCAGCCGGGCCAAAACCGCTCGAATTCGTGGCCCCCTCGCTCGACATGATCGACGAGGACCTGATTCCGCTCGACGACTGACCGAAAAATGTCGTAATTTAAGGACTGGCACCACGCTTGCAGCGAGAAGCCAGGTAAGATTGGTACGATAGCGGAGTGGTTGCCCAAAGCGGGTCGAGACTCCAATGACCTGACTTCGCGATCCGGATCAAGTTATGCTCGGACCATCAGCGAGGGGAGAAACATCAATGCTGCGCGGCGTTCGACTGGTTTTTGCCACGGTCACCGTTGTCACGGCCTTGGGTAGTGGCGGGGCTGAGGCCCAATATTATGGCGGCGCTGGTCTCGGTGGCGGCGGATTGGGCGGGGGCTACGGTGGGTTTGGTGGCTGGGGCGGAGTCGGCTCCTCGGCTGGTTTGGCCGGACAGGGCTTTGGAGCCGCCGCCGCGGGCGAGGGCGTCCTCGAAGAGGATAACGCCATCGCGGGGTCCATCAACACCGACACGATCCTGCGATACAACCAGTATCTTTACAACTCACAGATCGAAGCGCAAAAGCGGTACAACGCCTTCCGAGCCCGGCGGGACAACCTCGATAAGGCCCACTACGACGCCCGCCAGGCCAGGATTCGCGACAACCCGACCAGCGATGACATCGCCAACGGTGACGCCCTGAACCTCTTGCTCCACGAGTTGACCGACCCGAAGTTGATCAAAAGTTCGGGACTTCGGCTGGCTAACGGGAGCGTCAGCCCCGAGGCGATCAAGGACATCCCGTTCCGCGACGAGACCGACGCCATCACGCTCTCGCTCGACGACCTGACCGACACGGCGAATTGGCCCTTGCCGCTCCGCTCGGACGTCTTCAAGGCCGATCGGGAAGCATACCAGAAGGCCGTTGATGACGCCTTGGCCGAAGATAAGGACGGCGGCTCGCTCAAACCCGAGACGATCGCCAAGGTCCGCGACTCCGTGGCTCGGCTCTACCGGAAGGTGACTGAAACCATCCCGAAGACCAAGCAGCCCGACCACCTCCAGGCGACGAACTACCTCAAGAGCCTCGCCGGCTTGTCAAAGATGCTCGAAAAGCCGAACGTGGAGAAGATCCTCAGCGAACTGGAGAAGGTCAAAACCACCTCGGTCGGGAACCTGATCGGCTTTATGCACGCCTACAACCTCCGGTTCGCGCCGGCGGTCACCGCCAAGCAACGGGCCGTCTATAGTGACCTCCACCCGATGATGGTCGCGGCCCGCGAGAAGATCGCGGGACAACCGGGTGATGCCAACAAAGCTCCGGTGGCCGACAACACCCCGCCCCCTCCCGTGGAAAATCCGACGGCCATCTTCCACGGCTTCAAGGATACCCACCTGAACGCGGGGACGAACCCTTGATTGGTCCAGTCGTGCTTTAAGTCAGTTCTTCCAGCGACCTCGGCCGAACCGCCGGGGTCGCTCCGTTTCGAACCGCCACGCTCACTGGGATTGCATCGAGCCGGCAAGTCGGTCGCGTTGACAGTCGACCGCCGCGCCGCCTATAATCCAAGCTTCGGGCGAGCGTTTGTCGCAAGAAATCGACATGGCCTTGCGTGATGAGTCGTACTGGCGGGACGTTCGCGGCCAAGTGGTCTCTGCGCCCGCCTCGCTCGCTTTCAGGAGATCGGTCGCATGGCGGTTCGAGTTGGGATCAACGGTTTCGGTCGGATCGGTCGTCTGGTGTTCCGGGTCATGGCGGCCAAGCCGCAAGACTACGAGATCGTCGCGATCAACGACCTGTCGGACGCCAAGCACCTCGCCTTGCTCCTCAAGTACGACAGCGTTCATGGTCGGTTCGACGGCACGGTCGAGGTCGCCGAGGGGGGTCTGCTCGTCAACGGCCGCCACATCAAGATCACCCAAGAGCGCGACCCGGCCAACTTGCCCTGGAAAGCCCTGAACTGCCAGGTCGCCCTCGAATCGACCGGCTTTTTCACCGACAAGGCCAGCCTCCAGAAGCACATCACCGCCGGCGCCGAGCGGGTGATCCTGTCCGCCCCGGCCAAGGACAAGCTCGACGCGACGATCGTCCTGGGAGTCAACGACCAGACCCTCAAGGCCAGCGACCGGATCATCTCGAACGCCTCCTGCACGACCAACTGCTTGGCGCCGATGGCCAAGGTGCTCCACGAGTCGTTCGGGATCGAAAAGGGCTTGATGACCACCTGTCACGCCTACACCAACGACCAGCGCGTGGCCGACCAGATCCACTCCGACCCGTACCGCGCCCGGAGCGCCGCGATCAACATCATCCCCTCGACCACCGGCGCCGCCAAGGCCGTCGGCGAGGTGATCCCCGAGTTGAACGGCAAGCTGACCGGCTACTCGCTCCGCGTTCCCGTGCCCGACGGGAGCATCACCGACCTGACCTCGATCCTCAAAAAGGACGTCACCAAGGACGAGGTCAACGCCGCCATGAAGGCCGCCGCCGACGGCCCGCTCAAGGGGGTCCTCGAATACGCCACCGACCCGCTCGTCTCCAGCGACATCATCGGCAACCCGCATTCCTCAATTTTCATGGCCGAGTGGACCACCGTGATCGGTGGGAACATGGTCAAGACCATCTCCTGGTACGACAACGAGTGGGGCTACTCGAACCGGACCGCTGAGCTGATCACCAAGGTCGCCCACCTCGGCTGATCGCGTTGGTCGATACCGGAGGGGGGTCGGCTTCGGCTCGCCCCCTTCGCCTCATCTGCCGCGTCGCCTCTTTGAGAAGGACACCGCCTTGCCCAAGCAGACGATCCGCGACCTCGACCTCAAGGGCCGTAAGGTCTTGGTCCGAGTCGACTTCAACGTCCCGCAAACAGTCGATGGGGCGGTCTCCGACGACCGGCGGATCAAGGCCGCGTTGCCGACTTTGAACTTCGCGCTCGCCGCCGGGGCGTCGTTGATCCTGGTCAGTCACCTCGGCCGCCCGATCGGCGACCCCTTGACCGACGAGGTGTATCGGCTCGACGAGGTCGCGCGTCGGTTGGGGGAACTCCTCGGCCGACCCGTCATGAAAGCCAACGACACCGTTGGCTCGGAGGCGACCACCGCCGCCGCCGCCCTCCAGCCGGGCGAGGTCGTCATCCTCGAAAATGTCCGGTTCAACGATGGTGAGAAGAAGGGCGACCCCGAGTTCGCCAAGCAGCTTGCCGCCCTGGCGGATGTTTATGTCAACGACGCCTTCGGGACCTGCCACCGCGACGAGGCGTCGATGGTTGCCCTCCCCAGGCAGTTCCTCGCGCAGGACCGGGGGATCGGCTTCCTGGTCGAGAAGGAATTGCAGATCCTCGACACCCTCTTGAAGACTCCCAAAAAGCCGATGGTCGCCATCATGGGCGGGGCCAAGGTTTCGGACAAGATCGGCGTCATCGAGAACCTGCTCCCCAAGATCGATAAGCTGCTCATCGGCGGCGCCATGACTTACACGTTCTTGAAGGCCCAAGGCCACTCGATCGGCAAGAGCCGGGTCGAGGCCGACAAACTGATCGAAGCGCAAAAGCTACTCGAACTGGCCGGTTCCAAGCTCGTCCTGCCGTTGGATCACCTGATGACCGAGACGCTCAACCCCGAGGCGCGGACCTGGGTGGTCGAAGGTTCCGACCTCCCCGACGACGGGATCGGGATCGACATCGGCCCGGCGACGGTCAAGCTCTACAACGAGATCATCGCCTCGGCGGGGACCGTCGTCTGGAACGGGCCGATGGGTAAGTTCGAGGACGAGCCGTTCCGCCACGGGACGCTTGGCGTCGCGCAGGGGATGGCCGACGCCCCGGGAATCACGGTCGTTGGCGGCGGCGAAACCGCCGAGGCCGTCGAGCGGTTCGGCTTCGCCGACCGGGTGACCCACGTTTCGACCGGTGGCGGGGCGTTCCTCGAATGCCTCGAAGGAAAATCGTTCAACTCGCTCGCGGCCATCGCCGATCGTTGATTAGTGAGACGCGGTCCTCGGGGGTGGGGCCGGTCGGCCCTCCACCCGAGGTCGGCTTGACCTGTCATTCTTCGAGAAAGTGCGACGGATGGGGGACGAGAGCAAACTTGCCGCGGCCCGGGCGGCCCGACTCAAGGTCTGGGACTCGGCCCCTCGGCCGTTCGTGACCCCTTCGCTGCTGAGCTGCGACTTCACCAAGGTCGGCGAGGAGTTGGACGCCCTCCAGGCCGCCGGAACGGTCGCCGTCCACCTCGACGTGATGGACGGCCACTTCGTTCCGAACCTGACGTATGGGGCGCCGGTGATCCGCGACTGGCGCAAGCGAACCGAGTTCCCGTTTGACGCCCACCTCATGATTGCCGACCCCGCCCGCTACCTCGACGACTTCGTGGCGGCGGGGTGCGACACGATCATCTTCCAGATCGAAGCCGTGCCCGACCCGACTGAACTCATCCAGCGGATCAAGAGTGCGGGCTGTCGGGCCTCGATCGCCTTGAACCCGCCCACCCCGCTCGGCCAGATCATGCCGTTCCTCGACCAGGCCGACGCCGTCCTGGTGATGAGCGTGATGCCCGGCTTCGGCGGTCAGACGTTCGACCCCGAAGTCCTCGACAAGGTCCGCGCCCTCCGCGCCGAGCGGCCAACCTTGTGGATTTCGATCGACGGCGGGGTCAAGCCCGAGCAGGCGACGCTCGCCGCCGAGGCGGGGGTGTCGCAGATGGTGGTCGGCTCGGGGGTGTTCCGCCCCGACGGCAACTACGCCGCCGCCCTGGCCGAGTTGAACGACGCGATCCAGCGCGGGACCGAACGAGGCAGTGCTCCGGCCAAGTCGGCCGGTTCGCCGTCAGCCGAATGACCCAGGTCGTCCTGATCCGCCCCGGCGCGACGGTTTACGACGAGCAAAACCGCGTGCTGGGGGTTCTCGACGTTCCCCTCTCCGACCGAGGGTGGGCCGAGGTCGCCGAGTTGGCCGACAAGCTCGCCGCCGCCACCCTGGCCGCCCTCTACTGCGGACCCAGCGAGAACGCCGTCCGGACCGCCGAGGCCGTCGGGAAGACCCTGGGCCTCCGCCCTCGGCGGGTCGAAGAACTCCGCAACCTCGACCAGGGGTTGTGGCAAGGCTTGCAAGTCGATGAGATCAAGCGGCGCCACTCCAAGGTCTTCCGCCAGTGGATCGACGACCCCTGCACGATCTGTCCGCCGCATGGTGAGCTGGTCGTCGACGCCCTGGACCGGATCAAACTCGCCCTCAAACCCCTGATCAAGCGGCACCGCGACGAAGCAATCGGCCTGGTCGCCTGCGAGCCGATCGCCCAGTTGATCGCCTGCTCCCTCCGCCGCGACCCCCGGGTCCAACTGACCGACCACGTCCCCCCGGGCGGGTTCGAGCGGATCACGGTCGGTCCCGAGTGGGGCCGCAACGGCGACCACGCTTGATCGGCAGGGTCTTCTCTGATCTGATCTGTGCCCATTTGTGTTCATCCGTGGCTCTCGACTTGGACTTGCCGCCAAGCCCCTGTTCGGCGACGATCAGCAGGCCCAGCTTCGGGCGCAATCTTCTTCTGACTTGGATGATGTGATTGGTCCGAAAGGCTGGATGCCGCATGCCGCAAGTCGCTGAAGGAGCCGCTGGAACGATGGCTGGTCAACGTGGCAACTCCTCGAATGGCTGGCACGGCCACTTCGAGCCGAAGCGGGTCCCTGAAGGGGTCTTCATCCGGTGCGAAGGGTGCGGCGCCACGCTCTTCCGCAAGCAGGTGATCGAAAACCTCAACGTCTGCCCCGAGTGCGACCACCACTTCCCGATCTCGGCCCGCGAGCGGATCAGCCAACTCCTCGACGCCGACACCTTCGAGGAATGGCACGCCGACCTCCTCCCCAGCGACCCCCTCGGCTTCAACGACCGCCGCCCCTACCCCGACCGGGTCAAGGCCGAGCAGGACCGGACCGGGATGAACGAGGCCGCCATCGTTGGCCAGGGGTTCGTCAAGGGCATCCGGATCGTCTTCTGCGCCACCGACAGCAACTTCATCATGGGGAGCATGGGCTCCGTCGTCGGCGAAAAGCTCACCCGCGCCATCGAGGAAGCCACCCGCCAGCACTTGCCCCTGGTGATCGTCTCCGGCTCCGGCGGCGGCGCCCGGATGCACGAGGGGATCTTCTCCCTGATGCAGATGGCCAAGGTGTCCGCCGCCTTGGCCCGCCACGCCGAGGCAGGAGCCTTGTACATCAGCGTCCTGACCCACCCGACGATGGGCGGAGTCGCCGCCAGCTTCGCCTCCCTCGGCGACATCATCCTCGCCGAACCCAAGGCCCTGATCGGCTTCGCCGGCCCCAAGGTGATCGCCCAGACGGTGCGAGTTCGCCTCCCCGACGGCTTCCAGACCAGCGAGTTCCTCCTCTCCCACGGCTTCCTCGACCGGATCGTCCCCCGCAAAGACCTGCGTGGAATGCTGGCTCAGTTGATCGACTACGTTTCGCCTTGAGGTGTTGAGCCATGCCATCGCCGCCCAGGAAGATGTTTCTCACACCGGAAGAGTATCTGGCCATCGATCGGGCATCCGAGCTTCGATACGAGTTCTACGACGGCGAGATGTTTCCGGTGGGCGATCCACCCCGGGCACTGAACGGGTTGAGTCTGCAACGCAACCGGATCGGCGGCAACCTGTTCAGCGATATCCATCACCAACTCGATGGGCATCGCTTCGAGGTATTTTTCAGCGATATTCGCGTCACCCTCGACGGCAACGAGTTCGCTTACCCCGACATCGTGATCGTCGCCGGCAAGCCCGAACTGATTCCGGACAAGCTCGATTCGTTACTGAATCCTCAAGTCATCATTGAAGTATTATCGCACCCAAGCGACGAGTGGGATTGGGGTCACCGGTTCAATCGGTACCAGCAAAGATCCTCATTCCAACAATACATCTTGATAGATCGGGACGCTCCGGTGGTTGCGAGCGCCAACCGCCGGTCGGACGGCCAATGGGTCTGGACCGAAGCCAACTGGCCCGACGGAGTTTTAGTGCTCGACTCGGTGGGCATCAAGGTTCCTTTGCGAGACATCTATCGCAGAGTTTTCATGCCGGATCATCTGGCCTGAGCCATACCAGAGGTCCATTCCCTCAGATGGTGTCGCCCCAGACGTCGCCCGCCGGCTCCTCGACTCGGCGGTAGACGGCGATGATTTCGCCATCATAAGGCCGGTTGCTCAGGGTGAGCGTTGCTGGCGCAACTTCGAGGACGTCAAAACGCATGGCTTCCTGAATCCAGTCGGGGATCTCGTATTCGGGCATCGGCTCGATTGGGATAAAGATGCTCAGCATTCCCTCTCGCGTGGTCTCCCAGGTGACCGGGAAGGGCGGAGGGGATGGAAACTCGATGCGTCGCTCTGGCAAGAGATAACGGTGGTCGGCGATGCCGTCGGCTCGCAAGGTGATCTCATGCATGGAGCCGGGTTCGACGGGGCACAGATCGGACAGTTTCGTGCCGTTAACTTCGGCGAGCCAGATGCCGACCAGACGTGGATCAATCGGAGATTGCAGACTAATCGGCGACTCGTAGCTTGGCTCTTCTTCATAATTCACGACGTCCCACCCCGACCGTCCTGCTTGATCAAGCTTAACAGCAGGTTACTATTCGGGTAGGGGTGGCCGAGGTACTGGCGGAAGCTTTCGGCGGCGGCAACTCCGATCGCTTGGCCGCGCTGGGTGTCCCAGTGGGTGAGGGCGTCGAGGTATTCGTCGATCCCGTGCTGCTGGAGGAGCCAGGCGCGCTGGCTGGCGTGGCAGGCGAGCATCCGGCGCTTGAGGTCGGTGAAGCGGGAGACATTGGTGAAGAACCCCGGCGTGACGGGTCGGTCGTCACGGTCGACGCCGCCGGCCGGCGCGACGAAGTAGAGATGGGGGATCTTAGTTAGCGGGGGGGCGGGTTCCCACTGGCGGGTCTTGTAATTGGGCAAGGTGACGGCGAAGCAGGCGTCGCGGACGAGTTGGCTGGTCGCCTCGTGGTCGGGGTGGTAGTCGACCGGCGGGGCGGTCAGGATGAGGTCGGGGCGGGACCGGCGGATCGCCTCGACGACCCGGCGCCTCGACTCGTCGTCGTTGAAGACGGCCATGTCGTAGAATTCGAGGCAAACGTAGTCGCCACCGAGGAGTTGCGCCGCCTGGCGAGCCTCGGCGCGGCGGACGTTGCCGATCGTCTCGGCGTCGCGGTCCATCGCGCCGCAGCCGCCGGGGGTCATCGTCGCCAGAGTGAGGTGGCAACCCGCTTCGCCGAGGAGGGCGAGCGTGCCCGAGCACTGAAACTCGATGTCGTCGGGGTGAGCATGAAGGGCCAAGACCCGGATCGGCGTCGAGGACTCGGGCATCGTCGGCGGTACTCCGTACTCGGTTGGGCGGTCGGCGCGGATCAGCTCCGAAACCCGAGATTTACCCCACCGGCGGAGCGGTCGCAACCTTATCGACCGAGGTGGATCGGATTGCTGGGAAATTTCTCGAAAATGTTCTCGCGTGCGCTGGGCAACTGGTGTACATTAGCGGTCAAAGGGTCAGATGGTGATCGCCCGTTGCGTTGGCTTCGAGCCAGGTGCCGGAGGGCGTCGCCTTGGTTCCCCGCGCCGTTGCGGCGGAGGGCCGACCTTACACGGGAAGGGGCGATGGACCGGCCCGTCCATATCACGGAGTGCTTGTTCATGGCCGACCTGGAAACACTGACTGATCGCCAGCGCGAGATTTACATCTTCATCCGGAGCAAGATCCAGGGGCGGGGCTACGGTCCCACCGTCCGCGAGATCGGCACCGAGTTCGAGATCAAAAGCCCCAACGGGGTGATGTGCCACCTCAAGGCGCTCCAGAAGAAAGGGCTGATCAACCGCGAGCCGAACATGTCGCGGGCGATCCAACTCCTCGACGACCCCACGAGCGCTCCCGCCGTGGCCATCGGCATCCCGATGATCGGGCGGATCGCCGCCGGTTCGCCGATCGAGGCGATCGAGCAGGCCGACGAAGAACTCGCCTTCACCGAGTGGGCGGGGCATGAGGACAAGTTCGCCCTCAAAGTGACCGGCGAGTCGATGATCGAGGAGCACATCGCCGACGGTGACTACGTCATCATCCACCGCCAGGAAAACGCCCGCGACGGCCAGATCGTCGCCGTCCGCGACGACGACGGCGAAGCGACCTTGAAGCGGATCTTCAAGGAAAAGAACCGCGTTCGCCTCGAACCGGCCAACAAGACCATGAAGCCGATCTTCCGCGACAAGGTCAACATCATCGGCGTCCTCGTCGGCGTCGTCCGGAAGTATTGAGCCGGAGCACTTGGTCCGGTAACTTGATGTCACGTTGCGCCGGGGTCGGGTCGGTTTGGCCTGCCCCCGACGTCTGGCTCGCGCCACCTGACCCGGTTTGCGGAGAGCGTTTCACGGATGATGACCCCCGACTCCTCGGCTGGAGCCGACTTCGTTCGCCTGTTCACCGACGGCGCCTGCTCGGGCAATCCCGGACCCGGCGGCTGGGCCTACATCTTGCAACACCCCGCCAGCGGCAAGGTGATGGACGCCTCGGGCGCCGAGCCGGGCACAACCAACAACCGGATGGAGTTGATGGGGGCGATCGCGGGCTTGGAAACGCTCAAGCGCCCCTGCCAGGTCGAACTGGTGACGGACAGCACCTACGTCGGCAAAGGGCTTCGCGAGTGGATGCCGAAGTGGAAGGCCCAAGGCTGGCGGCGGAAGGAAGGTTCCGGGTTCAAGCCGGTGATCAACCTCGACCTCTGGCAGCGGCTCGACGCCTTGCTTGTGGACCATCAAGTGAAGGTGACGCTCGTCCTGGGGCACAACGGCCACCCCGAAAACGAAGCCTGCGACCGGATGGCCGTGGCCGCCTACAAGTCGATGGTGGCCGACGCCCGCCAACGCTAGTGTCCTGACTCAGAAATTCGGTTCATAAGTTTGCGCTTTCGTCTTCCCTCTGGTAAAGTCTCGATAAAGGAGAATTGCCATGGGACGACCGATCGCCGAACTGCTCCTGACCGACGATGAG
>JAABUX010003252.1_pt1 | contig 21749 bp, 21 predicted proteins | sample 5561851 | NCBI WGS metagenome assembly JAABUX01 (sample SAMN10711883, study PRJNA513361) | rock metagenome | isolation source: Antarctica rocks | place: Antarctica: Victoria Land, Richard Nunatak red sandstone | collected 2016-01-03 | reverse complement strand
CCCGGGCAAAGGAAGTCTCAACTGGAAGCGAATCCACGCCGCACTCGACGAGAGCTATATGCTGCAAGCTCTCCGAGGATTTGCCAAGGTTTAGGTGCGCCGGCCCTGAACTCTGGTGCGACAGGCGGGCTATGCCCCTCTGCCGCCTCGGGGGCTGCGGCAATCATCCAGATCGTGATGCGTGCCGGTGGTCTCTTTTCCCAAGGCGAGATTGCAAACCTTCTCAAGAAGAACAAGGCGAGCCCGGCTTTGATCGGGAAGTGGTGACGCGACATTTTTACTGAAGTTGATTGCACTGGTCTCAGGGAACTTGTCTTTTTGCCTATGTTCGTGTGTCCTGCACTTGTTCAAGACGAGTTTTGCAGCTCGGCTCTGGAGTAGTCTTAGCAAGGGCTCGGGGTCTGCGGCGAAATAGTCGGGATTCAAACCTCCGGCGTCTCCCTCGACCGCCCGGAACGCGATCCCATGCCGTGACAACACTTCATCACAATCACTGTCGAGCATAGAATTCTGCCTGATGAGAACCGTCCTGTTCGCCTTGGCAAAAACTTCGGCGTCCGGGCCGCTCGCCGCAAGGCTGGCGATCACCCCCAGGTCATGGGCCAACTGATTTTCATCGGGCGTGAGCCGGATATACGCGGGGTTGCCCGAGATTCGCCTTTTTGGTTTATCGCCGCCCGGTCTGTTGCCATCCGCCCGGCCACCCTGAAACTCCGCCATATAACTCAACACATAATATTTATGTCAATAATTTATATCATTATTAATTATAGTCAACGGTTCAGCCATCGAATCCTGCTACTGCGTGAGCCAGTTTGTGCGTCAAGTATCGTCGAAGTCTCCCGATCGGCCTCGCTTCCCGATACGATGTTCGAGGAAGACCGGCCTGAAACGCCTGGGTGTTTGCGGCTTGAGTCCGGTTGTGACGTCGACAGTAGGGGGCGGCCATGAACGAGGAACGTGCTCTCGATCTCTTCCTTTTCTGCGAGGGGCTCGTCTCCAAACAGTTCAAGGTCAAGTGGCTGAAGGGCGTGATCGACAAGGAGGATTTGGTCCAGGACTTGTATCTGCATTTCCACGCCAAAGACACGCCAGACCCGCCCAAATGGCTCGTCCTCAAGGTCGCCCGCGATAAGGTCGTCGATCTGCTCCGCCGGGAGGGCAGGAAACGGCCCATCGCCGATCCCGGTGCCCTGCCGAGCGGGCTGAGGACCGTCTCCTCCACCCTGAACGCCAGGGAAGAGTTCAACCTGTTCCGGGAGCAACTGACCGAGGCCGAACGCGAAATCTTCGCCGCTCTCGGCAAGCTCCACCGATGGGACCGTGTGTACGAAGGGGAGTACGGCGAAACGGAAGCCTCCGGCCTCACGAAAGAGACCGCGGTCGGGACGATCTTCTTCAACAAACCGTCGGAATCGATCGTCGGTCAGTTGTCCGGCATTCTCGGCATCTCGCCGGCCGCCGTGTCGCAAAGGCTGTCGCGGATCAGGAAGAAGTATTTCATCTTCCGCGATGCGATCCTGTCGAAACGGGCCGAAATCTGACCCCTTCCGCCGCACACGATCCTCTCCGTCGCCGGGCTTTCGAGCCCCCTCCAGAAATTTTCCCACCCGCCTGTCATAACCTGCATGCCTCGTTCGGTATCCCTACGACGCCGGAGATACGTCCCTCCATAGGTGAAGGCGGCTGCACGGTGTCAGGTTTCCCGTGAAAGGCGTGGTTATGATATTATCATTACTCAGTGCGGGCGGCTCGCCACCCGGGCGGGCCGAGCGATGCCCCTCGACGGACCATCCGCCGGTCTACCGCCGTCTTTCCCGCCCTTCGATCGCGGATAGCCTGCTGGCCCGGGGCCTGTCCTGCCAGATGGGTACGCGAGACCCTGTTGCCGAACCGGACCGCCTGCTGATCGCCCAGGCCCCCGGCGAGCCCGCCCGCCGCTGGATCGGCGAGCCGGATCGGCCCGCCGCCCGCCGGTGAGCTGATCCCAACCCGAATCTCTCGATCTGCCGACCGCGTGCGGCCGGGCCGGTGCCGCACGCACCTCACGTCCTTACCGGCCCGCAAGGAGCCTCCCATGAGCATTGCCACCACGCTCAAATCGGCCGCCCCGTCGCCCGAGCGGGCGGAGCTGGTGCCCCGTTATTTCGACGCGGACCGGATCGTCACGCCGGCGGACAACCCGGTCTATACCCCGGCCATGCTCGCCGACCTGCTGGCGAGCGTCCGGGAGCACGGCCAGTTGGTCCCCGGCTGGGTCTGCCCGTCGCCCGACCTGCCCGAAGACAGGCGGCTCTGCCTGGAGGGCAACCGCCGCCTGGCGGTCGCCGGGACGCTCGGCCTGCCCTTCTGGGCCTTCGACCTCGGCCGGGTCGTGCCCGAAGCCGAGCGGATCAAGCTCCTCTTCCAGCACAACCACTCCCGCCGCGTCATGGGCCGCGACGAGATCGCCGAGCGGGCCGCCCGCTACATCGAGCTGACCGGCTGCACGGCCGCCGACGCCGCCAAGCTGCTCAACGTCTCGCCGCCGACCCTCAGCCGGGCCTTCGGCGAGCGTCGAATCCCGCCCGAGCTGCGGGAGCGGGCCGAACTGCTCGGCCTCTCCATCCGCTCGCTCGTGGCCGCCGCTCCGCCGGCCCTGATGGGCAAGGCGGTCGCCTTCGCCGAGACGCCGGGGGCGGACGGCAAGCGGCCCACCCGCGACGAGGTGTCGGCGTTCATCCGCCAGCTCAGGAAGAGCGGCCAGCCCAAGGGCAAGAAGCCCAGGACGGTCACGCTCAAGCTCAACGGCCGGGCCGTCACGCTCGCCCTGGCCGACAAGGATACCGCCTACGCGGTCGCCGAGGATCTCAAGGCGATCGTTGCCAGGCTCGGCAAGCACGCCGACGTGCCGCCCGACGGCTGGCCCTTCCTGTTCCAGTAGGCCGCTTCGCGGGGGCCGCCCGGCGTCGCTCATGACGCTGGGGCGTGATTGCTAGTCGGAGATGACGGGCAGTTGATACCAGGTTACGTCATGTGCCGGGTCTGTCACCGCGCCATGCTCGCCGACCACGCCAAGCAGTTCTTCACCAAGCGCGCGGACGTGCCGTTTCTCTTCGCCCCCACTGTCAAGGTCAACGGCCCGGTTCCTTCCTATGTCACCGAGCGATAGGAGATTTCGAGATGATCAAGGCAATCGTGGGAACCGTCGTCCACGTGGCTACCGGGGGCGCTTGGGGCGCACTCAAGTGGCTCGCTCGCAGGTTCAAAGGCAACGGCGACAGGCAGACGTTCCTCGGCAGGGTGGCCACCTTCGTGGTCGGCAACATCGCCCTGTCGTGCCTGCTGGGGAGGATCAGTCCGTGGGAGCTGCTCAAGGTGTTCGGGAGGTCAATCCTGTATCTCTGCCTCGCCGTCCTCCACCTCGCCGGGGGTGAGGGCAAGCTGCCGGACGAGGAGGATGCCAAGGCCAAGGGATTCATCGCCAAGGCGAAGGACGCCGTGGACGACCGGATGGAGAGGATGAAAGAGAAGTTGGAACACGAGGCCGAAGAGCAGCGGAAAAAATTCGACGCGGAGCTTACCGAGTTGAAGCGGGCCAAGGATGCCAAGGAACTGTCCGACGGCATCGCGAAGCTCAGGAAGCAGGCCGAGGACGATGCCTCTACGCGGAAGCAGGAGGTGGAGGGTGCGCGCAGGCAACTGTCGGCAAAAGCCAAGGCCGAGAAGCTTGTCATGGTGCGGGCCGCGTCCAAAGCGAAGGCGACATTCAAAGCCCCCGGCCTTTGGGGCGGGATTCCCGCTCAGACCGCATATGACATCGACAGGGAAAAAGGGAGGTCGCGGGCGGAGTGGATTGAGCAGCAACAAGGCTACATGCTGGACCTTGCTAAAGTCGGGATTGTAACCCCCTGGGGTTGGCCAAACAGCGAGATGCGTGCCCTCTACGAACAGTACAAGGACAATAGATACGACGCTGCGAGGATGTACGACGACTGCGTTGGGCCGGTCGAGGACTGGAATGCCTTCCAACGCACCAATGACATTGAGGAGAGGATCTTTTTCAACGTCCATGGTGTACCTCTGAAGCACGATCCCGGCCCTATTGAACCGTTTTCATGGGAGCACCCATGAGCATCGACCACGATGCCGCCCTCGCCGGGGCGATGCTCATCATGGAGCTTTTCGACTCCAGCCCCGGCGCCCCGAAATACGAGCTGCTGGCGCAACTGCAATTCATCATCCTGCACGCCATCGAGGACGCCGAACGGCTGCACGCGGAGGGGAAACATGCTCCCGAGCCATCGCGGAATTGAACCACAGATCCACGAAGCTGCGCGACGGATCGCACACCGTTTCGTCTACATCATTCAGGCCGTTCTCAGATCGCTAAACGCCGGGGCCAAGATGGGCCTGAGCGGGAAACGACCGCGAACGCGGGCGGGGGGCGTGAACGCGAGCGCAGCCGCGAGAGGCAGGAATCAAGGGCAGCGGCCAAACCGGTGCGCCGGAGCGGGCCGCGTAACGGAGGCTTGAACGTGGGCATCGACAAATCACTCTCCGACAGATACCCATCCGTCATCATCAACGGGCAGAAATATCACTACGGGCGGGAGCCGAAGCACGGCCAGTATCTGGTCGAAAACGCGAGTTACGCCAAGGACAACTGGTGCTTTGATGAGAAGGAAGACCTTCAGGCTTTCCTGATCAATCTTCCCGATTCGGCGAATCACCGGGCCAGGATCGCTGCGGCATATCCCGACTGGCACGAAGTCACGCACGAGCAGCGTGGTGCCTACCTCGAAGAAGACCGGGCCAACCAGCGGTTGCTGGCGGAGGGGACGGTGAAGAGCGGCACCGCGCCTTCCTTCGACATGGACCTCGAAGGCGAACACGGGCCGCATGAGCCGCAGCGGATCGAAAGCCGGAGCAAGGAGCCGCCCATCGATCGTGTTGAGCGGCAGATCGCCGCTTATCAAGCGGTCGAGGCCGTGAATGCGAAACGGGCCGGATACCCCATCGCGTCCGGTGAATGGCCCCTCGGCTATTCGGACACGCTCAAGCTCCTCGTGCTCGAAGGGAAGATGGATTGGACCGGGGTGATCGCCAAGGATAAGGAGGCCGTTCTGGCACGAGAGGTCGACTTCGCGAAAATCACGCCTGAGCAATTCAGATTCGTTTACAAGAACATCGCCGAGAACAAGATGGAGCCCGCCGACCCGGCCGTGGCTCAGGCACTCTTTGACCGATCGCGGGCCCAGCCCGGCCCCACTCCTATCCGCCATACGACCCGCAACCTGATCGAAGCCATCTGGCTCGACGCCTGGCCCCGGGCCGGTGCCATCGTGGATTTCGGCATCGACACCCAAAAGCACTACGAAGCGCTGTTTTACGGCGTGCGCGAGGGCGAGATCACGCCCGAGGCGCTCGATGCGGCGCTCGGCAAGGGAGAGAAGCTCACGGCCCTGGCCCGGTCGGCACGAAGCAACCCGCACCGCGACATTCGGTTCACCACGTCGTGGGACGGCTTGCGCGATCGGCCCGATGCGCCGGAATCGACAGGGCGGGAATCCGGCAGGGGTTTCGATGAGGAACCGATGCTGACGGGTAAGGAAGCCGAGGCGCTCCACGCCGAAATCCGGTCGGGCGAGGCCACGAAGCCGCTCCCCTCGCCGAGCGAGATCGTCGAGGGCAACAGGGATACGGCGGCGACGGAGAAGGGTCAACATCAAGAGAAAGATCGAGGTCGCAAGTAGCCGCTTATGCGGCCGGGCTTTCGGATCACCACCACGAGTTTGCGTCGTACGAAACACAAAAGGGGTTCCTCATGATTACCCGGCTGTTCGCCTTCCTCACCCGGATCGTTTTCCTCTTGGCCTGCGCCCTGTTTACCCTCGGGCTGATCCTCGCCGGCCTGCGGTTCCCCTTCCTCGCCCTGAGCCTTGCGTTCGTCGTCGCCTGGCGGCGGTGGCGGAAATGGCAGGGCTCGGCCTGGTCGCACGGCTCGGCGACCGTTTCCGGCCTGCCCGAGATCGAAAAGGCCGGGCTGCTGGCAGAAGACGGCCTGATCCTCGGCCGCTGCCTGCCCGAACGGCCCTCCCGCCGGGCCGCCCTCCTCGGCCTGGTCAACCCGGCGGTCGGCTCGAAGTCCGCCTGCCGGATGTTCCTGGCCGCTTTCGGCGGCCGGCACTGGATCGAGGGCCGCATGCTGCGGCTCCGCTCGCCGATCCACCTGGCAACCTATGCCCCGGCGGGGGCGGGTAAGGGCGTCGCCGTGCTGGTTCCCAACCTCCGCTCATGGCGGGGCAACTGCGTCGTCACCGACCCCAAAGGCGAGCTTTTCCGGCTGACTTCCGAGCACAGGCATAAGAAATTCGGACATAGGATCATTCGATTGGACCCGTTTGGCGTCTGCGGGCCCGGCTCCGACACGCTCAACCCCTATGACAGCATTTCCCCCGATACGGATGATTTCCTGGACGCCTGCCGAGACCTCGCCAACATGCTGGTCGTTCGGAAATCCGATTCCAAGGACCCCCATTGGGACGACTCGGCCGAGCTGAATTTAACCGCTTTCACGGCATTCGTTTGCGGCTTCGAGAAGGACCGCAGCCAGCGGAATTTGCAGACGGTGCGGGGCATCGCCTCGTCCAGGGCCAGCTACGCCAAGGCCGTCGAGGTCATGCAGCAGGTCGACGCCTGCCAGGGCGTCATCAAGCGGCTGGGCGGCCTGCTTACCTGGTTCACCGGCGAGGAACTTTCGTCCGTTCTCACGACGTTCCAGCGGCACTCGGCCTTCCTCGACTCGCCCGTCGTCGCTCGCAACACCGCCACCTCGTCGTTTGATCCTATGATTTTTCGTGACGGGAAAGCTACGGTTTACCTGATCCTGCCGCACGACCGGCTTTCCTCGCTCTCCGCCCTGCAACGCATGTGGGTCGGCACGATCATGCGGGTGATTACTCGCGGCGAGCCGACCGAGAAGAACCCGGTTCTCTGGCTGCTCGACGAGATGGCCCATATCGGTCATATGCGGGCCATCGAGGACGCCGTCACACTCATGCGTGGCATGGGCATGCGTCTGTGGTTCTTCTTCCAGTCGGCCGAACAGCTCAAGGCGTGCTTCGGCGACCACGCCGGCACCGTGCTCGATAACATCGGCACCAGCCAATACTTCGGTATCAATTCATATGAAACTGCGGAGGCGATTTCCAAAAGGATCGGCGAGACCACCATTTCGACCAGCTCGCACAACGAATCGACCTCCGACTCGCGGCCGGTCGGCGGCTCCGGCCCGAACGGGGCCGGGCCGGGCAGCCGCTCGACGAGCAGCAGCGTCACCACCTCGGACATCGCCCGCCGGCTGCTCAAGCCCGAGGAGATTCTGACCTTGCCCAAGGACGTGGCCTTGGTCTTCCACCAGAACATGCCGGTGATCGCGGCCCGGCTGCTCCGCTACTACGACGCCAAGGAATTCCGGCGGGGGCGGAGCGGTCGGCAGCGGGGCCTTGGCCTGGCGGCCGGCGTCATGGCCGCCCTGTTTCTGGCGGCGGGGTTCGCCTTCGCCGGCCTGGCGGCCAGTCTGCCGCCTCCCGAGCCGGCCAGGCGGATGGCTGTGACCGCCCCAGCCGGCTGGCGGGGCTACCGGCCGGGGTCTTATGGGGTCCGGCCCCTGCCCTATCGCGGTGTCACGCCCTACCGGCAAACCGTCAGGCCGGAGTCGAGCCGGTTATACAGCGTGCCGCACCTGCCGTATCCGCCACCCCCACCGGGCCGGGGCGGCTTCTGATCGGGGTCGGATGGCTCCCGGGCGTGCCGGGGGGGTTGGCTCGATGGTCTTGACCAACGGAGGTTGAACAATGGCAGCGGGAAACGAGACGCAAGACTATCTCAAGCAGGCCGGGGCCGTCGTCGCGGCGGCCTATAACGCCGCCATGCGGGGCGGCGAGGTCCAGGCGTTCATCCGCCAGGGCTTCAACGAGCTGGGAGCCGCCACCAAGGCTTTCCCGGATTCTTTGCAAATCGATGAGCCGGGGACGGTGTTCAATCCGCTTTATTCGGACATCGCGGCCGATAAGCGGTCGCACATGGACGGGGCGGACGCGGCTCCCGCGTCGCTTCCCTCGCCGGGCGAGATCGGCGGCGGCAAGCCGTCCGCCTCGATTTACGGTCAGACGCCGGCCGTCGGCAGGGACCTGCCGTCACCGAGCGAGATCGCCAGGGATCAGCAGCCCTACCAACCCGATCAGGGCCAGGATCATGGCCAGGATCGCGGCGGCCGGGGGATGTAGACATCAAAGTGGCATGGACGCGACCGGCGGCCAGGGAGGGCCTACCTTTGCGGCATCATTCGCAAGGAGCATCAAGCGATGGACGGGATCGAGGACCGCCTGAGCCGCATCGAGGCCATGCTAGCCGAGCTGGTCGAACGGCAGGCGGTCAAGGAATACTACACGCCCGAGGAATTCGCCCGGATCGTCGGCCGCGAGCCGTTCACCTGCCGGGAATACTGCCGGCTGGGCCGAATCCGGGCACAGAAAAAGGCAAGCGGTCGCGGCAAGCATGCCTCCTGGGTCATCCCGCACGAGGAGCTGATCCGCTTTCAGCGGGAGGGGCTGTTGCCGGACCTACGGCGTCAGCCGAATACCGCCAAGACCGCCTGACTCTTCACCTGCGGGGTCAGGTGGCGGTAGCGGCGACGCATTTCCTCGGAGACGTGGCCGAGCATGTCGTCGATGATCCGCTGATCGACGCCGGCGGCGGCCAGGCAGGACGCGACCGAGTGGCGGAGGGTGTGCAGCCCGCGAACGACTTGCCAGGCCGAGTCGGCGAGCGTCCGCTTGAAATGGTCGTGACACTCGCCGGTTGTGAGCGGCCCCGGCTCCGGCCGCTCCTTGCGTTGCGTCACCGTGGCCATGCGGCCCTTCTGCGTCGTAGCCCGGCCCTCACCGTTCTGGTAGCCGGTCGTGCGGCTCCGCTTCTTGCTGTGGGCCACCTCGCCGGCCTGGCAGAACAGCGTGGGGCCGCCCGGATGGACGGCCAGCCACGCCTCCAGGGCGGCCCGGAGCGTCGGCGTGAGCGGTGCCCGCCGGGTCGATCGTTTGCCCTTCACCCGCTTCTTCTCGCGGATGATGACGCTGCCCCCCGCGAAATCCACGTCGGAGACCTGCATGCGGATCAACTCGCTTCGCCTGGCCCCTGTGTGGGCGGCCATGCAGGCGAGCGGATAGATCCAAGCATGCCTGGCGTGGCTATGAACATGCTCCAGCAACCCGCCGATCTCATGCGGCCGGAGATACAGGGCGTCCCACAGCTCGGCGACCTGGTCCGCTGTCAACGCGGAGGACGCCACCTGCCGCTCGATCTCCTCGCGGGTCTGGTAGGGCGGCAGCTCGTCGACCTTGGGATAGACCAGCCCCTTATTCGGGTAATCGCCCGCCAGCATGCTGGCGTGGATGGCCCAATGCCAGGCCGTCCTGAGCGTCGTGATTTCCTTTCTGACCGTGGTGGCGGAGATCCCGAGCTTGGCCCGCCGCTCGATGTGCCGCTGCAAATCGTCCTGGGCCAGGGCATCGAGCGGGAAATGCTCGCCGAGGGTGGCGGTCAGGTGCTTGAAGTGAATGCCGTCGGTGTAGAGCGTGCTCCTTTCCCGGCCGGTCGCCCGTGTCTTCAGGTAGCGGTCGCGGAGCGTGGCCAGGGTGAGCTTCTTTCGCCCGGCCACGGCGGCGGCCGGGGCGGCGGCGGCCTTGCCGTCGTGCTGGACGAACTCGGCGATGCCGACGCCGGGGGGCAGCTCGATCAGTCCCTGCTTGATCCGCATGAGCAGGTAATCGACCTGGGCGGCCTTCGCCTCGGCCTCCTGGGGCGAGACCTTGCCGATCAGCACGAAATACTGTTTGCCGAGATACCGGAAAATGACCCGGTAGGTGCCCGTTCGTTCCTGAAGACTGGCCATTGGACGACTCCAATGCCACCGCAAGGCTGTTGCCAAATTGTTGCCAAGTTCCTCAAAGGCAAAGAATAAGGGGCTGCGTCGCGAGACGCAACCCCTTACCCTGCAAGTGCCGAAGAGAGGACTTGAACCTCCACGAGCCGTTAAGCCCACTAGGACCTGAACCTAGCGCGTCTGCCAATTCCGCCACTTCGGCCTGAAGAGCAAAAAAACGAATTCACGATCCAGCTTGGTAATTCCGGCTGGTTCATGCGGTCCTTGTTCCGTCGGGATGAATCTTACACGAAGCCTCAAGCCTGGGCAAGATCCCCCAAGAAGGGTACAGCTTTCGAATCGGGAGATTCTTCGAGATCAAGGATTGCAAATCGCGGGATTGCGGATCGCAAAGGATTGAAAGATTTCACTTTCCGAGTTTTTTGCGATTTGCGATCCCGCGATTTGCAATCCGAATCCGCAGATTTCGAAAGCCAAACCCGTCGGCGCGGTCGAGGTGAATGAGAGATTGATCGGAGCGGCGCGGGTGACTACAGTGGGCGCTCATTTTTGGCCGAGGGATCTCGGTCCGCGTCGCGATTTCTCTTACCGATCTGTCAGGGCTCACCCATGCAAAACACCTTGATCATCATCAAACCCGACGCGGTCCAACGCCGATTGATCGGGGAAATCCTGGCCCGGTTCGAGTCGAAGGGGCTTCGAGTCGCGGCCCTGAAGCTGATGCGGGTCCCTCGGGAGTTGGGAGAAGAGCATTACGGCGAGCACAAAGGGCGGCCATTCTTCGAAGGGTTGATCGACTTCATCACCGGGGGGCCGGTCGTCGTCGGCGTCCTCGAAGGCAACGAGGCGATCGCCGTCGTCCGGTCGATGCTCGGTGCGACCAACGGGGTCGCCGCGGCGCCCGGGACGATCCGGGGGGACTACTCGATCAGCAAGCAAAACAACCTGGTCCACGGCAGCGACAGCCCGGAATCCGCCCAACGCGAGATCGCCTTGTGGTTCAAGGACGGCGAGGTCGTCGACTACTCGGTGGCCGGTTCGCAGTGGGTCTTCGACGGGGCCTGATCGCGAAAGTTCGATCGAAGGAGTTCGCAAAAGGGTGACGGCATTGAATCCCGAACGCGAGGTCGATGAACTCCGGGCCGAGATCGAGCGGCACAACCGGCTCTACTATGTCGAGGCGACGCCCGAGATCGACGACCGAGACTACGATAAGCTCATCGAACGCTTGCAGGCGCTCGAAGCCGCCAACCCCCACCTCATCACCCCCGACAGTCCCACCCGGCGCGTCGGTGGCGAGCCTTTGCCGGGGTTCGTCACCGTCAAGCATGCCGTGCCGATGCTCTCGATCGACAACACCTACAACTTCGCCGAGATCCGCGAGTGGGACGCCCGGATCAGGCGGACCCTCAACCCCGGCGAGGTCGTCCGCTATGCCGTCGAGCTCAAGGTCGACGGCGTGGCCGTTTCCGCCCGATACGAAGTGGGCCACTTCGTCCTGGGGGCGACCCGGGGCGACGGCGAGCGCGGGGACGACATCTCGAACAACCTCAAGACGGTCCGGGGCGTCCCGAAGACCTTGAGCGGCGACCCGCCCGAACTCCTCGAGATCCGGGGCGAAGTCTACATGACCGACGCGGAGTTGATCCGCTTGAATGAGCTTCGGGCCGCCAACGAAGAACTCCCGTTCGCCAACCCCCGGAACGCGACGGCGGGGTCGCTCAAACTCCTCGACCCCAAGCTCTGCGCCCGCCGTCGGCTCCGGTTCGTGGCGCATGGGCTGGGCGAAACCCGAGGGATCTCGGCGCAGTCTTATTCCGAGATCCTGGCCCAGCTCAAGACCTTCGGCATCCCCGTCAGCCCGCACAACGCGCGTTACGAGACGATCGACGAGGTGATCGACCACGCCGGGCGCTGGCGAACCCTCCGCCACAAGCTGGATTTCCAGACCGATGGCCTCGTGGTCAAAGTCGACGACCTCCACCAGCGCGAGCGGCTCGGTTTTCGGAGCAAAAGCCCCCGTTGGGTGATCGCCTACAAGTACGAGGCCGAGCAAGCCGGCACCAAAGTCCTCAACATCGGCATCCAGGTCGGCAAGACCGGCAAGCTCACCCCCGTGGCCGACCTCGAGCCCGTCCTCCTCGCGGGGACGACCGTCAAGCGGGCCAGCCTGCACAACGCCGACGAGATCGCCCGCAAGGACGTCAGGGTCGGCGACACCGTCCTGATCCAGAAGGCGGGCGAGATCATCCCCCAGGTCGTCCGGGTCGAGGTCGACCTCCGCGACGGGTCGGAAGTCGTCTACGAGTTCCCGACGACTTGCCCCTCCTGCGGCGCCCCGGTCGAGCGCGAACCCGACGGCGTCGACTTCCGATGCACCAACCCGCCGACCGCCTGCTTCGAGCAGCTCAAGGAGGCGATCCGGTGGTTCGCCCACCGCGACGCGATGGACGTCGAAGGGCTTGGCGTCAAGCTGATCGACCAGCTCGTCGACCGTCGACTGGTCAAGACCCTGGCCGACCTGTATCGGCTCGACTCCGCGACCTTGGCCGAACTCGAACGGATGGGGAAGAAATCCGCCGAGAACTTGGTCGTCGCGATCGAGGGGAGCAAGCTCCGCCCGCTCGACCGGTTCTTGACCGGCCTGACGATCCGACACGTCGGGACCCGGGGCGCCGAGATCCTGGCCGAGCGGTTCGGAACCTTGGAGGTCTTGAAAAACGCGACCTTGGCCGACCTCGCCGCGATCCCCGGCCTGGGGCCGGTGGTCGCGGCGAGCGTCTTCGCCTTCTTCCAGGGGCGGGAGAACCGCGAACTGCTTGGCGACCTCGAATCGGTCGGTGTCGCCCCCTCGCCGGTGGTCGCGGTCGCCCCGGCTTCGGGGCGGCTCCCGCTCGCGGGGAAGACCATCGTGATCACGGGGACGTTACCGACCCGGACCCGGCCCGAGGCCGAAGCGCTGATTAAGCAGCTTGGGGGCAAGGTCACCGGGTCGGTCTCCAAGTCGACCAGCATCCTCCTGGCGGGCTCCGAGGCGGGCAGCAAGCTCGAAAAGGCCAAGACGCTGAACATCCCGGTCATCGACGAGGCCGAACTCGATCGTCTGGCAAGCTCCGTCTGATACCAATCCCAGGAAAGAATTGAGGATCGCAGATCGCAGATCGCAAAGGAAATCCATTCGGCGCAACGCTTTGCGATTTGCAATCCTGCGATTTGCCATGCGGGAAGTTCTTGGGATGCGTATGCCCGGATTCTTGAGAAAGCTTTCAGGTCCAGTTGCTTCGCCTCGATTCGTGACCTAGGTTCGGATCGAGGGGCGTTGTTCTTTCGGCCAACCCTCCCGCGAATCTCCCAAGGAAGGCCAGGCGACGGTCGGTCCGGTCGGTTGGCTCTCGACCAAGATTGTCTTTCGGACCGGTAGGGACGATCCGTTTTGCCGCGATTGACTCGACCAAGACGGTCTTCGATCCCCGCTCGATGCCGACGGGTTTCTTTCGAGGTCCTCGAACGACGCGACCTGCCGACCGCCGCGCTCCCGGCCTTCCTCTCGGCGGTCGGGTTCGGGGGGACCTCGGCGATCCACGCCAACGCCGTGGCCACCGACCCGGCGGGGGATACCCTGGTCACCGGGTCGTTCCGGGGGACCGCGACGTTCAGCCCGACCGCGAGCAACGCCGGCTTCACCTCGGCCAACACCCAGGATTCGTTCGTCGCCAAGTACTCGCCGACCGGTGCGATCCTCTGGGCCCGGACCTTCGCCGGGCAGTCGACGACCACAAGTTCCGGCTCGACGTCGACCAGCACTTACGCCGTCGGCCAGGGGTCGGCGGTGGCGATCGACGGGCTGGGCAACGTCTTCGTCGCCGGGTCGTTCGACGGGACGGTGAATTTCGGGACGACGGCCAACCCCAACCTCGTCTCGAGCCCGACGACCACCGAGGCGTTCGTCGCCAAGCTCGACGCCCAGGGCAACCTGCTCTGGGTCCGCGACGACGTGGCCTCGGCCACCTACGACAACGACCCCGCCAACGCCTTGAGCCTCGATGGCCAGGGGGGAGTCATCCTGGCGGGGACCTTCGAAGACTCGGCGACTTTCGGCCCGATCCGCTTGCAAGCTGTTGGCGCCTCCGAGGCGTTCGTCGCCCGGTTCGACGCCGGGGGGAACACAACCTGGGCCGTCGCCAGCCAGGGGACCGCGGGTTCGAACGCGCAGGCCACGGGGGTCGCGGTCGACTCGTCGGGCAACATCGCCCTGACGGGGTTCTACTCGGGGACGGTCCGGTTTGGCTCCGGCCCCACCACCTCGACGTTCAAATCCAACGGTTCGGATGATGCCCTGGTCTGGAAGCTCGACCCTTCGGGAAACCTCCTCTGGGGCCGCTCGTTCGGCTCGACCGACTACGACGCGGGCAATGGAGTCGCGGTCGATTCGTCGAACAACGTCGAAGTGATCGGGACCTTCTCCGGTTCGGTCAACTTCTCGACCGGGACCCAGGCCGACAGCTTGACTGCGGGTCCGATCTTCGACGCCTTCGTCTTGAAGCTCGACCCGACCGGCCAGGAGACTTGGGTCAAGGGCTTGGTCGGCCCCGGCGGCTGGTCCAAGGGGCAAGCGATCGCCGTCGACCCGTCCGGCCAGATCCACCTGGCCGGGGCATTTACCGGGAGCGTCGACTTCGACCCCGGCCCCAACGTCGACACCTTGAAGAGCGTCGGTTCGACCGATGCGTTCGCCTCGGGCCTGGACTCGCGGGGGAACTTCGTTTACGCGATCCAAGCCGGGCAGACCAACTTCAACGCCGGCCTCGGCGTCGCGGTGAACGCTTCGGGCAACGTGGCGCTGGTCGGGGACTACAGCGGTTCGATCGCTTTCGGCCCGATCGCCGTGCCGTCCGCCGGGGTCGCCGGCGGCTTCGTGTCCCGGCTCCAGACGCAACCGACGCCGATCCCCTCCAGCCCCGTGCTCGAAACGGGCGGCACGACGGGGATGAACAACAGCACGTCGGTCACGTCGCCCGTGCTCGACGTCAACACCGCCGATCCGTCGAGCACCGTGCTCTTGATCCGGGACGGCGTGACGGTCGCTCAGCGGGTCGGTCCGGGCGCATTGACCGACCCCGGACCCGTCGCCCAGGGGCCCCATCAATACTCGGCGATCCAGGTCAGCTTGGCGAACGTCGCCAGCCTGGCCGGCCCCGCGACCACCGTGACCATCCTGACCAACGCGCCCGCCTCGCCCTCGGCGCCCGGCCTCCTGGCGGCCGACGACTCCGGGACGGTCGGCGACGGCCTGACCAACGTCCGACAGCCCCGGATCACCGGCATCGCCCCCGCCGGCCTGACGGTCCAGATCCTCTCGGGATCGGGCGCGGTCCTCGGCTCGACGGTCGCCGCGAGCGACGGCTCGTTCGTCGCCAAGCTGTCGACCCTCGCCGACGGAACTTACCCGTTGCAAGCCGTCGCGATCGACTCGGCGGCCAACCGGAGCCAGAAGAGTCCGGTCTTCAACCTGACGATCCTCACGGCGACCCCGGCGACCCCGAATGCCCCAAGTTTGTTCGCCGCCGACGACACCGGGGTCCAAGGCGACTCGATGACCACGGTCCGTCGGCCCAGGATCGGCGGGACGGCCACTCCCGGCGACAAGGTCGACTGGGTCGCCGCCGACGGGTCGGTCGTCGGGTCGAGCATCTCGTCTTCCAGCGGATCTTACGTGATCCAGGCGTCCAAAGCGTTCCCCAACGGGACGATCACGATCCGGGTCCGCCAGACCGACCCGGCCGGCAACGTCGGTTTGCCGAGCGGGGCGACCCAACTGATCGTCCGAGCGACCACCGGCGACTACTTCGGCGACTCGAAGACCGACATCGCCACGTTCCGACCGTCGGACAATACGTTCTACATCATCAAGCCATCCAACTATTCCTTGTACACCAAAGCCTACGCGACACCCGGCGACGTCCCGATCTCGGGAGACTTCTTCGGAGACGGCCAAGGGGACATCGCCGTGTTTCGCCCGAGCACGGCGACCTTCTTCCTGTTCGACCCGCTCACCAACGCCACCTATTATCAAGCCTGGGGGACCTCGGGCGACGTCCCGGTCCCGGGCGACTACGACGGCGACGGCAAGACCGACATCGCGGTGTTCCGCCCGAGCAACCAGACGTTCTATGTCCAACTGTCGGGGACCAACGCCTACTACGCCAAAGCTTGGGGGGCGCCCGGAGACATCCCCGTCCCCGGCGACTATTTCGGGAACGGCCACACCGACCTCGCCGTCTTCCGACCCAGCAACGCGACGTTCTATTTCTTCGATCCCGTCACCGGGGCGATCGGGTCGCAAGCCTGGGGCGCCCCGGGCGACATCCCGGTCCCCGCGGATTACGACGGCGACGGCAAGACCGACCTGGCCGTCTTCCGCCCGAGCAACCAGACGTTCTACGCCCAGCTCTCGTCGACCAACGCCTTCGACGCCAAAGCTTGGGGGGTCCCCGGAGATATCCCCGTCGCGGGCGATTACTTCGGCAACGGCCGGGCCAGTTGGGCGGTCTATCGACCCAGCACCTCGACGTTCTTCGCCAACGACCCGGTCACCAACGCGATCCTGATCAAGCAGTGGGGCGGCTACTCCGACAAACCGATCCAGCCTCCCCTGGCTTATCACTTCAACTTCGGGGCGGGCGGCGGCTTCGGGACGTCGAGCCACATCATTCATCCCCGAGCCGTCGCCGCCCCTCCGGGCGTGTCCAATCCGGACGCATCCGACGCCGGCCCCCTAATTTCCATCCCGGTGGAGACCCCCGCGACGGACCCGCCCGGCGTCGGTCGATCGAAACCCCAAGCGAGGGCGGCGACGACCGTCGACCAAGCCCTGGACGACTTGAGCCTGGAAAGTTGGCGGAGGGTTTGAAGCCGGTGCTCGCGATCTTTCGAGAGGAAACAACAGCCGGCTCGGAGCCTGGATGTTATGATCCAGCGAAGGGCTTCGCGACGGATTGGCCAGACCAGCCGAAATTCCGAGGCGACGGATGCCCGACGGTCGAGGGGTTGGCTGGTGATCGAACGGTACTGGCTGGTTCACCGCAACGGCGGGCGGCAGTTGATCGACCCGGGATGCTTCGACCTGTCGCAAGTCGCCGATCAAGCCGACCGGATGGGGGGGACTTTGATGGTCGAAGCCTCGACGACCGCCGACGGTGCCTCGACCTTGGTTCGTCGGTTCGAGCCGCCGGTCTCGGCGCTCGGGCGATTATTCCAGTCCCGGCTCGACCGGATTCACGCCTGCGCGGTCAAGTTCGAGGTCGACATCAACGCCCGACCGACCCAGCGGGTCCTGGGCGGTTATTATCGGTCGAGGCGGTTGGTCCGGGTCTATTCGCACGACCGAGGCGAAGGGCGGCGCCCTCTCGAAGAACTGTTCGATACGTTCTTGCACGAGGTGGCCCATCACCTCGAATATACCGAACCTGATGGGTTCGAAGGTCGAGAATGCGGCCGGGTGCCCGGTCGGATGCACAGTCGACTGTTCTGGCGCATCCTCGGCGAACTCAAAGCCCGATGGGTCGACCTCCAGCGTCGAGTCTGACTTCCGAAGCGGCCGAGGGCGGAAGGGCGAACTGCTTCGTCCGCCCTTGGGGTGATCTCGGCGGCGAGGTTATTCGCTCAGGCCGAGCGACTTGACCTTGAGGCCGATATCCTTGCCGGCCTGATCGTTGACGATCTTCTTGTCGATCTCCTTGATGATCCCCTCCTTGTCGATGTAGAACGTCCAACGGTTGGCCATCGGCCGTTCCGCCATCATGACGCCGTAGGCCATCGCGGTTTGCTTGGTCGGGTCGCTCAGGACCGGGAACGCGAAGTCGTACTTCTCGGCGAACTTCATATTGTCTTCGGGCTTGTCGACGCTGGCCGTGAAGTAGGCGACGTTGAGGTCTTTGAGCATGGAGCCGCACTCGTTGATCGACTTGCACTCGGCGGTGCAACCCTTGGTGTCCGCCTTCGGGAACCAGGCCAGGACGACCCCTTTCTTCCCCTTGAAGTCGGCCAGGCTGTAGGTCTTGCCGTCGGTCGCCTTCAAGCTGAAGTTGGGGGCCTTGTCGCCCACCTTGAGTTCTTCGGCCGCCGAGGCCATCGTCGGGGTCAAGAGGGCCGCGAGGCCAAGCCAACCGGCGGCGATTCGAGTCGTGATCTTCATCGGTCGTGTCTCCTCGGGAAATTTCCAGGGTGATCCTCGATCATCGATCAAGCGGGACCGACGCCGAGGCCAACCCGAGCCTAACAAGCCGAGGCGGCGGACGCAAACTCCTCGAAGCCGTCTCGGGGCGAAAGGGGCTGATCTTGGGGCGGGGTGGCGAGTTGCCTTGTCGATCCGGGGACCGGCCATTATCATGATCAGTCGGGAATTGCCTTGGAATTTCGAGTAGTGAAGCAAGATCAGGCGCCCTTCGGCGACTCGACGGCCGGTGGCTCGACGATTTTTCTTCGAGCGGGAGGGGATTGGGATGGCGACTGCCGAACGGGTCCGCGGGAGGATCTACGACGACATCACGCAAACGATCGGCAACACGCCGCTGATCCGACTCAGGCGAGTGACCGACGGGTGCGCCGCGGAAGTGGTGGCGAAGCTCGAAAACTTCAACCCGCTCTGGTCGGTCAAGGACCGGATCGGCGTGGCGATGATCGACGCCGCCGAGGCCGACGGCAAGATCCTCCCCGGCACGGTGATCGTCGAGCCGACCAGCGGCAACACCGGGATCGCCCTGGCGTTCACCTGCGCCGCGCGGGGCTACAAGCTGATGGTGACGATGCCCGAGAGCATGAGCCTGGAGCGCCGCCGGCTCTTGAAGGCGTTCGGTGCCGAGATCGTCCTGACCCCGGCCTCCGAAGGAATGCCCGGCGCCGTCCGACGCGCCGAGGAGATCGTCCAGGCCCACCCCAACGCCTTCATGCCCCAGCAGTTCAAGAACCCGGCCAACCCCGAGATCCACCGCAAGACCACCGCCGAGGAGATTTGGCGCGACACCGATGGCCAGGTCGACATCCTGGTCTGCGGCGTCGGCACCGGCGGGACCATCACCGGCTGCGGCGAGGTCCTCAAGGAGCGCAACCCCGACCTGAAAGTGATCGCCGTCGAGCCGGTGACTTCTCCGGTCCTGACCCAGAAGATGAACCATGAGTCGATCAAGCCGGGGCCGCACAAGATTCAAGGCATCGGCGCCGGGTTCGTCCCCGACGTGCTCAACACCAGCATCATCGACGAGGTGATCCAGGTCACCGACGATCAGGCGTTCGGGATGGCCCGACGGCTCGCCAAGGAAGAAGGGATGCTCGTCGGGATCTCGTGCGGTGCCGCCGCCACAGGGGCACTCCAGGCCGCGCACCGCCCCGAGAACGCCGGCAAGCTGATCGTGGTCGTCCTGCCCGACCTCGGCGAGCGCTACCTCTCGACCCCGCTCTACCCCGAGTGATCGGCGTGGATTCGGTGGACAATGAGGGGGCGAACGGACCGACGCCCCTGATCATCCCGCCCGAACACCTCGAAGCGATGGTCGCCCACTGCGTCCGCGAGGCCCCTTTGGAGTGCTGCGGCCTGCTCGGGGGGGTTCCGCCGTTGGTCTCGTCGTTTCACCCGCTCCGAAACTCGTCGCGAAGCGAGGTCCGCTACGACGCCGACGCCCGCGACCTAATCGCCGCCGTCCAGGACCTTCGCGCCCGAGGCGCCGAGATCCTGGCGATCTACCACTCGCACCCCCGATGGGCCGCGATCCCCAGCCAAGTCGACCTCCGGGAAAATCACTACGGCTCGGTCCCCCGGATCATCGTCTCGCTTTTGAACGACAAGCCCGAAGTCCGGGCTTGGCGGCTCGACCCGGACTCTTATGTCGAACTCCCTTGGACGACCGAAGGCTGAGGGTCGGGACGGGCCGGATCAAACGTCGCAGAGCGCGACGGCTTCGCGAAGCCCTTGCATCGGGTCGCGGGTCGGGATGAACTCGTGGGCGACAAAGCCGTCGTAGCCGACGTCGACCAGGGCCTTCATGATCGGCGGGTAGTTGATCTCTTGCTTGCCGTCAAGCTCGCGGCGGCCGGGGTTGCCCGCCGTGTGGACGTGGCCGATCAGGTCGTGGATCTCGTGAATCCGGCGGATGATGTCGCCGTCCATGATCTGGACGTGGTAGACGTCGAAGAGCAACTTCAAGTGGGGGTTGCCGACCTTGCGGATCATGTCGACGCAATAGTCAACGTGGTCTCCCTGATAGCCGGGGTGCCCTTTCATCTCGACCGGGTCGCGCGAGTTGAGCATTTCGAGGCAGAGGGTGATCCCCTTCGACTCGGCGTAGGGGAGGACCTTCTTCCACCCCTCGACGCAATTCCTCGCCCCCTCGTCGAGCGAAACCCCGCCGCTCATCCCCGTGAAGGTGATGACCCGCTGGAAACCATGCTCGGCGGCGGCGTCGATCGCCTTCTTCGTCGCCGCGATCGCCCGGTCGTGGTGCTCGGGGTTGTTGAACCCCTTGTCGAACGGCATGTCGGGCTGCATGTCGAGGAAGCCGATCGCGCACTCCAGGCCGTTCTGCTTGAGGAGCGGGTAATACTCGGTGCCGACCAGTTCGATGCTGGCGCAGCCCAACTCCTTGGCGACGGGGATGAACTCCTCGACGCTCCAAGTCTTGGCGTAGCACCAGTGGACCAGCGACTGTTTGATCCGACCCTTTTGGATAGCCATCGCGAGCAAGCTCCGAGATGAGTGGCGAAGTCGAGTCGACCGAACGGCGAAGACGTGGCGAACCCCGATCCCCCCTGTGATAACAGATCGGCGACCGACAAAAAAGGCGACGACCGCTCGGATCGGTCGCCGCCTCCGGGAGTCTTGGGCGAATCGAACCCAAGTCAGAGGATGATCGACGTCTTCGCCTGAGCGTCCCTCTGGCCTAGGTCAATTGGAGTGGCCGGTCAGGCGGGTTTGTAGGCCGCGAGCAGTCGTCGCACATCGGCAAGCAAGGCGGTCGGAACCGTCACCACGGCTTGGTCCTCGCTTTCGGCGGCGGCCACCTCATCCGCCGTGACCCAATCGTCCTCGGAGCGCGCATCCAACTCGGCGAGGAGTTGTCGCACTCGCCGCTCATCCCAACCCGCCGGGAATTTTTGCTCGGTCATCGTCCACGTCTCCTCTTGCGACGCCGGAATGCCTTCAGAGGGCGACCGGTCAATGGGTACGCAGTCACCACGAATACGCCGTCACCGACTTCATCGGGGACGTAGATGACCCGAAGATGGCGTCCGACCGCGGTCTGACCCAACGCCTGGCGAGTCCCGCCGGAAGACGGCCCATCCTCGAAGGGGCGATTGAGGACCCACTCGACTTCGGCCTCGTCAACGCCGTGGTCATAAACATGGGGGAGGTCGGTGATCGGGTTGCGATAAAAGCGAACATCCATCGCAGCGCCGCCTCCCCTTGTTGGATCGAGTCCTCAGCATAACGGACCCGATCGCCCGAACCAAGCCGGCCAAGTCAGACGATGATCGACGTCTTCGCCTGCGCGGCCTGCTCCATGAGTGACTGGACGCGGGCGACCATCTCTTCCGGCTCGGCGGTCTCCCCTTCGAGGATCATCGTGTTCGACCAGAGTTGGAGGGCGCATTGGCGGATGAAGTCGGCGTTGCTCGGGTTCGCCGCCAGGGTCGCGAGGCGCCGGACGCAGGGCCAGCGCATCTAAAATTGGGCGTTTTTTCGCCGGAAGCTGTTTTTGGCGTGTGAGTTCGGGTATTTCTCCGGGGACCATCCTCCCGGAGATTCGCCATGAACCCCTCGTCCGACCTGTCG
>JAABUX010003251.1_pt1 | contig 21750 bp, 27 predicted proteins | sample 5561851 | NCBI WGS metagenome assembly JAABUX01 (sample SAMN10711883, study PRJNA513361) | rock metagenome | isolation source: Antarctica rocks | place: Antarctica: Victoria Land, Richard Nunatak red sandstone | collected 2016-01-03 | reverse complement strand
GTTAAGTCAAGTTGCAGTTAGATGGATAAAATCTTACCCTAGCTCGGATAGTACCACTTTGTTTCAGGTCACATCACGGCTCAAGCAAGTCCTTTTGTCAATAGGGTTTGAGGCGCGCTAACCCTGAGAGTCATACCTATTAACAAAGTTGATACTTGCACCAGTACTACTGTTGTACTGATCCTCAATTGCATTTAGCGCATCTGTTAAGCTGACAGCAGCATACACGTTCAGCGTAGTATCAGACGTTGCTGGCGATAAATTGACAAATTGCCAGCCAATTACCAGCACGAAGCTGGTAATTGCCATACCAATCCAAGCAAGAAATCTTCTTCTCAAAAAAGCCATAATGAAAGTTTACCTAAACCTTGATAGCATCATGCAATTTTACCACCCAGCACTTTCAGCCGTAGAGTTCTAGCATCAAATATAAAGTCGAGCTATTGGGCTGAGCGCACCTGGATGCGTCTGATATTGCTAACGTAACGTCCGCCGCTAAAATCACCGGGAACCACTAGACGGGCTATCCCCTCGTCTCCCAGGAGTTTTGGACCCTGGAGCGGATCGTCGTTAGTTGCATAAGCGACGAGCACTTGTTTGGCTTCAAACTTGGGATCAATTTCGCCCTCCGAGAGGACTACCTTATAACAGTCGGTGGCGTCAATGGCGATGTACTGACGCAGAGAGCCGTTCTTAACTGTTGGATCTGGATTGGGTTTGAGACCCCCAGCCGCCTGAATCAAAGTCCATAGTGTCACCCCAACATAGGTATGGGTTTGGGCTCCTTGTCCTGTTAGGATCACCGTGACTTGGGACGAAGGCAAGGCTTGGAGTTGTGACAGGGTGAAGGTTTTAGGATTAACCACCTGACCGCCCAATAAAAATTGTTCCGAGATTCCGCCTGGACACTCTGACTCTGACGAGGGGTTTGAGCTGGTTGGGTTCTCAGGTTGAGCCACAGTAGACTGACCTAGCCCAAGCATAGACAGCGTTAAAAATAAAAGTGCGATTCGGCGAGTAAAATACATGAAATATGCCTCTTTACGTAGTCCCTGTAAGCCTTTTTATCAGTCGCTTCGTCATTGCATCTTTCTTTTTTAGTCGTTCAAAGTTTTCTTCAAAAAACTCTCTAGCTATTTCCCGTTCACTAAGAGTAAGTTTCGTATGATCAGAGCTTGTTAGTTTTTTTGCAATGATACTATACCCGAATTTAGATAATTCTTCCGCCGTCAGACTTGTTGCTGTATGTAGTGTATTCGCCGCGCCCAATCGAGCGACATAAGAAGAGTCGTAATCATTAGCTAAGTCGTTATATCCCATAGCTATGAGATTACCTATAGTTCCAAGCCTTTGCAAACTTCTTTGCCGATTACCCGATTGATAATGATGAAGATTGTTTGACATAAGCTTTTTAGCTTGATATATCTACTTATTCCACAAAAATCAGTGGCTATAAATCTAAACAATGAACCCATATTTATTGTCTAGAAAATTAAGGCTTTGTTTATTCAGTGACGTAAGTCAAAACTGAGGAATCGCCTAAAAAGTGAAGGTATTTCGGAGCTGTGTATGACAATACTGGCTCATACTTGTTAGGAGGATTGTAGTGTAAGATACTCTTTACCAATTTAGTTGGTAGTCAATGTTTAGAAAACAGCGTCGTCTTTGCACTGCCGGAACTCGCTCCGACCTACCTGAAAAGCGGGTATGAGCAGTCACTCTATTTAGCTCTGACCAAGAGTTGAAGACGCTTGAAACATGGCAATAAGTGTGCATTCCCAAACTAGTCGCGGTTGGGCGTAACACAGTAGGGATTTGCGGGCTTGTTCAAGCTGTTGTAAAGGCGAAAGCTGTTGTACACCCACCAAAAATTCCTGCCAGTAACAGTGCTGTAGATAGTCCACCAACCACAGCTGAGCTTCCGTATCTAGGGTTTTGTCAATCTGACGGGCGTTTTCAAGGGCATCGCGGAGGGATTTGGGCAACTGGGTGACAGCCTGGAGTAGGTCAGCTGGTATGGCTTGGAGTTGCTGCCAAGAGGCGATCGCTTCCCCAGGACTACCCTGGGCGATCGCTAACACAACAGGCTGGTTCAAAATTTCCTCGTGACCAGTCTTAAGCAGCACCTGAGCCATCCTAGTTTGGTCTAGGCGATAAAAAGGAAGGCGCTGACACCGAGATACCAGCGTTGGCAGCAGAGATTCAGACGAAGGAGCAATTAAAATCAGCGTTGCCTGTCCGGGTTCTTCCAGCGTTTTGAGTAAGGCATTCGCCGCCGATTCTGCCATTGTTTCGGCTTGCTCTAGCACCACCACATTCCTTGGTGCCTCTAGGGGTGGACGACCCAGAAACTGGGCAATTTCCCGGATCTGCTCTAGGCGCATCACAGGCGGTGCCTTGCGCTTTAGTCCAGCAGCTGCCGCTTCATTTGCCGAGAGTCGCTGCCCTTGGTGGAGATAGGTGGGTTGCACCCATAGCAGGTCAGGGTGATTCCCCAACTGCAAGCGGTTTTGAACCTGTTGCTGCTTATGAGTTGGAACACTTTGACAGAACAGCAGATCCACAAAGCATCGAGCCGCTAGGCTCCGTCCCACCCCATCTGGCCCCGCAAACAGATAGGCTGGGGCAACCCGCTTTTGTGCGACTGCCTGAGTCAGTAGCTCCACTGCCTGGTCTTGCCCTACCAATTGTGCAAAATGATTCATCCAATCTGGCAAATCAATTTCTATATTATTAAAAATTAGCCCCCCACTTATTGTAGAAATTTGTGCAAGATCTTTTGAATATTCAGAGCAATTTCGTCAGCAGATTGGGCAGCATCAACTACAACTATCCGCTCAGGATATCTGTTAGCCAATGTCAAGTAACCGTTACGGACACGATCATGAAAAGCTAAGTCCATTTGTTCAATACGGTCTAACGGATGTAAGCCAAGTTTTCGGTTTAAAGAAATTTCAGGGTCGATATCAAGCAAGATTGTTAAATGGCTTTCGAGTCCACCAGTAGCCACCAGATTGATTTGCTCTATGATTTCAATACTCATCCCACGTCCGAAGCCTTGGTAGGCAATGGTGGAATCAGTGTAGCGATCGCACAAAATAATCGCTCCATGTGCCAGCTGAGGCTTGAGTACCTCTTCAACATGCTGCGCCCGATCAGCGGCATACAACAACAGTTCAGCCAAGTCCTGAATCGGTTTTCCTCCTGCCTCAACCAGTAACAACCTCCGTAAGCATAAGCCCAATTCAGTACCACCCGGTTCATTCGTTCCAACTACCGAGTAAGGAGCAGAGGCAAAGTCTCTTGTCTTGTGGAGCCATGCGAGCGATCGCTGCAATTGGGTGGTTTTACCACAGCCTTCCACCCCCTCAAATACAATTAGTTTGCCTCCCATATCCGCATTCAGGGAATTCATTTTTCAAGAATAGGGTGTAATATCGGTAAACTGCCCAGACAAGTACTCGAGCACTTCTGGTTCGCCGTAGGAATGCATTCAGACTGCTTTGATTTTCCTGCTCAGTACGAAATCTCCTGGCGATCGCGAAAAAACTTCCCGCTCTGGTTCTGTGAGGCAACCGTAGCTAACCAAATAGCGGTGTCAGCGCCTTGCTCGGGGGAACGGGTAGCCGAAGAACTGCCCATGTCTGTCCTCACCCAGCCTGGACACATGGCGTAAACGGCGATCCCTCTTGGTCGCAAGGCGTCAGCCAGCATAATGGTCGCGCCGTTGAGTGTGAGTTTCGACAAGCAATAACTCGGCACCTCGGCGGACAGACCATTCAACTTGCCGTACCCACTCGAAACATTGATAATGCGCGCTCCTGGAGCCTTTGACAACATGGGTAAAAATGCTTGTGTGATCCGAATTGAACCGAAGGCATTAGTGTTCATCGCCTGATTCAGCAAGTCGCGGGAGACGGTAAGGATGTTTACGCCTTCGTCAGGATAAATGCCAGCATTGTTCACCAATATATCTAGGTGGTTGATTTCCTGGCTTAAGTGTTCTGCGGCGCGGTGAATGCTGTCGTCATTGGTAACATCGAGTTCCAGCGAGCGCACTTGGGAACCAGAAGATTGCAACTGCGAAGCCGCTTCTTTGCTTTTATCTAGCGATCGCGCCGCGAGAATCACCTCAAATCCTGCTGCAAGTAATCCTTTACAAACGGCAAAACCGATACCTTTATTTCCTCCAGTCACAAGGGCGCGTTTTCCTTGGAATTGCGGATTCATAACGATTCTCCAGTCACCACCATGCGCAGGTTATTAGAAGGGGCTAGGGTGAAGCCACGGCGAACTGGCTTGATCGGACGGTGATTAACTAAAGCAAGTTGCAGCCGCGACAGAATAGTGGCTAGAACCAGTTTCATTTCAAACTGGGCGAAGGCTAGGCCAATGCAACGACGGTTGCCGCCCCCGAAGGGCAGGTACTCGTAAGGGGAGAACTGGCGCTCCAAGAAGCGCTCTGGCTTGAAATGCTTGGGATCGGGGTATACGTCTTGGCGCTGGTGAGCCAAGTAAATCGAGGCAATCAGAATTGTACCGGGTTCAAGCTGATAGCCCATCAGCTCCATGGGCTTTTTGACAATTCGAGGGAAGGCATTCAAGGCAATTGGATGAAGACGCAGCGTTTCTTGGCAGACGGCGGTGAGATAGGGCAGTCTCGCGCTCGCGCTCGGGTCGGAGTCGGGATCTATTGAGTCGAGTTCGGCTTGTAGCTTATCCCGGACTTCTGGTAGGCAGCCGATCCAGTACAGAGCCCACGCTAGGGAGGAAGCGGTGGTTTCGTGACCAGCAAACAGCAGGGTCATTAATTCATCGTGCAATTCAACATCGCTCATCGGCTGACCAGCTTCGTCGCGAGCTTCCAGGAGCAAAGCGAGGATGTCTTCGCGGTCGGGGTCGGCAAGCGATCGACGCTCGGCAATTTCAGCGTAGAGAAGTTGGTCAATTTGCTGGCGTTGGCGCAGGAAGCGTCCCCATGGACTCCGAGTGCCTAAATCGCGTTGGAGGAATTCATAGAAGAGGAAAGTGGAACTTAAAGGAGAGCCAAAAGCTTCGAGCATTGAGCTGAGCAGTTGCCGCAGTTGCTCGAAGCGAGGTCCTGAGTGCAGACCAAACACTGCGCTGAGGATGACGCGCAGAGAGATTTCCTGCATGGCTGGACGGACTGCAAAGGGCTTACCGGGGAGCCATTGGCTAATCACTTGCTCGGTGATAGCGCAAATGAGCTGTCCGTAGGCGCGCATCCGTTCACCGTGGAAGGGAGGCATCAGCAGTTGTCTCTGGCGTTGATGGCTTTTGCCGTCGAGCAGGATCAGGGAGTGCTCGCCGAGCAGGGGTTTGAGGAGTTTGTTTCCCTCAGCGGAGTTAAGCTGCTCCGGATCAGCAGTAAAGATGGTTTGCAGGGCCTGAGGGCTGCTGAAGTAGAGTATAGTGGTAAGTTTGTTACTCCGCACTCTGAAGGTGTCGCCATATTTCTGAGAACGGGCGTCTAAGGTTTCCAATGGGCGGACAATCCACTGGAGCCTCTGGAGGAAGGGTGGGTTTTTCGGACCATCGGGCAGCCGCATGAGGGTGTCTCCTCTGGACGAGAGCCTTTCTATTATTACTTTATGTTGCTTTTGTTCTCGGTCGAGTCATTGTCCGCTCGCCTTAGCTAAGACTTCAAAGTTGCTTGGTATCGACCCAGGGCTGTCAACGGAAAATGCTGCTGATAGAGGTGATACTTTAAATAAAAGTGACCCGGAAAGCCAGTTCCAGTAAATTCTGCCTCATCCCAGGTGCCATCTGACCGCTGAGTTGTTAGCAAATAGCTAACTCCCCGCTCAATTGCCGTTGCCAACTTTCCGATTGCTTCACCCGCTGCGAGCAAGCCAATCAACGCCCAAGCAGTCTGGGATGCCGTACTTTTTCCCTGACCTTTCAAGGCTGGGTTGTCATAGCTGCGACAAGTCTCGCCCCATCCGCCATCTGAATTTTGGCATCTGATTAGCCAAGCCGCACCCCGTTGGATACTGAGGCGGTGAGACTGAGGAGCAACTAGAGACAGTGCAGTGAGCACACTACTGGTTCCATAGATGTAATTTACCCCCCAACGACCAAACCAGCAGCCAACAGATTCTTGTTCGCGATTGAGATAATCTAGCGCACGCTCTAAGCTTTGAGAATCGATTGATGAGTTACAGCGACCTACCATTTCCAGAACACGAGCTGTCACATCAGCAGTATTGGGATCAATCATTGCTTTGAGGTCGGCATAGGGTACCAAGTTGAGCCAGTCTTGATTGTTATCCAAATCAAAGGCAGCCCAACCCCCTGCTTGACATTGCATCGAGGCAATCCAAGCAACACCTCGAGCGATCGCCGCAGCTTTGAGTTTTTCATTCGGCAGTTGGACTGCCTGCAATGCCATCACTACAACCGCAGAATCGTCTACATCTGGATAAAAGCGATTTTCAAACTCAAACGCCCAACCCCCCGGTTGAGAGTGTCGATTTTTGACTGCCCAATCGCCGTAGTCCAAAATCTGCTTACTCAATAACCATTCTCCGCCACGCACCAAGGCAGGATGATTGGGGCAAAGTCCAGAATCAACCAGACTTCGCATCACCAAAGCTGTATCCCAAACCGGCGAAATACACGGCTGCACCCGGTAGGTGTCCTCTGTCTCAATCACAAATCGATCAACTGCCTGCAAGCCCCGTTCCACCACGGGGTCTGCCACATCATAGTCTAGGCAACGCAGTCCCAACAGCGAGTTCAGCATAGCGGGAATAATTCCACCCCAGTCTCCAGTTGCCTCTTGTCGCTCCAAAATCCATTTTTCTGCCGCTTTAATTCCTTCTTCACGCAAAGGCACTAAGTTTAGGCTTTCAGCCAATTTGAACGCATCATCCAGGAGAACAAACAAATCCGTCCAATCGGAACTGCGTGGTAATTCAAACCGAATGTCAAAACCCTCTGTGTAAAGTTCGTTCAGAGTGATGGCTGGATTGATCCTAAAGACAGGCTTGCGGTCAAATACCATCAACAGCGGCACTGTGCTTCCGCGCGCCCAACTTGACATGGAGTAGATATTAATTGGAAAAGTCGGAGGCAACAACATTACCCAGGGTGGAATCGAAGGAATGCCGCGCCAGTCATAGCAACCAATAAGTGCCAGGTGCATTTTGGTAAAAATGCGTGTCCGGCTGATACCACCCCGTTTTAAAATAAACTCCCGTGCTCGGATCATGGCTGGATCGGTTTGGGACACACCCAGTAGCTTAAGCGCCATGTAAGCTTCAACCGAGGTGCTTAACTCTCCGCCATCGCCATAGAATAGTTCCCAACCGCCATGTTCCCGTTGTTGGGAACGCAAGTAAGTTTCTACTTTATGCAGGGCTCGAGTCTGGTCTGTGCCCCAAATTTTATGCAGCAGCACGACTTCTGCTGTGATAGTGACATTGGATTCCAGTTCTGCCCACCAGTAGCCTGCTGGATTTTGGATAGAGAGCAGATAATTCTGGCTGCTTTTGATCGCTGCCTCAACCCCAGATGTCGTAACCCTGTCTTGAGTTTGCATTTTTTACCGTTCATCCTCAACAACTGCAAAGTCCGGCTTGAAATTATGTCTAAATCCCCAATCACTGTCAACCTCAAACTATTCGCAGCTTACCAAGAAGCCTATGGCGTATCGGAGCTGGTGCGGGAATTTCCTCCAGGAACCTCGGTGGCTGCGGTACTACAGAGTGTGATTGTCGAGCATCCAGAACTCCACAAATGGCGCGACATCACCCGCTTTGGCGTCAATCTGCAATTTGTCGAGCCAGATACCATTTTGCAAGATGGCGATGAAGTCGTGCTAATTCCACCCGTCAGCGGCGGCTGAACTTAGTGCTGAGTAGCTTTTAGCCCGCGCAGGCGGGCTTTGTTTGTATAGCCCTAAGCTCGAGTCTCAGGTAAAAATAAAACCCGACAAAAAAAGTCGGGTATATTTGACGGGGTATATAGCCCGTGTTAGCATCAGGCCACAGTCGATGGATATCGTTGGAGAGCAGTTTCATGACCCAGGCGACAACAACCCAGAACCAAGCGACCGGTGCAACTTTTACAGCACTCAAATGTAAGGAGTGTGGCACCGAGTATGAACTCAAAGCTACTCATGTCTGTGAGTTATGCTTTGGCCCGTTGGAAGTGACATACGACTATAGCGCCCTGAGCCGCACAGTTACCCGCGAAACAATTCAGGCGGGGCCAAATTCAATTTGGCGCTACCGTCCCTTCTTGCCTGTAGCCACTGACACCCCAATCGATGTGGGAACTGGCATGACCCCCCTGGTTCAATCGAATCGGTTGGCGCGGCGCTTAGGTCTCAAAAAGCTTTACATCAAGAACGATGCCGTCAATATGCCTACCCTGAGCTTTAAAGACCGGGTGGTGTCAGTCGCCCTCACCCGCGCTCGTGAGTTGGGCTTTTCAACAGTGTCCTGTGCTAGTACAGGCAATTTGGCAAATTCTACAGCTGCGATCGCCGCCTATGCTGGTTTAGATTGTTGCGTCTTCATCCCAGCTGACCTGGAAGCCGGTAAAGTTCTGGGTACCCTGATTTACAGTCCCACCGTCATGGCGGTGCAGGGCAACTACGACCAAGTCAACCGCCTCTGCTGTGAAGTTGCAAATACATACGGGTGGGGTTTTGTCAATATCAATTTGCGTCCCTACTATTCTGAGGGCTCAAAAACTCTGGGGTATGAAGTTGCAGAACAGCTGGGCTGGCAGTTACCTGATCACATTGTTGCTCCCCTAGCCTCCGGGTCCCTGTTCACCAAAATCTACAAAGGCTTCCAAGAATTCATTCAAGTTGGCCTCGTTGCCGAGAAGAGCGTCCGTTTCAGCGGCGCTCAGGCAGAAGGTTGCTCCCCCATTGCTCAAGCCTTTCGAGAAGGACGCGACTTCGTGAAGCCGGTCAAGCCCAACACAATCGCTAAATCCCTGGCGATTGGCAACCCAGCTGATGCTATATATGCCCTTGATGTAGCTCGGAAAACCGGCGGCAACATTGAATCGGTAACTGATGCTGAAATTATTGAAGGCATCAAGCTGCTGGCTGAAACCGAAGGCATCTTTACCGAAACAGCTGGTGGCACAACGGTCGCAGTGCTGAAAAAACTGGTGGAAGCAGGCAAAATTGATCCAGATGAAACTACCGTGGTCTATATCACCGGCAATGGGCTCAAAACTCAGGAAGCCGTGCAAGGCTACGTCGGGGAGCCGCTGACGATTGAGGCGAAGCTGGATAGTTTTGAAAGGGCTCTAGAGCGATCGCGTACACTGGAGCGCCTCGACTGGCAGCAAGTCCTGGTTTGAGCAGTAATGAATTGCTCGCCACCCAACTAATACCCATACCGCTCATTAAACACCTAACTATGTCCGTCAAAGTTTTGATTCCCACGACCCTGCAAAAGTTCACGAATAATCAAGCCACGCTCGAATGCGGCGGCAGCAATATTGCTGAATTGCTCGAATCCTTAGAGCAAAGTTGTCCTGGAATCAAATCGCGCCTGTGCGATGAACAAGGTAAGCCCCGGAGATTTTTGAACTTATACGTCAACAGCGAAGATATCCGATTTTTAGAAGGGACAGAGACACCCCTCAAAGAGGGCGATGAAGTCAGCATTGTCCCAGCTGTTGCCGGTGGTTGATCAGCCCGACAGTGGATAAAATATGGAAAAAACCAGCTATTATGTAGCCATACACTCGCAACTGCGTTGGCTTACAAAAAAGCTGTAGTTGAAGAGACAAGGATTGACCTGAGCAATGGCAGAAGAAACTAATCATAATGAAGCCTCAGAGGTAGCTCCCAGTACTGTTGAAAAGCAGGCTCCGAGTGTTTCTGAGGATAACGCTCCCAGTACTGGCGAACCTCTTGCAACTGATATTCCAACGGCAAACGCGCCCGATCCAACAACCGTAAATCCAGAGGCGAACATTGATCCTCCGGCTGGGGCAGATCAACCGGCTGCAACCAAGCCTCCAGGGAAGCCTGCTGCCACAGCCCCTGCACCACCTAAGGGCGATAAGCCTGCGGCGGCTAAGGGAGCAAAAAAGGAGAAGGCACCGGCAGTTGAAGATAAGCCGTTTGCAGAGTTTATTCAACAAGACTACTTGCCAGCCTTGAAGAAGGCACTGACGGAACAGGGTGTCCAAAATTTAGAGCTGACTTTTGCCAAGCAAAAGGTTCCCATCGCTGACTACAAGGCATCAGATGACTGGTGGCAAGTCACGGGGCGCTGGCAGAATGGTCTGCGTCAATTTAACCTTTATTTTCCTAAAGAAGATATTCAAGGACTAAAAACTTTTTCCTGCAATGAAGGCACCCAGCCTAGTACCCTTGAGTCGTTTTTAATTGATGAGCGCAAGGTGACACTAGATCTGATGATATATGGCGTCATTCAGCGCTTGAATGGTCAAAAGTGGCTAAAGAGAAATTAAGCTAGCCTTTGTCACCCGCAGCTTTCAGGAGTTTGACACTTTAAGCTGCATGCGTAGGCTGGGGGAGTAACTATTCGTGTGCTCAGGGATTGGCGTTGCAACTCTTAACCTTCTGAGTACCCTAGGGTTTGGTAGACTGAATTATATGTAGTGTAAATAAAAAATTAGCTCGACGGCTCAAGGCAAAGAGATAAGAAAAGACATGGTAGATTCCCTGAAAAAACCGGGTTTTGAAGAGATGCGACCAGGGGTGAGAGTCCCAGCCCAGGAAACCCTGCTGACACCCCGGTTTTACACCACCGACTTTGAAGAGATGGCGCGGATGGATATCTCGGTCAACGAAGCCGAGCTGAAAGCGATCTTACAAGAGTTCCGTGCCGACTACAATCGTCATCACTTTGTCCGGGATGCGGAATTTGAGCAATCCTGGGAACACATTGACGGGGAAACTCGCCAGTGGTTCGTTGAATTCCTGGAACGCTCCTGCACGGCAGAGTTTTCTGGATTCCTGCTTTACAAAGAACTCAGCCGCCGGTTGAAGGACAAAAGCCCTGTACTAGCAGAGTGCTTTAATTTGATGTCCCGAGATGAGGCACGTCATGCTGGATTCCTGAATAAAGCGCTTTCAGACTTCAATATGTCGCTGGATCTGGGGTTTTTAACCAAAAGTCGCAAATACACCTTCTTTAAGCCAAAGTTTATCTTCTATGCGACTTATCTGTCGGAGAAGATTGGCTACTGGCGGTATATAACCATTTATCGGCACTTAGAAGCCCATCCAGAAGATCGCCTTTATCCCATCTTCCGGTTCTTTGAGAACTGGTGTCAGGATGAAAACAGGCATGGAGATTTCTTCGACGCTGTAATGAAGTCTCAGCCGCAGATGTTGAACGATTGGCAGGCGAGGCTGTGGTGCAGGTTCTTCCTGCTGTCGGTGTTTGGGACGATGTATCTCAACGACATCCAGCGGAAGGGGTTTTATGCGTCGCTAGGTATGGATGCCCGAAAGTATGACATTTATGTAATTAAAAAGACAAATGAAACGGCAGGGCGGGTGTTCCCGGTAATGCTCGATGTGGAGAAGCCGGAGTTCTACCAGCGGCTGGATGTGTGTACAAGGAATAACGAGAAGTTGAGTGCGATCGCCAACTCAAACACTCCCAAATTTCTGCAATTGTTCCAGAAGCTACCGCTTTACGTCTCCAATGGATGGCAGTTTGTGCGGCTGTACTTGATGAAACCGATTGAAATGGCTTCGCATCAAGGCAAGGTACGGTAAGTTTGGGCCGTTTTGCTCCACTGAAGTGGTTTTGCACTTGGCAGAACCACTTTTTGGTTGTGATCAGCACTGGCCACACCCGCGCTACGCAAACTGAGTGACTAAGCTGTCAAGTCCTAAAGACATCCGTTCTGGCTGTGGCTTCATAGCCGACTGGTAAAACACCTCTAACATTTTGAGCAATTTCCCTGTGAGTAACGGTATGCTGGAGCACGGATTGGTCTAACATATCTAGAGGAGTTGGAACGGATGGATTTGCGTAAAGACGCATTAGATATTCTCAAACAAACCAGTCGGACTTTTTACATTCCAATTAGTCGTTTACCGCTGGAACTACAGGAAGCAGTTGCATCAGCCTACCTGTGCATGCGCGCCATTGATCAAATTGAAGACCATCCAGAACTGGATAACCCTACTAAGGCAAAGCTGTTGCAAACGATTAGCCTGAAATTACAGGCAGCAGTTGATGGCAGCGCCCTGGAAGAGTTGGGGTTAGCATTGAGTCCATATCAGAGTGTGCTGGAAGAGGTAACAATTCGGGTTGGTGAATGGGCTCTACTGGCTCCTGTTACCATTGCACCTCGCATTTGGGAGGCAACGGCAGTGATGTCGGATCGGATGGCTTACTGGGCTACCAACAACTGGGAAATTCATACAGAGGCTGATTTGGACCGCTACACGTTTGGGGTGGCGGGTGCGGTTGGGTTACTACTATCTGATTTGTGGGTCTGGTACGATGGGACGCAGACGAACCGTGCTGAGGCGATCGGTTTTGGTCGAGGCTTACAGGCAGTCAACATTCTACGTAACCACGCTGATGACCTGAAGCGTGGGGTAGACTTCTTTCCAGACGGCTGGAGTGAGGAAGATATGCACAGGTATGCGCGTCGCAATCTAACGCTTGCCGATGCCTACACAAAAGCTCTCCCACTTGGTCCGGCTTTAGACTTCTGCAAAATTCCGCTTGCCTTAGCCTATGCTACCCTTAATGCCCTGGTTCTAGGCCAACATAAACTCAGCCGCCGTGCTGTTATCGCTCTGGTTGAGCAGGTAACTAGTAACATTCGACCACATTTGTTTTAATCGGTTAGCGGTGGTGCGATATTTCTGGGGCACCACCCAACTACAGACAACGAACAAGTGACGCATGCCAGTGTGGCAAAATGGAAGTCTGTGTTTAGACAATTTTTCTAGGTAATCCTGTGAGTCCAACTGTGCCTAACGCTACCCGCCGCGTCGTTTTTCCTTTCACTGCCATTGTGGGTCAGGAAGAGATGAAACTGGCCTTATTATTGAACGTAATTGACCCCAAAATTGGCGGGGTGATGATTATGGGCGATCGCGGCACCGGCAAATCCACAACCATCCGGGCGCTGGCTGACCTGCTGCCAGAAATCCCAGTTGTCGCCGATGACCCCTTCAATAGCCACCCCAGCGATGCCGATTTGATGAGCGATGCCGTCCGGCAGCAGTTGGAGCAACACTCAGAAATTCCCGTAGCTAAGAAAAAAGTCCCAATGGTTGACCTGCCGCTAGGAGCTACAGAAGACCGGGTTTGCGGCACTATAGACATCGAAAAAGCCCTTTCTGAAGGTGTTAAAGCCTTTGAACCGGGACTATTGGCAAAAGCAAATCGGGGTATCCTCTACGTCGATGAAGTCAACCTGTTAGATGACCACCTGGTAGACGTACTCCTCGACTCCGCAGCAAGCGGCTGGAACACCGTCGAACGTGAAGGCATTTCCATCCGCCACCCCGCCCGCTTCGTTCTCGTTGGTTCTGGCAACCCCGAAGAAGGCGAACTGCGCCCCCAGCTGCTTGATCGTTTCGGGATGCATGCCGAAATCCATACAGTCAAAGAACCAGCCCTGCGAGTACAAATCGTGGAGCAACGAGCAGAGTTTGACCAGAACCCCCACCTGTTTGTAGAAAAGAATCAGTCCCAGCAACAAGCATTGCAACAACAGCTAGTCAGCGCCCAAGAGCGTCTGCCCTCGGTGACGATTGACTATGACCTAAGGGTGAAAATTTCAGAAGTCTGCTCTGAACTCGACGTTGACGGCTTGCGCGGTGACATTGTGACTAACCGCGCGGCGGCAGCCTTAACGGCGTTGGAAGGCCGCACTGAAGTCACGGTTGATGATATTCGCCGTGTCATGACTTTGTGTGTACGCCACCGGTTACGCAAAGATCCCTTGGAGTCGATTGATTCCGGCTACAAGGTGGAAAAAACCTTTAACCGTGTGTTTGGCATCGAACTACCGTCACAAGAGAATTCAGCTGTTGCAGCCAACGGCACGGGTAAGCCTAGTGCGCGTTTTAGCTAATCACTCATTCCCCTCTTTCCAGGCTATCCGATGAGAATTTGCCGCTTTTGGTTGTATACCCTAATTTTGTCGAGCCAGCACAATCCGCCCCGGTTTGTAGAGCTATTGATGTTATTGCTGTCAATGACTTTGCTGGGGATTTGGCAAATTGTACCGGACTGGCCCTACCTGGTGCTGAGCTTGAGCTATGTGATTGGGGCATCTATTTCTATCCTGGTGCGGGAAGCGATCGCACCCTCACCTCAGCCACGAGCCACGCAGATAACGGCAGTGCTATTGTTAATTGTTAGCATATATGGCTTTGCTCAGCTGCTATAGGTGGCGTCTCTCGATGGGAACAATCTTGGATTCCAGTAGTCTTTCTAAAATAGGCAACTCTGGTAGTTGACCACCATGACTTTAATAAGTCTAAGTTGGCTGACTTTTCTATGTAGCTAGTAAAAATCAGTCAACCAAATTTTGCGTGGCAGATTACGAGAAGTTGTGGACTTAGACTTTCATCGCCATCAGGTGCTGTCAAACAGTCCCAAGATGTCAATACGACATGCCCGATGGCAAAAGGGTTGAACTACTTAATTCCCATCTATATTATCACTTGAGGTTCAAAGGTATGCTGAAGAAAACTTGCCTGCTTGGTCTTGGCTCCGTGGCTGCTCTGGGTTTGGTTTCCCTTCCTGTCCGAGCCGAGCAAGTAAATACTCAAGTAACGAATCAATCTGCTGCCGCCGTAGGCAATTACAACCAAATTGGTCAATTGAGTACTGAAATCAGTGTGCAGCAACAACAACGAAGTTTGTTCCAAATGCCAGATAGACAAGACAGCCTACAATCGGTTCAGCAGAATGCCGGAGCTGTAGGTATTGAGAATCGAATTCGACAAGAATCTCAACAAGTTAATGTCCAGAAAAATCTAGCCCATCCATACTTCCCTTAATCAGGTAAAAAGTACTCTCAGTATGAAGACAATCATGATTGTCAGCAATTGCCATTCAGCGTACTGAGAGCAACTTCAAGTCTCCCAATCCTTTTGGAGATTGGGAGGATTAAACAAATGTTGAGGTTGTCCCTTGGGCGAAGCCAACAATATGGAGGCGACTCACTCATGAGTATCAAAACGTCGATTTTCTTCCTGGTTGTCCCGGTTCTACTGCTACTAGCAGGGCTAGTTAGAGCCAGCGACATTGATCTGCAAACTGGTGGTACTAGGACAACGGTTGATGCGGATGGTGGCATCAACATCGAAAGTGGTCGGATTAGGACAGCCATCAGTCCTGACCCAGAGCGAAAGCCAATTTATGATTACCGCCATAACTATCGCCATCATTATTCCCATCATCAACGCAGCTGTCAGCAAGATAGTTATAGCTACCACAGCAATCGAACAAGTAGCTTTGAGGGTAACGTTACCCGAAATTATAGTTCTACATCTACGACAGTATGTCAGTAGCCCTTGCCGAATACTTAACTTGGACGGGAGGTAAACATGAACTTCTTCTTAGTAACGCTCGGGTTGTTATCTGTTTCGGCTTGCTTAACCGTAGCGCCTGCTTTCACCACCGATGCTTTAGCACAATGTGTTAGAACTGACGTTTCGGTTCAAGCTGCCATACATGGTTCACGTAGTCCATCACAGCAAACTAACAATGTGGATATGTCAAGTGTTGGTTCATGCGTGGGAAACACCAGTACGAGCACCAGTGCACAAGTATATGCCGGTAGCGCCGATAAAGTGGTACAAGAACGAGCGAGCAACCATGATCTGGGCGGCAGTAGAGGTAATGGAACGGGAGTAAAAGGGCCAACGGTCACTGTTCCAGTCCAGGTGAAAGTGGATGTCTACAATCCGGCTTATGACTCTTCCTTTATGCACTGAGTTGTAGAAAAATGTTGAAGAAAACTTGCAGGTTTAGTCTTTTATCCCTTACTGTCGGGTTAGTTTCTCTTCCTGCCCAGGCAGCTCAAATAGGCACGCAGGTAACTACTCAAACTGCTGTGCTCACAGGCGATAATAATCAAATCTTCCAGTTCAGCAATCAAGTTAATGCTCCGCAACTAAGCTGGTCGTTGGAAGGATTTTCCCAGGCCGGTCAAACAGACAAGCAGGTAACTACTCAAACTGCTGTGCTCACAGGCAATAATAATCAAATCTTCCAGTTCAGCAATCAAGTTAATGCTCCGCAACCAAGCGAGTCGTTTGGAGCATTAGACGGACAAGGTGGGCTAAAAATACCCGAAGGTTTCGCCGTTGGGACGTCCCTGACCTTCTCCCCCAACTCTGATCCTACCCCCGTCCCTGAGCCTAACTCGGTGTGGGGCAACCTGGCAGTTGGTGCTTTCGGTACTGGTTTGTTAGTGAAACGCCAACTAAAAAAACGAAGAAAATGGAAATCAGCCAACCTGGAATTGATAAAAAAATAAGGGGCACCTATGCGGGTGCAAGCCTCTAGTCTTTCAGAACTTGAGCCAATCTGCGGATGCCCTTCAAGAGGCAGTTGATGCAGGTCTTCGTTTGATTTTATACCTCTAAGTTGAGACGCAAAGCCGTACACAACCTTGTCCAGGCACACGGAGTCACGGTCAAATTTAGCAATCAATTACAGTCGAGCGCAATTCAAGTTCTTCACAAATATCTAGACAAATCCAAAGTAGCACAACTATTTCATTAACTATTTATTTTGCCTTGATTAGAAGATTTAGAATAATAATGTATAAAATTTACCTATGGTTAAGATTTGTAATTATCATTCCCCTTTATATTGCCAACGTAAGGACAGTCATTATATTCTAAAATTAGAAAAAGTAAGAGGCTTAATGAAGCTGGAAAATGGGGCTCCCCGTCGAAAATATTCATCGTGGATATTGCAGCCAACATTGGCGTCAAAGACTTGTGCAACGATTTTGTAGGAGAATTATATGTCAATTGCTGTCGGAATGATTGAGACTAAAGGCTTTCCTGCTGTTGTGGCAGCAGCCGATGCGATGGTTAAAGCCGCCCGAGTCACGCTTGTGGGCTACGAAAAAGTTGGCAGCGCTCGCGTGACTGTTATTGTCCGAGGAGATGTATCTGAGGTTCAAGCTTCGGTTGCAGCTGGAGTGGAATCAGCTAATCGCGTCAATGGTGGTGAGGTCTTGTCCACCCATATCATTGCCCGTCCCCACGAAAATCTTGAGTACGTTCTACCCATTCGTTACACCGAAGAGGTTCAGCAGTTCCGCATGTAACTACGCCAAACTTGCTCAAGGATTAAAACTCATGTGAATTGCCGTGGTCAACTAGCGCGTTCGCATAGGTTTTTGGTTTGCATCCAGGCTCTAATCCCGGATTTCCAGCTCATACTGATAGCATAGGGATTTCAGTTTTTGTTTCAGGCGCGATCGCACAATCTCCGGTGACACAATCACACAATCTTCCCCTTAAGGCAAGATTTCTCGGACAAACCAGTAGGTACTGGATATCTGCCGCACCACTCGCCTGACACGCTCCCTGGATGCCAACCATTCACTGATATCATCCCCAGATTTAGCTTTATAGGCAAAAGCCAAGTGACCAAATAGATGCATTTAAACTTCTAAATGACCTAGGCGGTTGCGCCACTGACCTGCAATAGGCGCAACAGCTGCTTCAACAATTCGATCTAGGCGCAAGCTCCTGTTGTGAACCAAGTCGGCTAAATCTTGGTTTCCTTCTGTCTCCTCGCACCAGCAATCCAGATATTATCGTTCTTCGTGGCTGAACGTATCGGGCAACCGATTCCCAAAGGACGCTTCCAGCACTGTCTAGCATTCATGAAGTTACAAGCCTATCGCCAGGTGCGGCTGAACTGGCGATTTACCTACTCTGGTGATTTGCAGCCCATTGCCGATGCCTGGAAAGTTCTGGTTCTTACGGGTATAAAGGTTTGGCAGCCAGGGAACTACTGGATTGGTGAAATCAATAAGCGACTGAAGAAGGAAGCATTAGTCTATTATGTGCTTCGTCGTCCAGTGGCGGAGGTGCGATCGCGCTTACGCCTGCCGATGCATTTCCAGATTTACCCGCTTAGCGATCAGTACAGCGTTCATGATTCAACAGCACCTTACGCGATCGCCTTTGGTCAGCCTGCCTTACTGCTGGATACCCTTGCCTACTTGTTCAAAAGTCGAGGAGATGAGATCTGGATTGCTTGAGGTTTCAATCCCTTCAACAGCCCCCTTTTTCTCAAGATTCAAATAATAAGAAATTCCTCCGCAATGAAAATGCCAACACTTGAAGAACTCAGGTCACTCTCTCCAATAGTTTCTGAAAAAATACCTTATTTAAAAATGTTAGTTCTGTTTGGTTCCAGGGCTACAGGTAATATCCACGCAGAAAGTGACTGGGATTTTGCTGTTCTCTACGATGAAGAAATCCGTCGAGCTTACATTAAAGATGCATGGTCTTGGTTTGAAATAGATTTAATTTTGAGTAATTTATTTAAAATTTCAGATACCAAAGTTGATGTAGTGGAACTCAACCATTGTTCTCCCCTCATCGGCTATATTGTCGCTCGTGACGGCAAGCTTTTGTATGAAAAAAATCCTGGAGAGTTTATAAGATTTACATGTAAAGCCTGGAAAAATTATGCAGATACAGAAAAATTTCGTAATGCTCAAAGGAAAAGTATTGAGCTATGGTTACAAAAGTGGGACGTATGACAAAGATAGACCATGAAATTATCAATACAAGAATCAGGTTAATTATCAAATATTTAAATCGCCTCAAAGGTTTTGGAGCAGTCGGCTTGGAGAATTACCTGGATGACTTCGATCTACAACTTATTTCTGAACGGCTATTACAGTTAATAGTTGAAGTAGGGACAGATATTAATACCTATTTGCTTGTGCAATTACATCAAGATCCTCCCGCAACATACTTTGATTCGTTTATTAAAGCTGGACAGCGAGGCATTATCACACAAGATTTAGCAGCACAACTAGCACAATCAGCAGGAATGCGGAATCGTTTACAGTAGCACTAAATTCCCTGCTTGTGTTCGTTACAAAGACAAGCGGTAGCTGTAGCGACGGGAGCGTAACAGATTGGACAGTTTTTGTCACATTTGTAATATCATAGGAATTTGGAGGTGTTTATTGAGAAAACAGTCTTAGCAATGCCTAATTTCTCGTTGACTATTCTCAATAATGCCTCTCTACCCTCATACTACAAAACAGTCTGATTTGTTACGCTCCCCCATCAACATCTCTCGCCCGTCTGCTCCAACGTGTTGTTAGATCGCGCTTTCGCGATAAATTCACAACTTCTCTACCGCTTTCAGCTTGCTTCTTGCGTAAGTCTGCAAATATCGCCTTCAAATCATAGTTAAACGATTTGGCATACTCTTCACGAATCTTGTGGATTTCCTCTACAATCTCATCTGTCCACATAACCTAATGTCCCATCAATTCATAAGGGGTACAAAGAATTGGTAACTCGTAGCCAAAATCGAGGCTAATGCCTGCCAATTTCCTCTGAAGTTGAGCATTGGCAATATGCTTGCAATTCCAGTTTACTTGCCTACTGCTTTATGCCGATGGCAAAGTGCTACACCTTGGGGGTATGACTGCCGCGTATCACCGCAAATCGGGTAGTTATTACTGAAACCACTTTGATAGTAAGTTAAAGGAGGTGTAACAATACCGTTTGGGCACGTCATGTATATAAGGTCAAAGCATTTTAGCTCAGCACTTGGCCAAGTTAATCGGAATCCGAACTTGGAAGCGGGTTTCTCCTGGTTTGGATTCTAAAAGAACGCTGCCCTTGTGTTGTCCTTCTACGATGCGACGAACAATATCTAATCCGAGTCCTGTTCCTTTCCCGACTTCCTTTGTCGTAAAGAACTGCTCAAAAATGCGAGACTGAATTTCAGCAGGGATGCCGACTCCATCATCCGTGATCTCGACGCTAATGCGATCGCTCTCCTGTGCCGTGCGAATCCGCAAATGTCCCTTGCCGTTCATGGCATCAATGGCGTTGTCAATCAGATTTGTCCATACTTGATTTAGCTCTCTACCGTAAGCACAGATACGAGGCAAATTACCATACTCCCGGATGACCTCAACTCCATACTTGAGTTTGTGTTTTAAAATGGTTAGGGTGCTTTCAATCCCCTCATGGATATCCACTTCTTGTAGTGGACCTCGATCCATATAGGAGTAGTCTTTCATGGCTTTAATTAAATCAGAAATTCGGGTTGAGCTAAGCTTAATCTGATCCAGCGTGCAGCTCCCGGTCAACGTCGCTTCTAGCCAAGTCAGCACACTCCCAACACAGTCTGGATTAACCTGAGTTTTAAGCTGTTCTAAATCATTCGGCTTGAGTCCCGCTGTAACTAGAGTCGGTGCAAGCTTCCAGGCATTTTGTACCCCATGCTCCTCTAGCCAATCAGTCAGTTCATCTTCAGCTTCGCTTTGACTGAGTGGATCGCGTTGAGAGGGCTTCATGGCAGATTGAAGCGATCGCCTATAAAAACGGCTCAGAAAATCAACTTGCTCTGGACTAATGGGGTGCTGATAGATTTTGAAGGCTAGAGAAGGCAACGTTTGCAGAACCTCCTCTAAGGTTTCAACATTCCTACTAATTGCCGCTGCTGGATTATTTAACTCGTGGGCTAACCCCGCTGAAATTGTACCCAGGGAGATGAGCTTGGCTTGCTGTTGCGTGACAGATTCGTGGATTTGCGATCGCTCTGCTGAGATTTTGAGAATCTTACGCATGAGCGTTGGACACATCTGCAGTACCTCCCAAAACCGATCCGGCTCTAACTTATAGAGCACCACATCCGTCAGTGTATGCCCTGTGGTCGGGTACGGTTCATCCAGTAGCAGAATCAATTCAGCGAATACATCTCCTGCCACCAGGGTTACAGCGTGAGCTTCTTGCTGCCCCACATTGCGCGTCCACTCCGTCTTGCCTGACAAAATGATATAGAACCCATCAGGCGGATCACCCTGCTTAGCGATCAGGCTTCCTGCCGGGAGATGAACCTTTGCTCCTTTAGCGGCAATACACTCAAGCTGATCCTCTTCAAGGTGCGAGAGTAGAGGAATCTGCCTTAAATCATTTTTGATGTCGGTCATATGCACTTATTTAAAGAATCTAATTCTTGCTGCATTTGTGTGACAACTAAGTCATAACAAGCATCTACATAGTTGGAATCCCTAGCTGAGCCTTTACCATATCGTTCAAAAACGATGGGACTACAGACACGAGTGTGAATTTGTATAGGTAGAGGAATATTGGGTAGAGGACCAATAGCTAAGCCCCAAGGCAAACCTAGATATATGGGAAATACCCCTGGATCTAACTGGTATAACCACGGCAATCCCCACTGATTTAACTGTTTTACCTGTGCATAGTAATCCCCTAAAACAATTAAGGTATCATGAGCTCCTACAGAGATGAGTGGAATAATTGGGACTTCTTTGCTTAAGGCAAGCTTGATAAATCCTTTATGGCCAGCAAAATGAATCTGATTACGTTGGCTATGAGGACGAAACATATCTTGTTGTCCTCCAGGATAGACCAGAACACTAGCAGCCTGTCGGAGAAAAGTTTAAGCTGTCGCCATGAGGACATTTAAGCGCCTCAAGTTGAAGGCTAGACAGACGAGACACCACTCGCCCGCTGCTTTGGTCAACCCTCGCAAGGAAAAC
>JAABUX010003250.1_pt1 | contig 21755 bp, 16 predicted proteins | sample 5561851 | NCBI WGS metagenome assembly JAABUX01 (sample SAMN10711883, study PRJNA513361) | rock metagenome | isolation source: Antarctica rocks | place: Antarctica: Victoria Land, Richard Nunatak red sandstone | collected 2016-01-03 | reverse complement strand
ACTATGAAAATGTTGGTATTTTTATTGATATCTATCGAGAATCTTTCCTGGTGGCCTTGGCTTATTGTGTCGCCGAGTCGTGTCAGATGTGAACTGTTCAGGTTCAGCGACCCGGGCGCAACCAAAGAACCCTGCGAACGGTTACGGTCGGGGCAACTCATGCCGCCGGGGTCTCGTCAGAACATCTTGGCCGCCGCGAGGAGGGCGTCGAGCCGACCGGGCGGGGCGATGAAGGTGGGGCGAGGGACGGGGGTCCGGCGGACGAACTCGGCGGGGGTGAGGCGTTCGCCGTCGATGGTGGCGAAGGCGGCACCGGCTTCGGCGACGATCACCGCGCCGGCGGCGACGTCGTGGGTGTGCTCGCCGAGGAAAGTGCAGGCGGCCAGGCGGCCGGCGGCGACGAAGGCTTGCTCGCAGCAGGCGCTCCCGAGGTCGCGGAGTCGGCCCGGCAGGGTCCGGGGGTCGAGCGCCCGGAGGGCGTTGGTCCCGACGCAGAGGTTGTCCTGGACGTGGAAGGTGTCGGCGTCCTTGACGTGAATCCGGGTCCCGTCGCGCCAGGCTCCCCCCCCTTTGGTCGCCCAGTAGAGTTCGCCGAGCGGGGGGATGACGATCACGCCCAATGTCGGCTCGCCGGCGTCGATCAGGCCGATGCTGATCGCCCAGAGCGGCAAGCCGTGGACGAGGTTGCCGGTCCCGTCGATCGGGTCGATCGACCACCGCCTCGGTCCCGTTCCGCCCGAGTCGGCGTACTCCTCGCCGGTGATGGCGTCGTCGGGGAAGGCGGCGCCGAGGCGTTGGCGGAGGAGTTGTTCGAGGTCGCGGTCGAGGTCGGTGACGTAGGACGAGTTGGCCTTCTCCTCGGGCGTGACTGAACTCGACCGCTCCAGGGCGATCTTCGAGGCTTCGAGGGCGAATCCTTTGACCAGGGCCAAGTCGTCGGCAAGTGTCCCCATCAGTCGGGCGATCCTTGGAGGTTGAAGGGGCAAGTTCGGTGGTCAGCGTCAGCGCGATTCAGGAGATCCCGAGCGGGCCGAAGGTCAACCGACGGCAAACGTCAAGCGGTTGGGAATCCGACCGTCCTCATGCTACAATCGGGCCACGCCACAAGTCAGCGTGGATTCCCCGGAATCGTCTTGTTTCGCTCCTTGGGATTGAGTGGCCCGCCCGTGTGGATTCGCCTGGATAAGATGGTTGCCGACCACTTCACCCTGTCCAGGAGGGCGGCGCAGGAGGCGGTCCGGAATGGCCGGATCGAGATCGACGGTGAGGTGGCCGAGGAACCCGGCCGCGAGATGCCCGCCGACTCCGCCGACCGCCTGGCCTTCTTTCCGAACCGGCCCAAGGTCCGCAAGGTGGCCGGTCGGCTCCGGGTCTTGCACGAAGATCCGCACGTCCTGATCGTCGATAAGCCCGCCGGCCTCCTGACCCAGCCGACCCCCGATAACGAGTCCGATACCCTCGTCTCCCGCGCGACCCGGTACCTCAAGATCCGCCACGGGAGCCGGTCGTTCGTTGGTGTCGTCCACCGGCTCGACAAGTACACCTCCGGGGCGCTGGCCCTGGCCCGCTCGCCCGAGTCGATCCGCGCCTTCCAGAAGCTCTTCCGCGAGCACGACATCGAGCGCCAGTACCTCGCCGTGGTCGAGGGGAACCCCTACCGCGAGTCGGGGACGATTGACAAGGCGCTCGTCACCGATCGGGGCGACCTCCGCCGCGGCGTCGCCCGCCACGAGGGGGAAGGGCGCCGGGCCGTGACCCATTACCGGGTCATCGAGCGCTTCGGCCCGGTGGCGAGCCTGGTCGCCTGCTGGCTCGAAACCGGCCGGACGCACCAGATCCGGATTCACCTCGCCGAGATCGGGCACCCCGTCGTCGGCGAAGCGGTGTATCGTCCCCGGTCGCAGCCGCCGTGCAAGGCCAAGTTCGCCCGCCAGGCACTCCATGCGCAGACGCTCGGGTTCAAGCACCCGATCCTCGGCCAAGACGTCAAAGTGGAAGCCCCTCTCCCCCTCGACATGGATGCCTTGATCGTCGACCTTCGGAACCGCTACGGGATCGAAAACTCCGGCGGTTGATTTTTGCTCCTCTCGCTCCTCGACACGACTCGACTCGATCGGAAGGCCGGTTCATGGCTGCCAAGGTTCCCAGCAAGGTGGAGGTCCAGCCAGCCCCGGCGGTCCAGGATGCCCGGCATCAAGAGTTCGCGATCCGGGCGGCGATCGCCCTGGGGCTGGCCGCGTTCTTCGTGGCGCTGGGGCTGATCGTCTACCTGGCGTCCGAGGTGTTCGTCCTGGCCGGGGCCGGGGTCCTGGTGGCCGTCTTGCTCGGGGCGATGGCCGACTTCGTGGCCCGACACACGCCGATCGCGCGCGGGTGGGCCTTGGCGCTGATCCTCCTGGTCGGGGTGGGTGCCATCGGCCTGGTCGCGTACCGCGAGGCGGCGCACCTTGACGAGCAGTTCCGCGCCCTGTCGCAGCGCCTGACCGAATCAGCCTCCAAGGTCCAGGATCAGCTCCGCCGGCACGAGTGGGGGCGAAAACTCCTCGACCCGAAGAACTTCCAGGCTCCCCCCGCCGAGAGCGCCGAGATGTTCGGCCGGTTCACCCGCTTCTTTTCCTCGACCCTCGGTGGGGTGGTCGACGCGGTGATCATCCTCTTCATCGGGATCTACGCCGCGGCCGACCCGGCGACGTACCGCTCGGGTCTGATCCGCCTGTTCCCCGTCCGGAAGCGCCGGCGCGCCGCCGAGGTGGTCGACGCCGTGGGCGGGACGCTCCGCCGTTGGCTGTTGGGGCAGCTCCTGGTGATGACCATCGTCGGCGTCGTGGCGACGCTCGGCCTCTGGCTCCTGGGCGTCCCGTTCGCCCCGGCGCTCGGGTTTCTGACCTTCCTCCTGGAGTTCATCCCCTACGTCGGCCCGATCGCCTCGGCGATCCCCGGCCTCTTGGTCGCGTCGTCGATGGGAGGTTCCAAACTCCTTTACGTCGCGCTCTTCTACTTCGCCCTGCAATCGGCCGAGGGGTATCTCCTCTCCCCGTTGATTCAGGAGCGGGCCGTCAAGATCCCCCCGGCGCTGACGGTCCTCGCCCAGGTCTTGCTCGGTGTCCTCGTCGGCGGCTTCGGCCTGATCCTGGCGACCCCTTTAACCGCCGTCGCCCTGGTGCTGGTCAACAAGGTCTACATCGAAGATGCCCTGGGAGATCGGGCCGGGCGAAGCTGACCGATGATCCTGTTGCATGGGACGACCGGGAAGCGTGCCGAGCAGATCGTCCGAGAGGGACCCAGAGCGGTTTCCCGACGACCGTATCCCTTGCCGGAAGACGGGGTCAGACCCTCAGGGTAAGTTCCTGCCTCAGCCGCTGGCCGAGAGGGTCAGACCCCGTTTCCTTCACCGGTACACCAAAAAAGAAACCGCTCTGACCTCTCCGCCGCGCTGGGGAGGCGAGGTTCGCCGGAGATCAAACCCTGGGGGAGCGGCCCGCGGCAGGTCGATCCTCCAGGGTATCGCTTCACGCCACCAATCAGACCCGCTTGGCCTTGCCGTAGCGGTCGAGCCGGTCGGAGAGGGCGAAGAACGTCGGCGCCCAGAGACCGACGAAGATCCCGAACCGCTCGCCGTGGCCCGCGTCCGGCGTCTTGGCGAATTGCCAGACTAGGATCGAGGCGATGATCGAGGCGAACCCGCCGACGAAGCAGATGTGGCTTAGCACCCGGATCACCTCCAGGTTCGTGTTCCTGGCGGTTGGCGTGCTGACAGGCGTGGTGATTGAAGCCATGAGCGCGTCTCCTCGGTGTCCCGCTCGCCTCGTGCGCCGGTCACCCGTCGGGCGACCCGTTCGCGAATCCGTCAGGGCCGGACATCGGGCGAGAACGGGGGTTAGTACCGATGGTATGCGCAGTTCTTCATTAAACAAGGTCGGTGGCCCGACCCGGCTCCAAGAAGCGGGCGGGGCGGACCCGTCGATCAAGATCCCGCCCGCTTCTCGTGCAAGATTGGCTTGAATCCTGGTCGCGGCCGCGGCGATGGCGACGCCCAAGCCCAGGATTGGCTCGGCGCGGCCGCTCCCAGCCGGACAAATTTTCGGTGCTTTTGTCCGATACCAGGCGCCGACGGCAATGTCTTAATGACGCTCTTTGTTCGCTCTGAGCGTTCCCGGTCAATGTTTGACCCACTTCCATTGATGGAACCATCCTCTTGATCGCCACGATCGAGGTACCGCCAGTCTCGGCCGACGAGCAGGCCACGTCGCCGCTGCGGAGTGGGCACTCGACCAGCCTGGGCACGATCCTGGAGCAACTCGGCTCCGCTTTGCTGATCACCACTTATCAAGCCGGCAAGCTCGTCATCGCCCGGGCCGGCGGGGGCGTGGTCAACACCCACTTCCGCGACTTCCCGGCGCCGATGGGGCTGGCGCTGGCGGGGGGTCGGCTCGCCATCGGGACGACCGCCGACGTCCGCGAGTTCCACGACGTCCCGGCCGTCGCCGCCAAGCTCGACCCACCCGAGTCGCACGACGCCTGCTTCCTCCCCCGCCGGGCGCACGTCACCGGGAACATCCTGGTCCACGAGCTGGCCTATGCGGCGGACGGCGACCTCTGGCTGGTCAACACCCGCTTCTCGTGCCTTTGCACCCTCGACGACCGCCACAGCTTCGTCCCCCGCTGGCGTCCGCTGTTCATCTCCGGCCTGACCCCCGACGACCGCTGCCACCTCAACGGCCTCGGCCTCCGCGATAGCGCGCCGCGCTATGCCACCGCCTTGGGGACATCCGACGTGGGGGCCGGCTGGCGGCCCGCGAAGGCCCGCGGCGGAGTCCTCATGGACATCCTATCCGGCGAGATCATCGCCAACGGCCTGTCGATGCCGCACTCGCCCCGGTGGCACGACGGGCGGCTGTGGGTCTGCGAGTCGGGCACCGGCACGGTCAGCGTCGACGACGAGGCCAGCGGGCGGTACGAGGCGGTCGCCGAGTTGCCCGGCTTCACCCGGGGGCTGGAGTTCGTCGGCCGCTACGCCTTCGTCGGGCTCTCGCAGGTCCGCGAGACCGCCGTATTCAGCGGCGTCCCGATCACCGACCGCTTGCCTGCGGCCGAGCGGTCGTGCGGCGTCTGGTTCGTCGACACCGCGACCGGTCAGACCGTGGCGCTCCTGAAATTCGAGGACGGGGTCCAGGAAATCTTCGCCGTCCTGCCCACCCCGGGCCGCCGCTACCCCGACCTGATCCAGGACGACGCCGAGCGGATCAACCACTCGTTCGTCCTGCCCGACGCCGCCCTCGCCGCCGTCCCCGAGTCGCTCCAAAGTCTCATCCCCGGGCCCCGGCATTGAGCCTGGTCCCGTTCCTCAGCGAGTTCTTCACCCTCCGAAGCTCCCTCAATGACCGAGGACTCCCGATGCGTCGCTTGCCGCTCCCCCGTCGCCTGTTCGCCCGCCCGGCCCCCGCACCCCCAGCGCCACCGCCGCCGACCGCTGGTCAAGTGGTGCGAGCCTCGGACCCTGCTCTCGGCCCTCTACACCGTCAATGCTCTGACCGACACCGGCGCCGGCTCGGGCAACAGCGGCGACCTCCGCTACTGCGTCACTCAGGCCGGCGGGACGATCAACTTCAGCGTCGGCGGGACGATCCAGCTCGGGAGCGCCCTGCCCGACCTGAGCCAGGACGTCACCCTCCAGGGTCCAGGAGCGACGAAGCTGACGATCCAGGGGGGCGGCCCGTCGTCAAACTTCAGCATCTTCAGGGTTGACAACGGGGTCACCACATCGATCGCCGACCTGACCCTGGCCGGCGGCAACGCCCTGGTCGGCGGCGGGATCGATAATCACGGCAGGCTGACGCTGGTCCGCTCCACCCTCTCGGGGAACTCGGCCACCTACGCCGGCGGCCTACTCAATACCAACTCGGCCACCATCACCGGCTCGACGATCAGCGATAACACCGCCACAATCGGCGGCGGCCTCTTCAACAGCAACGACAACACTACGCCGACCCTGGTCAACTCGACCCTCTCCGGCAACTCCGCGAACCTGGGCGGCGGCCTCTACAATTACAGCAACGCCGTGGTCAGCGTCATCAACTCGACCATCGCCGGCAACGCCGCCACAACCTCCGGCGGCGGGATCTGGAACGATGCCACGCTCACATTGAGCAACGTCACCCTCGCCAACAACCTGGCCACCAACGGCGGAGGCTTGTTCATCGCGTCCGGGTCTCCCACGACCCTGCTCAACAGCATCCTCGCCGGCAACCTTGGTGATGCTTCCCCCGCGGCCGCGCCCAGCGACATCACCGGTTTCGTCGACCCCATCACCTCGTTCAACAACCTCGTCGGCACCGGCGCCGCGGGCGGGCTGATCACCGGCACCAACGGCAACCTCGTCGCCGTGGCCAACCCCGGACTCGGCGCGCTGGGCAACTACGGCGGGCCGACCCAAACCATCCCCCTCCTACCCGGCAGCCCCGCGATCGACGCCGGCGGTAATGCCCAGACCACCGCCACCACCGACCAGCGCGGCCTCGCCCGCGTCGTCAACGGCACCGTCGACATCGGCGCCTTCGAGAGCCGGGGCTTCAGCGTCACCCTGGTTGACGCCTCGACCCCGCAGTCGGCCAACCTCAACGTGGCGTTCGCCAATCCCCTCGGCGTGGTGGTCGCCAGCGCTTACGGTGAGCCGGTCGCGGGCGGCATTGTCCGCTTCGTCGTGTCCCCCGTGAGCGGGGCCGGCGCGACCTTGAGCGCACCCGCGGCGGCGATCGGTCCGAACGGCCAAGCCTCGGTCACCGCCACCGCCAACAACGTCGCGGGTAGCTACAGCGTGGTCGCCTCGGCCAACGGCGGGCCGACGGTCGCCACCTTCACCCTGACCAATCGGGCCATCACCGCCGGCATCACCAACGTCGCCATCGGCTGGGGAAGCCACGGCACGGCCAACCTCGTCACCGCCGCCGACGGCCTCCGGCTCTTGCCCACCGGACGGACCACCGACCTACCCTGGCTCGGTATCCAACGCCTCACCCTCACCCTGAACGCCCCGGCCACCCTGACCGCCGCCGACGTGAGCGTCTCAGGGAGGACCGGCGTCAACTACGGTCCGGTGACCATCGCCGGCTCGGGCACGACCTACACGATCACGCTGGCCCAGCCGATCGATTCGGTCGACCGGGTGACGATCATTATCGGCAACGCCGCGATCGCCAGGTTCGTTCGGCGGCTCGACGTCCTGCCCGGCGACGTCAACGATGATGGTGTGGTCAACTCCCAGGATCTCACCCTGGAACGCAACGCGGTGCTTGCCAACCTTATCGATATCATTAGTGAGATCAACGGCAATGGTTCCGTGACGCTTGACGATTACAACCTCGTGCGCCGCCGGATCAACACCAAGCTCCCGCCGCTGGTCTGAGTTGTCGGCACGCTGGTCGATCTTTCAGGCCAAGCTCGATCGGAGCTTGGCCTCTCCCCACCCCACCTCGCACCCGAATGGACCTTGCACCATGACTTCGCGCTCTTCGATCCGTCAGACCCTTCGGGCGGCCATCCTCCTGAGCGTCGCGGCCATCCTGGCCGAACCAGCCTCGTGCCACGCGGCCTTCCTCATCGAATCCCCGAACGTCAGCTCGGCACCCGGACTCACCGGGTCGTTCGACATCCTCCTCGTCAACACCGGCCCGACGGCTCTCAACGTCGCTGGCGACTCCGTCGAGATCGCCCTGACCGGCGTCTCGGGCGGCTCGTTCACCGCCGCGACGATCAGCACGACGGCCGCTCCTTACCTTTACACCAAATCAGGGACCCTGGGGCCACCCGCCTCGCCGCTGTCCTTCAGCCTATTTCCCAACACGACGTTCCTCGCTTCGGACAGTGAGTTCGGCTCACTCGGTTCTCGAGTGATCGCCCCCGGCGACACCTACGGATTGGTGCATGTGTCCTTCGCGATCAGCTCATCGGCAACGGCCTCGGTCGGCACCCTCTCGTTTCTTGATCTCGGGACGGGAACCTCGCTGGCCGACACAGTGGGCAACTCCATCGCGTTCACGACGCGAACCGGTACGTTCACCATCGTCGCTTCGGCCGCCGTGCCCGAGCCGAAGTCGGTCGTCATGCTCTGGATTGGTGGGGTAGGCTTGGCTCTGGTCGGCGGGTCTCAGAGGTTGAAGCGGGGGAGGGGAACGCCGCCGATCGCCCGGGTTGCCTGAGACTCAACAGGGAAGGGGGCCTGGTCGTCGCTTTACATTTGGGCGGGGGGCTTTTAAACTCGGTGCTCAATGAGCGGGATCGAGGGCGACGACACGTCGAGCTTGCCCGGCCCGGGGTTGGGGGCGAAGGTCGCCCGCCGGGTGTTTGGTTTTCAATGCCGGTGGAGGACGCCCTTCCGTGTCCCAAGATCGTCACCTGTTCACGAGCGAGTCGGTCTCGATGGGCCATCCCGACAAGATGGCCGACCAGATTTCCGATAGCATCCTCGACGCCATCCTGACCCAGGACCCGAAGGCCCGGGTCGCCTGCGAAACTTTGCTCACCACGGGTCTGGTCTGCCTGGCGGGCGAGATCACCACCACGGCGATGGTCGACTACCCCGAGATCGTCCGGCGGGTCGTTCGCGAGATCGGCTACACGTCGAGCGACATGGGCTTCGACGCCACCACCTGCGCCGTGATCGTCGCCCTGGGCAAGCAGTCGCCCGACATCGCGATGGGGGTGGACGCCGACTCCAGCACGGGCAAAGAGATCGGCGCCGGCGACCAGGGGTTGATGTTCGGCTTCGCGGCGAACGAGACGCCCGAGTTGATGCCGCTGCCGATCGCCCTGTCGCACCGGATCATCAACCGGTTGACCGAGCTCCGCCAGAACGGGACGATCCCCTGGCTCCGCCCCGACAGCAAGAGCCAGGTCACCGTCGAGTACGAAGGCGGCGTGCCGGTTCGGATCAACACGGTCGTGGTTTCCACGCAACACGCGCCGGGGATCACCCCCGCCGAGATCCGCGAGACGATCATCGAGCAGGTGATCAAGCCGGTCCTCCCCGCCGGGATGGCCGACGACGAGATCATCTACCACATCAACCCGACGGGGAACTTCGTCGTGGGCGGCCCGCACGGCGACGCCGGGCTGACGGGGCGGAAGATCATCGTCGACACCTACGGCGGTCGCGGTCGCCACGGCGGTGGGGCGTTCAGCGGCAAGGACCCCACCAAGGTCGACCGGTCGGCCGCCTATATGGCCCGGCACGTCGCCAAGAACATCGTCGCCGCCGGCCTGGCCGACCGCTGCGAGATTCAGCTCGCCTACGCCATCGGGGTGTCCGAGCCGGTCAGCGTCCTGGTCGACACCGAGGGGACCGGGCGGATTCCCGACCGCGAGATCGCCAAGCTGGTCCGCGAGACCTTCCCGCTCACCCCGCGGGGGATCATCGAGCACCTGGACCTCCTCCGGCCGATCTACCGGAAGACTGCCAGCGGCGGGCACTTCGGCCGCTCCGAGCCGGAATTCACCTGGGAGCACACCGACCACGCCGACGAACTCCGCGAAGCCGCTGGCCTCACCGCCGTCGCCGCCGCCGGTTCGGTGGCCTAATCTCGGCTGGGTTGATTCCTGATCGTGTCCTAGACTTCCCTGACGGCCGCCTCGATCGTCGCTCCGATGGTCAAGGCGGTGCGCGCCTCATCTCCCGGCAACCCCCGCAAACCGTCCGACCCTCGCCCGCGGTGACCTTCTCCATGCTCACGTCGCCGGAACAGATCGCTCTCGTTGCCTTCAAGGATACTTTTGGGGCCACGCCAACGGTCGCGGGCCAAGCACCGGCGCGGGTCGAACTGCTCGGCAACCACACCGATTCCAACGGCGGTCTGGTCCTGGCCGCCGCGATCGACCGGTCGACCGTGGTGGTCGGCCGACCCACCGGCGGCGGGGAAGCCAAGATTCGCTCGGCCAACCTCGACGGGACCGAAACCTTCGGCACCGTCGGCTTGCACCCGACCGTCTCCCCCGGCGACGATTCGTGGGGCCGGTATGTCCGCGGGGTAACCTGGGCCATCGGCGCATCGAACGGCCCGATCCGCTCCGGGTTCGAGGCCGCCCTGGCGGGGGATGTCCCGATCGGCGCGGGGCTGTCGAGTTCGGCGAGCTTGCAGGCCGCCTTCGCCCTCTTCCTGGCGGGGGCCGACCTCGCCAGCATCCCCGGCGCGGCCGACCGGGGCGGCCCGGCCCGGATGACCCTGGCGCAGACCCTCCGGCGCTCGGAGAACGAGTATGTCGGCGTCGCCTCGGGCCTGCTCGACCAGTTCTCGGTCCTCTTCGGCCAGGCCAATCACGCCTTCGTCCTCGACTGCCTGACCCTCGACCATGAGCTCCTCCCGCTCGGCGACCCCGCCCCGGCCATCATCGTCTGCGACTCGAAAACCTCGCGCCGCCTGGCCGACGGGATGTACAACATCCGCCGCGCCGAGTGCGAGCGGGTGGTCGAATACTTCCGGGTCCGCCGGGCCGACGCCCCGGTCCGGTTCCTCCGCGACGTGACCTTGGACGGGCTGCTCGATGATTGGGACGCCCTCGACCCGGTGGGCCGGCTCCGGGCGCGGCACATCCTGACCGACAACGACCGCGTCATCCGTGGCGTCGAGGCCCTCAAGGCGGGCGACCTGAAAGTGTTCGGAGCCTTGATGTCGGCCTCGCACGCCTCCAGCCGCGACGACTTCGGCAATAGTTCCCCCGCGCTCGACGCCTTGATCGAGGCCGCCGAAGCCAGCCCCGGCTTCCTCGGCGGCAAGCTCTCCGGAGCGGGCTGGGCCGGCTGCACCGTCAACCTCGTCGAACCCGATCAAGCCGAAGCCTTCGCCGAGGCGGTCCGCACCGGCTACGCCACCCGGACCGGCCTAGTCCCCGACGTCCACATCTGCCACGCCGCCGACGGCGCTTCGTTCTACTCGATCAAATCCTGATCGACTGGCGCCGTCGGTCACTTCGCGGGCCGCTCCAAGACGGCGGATCGGGTCTCGGCACCGGCCACCCGCTCGGTCCGGATCGGCACGCCTGCCGTGTCCACCCACATCCGGACCACCGGCCCGGCTCCGGCCCCGGTGCTGGCCGGTCGCAGCTCATACACTCGGCATACGACCGGCGGGTCGGCGCCGACCGGGGCAGCGTCGACCAGACGTTGGGCCGTCCACCCGCGCCGGTCCGGTGCCGCAGGGCCGCCCATCAACACCATATCTACCGGGCGCTCCGCGCCGATCGCCAGGTCGGCCAATTGGCGGGCGATGAAGTAACCCCCGGCTGCCGTGGACTGGATGATTCCGGCGGCGCTGAACTCGACCTCGATCTCATCGGGTGGATCGTCGCCCCGGGTCGTCGTCACGGCGAGCTTGCCCCGGCGCGGGGCGTACTCGATTTGTTCCCGTCGCTTGGTCAGCGTGGTCTGGGTCAGCCGCCGCGGAGTGCCCTCCGGGGCGAACTCGCCCCGGACGACGACGGGCAAGTCCCAACTACCTTGACGGACCACGGCCATGAGCCGCATCTCGTCTCCCTCCCGCGTGATGGCGAACTCCTCGGTCCCTACTCGCCACTGCTGGTAAAGCATGGTGTACCGGCCTCGGGCGACCACCTCGCCCGGCAGATCCAGCGGCACCTCTTCGTCGGTCGGGGTCCGGGCCAGCACGTCCGCCCGGGCGGCCGACAGCAGCCCATCCAGGGCCGCTCGATCGAGCAGGCGACCGCGGACAACCACGGCTGCGATGTCGGCCGCGTGTCGGACATCTTCCAACGGGTTCTTGCGGACCAAGACGAACGACGCTGCCTTGCCAACCGCCACCGCCCCGTAACGATCTCCCACCCCGAGGAACTTGGCCGGCCCGACCGTCGCCGCTCGGAGGATGGCCGGGACCGGCACCCCAGCCTCCTGCCACAGCAGCATCTCCTGATGGACAGCAAACCCGGCGAGCACCCCAGCATTAGCCAAATCGGTGCCGACCAACAGTGGGACGCCGGCCCGGTCGAGGTCATGGACCGCCCGGCCAATGTGCGGCAGGGCGGACTTCAGGGTGCGGCCATGCTCAGCCCATTGTTCGGGTATCGGGCCGGTCCACCAGGCTAAGGTTCGAGGATCGACGTACTCCATCCACGCGGCCTTCGTCCGGGGGTCCGGGGCGACTCGGGCTTGGCCGTGGTGGAGGACCAGGGTGGGGCATTGGGCAGTCTTAGCGGCGGCGAGTTGTTCGAGCCGCCTAGCCAACTTGCTCGGGTCCAGATCCGGATAACCGTCCCAATAACCGCCGGCAAACGCCCCCTTCGCGGCGGGACGGCTCGGGGACGGCGGGGCAAGGTCGGCGATCAGGGTCTCGAACCGGCTTAAGTGCTCGACACTCGCCTGCCCGGCCTCAACCGCCTCGGCGAGTGTCATGGATTCGGGCACATGCCCAACCACCGGCAGCCCCAACGCCGTCGCCTCGGCCACGATCGCTCGGTACACCGCCGGCTTGAGGAACGAGTAGACCTTGATCTGATCGACACCTTTCCGATGCAACTCGCGGACGGCCGCCCGGCCTTCGTCCGGGGTGTCGCACCCGGTGGCCCAGATGTGGTACGGGGGCTTGCCATCCAAGATGGTTCCTGTCACCGCCAAGTCGAGGCCGGATAACTCGCCCTTGCGAGCCCGCTCCCGCACGGCCAACACATCGTCAGTCGGTCCGCCCATGTGCCGCGCGAACAGCACGCCGTTGGCCACCAGCAGTCGGGCCTCCTGGACCGGGCGGTTCAAGTGAACATGGGCGTCAAACAGCGCAGGCAAGGCGTACAAGCCGGTGCCGTCCACCACCCGGACGCCGCCGGGCCATGCCGCGTCTGCCGCGTCGATCCGCTCGATCGTCGCACCCCGGATGAGGACGGACCGAGAGGCATCGACGGCGGCCCGCTCTACATTCACGATCCCCACGTCGGCGATCAGGAACGGTTCGTCGGCCGCCGCGGCGGAACAGGACGCCAGGGCCAGGAATCCGACAATGCAAATGAGCCGCATAGCAAATTCTCCGGTTCGATTTTCAGATGAACCCCTCGGGCTTGGCAACCTCCTAGGGGAGCTGCCTGTGGTCGCCGGTCCCTTCGAGCTTTTCGCGGTCACGGCGGTACCAGCCCCAGAGGAGGCGCAGGGTCGCGTAGTCGACCAGGCTCTGCGGACTGTTGAATTCGTAGTCGTCGGAGTCGATGTCTTCGGACGGGTCGAGGTAGTCGTCGGTCGTCGGGGTGACGATCGCCGACTTGGCCAGGCGCTTGAGGTCGGTGAGGAAGATGGGGAAGTTGTCGATAGCCGATGGCTGGAGGCGGTCGCCGAGATAGCTGTAGTTCATCTGGTTGGCGACGACCCGGAACGCCACCAGGGGGTCGCGGCGGACGATCAGGACTTCGGCCACAGGGTCGCGTGGGGTCCGGAAGCCGCGCGACTTACGGGCGGCTCGCGGCGCCCGACCGATCGCGGCGCGGAAGCCGGTCGAGAGGGCGTTGACCCAGCCGGGCGGGGTGATCTCGCGGCTGGCGTCGTCGCTGGCGATCGCGCCGGCGGCGATCATCTCGACTTTGTCCCAAGGAACCCAGTGGATCGGCTCCCCCCGGAGACCGGTGATCCGCAGCCCACCGTCGATGCAGGCCGCCTCGTGGATCGTCCGCGGGCGGCGGATGTCGGGGAAGGCATCCATCCGCCACGCTTCGGCGGCCACTTCGAGGGCGTACAATCCGTCGAGGAGCTTGCGAACATCGCTCTCGCCGAGGAGCTTGGGCCAGACCCCGGGAACGCGAGCCACCCACTGCGCCGAGTCGGTCGGGTGGACGCCGAGGACCTGGCAGAACAGCTCGCGGACCGGCTGGGGGTTGTCCAGCTCGTCGAAGACCACCAGGCGGTATTGGGCCGAGGCTTGGGGCATGAGATCATCGTAGCAACCGGATCGGCCCTCGCCAATGGGTCGGCCGGACCGGGCTTCGAAGCCGAGCGGGCCTTGGTATGATCGGGCCAATCGCGAGGCCAACCTAGACAGAGCAAGGGGGTCCCATGCAGATCCTGACCGAATCCGCCGATGTCCCGGTCCCCGGCGTCGCCACGCCGATGCGGACCTTCCTGGCCCGACCTAACCGCACCGGCCAGTTCCCGGCGGTCCTCTTCTACTCCGACATCTTCCAGCTCACCGGGCCGATGCTCCGGATCGCCGAGCGCCTGGCGGGCTACGGCTTCGTCGTCCTCGCCCCCGAGATCTACCACCGGATCGAGCCTGCCGGGACCGCCCTCGACTTCGACGCCGACCGCGCCCGGGCACTCGACGACTCCGGCCGCCTCCCCACCGCCGAGTTCGACGCCGACATCCGCGCCCTGCTCGACTTCGCGTCGTCCCAGCCGAGCGTCACGCCCAAGCACCTCGCCGCCGCCGGCTTTTGCTTCGGCGGCCACCTGGCGTTTCGCGCCGCCCTCCAACCCGACGTCCGGGCCACCACTTGCTTTTACGGCACCGGCATCCACAACGGCAAGCTCGGATCAGACGCCGACGCCGGTTCGCTCGCCCAAGCCGGCGTGATCCGCGGCGAACTCCTCATGATCTTCGGCTCAAACGATCCCCACATCCCCTCCGAAGGCCGAGCCACCATCGCCGCCGCCCTCAAAGCCGCCGGGGTGAACCACACGATCACCACGTTCCCCGCCGAGCACGCCTTCATGCGCGACCTCGGCCCCCGCTACGACCCCGAAGCCACCGACAGCGCCTTCGCCGCGCTGATTGCCCTCTTCCGCCGGGTCTTCGCTCAAAGCTGATTAACCCTCGCCCCCAAATGCCCAGGTGGGGAGTGGTTCGCGGTAACCCCGCCAGTAACGGGACAGCCCGGCCTCGCCAACGCGGAGGGCGACGATCCCGCCGACGATCGCGCAAGTGGTATCCCGATCCCCCAATCCTCCCACGGTCCACCAGAGGGCCGCTTCGAAGTCGTTCAGGTGCCGGCCAGCGCACCAGAGGGCGAACGGCACGGTGTCCTGCGCGGAAAGCTCGGCCCCATTGCCGAGGGCCGCCACACCTAACCGGATCGAGGCGTCAGGATCGAGCGCCCTCGCATGGTAGATCCGCTCCCGGACGATACTGTCAGGGACGTGCGGGAGGATCAGGTCGAGAAATCCTCGGACATCCGGGTTACGCCGTTGGACCCGCAGCCGCCAGGCTTGAGCCGCCCCAGTCGCGACCGCCACGGCCCCGGCGACCGCCTCGGGGTGGCTGTGCGTGACAACCGCTGATCGCGCCGCGTGATCGGCGACTGCTTCGATGTCATCCGCGAAGAACGCGCCGATCGGAGCCACCCGCATCGCCCCACCGTTGCCATACGACCCTTGCCCACAAAATTGGAGGCCACTCGCCTCGGACCAATTCCGCCCCTCGCGGATCTGGGCCAGCAAGCGATGCATCGCCGGGCCATACCCGCGAGACCCTTCATAACGCTCGGCGAAGCTGCGCGCCAGGCGATCCGAGTCGATCCCGCCGTTGACGCGAAGCGACTCGAAGATGGACGAGGCCATCAAAGTATCATCAGTCCAGGACCAAGGCGGAGCGGGCGGCTTTTCCTGGTAGATCATCGCCTCAACCGCATCGGGATGGACAAAGAAGCGTTCGCCGAAGGCGTCACCAATCGACAGTCCTTCCAACGCGAGCCACGCTCGCGCCAGCGGCCCGGATTGTTCCTCGATCAGCCCGTTCGACCCGATGGCGATTTCGTACGGAGCCAGGGAGATTTTGGGATGACCATACAAATAGTAATCCAGATTGCTTGATAGGTCGGTTAACCCCGTATCACCGGCCAGTTCGCGCATCTTGAAACAAGGATCGAGTTCATCCAGGGCCAGGAGTTTGCCATACACGCCCACGTTGACCGGTGTCCCATCAGGGATGGATTTTGGCCAATCAAGTCGAATCACGCCTTCCCGGACGACGCCCGTTTCGGCGTAAGTCGCCCCGGCGACCGGCTCGACGCCGACAATCGTCTCCTCGGGCAATGACTCGCCCGAGTCGAGCACTACAGCATCACCGGCGATCCGTCCAAGATGGACCTCCTTCGCATCTTGATCGTCAGAATTTGTGCTGCCGCGAACCAGCGAAACTGCCGCAACGAGGCTCACCACGACCTCGGCCCCTTCGGCGAAGACGCCGGGAGTATTCAAAACCACCACGCCATTCTGGACTTTACCTTGATGGGTCATGATCGATTTTCCCGACAAGTCGAAATCAGCCACTCTCGCCTCGGTATCTCGAGGTCAAAAGTCGACCGACAGGTGCCACCGGACCCCTGCAGCTTCGAGGTGATTCAAGACAATCTCGAACTCGCGAAGGTTCGCGAGGATCGCGTCGGAGGGCGGGTCGAAGGGGTCGGGGACTTCGGGGGTGGGCTGATCCTCGACGGCGCGGATCAAGGCCCGGATGGTGGTGATCCCTTCATGCGGCTCGAACCATTCCTCGGGGGGTGCTTCTTCGAGGGTCGGGATCTCGGCGTCGGGGGTGGGGGCGTCGGTCAATTCCGGGGCGGCTTCGAGGTTCAAGCCATCGAACAGAGCGTCGACCTCGGCGGGGTCCATGCTGAAGAAGTCGAGCAGCGGGCGGACCCCGGCGTCCTCTGCGAATTGGTCCAAGAGGTCGCTGGCGAGGGCGACCGCCTCCCCCTTGCCGAACAGGTCGAAGCCGTCGATCGGCCGTTCGCTAATGATTGAGTAGGCGGGCATGCGTGCTTTCCGTTTGACCGGCACCAAGGAACGATGTCGGGGCAATCTCCCCCGGAGAGAGTATCGCTTTTTTCGTGGGCTCTTAACCGCCCGCGAGGCTTTCGAGCAACTCATCGGGGGCGGCGGCGTATTCGAGGGGTTCCATCGAGTAGCTCGCTCGGCCTTGGCTGAGGGAGCGGACGGCGGTGGAGTAGCCGAACATCTTTTCGAGGGGGGCGCGGGCCTCGACGACCTTGAGCTTGCCGCGCTCGAACATCTTCTCGATCTGGGTCCGGCGCGAGAGGAGGTCGGCCATCACGTCGCCGAGGTAGTCCTCGGGGGTGACGACTTCGAGCTTCATCACCGGTTCGAGGAGGGTCGAGCCGGCCTCGACGACCGCCTTGCGCAAGGCGTCGGTGGCGGCGAAGCGGAAGGCGGTGTCGTTCGAGTCGGTGTCGTGGACGTCGCCGTCGGTCAGGGTCACTTTGAGGTCGACCAGGGGGAAGCCGGTCCGGCCGCCGGACTTGGCTTCTTCGCGGAGGCCGGCCTCGATCGACGGGATGAACTCGGCGGGGATCACGCCCCCCTTGAGCTTATTGACGAAGACGAGCGTCGGGCCGCCTTTGGGCTGGACCTCGTGTTCGAGGTCGATCTTGACGCGGGCGAACAGCCCCGACCCGCCGGTCTGGCGGATGCAGGAGCCGACGATCCCCTTGACGTTCTTTTTGATCGTCTCGCGGTAGGAGACCCGGGGGCGGCCGACGTGGACCTTGAGCTTGTAGTCGCGGGTCATCCGGTTCTTGAGGATCTCCATGTGGAGCTCGCCCATCCCCGAGATCAAGGTCTGCCCGGTCTCCTCGTTGACCTTGTAGGCGAAGGTCGGGTCCTCGCGGGCGAGGCTGGCCAGGGTGTCGGCAAGCTTCCCCTTGTCGGCGGAGTTGACCGGCTCGATCGACATGCTGATGACGGTCTCGGGGAACTCGATCTTTTCGAGCAGGACCGGGTGCGCGGCGTCGCACAAGGTGTCGCCCGTGACCGAGTCCTTGAGGCCGACGACGCCGACGATGTCGCCCGCATACCCTTCCTCGATCTTGACCCGCTCGTCGGCCCGGATGTGATAGAGGCGGGAGCAGATCTCCTTCTTGTCGCGGCCGGGGTTGTAGGGGCGGGAGCCCGACTTGAGGATGCCCGAGTAAATCCGGACGAAGGATAGGTCGCCGTGGGCGTCATTGGTGATCTTGAAGACGAGGGCCGAGAACGGTTCGTTCGGGTCGGGCTTCCGGATGACCTCCGTATTCCGCTTCGGGTGCGTCCCAACGACGGGTGGGCGGTCGAGCGGGCTGGGGAGATAGGCGGCGACGCCGTCGAGGAGGCGCTGGACGCCGACGAACTTGAACGAGCTGCCGCAGAAGACGGGTTGCGCCCGACCAGTCAGGGTGGCGCGGCGGAGGCCGGCGCTGATGTCGGCCTCGGCGAGTTCACCCCCTTCGAGGAAGCTCATGTAGGCTTCGCCGAACCCTTCGTCGAAGTCGGCGAGGCTGTTCAACATCTTTTCGCGCCAGAGTTCGGCGTCGGGCATGAGGTCGGCGGGGATCTCGGTCTCGGTGACGGCCGAGCCGTAATCCTCGAACTTGTAGTAGAGGGCTTTCATCCCGACGAGGTCGATCAAGCCTTTGAATTCGCCCATCGTCCCTTCGGGGCCGGCGCCGATGGGGATCTGGACGGGGATCGGGTGGCTTTCGAGGCGGTCAGTGATCTCCTGAAAGACCCGGTCATACTCGGCGCCGATCCGGTCCATCTTGTTGATGAAGCAGATCCGGGGGACGGAATATTTGGTCGCTTGCCGCCAGACGGTTTCGCTCTGCGCTTCGACCCCCTCGACGGCCGAGAAGATGACGATCGCGCCGTCGAGGACGCGGAGCGAGCGCTCGACCTCGGCGGTGAAGTCGACGTGGCCGGGGGTGTCGATGATGTTGATGGTCACGTCTTTCCACTTGCAGGTGATCGCCGCGGCGACGATCGTGATCCCGCGCTGGCGTTCTTCTTCGAGGTAATCGGTGGCGGTGGTCCCCTTGTCGACCTCCCCCATCCGGTGGATCTCGCCCGTGTAATAAAGGATGCGCTCGGTGGTGGTGGTTTTCCCGGCGTCGATGTGGGCGATGATCCCGATGTTCCGGATCGCCGATAACTGTGGGCTATCCATGGGCTTGACCGTTCACCAAAAAGGGGCGACAAAGGGAGGCGGAGTCGAGAGACCGAGCGGATGCTGGGCCGCGTGGATCGAGGCACGCGGAGGCTTGACCAGTTTACCCGGTCGCGACGGCCCCGCCCAGCGGTTCAGCCCGGGGTTGACGCCGGCCGGTCGTCGCTTGCGACCTTCCTCTGGGACGATCGCGGGGGGTCGGCTGGACATTCTCAGCCGGGCCGAGCCGGCCCACCCTCTGGCAAAGGACTTTGGAGTTGGTGCTCGCAAAGCGTCGTCGATCCCGTCAGATCCGCTGGTTGCTCCTCTTGCTCGCCGGCCTGGTCGTCTGGACGATCCTGGCGCTCTCGATCGACAACGGGATCTTCGGCGTGTTTCAGGACGATGGCCTGTACTTGTCCGCCGCCCGGTCGCTCCGCGATGGCCAAGGATTCGGCGTGCCGGGCCGACCGGGCGCGCCGCCGCCGAAATACCCGATCGGCCTCCCGGCGCTGCTGGCCGTCGCCCTCCGGCTCGACCCGAGGCCCCCGTCGCTTGACCATGAGGTCGCCATCGCCCGGGGTCTGGTCGTCCTCGGTGGTTGGGGGTTCTTTCTCGGGGCGCACGGCTGGCTCAGGCGGCTGGGGGTTGGTCCCGCCTTGGCCTGCTGGATCGTCCTGGCGACCGCCTTCCACCACGTCGTCCTGATCGGCGGGGCGGCCACGCTCTTCGCGGATTTACCGTTCGCCGCGGTGACATACGCCTTGCTCGCCCGGTTCGTCGGGCGGAGGAGGGGGAATGGGGCCAATCCGAGCGGTTGGGGGCGCGGTTTGCTCGACGGGGTCCTCGCGGGGTACGGGTTCTTGCTCCGGACCAACGGGATCACGCTGATCGCCGCGAGCCTGGTCGCCTCGGCTTTGGGAAGATCCGGGAAGCTCGGCCTCCGGTGGCGCCCGTTCCTCGGATGCCTGGTCGGGGTGGCCTTGGTGGTGGTCCCGTTGACTTGGTATGCCGGGCTTCATCCGAGGGTCGTCCCGTCGAACAGCTACCTCCTGGAGCTGAAGGCGGGCTGGGCGTCGCCGGGGGCGGGCGTCCGGCTGGTGGCCCGGAACCTCGCCTCGGTGGTGGGGGAATTCCCGACCCGCGTCCTCGCGTCGCCGACCACCTACGTCGACGCCATCCACCGCGGCTCCGAGCGTCTCCCCGCGGTCGCCGGGCTGGTCCGGGCCGGCTTCAGCCTGGTGGTCGCCCTGGGCCTGATCCGGCTGATCCGGGCGTCTCGGCGGCGCGATTGGCCCGCCTGGACGCATGCCCTCGGCTCGGTGGCCATCTTCGCGGTCTGGCCCTGGAACGGCATTTTGGACCGCTTCCTGATGTCGCTCTTCCCGATGGTCTTGCTCGCCTTCGCCCGCGGAGTTGACGCCCTCATCGGGCTGGTCCCGGGCGTGGGCGCCCGGCGAGCGGCCCGCGAGCGGTGGGTCGGCCTGGTCCTGGCGCTCGTGGTCGTCGGGAACGGGGCGGTCGTGCTCCGGTCGGTCCAGTTCTTCCACGCGCACGCCGGGCAGTGGCCGGGGGCTCCCGACCGGGTCGACCAGGCCCTGGCACTCTCCTTGATCCGCGAGCGAACCGAGCCCGACGCCGTGATCGCCTCCGCCTGGCCCGAGATGGTCGCCCTCCAGACCGGCCGGACGTCGGTCCCGATCTTCGAGGATGAGGCGATCCTCACCGACCGCTACGGCGACGTGACCCGCCTCAACCTCTGGCTCGACCAGGTCCGCGGCCGACCCGTCTACTTCCTCCACCGGAGTCCCGAGGCCGACTCCAAGCGGGCCGACGAAGCGCAGATTGCCGCCCTGACCGCCCCCGGATCGGGCCTGGCCATCCGACTGGTGAGCTCAACTCCAAATGAACAGTACCGGATCTCCCGCTTGGTGGCGGCGCCGGGGCGGTGAACTCCCCGCTGGGCCGCCGGCCGCTCGATCCCAAACGAAGCCAACTGCCATTCCGGCAGGCGGATCGCCGCCATGTTCCGCAGACGAAACGAAGCCAAACTCGCCCACAAGTCTCCCCGGAGCCAACCCACGATTTTGCCGTGGCCTTCAAATCGGCGATGCTTAACGACCAGAAAAAACGAAGCCAACTGGGGATGACCACGGCAGCATCCCCGAGCCTTGACTGGCTTAACGGGCGCCACGGGTTGGGTACAACCCGTGCGCCGCGGCCCGACCGAGACTCACGGGTGGAGTATGGCCTGCGGCCCCTGATACCAAGCCAAAACGAAGCCAAGTGGCTGTTCTTCCTCGATCGCAAAGTCACCCGAAGAGTATCGTTCTCTGGGGTCGAGGCGAACACACGATCCAGTTGGAGATCCATCAAATTCTTCGGGGTGGATCGGTTGGAGGTCCAGCGCAACCGCGAATAGCCGATCGCCCGGCGGGGGGCGATCGGCTGTCCGAGTGATCCGATCGGTTCCAAGCCGAACCGAATTTACCAGGCGAAGTGAGCGAACGCCTTGTTGGCGTCGGCCATCCGGTGGATATTTTCGCGGCGGCTAATGGCGGCCCCTTCGCGGTTGAAAGCGGCGATCAGCTCGTCGGCGAGTTTGATCGCCATCGGGCGCCCCTTCTTCTCGCGGGCCGACATCAAGACCCAGCGGACCGACAAGGTTTGTTGCCGGGTCTTGTTGACCTGCATCGGCACCTGATACGTCGCCCCACCAACCCGCTTCGAGCGGACCTCGATGATCGGCTTGACGTTTTCGATGGCCCGGGTGAAGACGTCGATCGGGCTTTCGTTCGGCAGTCGGCGCTCGATCAATTCCATCGCGTCGTAAAAGACGCGCTGGGCAGTGCTTTTTTTGCCGTCGTA
>JAABUX010003248.1_pt1 | contig 21764 bp, 20 predicted proteins | sample 5561851 | NCBI WGS metagenome assembly JAABUX01 (sample SAMN10711883, study PRJNA513361) | rock metagenome | isolation source: Antarctica rocks | place: Antarctica: Victoria Land, Richard Nunatak red sandstone | collected 2016-01-03 | reverse complement strand
CCCCGACAATCAGGCCCCAACTTAACCCTTGCCCGCGACAATCAACGCCGACATTATTGTTGCCGTTGCGGTCGCTTCTTCTCATCCTGATTGACGCGCTTTCTCATCCTGATTGTCGCGCTACACTGGCCGGGTTGTCTTTGGCCAGCCCCGGATGCCACCGCTCGAACAATGGCCGGAGTGTGCCATCAAGGGCGCGAGTGCGGGTTTGCAGCAGCAGGTGGGCGCCGCGTCGGGTCCACTGCATCTGCTGGCGCTTGGCAAAGCGCTTGCTGACCACCGCGTTGACCGTGCTCTCGGCCATGGCGGACGAGATGCGCTCGCCGGCGCGGAACCGCTCGCCGTAGTTGATGAGGCTGCCGGCGTTTGACCTGATGTAGACGGCGAACTCCTGCGCCGACCGGGCGAACTTGCCCAGGTGAGGGTAATCCATCTCCAAGGCTTTCACGTCGTCACGCAGGTCATCGGCGTGCTGCTGCGCCCGACACTGGTTGCCATGCCAAAGCAGCCACTTGGTTCGCTCCAGCTCCCGCAGCAGGCGTGCCCCTTCCTCCTCGCCGTGGTGGGCGACGCCGCGGGCATACTGCTCCAGCACCGTCAGGCGCATGGCAATGTGGAACCAGTCCAGGACGTGCTCGGCTTCCGGGGTGACCAGCTCGGTCAGGGCGCGCACCTCTTCACCACCGTCGGTCAGGAACGTGACATCCTGGTTGGCCTGCAAGCCTTGCTGCCGCATGACCTCGAACAGCCGCCGTTTCGGCTTCTGGTCGTAGCCATGCACCAGGCCGATGTAGCGCGGCGCGCGATCATCCGGCATGGACCGGCCGACAATCAGCTCGAAGTTGGCCTTCTTATCGTCCCAGTCCCGGACGTAGCCGCCATCGAGGCCGACCACGATACGGCCTTCCGGGATCGGCAGTGCGGCCCACTCCGAAGGGCAGCCGTCAATGAAGCTGGATTGTTCCTTCCCGAGTTCGCCTTCGACCCGTTCGGCCACCCGCAGGACGTGCTGGCGCAGGGTGGTGGCGTTCGCGCCCGAGGCGACTGGTAGCACGTCGGCGAGCAGGTCGGCTGCGGCGGCATAGGGCACCAGCGACGCCCAGCGGGCCTCCAGGTACAGCCGCTCCGGCGCGATGTGGCCGGGGATGAGGTCGCGCAGCGGCGACAGGGTGTCTGGCCCTTGGCCGTCCCGGCACGCGCAGCAGTGCAGCCGCGGGCTGGCGAGCGGCACGTCGCCATACAGGGTGCGGAACAGGATGGGGTAGCTGCCTTTGCAGCGCCGGCGTGTGCCGCACGCCTCGCAGCAGCGATGCCCGCCAGCCCATGTGTCGGCTTGAGCCTTGACGACCCGGCGCTGGACGGCGGCAAGCAGCGCCTTGCCGTTTACAAGCGAGAGGCCGACGTCCTCAGGCCGCTCCGTCACCTTCTCGAATGCAGCGACCTCCTCGGCACTGCCGGCAGTGCCGTCGTCGGCGGTGATCTGGAGCAGGATGCTGACGCGCATGGCGCACCTCTGGTGGGAATGGCGGAAGCTGGCGGGTGAGCTTTCCACAACGGCCGGAGTGGAAAGCCCAAGCGGGTGCGGCAGAGTGCCCGCTGGCTTACTTTGGCGCATTTGGCAGTCCCGACGCCACGAGTTTGCACTTCGGACAGGCTGAGGCAAACTGCGCCATGACCGCCATTGCACGCGCCGCTGCCCCATTGCCGCCGTGCTCGTCCGCGAGGGCGTGGACTACGCCCAGAGCAAGGCCGTGTTCAAAGCCGCCAGGGCGCGGGCCGGTCTGCATGCCACACCAGAGCGCCGCGGCGGCGTGGACCGGCTGACGGTCGAGGAGGAGCTGCGCTTTCTCGACCAGGCCTACGCCCAGGACGGCCGGACCGGACTGATGCTGCAAACCCTGCTGGAAACCGGCGCCCGCGCGTCCGAGCTGGTGCAGCTCAGGGTCGAGGACGTCAGCCTCGCCGAGCGCGTGGTCACGATCCAACAGGGCAAGGGCAGCAAGCGCCGCGAGGTGCCGATCCGGCGCGACCTGGCGCAGTTGCTCCGGCTGCACATCGGCGCCCGCCGGGCCGGGCCGCTGTTCGCCAGCCGCCAGAAAGGGTCCGGGTCGGCACCGTACACCCTGACCCGGCAGCGTGTCGGCCAAGTCGTCCGCGATGTGGCGCACACCGCAGGGATCACCAAACGGGTCTATCCCCATCTACTCCGGCATACGGTGGCCACGCGCCTGCTCGCGCTGGGCATGGACATCACAGATCTGCAGCGTTTCCTGGGGCACGAGAGCATCACCACGACCCGGCACTACGCCGAAACAACGGCCGCCACCCTCCAGCGCCGGTTCGACCAGCTGACCGACCCAGGCGCCCACTCGCTGGTGGCCAGCATCCGTCAGCAGCGCGGGGAGGGTGCCGCCCTGCTTGCCGCCGACCTCCTTGCCCGGCGTCGGGCCGAAAAAGTCACCACTGCTGGTGCATGAGCATATGGTGCTCGCCCTTTCGGAGCTGGGCGTTGACGGCGCGGCGCACGAACGGGCGGCCACGGGCGCGCTCGCGGGCTTTGCTGCGCTCAACGGCGTCCTCCAGCCGCCAACGCGTTTCCTGATCTTTCAGCACCTCGGGCCGGTCCTCCAGCACCACCTCGCGCAGAATGTCGGCCATCGTATGCAGGTCCTCCAGGGCGTCCCACGACGAGGCCCGGTCCAGGCCGGCGAGGTAGCCCCGCGGCCCGCCGTAGTCCTCGGTCGGGCAGGCGCCGTCGCCAGCGACGCAGGTTGGGTACGCCTTGCCTGGCGCCGTGTCCAAGCGGCTCTCTTCGATCCTGACCTTGTGCCGCCAAGGTATGTTCAGGTCATACTCGTAGGCGAACCGGGCGCCCTTTCGCAGCCTCAGCGCCGCCAGGGTGACGTCGGGCGAGGACGCCGACACCTCCCAGGACCCGTACCGTTGGGAGCGCAGGCAGAACTGATACAGGTGGATGCCCTCCCATCCCATTGCGACCTGGATCACGCCGTGCAGCTCGCGCAAGGTGCAGGTGCCCGGCACCCGCAGCCGGCGCCATACCATCGGGCTGATCCCAAGCAGCCAAACCTTGACCTGAACGACCCCGGCCGCGTCCGCAGCTGGCGGCGTGACTTGAAGGTCAGCGGCAGGCTCGGGCTGCTTCGCGGGTAGGGGCACCAGATTAGCATACCGCGGCCAGGCCTATCCCGTCGCGGGCACCCCACACTTCCTCATGGTCCCCATCCCGTGAGCCCGCATCCTACCCCGATCGCATCAGCCCCCCACCAGTCTGCATGCTCTCTCATCCGTGCTGGAAAGAGAACAGGCGCGACGGCGTTTCCCACAACACTTTCCGCAGATGGGCCGCGTCCGGAACCCAGCGTCGGACCGCTTCCAGTTCCTCGGCATAGCTTTCCGGACGATCGTGCCCGGAGCGGAACATGGGCCAGTCCGATCCCCACATGCAACGATCCGGCCCGAACACCTCCAGCAGCCTCAGCGCGTACGGTTCGACGTCGTCGAACGGGAAGCCTTTCCTGGTCATGCGGAGGGAACACGACAGCTTCACGGTGCAGTCGCGTCGTTCCGCCAGGCCGAGCAGGAGCTGGAACGCTTGCTGGCCAACGCTCTCGTCGAGCGCAGGCCAGCCCATGTGCTCGATCACGATCGGCGCCGGGCATGACCGCAACTTGTCGATGACCTTCGGCCAGGTCTGCGGCGTGACGAACACCTCGACGAATAGCCTGAGGTCGGCGCAGCGCGCCATGAAGTCGTCGATCCCGGCACTCTCGAAGATAGCGTTCGCGAACGAGAAGAGGTTAAGCCTTATCCCGACGACGCCCTTGGCTTTCAGTTCCTGCAGCTCCTCTTTCGTCGCCGTGATGTCGACGACCGCGATTCCCTTCATGCGGCCGTTCGACATGGCGATCGTGTCGATCATCGCACGATTGTCGCTGCCGTGCGCGCTTGGCTGGACCAGGAGCGCATGCGTCACGCGGTTGGCGGCGAGGTTCCTGAGAAGCGCGTCCGGGTCGGCATGTATCTCACCTTCGTCAGGTCGAACGCCGGGACCAGAGGGATATGGATACTTGTCGGGCCAATAGACATGCAGGTGGCAGTCAACTACGGGGCTTTCGGTCATCCTTGCCTTCCTCTCCGGCGTGTCTGCGCGTCGGCGGCAAGCACCGGCCTGGGCCAACACACCACACCGCATAATGAAATGCGGGTTTGCCTATCATTATGCGGCGCCACAGTGGAAAGCTAGGCGAGGGCAGCAAAGTTTTGTTCAGCCCGCTGAACGATGTCGACTCCTTCGTTGACACTTCCATGTCGGCTCAATTTAGCTCCTGGGGCACGGCGGGGTCACGGTCTTCGAGTGACGCACTCGACATCGCGGCCGACGGAAGCTGTCCGGCTTCGCTGCGCAGCGAATGAAAGAGAAAAACGGGAGGTGCTGGATGTTTGGATGGTATGGCGACCTGACGCCGATGCAGAGGCGCACCTTCTGGGCGTGTTGGGCTGGCTGGGGTCTGGATGCGATGGACTTCCAGCTTTACTTCTTCGTCATCCCCACACTGATGGCGCTCTGGCACATTACGAACGTCGAGGCGGGATTCATCGCCACCGGTACGATCCTGGCCTCGGCGCTCGGCGGCTGGGTCGCCGGTGTGCTCGGCGACCGGTATGGCCGGGCAAGGATTCTGCTCGTCACCGTGACCTGGTATGCGGTCGCGACCTTCCTCTGCGGCTTCGCGCAGAGTCCGCTTCAGCTCGGCATCCTGCGCGCCCTCGTCGGCATCGGCTTCGGTGGCGAGTGGGCGATCGGGGCGATCCTCGTCGGCGAGATCGTGCGCGCGTCCGAACGTGGCAGGGCCGTCGGCACGGTGCAGAGTGCCTACGGTGCCGGCTGGGCGGCGGCTGCGCTCGCCTACGGTGCCTGCTTCTCCGTCTTCAACGCTGAGATTGCCTGGCGCGTGCTGTTCTGGATCGGCCTGCTGCCGGTCGTTCCGTTGATCTTCCTCCGTCGAGCCGTGCAGAACGAGTCAACCATCTTCGAACGCGTGGCCAAGCAGACCTCGAACAAGGGGATTGGGTGGCGCATCATCGCCATCTTCTCCGGCGGACTCGGCGTGCGCACGCTGCTGGCTTCGCTCCTCTGCCTGGGCATCCAGGGCGGCTTTGGCAGCCTGGTGCTGTGGCTGCCGACCTATCTCAAGAACACCCGTGGGCTGTCGGTTGTCGGCACGACGGGCTTCTCCTTCGTAGTCACGGTCGGTTCGTTCTTCGGCTTCCTCGCGGGCGCCTGGCTGGTCGACAGGATCGGCCGCCGCAAGAATTTCATGATGTGGTCCGTGTTCTGTTCGGTCACGGCGATCCTGTATCTCCTGCTGCCGCTCGACAATCTGTCGCTGATGATCCTCGGCTTTCCACTCGGCTTCGTCGTTTCCGGGATCTATGGCGGGATCGGGGCGTGGCTAACCGAGCTGTTCCCGACCAGGATCCGCGGAACTGCGCAGAGCTTCACTTACAACGTCGGCCGGGCGTTCACTGCAGCGGTCCCGGTGGCGATCGGCTACCTGAGCCAGGTCGTGCCGCTCGGCCAGGCGATCGCGATGTTCGCAGTGACTTGCTACGTGCTGGTCTTCATCATGGCCCTGCTGCTGCCGGAGACCAGAGGGCTCGACCTGCTGGAAGCGGACAGGGAGGCCGTGCACTCGTTCACGTCGTCGGGGCAGCCGACGACGGCACAGTAGGTCCCTTTTGCCGATATCGCATGGAGAGCGATCATGGCGCCACATGACGGCTACGGCCACGGAGAGACGACATGACGGTTGAGCCTGCGACTTCATCGACGCCTGCCCTCACACGGGCGGCCGCTATCCTTTCCGTTATCGCGACGCAACCGCAACGCGCGTTCGGGCCGAGCGAGCTCAGCCGCAAGACCGGCATCCCGAAGTCGTCCGTCTTCAATCTCTGCACCGAGATGTCCAGGATCGGGTTCCTGCGCAGGCACGACCGGGGCGTTCGACTGCATCACCGGCTGGCCGAACTCGGCAACGCCTACCTGCGCAGCCTGAGCGAGATCGAGGAGTTCTACGAGGCCTGCCGCCTCAAACTCGGCAATGTGACGCAGACGGTCCAGCTGACTGTCCTCGGCAGCGGTCTGACCGTCGTGTTCGTGGCAAGGCATGAAGGCCGCGAGCCGCTCAATCTCGGTCGGGCCACCGAGACCGGGCGTTCGGTCCCGGCACACTGCACCGCCGCCGGCAAGGCACTGCTCGCGGCGCTAAATCACGACTCGCTCAAGGAACTGCTCCCCAGGAGTGGGCGCCTTCCGGGACTCACGACCAGGTCCGTCAATACGGCCGAACTGCTCGAAACCGAGCTGGCGGACACACGCCAGCGCGGATACGCCAGGGGGTTCGGAGAAGTGGTGCGCGGGCGGAACTGTTACGCCGTCGCGGTCCGTACGCCGCACCGGACCGATGGCCTGCTCGGAATCAGCTTCAGCTTCCCGGAAACGCCGGACGGCAAGGATCCCCCGAACGTCGCTGGCGACCTGCAGGACTTCGCCCTGCAGTTCGCGAAGAGGATCGGGGGCGCACTCGCGTTCTGAATACCGCGCGTGGATCAGCGCACGCAACGCAAGAGGGTCAGAGATGAAGCTCGTGAGATATGGTGAGGTCGGCAGGGAACGCCCGGGTCTCATGGACGGCTCGGGACGGGTGCGCAACTTGAGCGCGATCGTTTCCGACATTACCGGTGACACGGTCACGCCCGCCAGGCTCGCCGAACTGCGGCAGCTTGATCCGGAAAGCCTGCCGATGGTCAACGCGGAGGTGCGCCTGGGGGCCTGCGTCGGAAACGTGCGCAATTTCTACGGCGTCGGCCGAAACTACCTGGATCACGCCGAGGAAACGAAGATGGACCTTCCCAAGGAGGCCGTGCTCTTCAACAAGGCGACGTCGTGCATCGTCGGACCGGACGACGACGTCATGATCCCCAGGTCTGCGACCAAGGTTGATGCCGAGGTCGAGCTAGCGGTCGTGATCGGCACCGCGGCGTATGACGTGGCCGAGGAAGACGCCTTGCGGTACGTCGCCGGCTACTGCGTTTGCAACGACCTGTCCGAGCGCGCCTGGCAGCTCGAGGGCACCGGCAACACCGTGAAGGGAAAGAGCGCACCTACGTTCGGTCCGCTCGGGCCGTGGTTGGTAACAACCGACGAGGTCCAGGATCCGCAACAGCTGCAGATCTTCCTCGACGTGAACGGCCAGCGCCGCCAGACAGGCCACACTAGCGCGATGATATTCGGGGTCAAGCACCTCGTCGCCTTCGCCAGCAGGTTCATGACCTTGCTGCCAGGCGACGTCCTCGCCACCGGTACCCCGTCCGGTGTCGGCCTCACGATGAAGCCCCCTGTGTTCCTCAAGCCCGGCGATGTCGTCCGGCTCGGCGTCGAGAGGCTCGGCGAGCAAACGCAGACATGTGTCGCACCTCCTGATCCGGATTACGGTGCCGGCCGCCCTCGTTGCCCCTGAGCAAGCCAGTCCGGCATGCCGCCACGTGGCGGCCCAACATCCGACGGTCGATCGAGTCCGCAACCGGTCCGTGCAGTAACGGCCCCACCGAGAGACACCCATCATGCTCACCGATGACGAACGCCGGAAGGCCGCCGATGCCATCCTCAAGGCCGAGGCGGACCGCGTACCGTGTCCCCAGCTCTCGAAGACCTGGCCGGCCATGGAGATCGCGGACGCCTACCACGTGCAGGACCTCTGGGCCGAGGCCCGCATCGCTAAGGGCGCACGCCTCGTCGGCCACAAGATCGGCCTGACCTCCCGCGCCATGCAGATGGCCTCCAAGATGACGGAGCCGGACTACGGCCGCATCCTCGACGACGCGCTCTTCAACGATGGCGCGCAGATCCGGGCCGACCTGTTCATCAAGCCGCGCCTGGAAGTCGAGCTCGCCTTCGTCATGGGCGAGGACCTTGAAGGCCCGGGCTGCCGCGTCCACGATGTGATGCGCGCCACCGAGTTCGTGATCCCGGCGCTGGAGATAATTGACTACCGGACGGAGGTGCCGCGTGCCATCGCCGACAACGCCGCCTTCGGCGCCATCGTGCTCGGCGGCCGCACGATCCGGCCCTTCGACGTGGACGTGCGCTGGGTCGGCGCAACGCTGTCGCAGAACGGCATCATCGAGGAGTCGGGCGTCTCGGCGGCCATCATGGGCCATCCCGCCGCGGGCATCGCTTGGCTCGTCAACAAGCTCGCCGCGGTCGATGCCAAGCTGAGGAAGGGCCAGCTCGTGCTCGGCGGCTCCTTCACGCGCCCCGTCGACATAAAGAAGGGCTATGTCATCCAGGCAGACTACGGCCCGCTCGGCGCCATCGGCGTCTCGTTCGTCTGAGTGAGAATGGTGGACCCGCCGCGAAGGCCTTCAAGCGTGCGCTTGGCAAGGGTTGGCAAGCCGCCCTCTGGTGCAATCTGCCAAGCCCATCGCCGTTGAGGCGATCTCGGGTTCGGGCAGCAGCCGGCTGCTCCTCAATGCCAAACACGCCCTAGGTGACCCGCTGACCGTGCTCGCGTAGTTCCGGGAGGCCGCGCTCTCCTACGTCGCGGTCGTTGCGCTCGGCGGGTAGGGGCACAGGGCCAGCATACCGCGCTTGGCGTCACCGCGTTGCGGGCACCACACACTTCCTCATGGTTCCCATGCACATTCAGAGAAGAGTGTACACAATGTAGATTACCGCCGTCGCTGTACGCCGACCTATGCCCACTGTCACGATCCGGTTCAGCCAATCGTATCTCCCCGTTCCGGCTTCAAAAAATGGCGACGTCCGAAAGTAATATTCACTTGGTTCAACGGCTTCACCATTCGCGAGTCGCTGCAAGACATCCGGCGAACCGGTCCGGATACCAGTGTAGTGCATGTAGATGAACTGCCCGTCATCCGTAAGTAGCGTCAGCCGCGCATCGATTTCGAGCGTCCCGTCGGGGCGAATCAGCTGCCAGTCGGTTGTTCCCGGCATCAGCTTTCCCCTGAGCCTCGGGCCACCGAAAGTGCCGCCTCTCGCGGTGATTATCCGCCGTTTTCCATGTGGTGTCGCGCCCACGTCGAATGCACCTTCCAGCTCCCCACTCATCTCGAAAAGCAGATCCCATTTCAGTTCCGTCAAAGCATCCTCCGCAAATGATGCACGTCAATAACTGTACAAACAAGACGATGCACTCCATACTAGTTTGGATCAATAGTCATGCAAGCAAAATGTCTCCAGTTTTATGATTCCCTGATGGACTAGGCCAGGGAGGTTGCGGATGGCGCGCTAGCTTAGCTTTGGGACATCAAAACCAACTAGCGGCCCGTGTCGCCGCGGTGGAGCGTGTGGAACTGGGGTTGTTCATAGACCGTGCTCTCACCTTACTGGCGGTCCGGAAGGGTGGCACACGGGCCCTCATCCGGCCGTTCGAGCATCGCACCGCGCTTCGAGCAGGCCGGCTCGACGCAAAACAACGGGACACCCGTCACCTACATCAAGGCACGGATCGGTTTATTGACGATTGCTGTTCCCAAGCTGTGGGGATCAGTCGGTATCCGGCGCCCAGCCGGACAAGATGCGCAAAGCCCGGGAAATGCAGGTGCATACCGGCGACAAGCAGTCTATCAGTCGCCACCATATCGAAAACGCGCCGGCGCGTGGCTTCGGCTGCGGACTGATCAGTGTCGAAAACCATGCACACTTCTGGGCGTAGCGTTTGCACTTCGGGCACGTGCACGATGTCACCCCAGAGGAGGAGTTGCTGGTTGCCGGAACTGACCATGTACATGGTGTGTCCCGGAGTGTGTCCATGCGCGGGCAAGGCGGTCACCCCGGGAAATACCTCGCCACTGCGAAAGGTTGACATGCGACCCTTATAGGGTGCCACTTGTTCTCGGCTCGCCTGAAAGAACAACCTTCTCTCGATAGCGTTGCCCTTGTGCATCTGAACATCATCGAACCAATGCTTCGACTCGCTCTCATGCACGACGAGCTGCGCATTAGAAAAGTTTCGCTGCCCGGTCGCTATGTTGGAGAGGCCAGCCGAATGATCCGGATGCATGTGCGTCAGCAGGACGGTGTCGATGATCGCTGGATCGACGCTTGCCGAATCTAGGTTGGACAGCATCTTCCCCGCGGTGGGCTGCAGGTAGTTGCCGCAGCCGGAATCAATCAAGGCAACCCGCCCAGAGGACTGGATTAAGTAGGCATTAACCGCGGTCCGGCGCGCCGGGCGGAAGTTGTCCGTTAAAATTTGCCGGGCTTCGTCTTCTCGGATATTGCGCAGAACATCCAGTGTACCGCCGAGAAATCCGTCGCTTAGGGCGGTGACAACGATGTCGCCGACGTGTTGCTGATAGAAGCCCGGCGCTGCGTCCATCTTTTCAAGAGCCATAGTGAGACCGTCCTTAGTTTCTGTTTTCCGCCCAATTAGTGCCGCATCGATCACACCCGGGACCGGTTCTGCACCGATCATCGGAGGCCAAACCCAGCGCGCTTGCCCCAAGCGTAGCTAGGACTTACGCAGCTCGCTTCTCCCGCATCGATAGGTTTGCGGCGGTGTGCTGTCAGTTTCTGCTTGGTGCCGATCAGATCAAGGAGACGACATCCGGCGTAGATCAAGCAGGCCATTTGACCACGAACTCATGATCGATGGCCCGGATAGCTGCTTCTACCTTGTGGAGGCTTAGTAGCCGATCGTGCCCTGCTCAACCTGCACGAACTTCCTGCCCTTTACTTGTAACAGGAAAGACTCGCTGGCCCCATGATGCTTGGCTGGGCCGAACGTGATCGTCGGCGAGCCGAAGATGTCGTGGTAGTCGTTAATGTTTTCCATACTTGCGACGAAGCTGTCGACTGTCAAATCTTTGCCGGCATTTTGCAGACCCTGGATCAACAATTGTGCGCCAGTATAACCCATCTGCGCTGCTGGATTCGGATCCTTGCCATACAGCACGCGATACTTCTTGACGAAAGCGGCAACCGCCGGCCGCTTGTCATCTGACTCGACCAACACGAAGGATGTAACGGCATAGAATCCTTCGTTCGCACCGCCGGGAACCTCCGCAACCGTGGTATCGTAGGTAGCCGTCTGTCCAACGATATCGACATCCCATCCGGATTTACGGATGGCGGAAATCAACTGGTTGGTGTCACGCACAATAGTGCCGACGAAAACGACGTCGCATTTGGCATCCCGCAGCTTGGCGGCCGCGGCGGAGAAATCGGTGTCGGTCGGCCTATGCGTGGTTTCCGCAACGAGCTTTATCTCCATGGCCTTGGTCTGATCCCACACGCCGCTCATCAAATCTCTGCCGAAGTCGGTGTCCTGATACGCTGCACAGAGACTCTTCTTGCCCTTTTTCTCCACGAAATACTTCACGCCGGCGCGCATCTGATCGTAGTAAGACGATAGCAGGGCGAACTTCATGTGGTGGAACGGTTCGTACATCGACCGGGCCTGAGCCTGGGGGAACACGTTCGGCACCCGCTTTTCCAGTTGCTCGGGCATTGTGGCGTTGTTCATCGGCACGCCGCCATTATTAACCATCATGAACACGTTATCGCGATTGATCAACTTGTTCGCCGCCTGGATCGCGCGTGGGATTTGATATTGGCTGTCCTCGACGATGTATTTGATCTTGCGGCCGTTGATGCCGCCTTGGGCATTCACTTCATCAAATGCCATGCGGTAGGCGTTGGAGCCGTTCACCCCCCAGGCCGCCGTCACGCCCGACAGGTCGACGTAGTTGCCAATGATGATTTCGGTATCGCTGACGCCGCGCACGGGCGCAGCGGCGGCACCCACACCGAATGCTATTGTTGCAAAGGCAGTAATTAGCAATTGATGCATGTCTGGTTTCCTCCTTGGTTAAACGAGTGAATTCCCGCGCGATCAGGCGTTGGTGTACATTGTCTCGACTAGTCGCGACATTTGTTATGAACAAAAAGACCACTTCAGCTTCATCGCCGTTGTCAGCCTCGAATCGTCCGGCCGAAGCATCTGTGCGATCAATCGGAATTGCTTGATATGTTTCCCCGGGGCGAGTTTAGCGTTCACCCGCTCAAGCTCCCGACCAACTAATTCGGTGACCTCGGGGGACTGCGCCAGGCTCGCAAAGTCGGAGAACGTCACGTTCTGGTCTGCGCCCATTTTTTGAACCTCTCGTTGTTTATCATGATCAGACATGAAGAGTATTCCGCTTGTCGCCGATGACCACATCGTCAGCAATGAGGACGGAAAATGTCAGTTTGCTCTCCAGTTCCGATTGCGTGATGTTCGTGCCGCCGGAGGTGATGGTGATGTCTTTTATTCGTTCGGCCAGGCGTAGGAAGCCGTCCTCTAACTGGCCGACATCGCCAGTGTGCAGCCAGCCGTCGCGGATGGTGTCGGCGGTTCTTTCCAGCGCGTTCCAATAGCCCTGGAAGATTTGCTCGCCACGCAACAGCACCTCGCCTTCCGGTGACAGCTTCATCTCGCCATAGGGTATGCAGACGCCGACGGTGCCCAGGCGAATGTCATTCACTGGCATGGTCGTAGCTAGGCCGCCACACTCAGCCTTGCCATAGATCTCCAGCATCGTCACGCCCAGCGCCAGATACCACCGGATCAGCTCGGGCGAAACCGGTGCGGCGCCGACATAGGCCCAGCGGACCCGATCCAGCCCGATTTGGCGGCGCAGGCTGCCGAGCACGAGATAGCTGACCAGACCGTGAAGCAAGCAGTCTATCGCGCCAGGGCCCCTGCCCGCGACCCGGGCATCGGCGGCCCGCAATCCGACGCCGATGGCGAACCGATACATCTGACGTTGCAGCCAGGTAGCTTCCTGCACGGCACCCTGGATACGGGAATAGAACAGTTCCCAAAAGCGCGGCATTGCCGCCATAATCGTCGGCTGCAGTTCGCGCAAGTTGTCTTCGACCATGTCCGGGCCTTCAACATAATTGCTGATAGTGCCGGAATACAACGCGCAATAGAGACCGACGATGCGCTCGGCCACATGGCACATTGGCAGTAAAACCAGCCGTTCATCGCCCGCGCGCTGGTCGGCCAGCCTAACACCGTTCACGCAATGGAACAGGATGTTGCGGTGGCTGAGCATTACGCCCTTTGGCGGCCCTGGGACACCTGAGGTGTAGACTAGGATCGCGGTCTGCTCGCCCTGGATGCGTGCAATGCCGGCCTCCCAGTTACCGGGATGAGCGCGGTCGGACAGTTCACCCCGTTCCAGAAATATCGAAAAGCTTTCGCAGATTGGATCAGCAAGATCGCGTAGGCCGGTCGTGTCGAAGATGACGATGCGCATCACTGCCGGGCAACTCGCCTTCGCCTCCAGCGCCTTGTCAAGCTGTTCTTCGTTCTCGACAAAGATGATTCTCGCGCCTGAGTCCTTCAGCAGATATGCGACCTGGCTTGGCGCGTCGGTCGGGTAGAGGCCGGCGGAGATGCCACCGGCGCCAAGAATGCCTAAATCGGCATACACCCATTCCGGAATAGTTTCCGCAAGTACCGCAGCCACGTCACCCGCCACGAAACCCAGCGCCTTTAGGCCCATGCCGACCTGACGGGCCTTCGCGGCCAGTTGGTTCCAAGTGACTTCCCTCCAGATACCGCGATCCTTATGGCGCAGGATCCTCGTTTCGCCCTGTGCGCCGGCCCGGATCAGCAGCATTGAGGGTACGCTCACGCCGATGCTGTCATCCTCATAGGCGATACATTGTCGCCCGTCGGCGCCAGTCCAGCGTCGTTCGCGCAAACTCATTGCCACAACTTTTTCCTTTTCCACCGGCGGCCCGCCCGGACACCTTCCTGCTTCTGCCCGAGATAGAATTCCTTGATGTCGTCCTTCTTCATCAACTCGGCGCATGAACCCTCCATGACGATGCGGCCGACCTCGATGATGTAGCCGTAATCGGCGGTCTTCAGCGCGATACTGGCGTTCTGCTCGACCAAAAGGATCGCCACACCACGCTCGCGCCTGATACGGAGGACGATTTCAAATATTTGCGAGACCAGTAGCGGCGAAAGCCCAAGTGAAGGTTCATCCAGCAACAGCAGCTTGGGACGGCCCATCAGCGCTCGACTGATCGCGAGCATCTGCTGCTCGCCACCCGACATCTGCCCGGCGCGCTGGTGCTGGCGTTCTTTCAGACGGGGAAAATACTCGTAACACATCTCTAGATCCTGAGAGACTTCAGCCTTGTCACGGCGCGAGTAGGATCCCATCACCAAGTTCTCGTGCACGGTCAGGAACGGGAACACCTCCCGCCCCTCTGGTGAATGACAAATGCCGCGCCGCATCACCTTGTCGGGCGACATGCGCATGATTTCGTAGCCATCGAAACGGATCTGCCCGCGTGCGGGATCCATCACGCCGGAGATGGTTTTCAGGATCGTCGTCTTGCCAGCACCGTTGGCGCCGAGCACCGTGACGATCTTGCCCTGGGGCACTTTCAGCGAGATGCCACGGATGGCCTGGATCGGCCCGTAGAAGGTTTCGATATTGGCAACCGAAAGCAGGGGTTCTGACATTACAGTTCCCCTCCGAGATAGGCGCGGATCACTTCCGGATCGGCCTGCACTTCGGCCGCCGTGCCAGTGGCCATCACCTTGCCGTAGTTCAGCACCAGCACCCGATCCGCGACGGCGTTGACTAGGCTCATATCGTGCTCGACCATGATGATGGAGATGCCGAGGTCCTTCTTGATGTCGTCGATCCAGAAACCCATCACCTCGGTTTCCTCGACGTTCAGGCCGGAGGACGGCTCGTCCAAAAGCAGCAGCTTCGGCTCGGTGCAGAGCGCGCGCCCGAGTTCGACAATTTTGCGCACCCCATAGGGCAAATTCGCGATCAGGGTATCGCGGTAACGCTGCAGTTTAAGGAAGTCGATAACGTCCTCGGCCTTCTCGCGATGGCCAACCTCCGCACGGGAGACATCAGCCAAGAAGAAGCATTGCGACAGGAGATTTACCCTGGAATGGCAATACCGGCCGATTAGAAGGTTCTGCAATACTGAAGCGTTGGCGAACAGCTCGATGTTCTGAAAGGTGCGGGCGATCCCAAGCCCAGCGATCCTGTGGGCCGGAATCTTGGTGATATCCTTCCCCAGATACATCAGCTTGCCTTCGCTCGGCGGATATATCCGGCTGATCAGGTTGAAGATCGTGGTCTTACCGGCGCCATTGGGACCGATGATGCAAAATACCTCGCCAGGGCGAACATTGAAGCTCACATTGTCTACGGCGCGGATGCCGCCGAAGCGGATGGCGATCTGCTGCGCCTCAAAGACTTTGCCGGAGTAACTGCTCATCTCAGACGCTCCGTCTTGGCATAGCTCTTCTGGCGCTTGAAAGTGCTGGCCTTGTATAATGGGAAGTCAAGAAAATAGGCCTTGAGTCTTAGCCAGCGGCCATAAATTCCGTCGGGCTCGAACAAGATGAACATTACAAGGATCAGGCCGAACAGCGCCGGCTCCAGACCCGGCAATCGGCCGATGCCAAACGGCAGATCGTCGCGCACGATGGCGATTGTCTGCGGCAGCAGCCGCACGAAGATAGCGCCAAAGATCGCGCCATGCAGTGAGCCGATGCCGCCGACAAACACAATTATAACGAACTGGACGGACAGCGAGATATCAAACGCGTCTGGCGCAAGAAAGCGCATGTAATGGGCGAACACCGCCCCGGCCGATCCAGTAATTCCGGCCGAAATCGCAAAGGCGGCGGATTTGTACATTGCCAGATTTATGCCCATGGACTGGGCGGATACCTCGCTGTCCCTGATCGCTACCAGGGCGCGGCCAAGCGGGGAGCGTAGGATGTTCACCACCAACAGCATCACAAACACCAGCACCAGCAAAGCGGCATAATAGGTGCCGAGCACACCTTCCGGCTTGATACCAAAGATGCTTAGCGGTTCAACCGCGAAACCGTCGAAACCGCCGGTAACCGACGTCCATTTAGAAAAGACATTTGACATAATTCCGCCGAAAGCAAGCGTAGCGATGGCGAGATATAGGCCGCTCATGCGCAAGGTTGGCACGCCGATGGCGATGCCGGCCACAGCCGCCAAGATAGCGGCCGCCGGCAAGGCCAGCGCGAATGGAACACCCTGCGCCAGCAGCACAGCGTTGGTGTACGCCCCGATACCGAAGAAGGCGGAGTGACCCAAACTGACCAGGCCGGTATAGCCGATCAGGAGCATCAACCCGACACCGGCGATGGCGAATACGAACACGCCGGCGAGTTCACCGATATAGAATTCGCCGGCAATCAACGGAAGGATCACCAGCGCCAGAGCCAGCAGCCCGTACCAGAAGATGTCGCTGCCACGACGCCAGATGCGCAGATCCTGCTTGTATTCAGTCTTAAAATGATATCGCATCGTTTAGACCCGCTTTCGGACGTTCTGGCCAAATAGGCCCTGGGGTCGGAGCACCAGCATGCCGAGCAACACCACATTTGAGGTGACATCCTGCGCGCCCATCGGCAGGAAATAGCCTCCGAGTTGCTCAACCACGCCGATGATGATGCCGCCCACCAGCGCGCCGGGAATCGAACCAAATCCGCCCAGCACTGCGGCGGCAAACGCCTTGATGCCGAGGAAGCCCATGTTGACGTCAATCATCGACACCGGTGACAGTAATATGCCGGCAACCGCAGCAACCCCGGCGCTAATCGCCCAGGTCAGGGAAAACACCGAGCGGACCGGGATGCCCACGTAATAAGCGGCCAACTGGTTCTGAGACGATGCCTGCATCGCAATGCCGAGCCGGGTCTTGCTAAAGAACAGGTACAAAACCCCGCACAGCAACACCGTGCCGACGATGATCGACAGATTGTCCTGACCCAGCACCACGCCGCCGAACTTGTTGACCTTGTTGGTGAACGGGGTGTTGAACGTAGTGGCATCATAGCCCCAGCCGATACCGGCCGCGGCACGGAAAATGAACCCAAGGCCAAGCGTCAGCATCACAACGGCGAATTGCGGCCGGCCAATGACCCTGCGGAGGATCACCACATCCAGCAGATAGCCGAAAGCCGCAGTAACGACGACGGCGCAGAGCGCGCCGAGCCAGTAATCCATGCCGAGGGTAGAGATAAAGCTGAAGGCGGCAAACCCGCCAAGCATCATAATGTCGCCCTGGGCGAAATTCACCATCTCGGTGGCCTTGTAAGTCAACACGAAGCCGAGCGCGATCAGGCCATAGATGCAGCCAGCCGCCGATCCATTGACAACAAGTTGCAGTATCCGTGCGGTATTCTCCACCCCCTCACTCCCTTTTGGCAGTCCTCAGTCTGGCTGCTTATTTGTTCATCACTAAGCAATATTAGGCCTTACGTGGTGCCTCGAACATGACCACCCTGATCCGGGCATTCGCTCATGGCACCGAATTAAAGACCTTTATCTTTTCTCCCACTCTAAGTCGCAGGCGCGGCCCGGAGCCGAACCGGCCCGGTTGGAAATCCTCTACAGCCCTTGCGCCCCGGCTACGACGATCGTCTGCCCGGTCACCCAAGAGGCCAGCGGCGAGGCAAGGAACAGCGCGACGTTGGCGACATCTTCCGGCAGACCCATCCGGCCGAACGGAATAGACGCCAGCATTGCATTGTAGAGCGACGGATTTTCCGTCTTGCGACGCTCCCAAAGGCCACCCGGAAACTCAACCGATCCTGGCGCGAGGCAGTTTACGCGAATGCGATCCTTCGCGTACATTGCCGCCTGCGTCGCGGTGTAATGGATCACGGCGGCCTTGATCGCTCCATAAGGCGGCTGCCGCGCCGACGGATGAAATGCGGCGAGGGATGATAGGTTCAGCACGCTGCCTTGTGATTCGCGCAGTGCCGGTAAGGCTGCCTGCGTCGCGTGCACGATTGACAGCATGTCGAGCGCCAGACTATCGGTCCAGCCCTTCTCATCATCGCTGGATCCGAAGGCAGAGGCGTTGTTGACTAGGAAATCGATCCCGCCGAGGGCCGCGCTGGCGCTAGCGACATAGGTCCGGACGGCGTCACCCTTGGACAAATCAACGGCAGTGGCGTGGCTGGTATGGCCGTAGCCGGCAATGGCGGCGCGGGTTTGCTCCAGTGTGTCCGGGTCGCGAGCGCAGATCGACACCGCGCCACCGCAGGCCGCGAAACCCATCGCGATGGCTTTGCCGATGCCGCGGCTGCCACCGCAGATGATGGCGCGTCTGCCACTCAGATCGATGTTCATGGTGTTTGACGTTTCCCCATCATTGTATTATCAGGTTATTTCGAAAACCGTGACAGCCTTTGTTAAGTATATTCAACGACTCCACTGGTTGATCACGCGACCTTGATAAACCTTAGTTTTTACCCTCGCATCTCAAGGACCATGATGAACCACGCCAGCAAGGCAAGGTCGGCTATCCTCTAGAGGAGCTAGTGTCTCAAGCTTCGGTCTTCGGGGGAAAGATCGAGCTTAAGTTCTGCCATCGCTCCGTTCCGGGCTGAACTCGAGTCCCTGCATCCCGCCTACGCGCCAGGCGCGAACAAGATCGTAAAATTCCAAAGCTCCCCCGCCATAAAGATTGCTGAAAAAGCCGCCGCCGCCGAGCTTTCCTTCGGCGTTGTAGTAGCCAGGGGTGCACTCGCGGTAGAACTTCTCGTTCTCCAGTGGTGTTTCCTTGATAGTCTGCACCCAATTGGCCTCGGCCTGTTTGGTCGGCTCAATCGTTTGTGCCTGACGTAACTTGGCCTCTTGGATGACACCCGCGATATGCCGGGCCTGCTCGTCAAGCATGTGGTGATAATTAGACGTGACCGCGTTGTGCAGAACACCGAGATGAAAGCAGTTGGGGAACCCGTGGCTGTAATATCCGTGCAGTGTCCTCGGCCCATCCGCCCAGTACTCCGTCAGCGTCTGCCCCCCACGGCCATAGATCTCAAAACCAGCGCGGCGGGTGTAGGCCGTGCCAACCTCGAAGCCGGTGGCGAAAATGATGCAGTCGACCGCGTATTTGACCCCGTCAAACACCATGCCCGTTTCGGTCACTCGGTCGACGCCACGGCCTTGAGTATCCACCAACGTGACGTTTGACCGATTGAAAATTGGCAAGTAGTCGTCGTTGAAGCCCGGACGCTTGCAGAACTGGCGATACCACGGTTTCAGCGCCTCGGCCGTCGCGCGGTCCTGGACGGTCGCGTCCACCCGAGCGCGGATCTGGTTCATTTTTCTGAAGTCGGCTAGTTCGAGCGAATCCGATAGCTCATCCGGCGATGGGCCGCCAATCTCGCTGGGCTTCCGGCGCATGCGAAGGTTGCGGCCGATATCGGTCCAGGCATCGTTGACCATATCCTCGTCCTGAGTGCCGCCGTTAATCAAGATGTTGAAGTTGTCCATGCGCCGCTTCTGCCAGCCGGCTGTTAGCGACTTGACCCATTCGGGGTCGGTCGGCTTGTTGCCGCGCAGATCGACCGAGGACGGCGTGCGCTGGAAAACGTAGAGGTGCTGTGCATGTCGGGCCAGATACGGCACGCACTGAATTCCGGTGGAGCCGGTGCCGATGACGGCGACGCTCTTATGAGCAAGTTTGTGAAGATTGCCGGTCGTATCGCCACCTGTATAGCCGTAATCCCACCGGCTCGTATGAAAGCTATGGCCCTTGAAACGATCGATTCCAGGAATGCCCGGCAGCTTGGGGCGGTTGAGTGGGCCATTCGACATCACGACGTGACGCGCCTTCATGCGGTCGTCGCGATTGGTCATAATCAGCCATTTACTCTCGTCCTCAAGCCAATGCAGTTCCCGGATTTCGGTCTGAAAGCACGCCAGTCCGTAAAGATCGAACGTGCGGGCGATTCTCTGGACATGTTCCCGTATCTCGGGGCCGGACGCGTACTTTTCCTTCGGAATATAGCCCGTTTCCTCAAGCAGCGGCAGATAGATATAGCTCTCAATATCGCATTGCGCGCCGGGGTAGCGGTTCCAATACCAGGCACCGCCGAAATCACCACCCTTCTCGACGATACGGATGCGCTCGACCCCGCTCCGGCGCAGATGGGCCGCCGCCACTAGGCCGCCGAAGCCGCCCCCGATCACCAGTACATCGACCTCATCCTGGAGCGGGGCGCGGGTGAAACCCGGCTCGACATGGGGATCGTCGACATAATGCCGGAAATCACCCTTGACCTCGATGTATTGATTATTGCCGTCAGACCTTAGTCGCCTGTCGCGCTCGTGACGGTACTTCGCCCGTAGCGCATCGGGATCAAAAGGCACAGCGTCGTCGGAGACCGTACCGTTTTCCGGAGTATCGAGGCTCATGGTTCCTTTTCCCCTCAATTATAGGGCGGAGGTGCGGTCATATCGGAAAGTAGACAGAGTCTCCGATCCGAACCACAACGCGCCCTTCGTTGCCGATGGTAGGCTGGGGACTTTACTTGTAGGCGTCCAATACTATATATCGCTCAGCCTGATGCCGCCGAGGCATCACGTCCCCTCCCGCCACCAGGAGCCGCTGCGATGGAATTGCGTCATCTGCGCTATTTTCAGGTCGTCGCTGAATGCGAGAATTTCCGTCGCGCGGCGACGTTGCTGCATGTCGCGCAGCCGGCGTTGTCGCGCCAGATCCACGCGCTGGAACAATCGCTTGGCGTGGATCTTTTTGAACGACATCCGCGGGGCACGCGTCTTACACAGCCGGGCCGTGCCTTTCTGGAGGATGTCCGGCGCATCCTTGCTGATGTTGCAGCCGCGAGCGATCGCGTTCGGCGCCTCGGGCAGGGGCAGATCGGAACCATCAGGATCGGATTCCACCAAATCGCCGCGCGCCAGCCTTATTTGCCCGGCTTCTTCCAGGCGACCCGTACGACGTTTCCGGAAATCGACTTCAGACTCGTTGTACTCCCCTCTCAACTGCAACTCGAGGCGGTACGCACGGGTCAGCTCGATGCTGGCTTCATCTTTCATCGTCCCCCTGAAGACGGCGACTTTGAAGCCGTTACAATCGATGACGACGACTACGTCGTCGCGATGCCGCGCACGCATGATTTGGCGGGCCGGCCGAAGGTCTGGCTGGCGGACTTTCGGGATGAGCCTTTCATCATGCCATCGCAACTGAACCATCGCGTCCTGTACGGGCGGTTCATGGAGGCCTGGGTGGCGGGCGGGCTCGTGCCGCACCTGGTGCACGAGGCAAACAATGAATTCACCATCGTCAATCTGGTGGCGGCGGGCGTGGGTCTCTCTTTCATCAACCGTTCCTTCACCCGTCTCCCATTGCGGGACGTGATCCTGCGCGACGTGGAGGATTTGTCGGTTCCCGTTCAACTTGAGTTGGTCTGGCGGCGAGACAATCGCTCGCCGGCACTGCGCCGCTTCATAGACACCGTAATCGCGAGCGAGCAGGTAATAAGCCGTAGTTTGGTTCCGCACAGTGCTGCGAAACCGGCGGTGGATGGTGATAAATGAAACATTTTGGTATAGATCGTCCTAAGCCGATTGCTACCTATCTTCCGGTGGCTTTCACAAGGTTACAACACATGTCACGGGATCGCGCTGCCAGCGCCAAAGGATAAGGTTCATGATAATGCTAAGGGCTTAGAAAGTAATAAGCGCACTACTTATTTTACTAGGGTCTAGGGACAAAGTTTTGCGGACCACCTAAGCTATTGACGTGCTTGGGCTTGGGCGCAAAGCCTGACCTTCAGCCGCCAGTTCAGGATGGCTGCGGCGAAGGCGAGGAACCCGCGGAA
>JAABUX010003247.1_pt1 | contig 21766 bp, 23 predicted proteins | sample 5561851 | NCBI WGS metagenome assembly JAABUX01 (sample SAMN10711883, study PRJNA513361) | rock metagenome | isolation source: Antarctica rocks | place: Antarctica: Victoria Land, Richard Nunatak red sandstone | collected 2016-01-03 | reverse complement strand
GGCCCTTCGTTAGTAACGGCGCGGATTTATACGTTTAGCGTTAGACGCGGTTCAGCGTTTTCGGCGCCGGAGCCGGGAGCGTTTCTGGAGAGTTGAGCGGCCGGTGGCCGTCCGGGCGGGTGGCGAGATCGAAGGGGTACTGGCCGTAGATGTGGAGGTGCTGGCGCGCGAGTGGGGAGATGTGCTCGATTTCGCTGGTGGTGATGAGCTCGCCGCCGGCGCGGAGTTCGTCGAGGACGCGCTGGATGTAGACGGTGTTCCAGACGATGATCGCGTTGACGATGATCGCGAGGCAGAGCGCCTGCTCGGCCTGCTGCTCCGGGGTGCGTTGGCGGATGTGGCCTTCATTGGCGTAGAAGACGGCGCGGCGGAGGTCGTGGAGCTGCTCGCCTTTGTTGAGCTGCCGGCCGACCCGGCCGCGGAGCTCCTGGTCGGCGAGCCAGGCGAGGATAAAGTTTGTCTTCACGAGTCGTCCGTACTCCTGCAGGGCGTGGGCGAGCGGGTTGCGGCGGCTGCCGGCCTGAAGGCGGGCGAGCAGCAGCGACGCGGGCGCCCACCCGTGCCGGAGCGACGCGGCGAGACGCAGGAGCTCGTCCCAGTACGGAGTGACGAGCTCGGGACGGATCTTGTGCTTGAGCAGCTCGGCGGTCTCGACCGCTGGCGAGTTGCCGTGGCGGTAGAGACGCTGGCGATCCAGATCGCGGATTCGCGGGGCGAACCTGAGGCCGAGAAGGTCATAGGCGCCGAAGATCATCTCCGTGTAGCCGTGCGTGTCGGTGGTGTGCTGCTCGATCGGCAGCACCGTCTGGTTGTCCAAGATGCCGTCCAACGTGTGCGTCGCGTCACGGACCGTGGCGGTCACGACCTTGCTGGCGTACTGGCTGTACTGGTCTGAGGTCCACGAGTAGATCTGCAGGCCACGACGGCGATGCCCGAAGTAGCGCGGCAATGCGGCGACACCAGGGCCACGGGTGCGCGCCGCGAAGCGCTGCCCATCGGAGGAGGAGAGACGGCCGGCGCCCCACGCCTGGGTGAGCGGCAAGCCGTGGTGGTAGTCGACCAGGCTCGCACTCGCGGCGGTGAGCGTGTCCTCGCGGCAGAGCTGCTCCCACGCCCACTCCAGCTGCTGATAGCTGAACTCGCTCGCTCGCGCCATGCCAGTGAGCCCGAGGTTCGTCGCTTGAGCGACGATCACGGCGTAGAGCAGGCAGGGCATGTCGCCCGAGCGACGCCGATTGCCCGACAGCGGGACGAGGTGCTCGGTGAAGCCGGTCCAGCCGTCGATCTCGATCAGCAGCTCGGGCAGGTTGACCTCCGGCAACCTCGGCTCGATCAGCGTGCGCAGACGTCCTTCCTCGGCGGGCTCGGTGGCGTCGACGACGAGGTCGCCGTCAGCCAGCTGCGCCTCGGCGGTGGCGTCCCGTTCGCGGGAGAGCCGTTCAAGCAGCTCGGCTTGCTCGCCTGCGAGCACCCGGAAGCGCTCGGCGCCGTCGAGGGGCTGCTCGACCGCCTGCGCGAACGAGCCCCTCGTCTGCTGCCAGTCCTCTTCGGGCAGGAGCAGGCTCGCGGGATCGGCGTGCCGGCGGCTGCCCGGCGCCCACACCCGCCCGGCCCGTAGCGCGGAGCGCAGCTCATACGCGGCGCACAGCTCGTAGGCACGGCGGTCCAGCCGTCCGCGCGCGACGTCGACGACGTGCGGCCGCCACGTCTTGTCGATGAACGCGCTGGGCGAGAAGCCCGGCAGCCACCGCCGCTTGTCGCCGACGAGCTGACCGATGAGCCGCATCCCAGCCAGCAGCTGGTCCTCGTCGACGCCGCTGGGTCGCAGCTCGAGACTGCCGATCACGCCGGCCAGCAGCTTGCGGCCGGCGGCGCCGCTATCGCCGATCAGGAGATCGAGGTGCCCGGTGTCCTGGGGACGCACGACCCCCTGGGCGCGGTCGAGATCCTCGCGCAGCCGCTCGATCCCGATCCGCCGCTCGACGAGCCGCAGCACGTCGGTGTTGGCGTCGTGGGCCTCAAGCACGATCTGCGAGAGGTCGATGAACCGGCGAACGGTCGTCTGGATGTCGCGCCGGCCGCGGCGATCCAGCTCCTCACGCTTGCGCTGCGCACTGCGGTCCGCGGCACCAAGCGCCCGGTCAAACACCTCCAACGCGTCGTCGGTCGCCCGCTCCAACGCCTCGACGCAGAACGCCATCAGTATCGGGTAGCGCCGCTCGGGGGTCATCCGCGCGAGCGCCTGATTGGTCGACTGACGCCCGGTCTGCGCAAGCCACGAGCGGCGGTTCGGCGGCAACGGCGACAGATCGAACCGGTCCGCACCCACCTGCCCGACGAGAAACGCCCGCTTGTCGAGCTCGCGACGCATCGCCGCGGCGCTCACCGTCGTCGGCCGAGCGCGGAGCTTCGCGTGCTGTGACAGGCCGCCGTCGGCGACCAGCAGGCCGTCGAGCGTCGCTCGCACCGGTTCGCTGAGTTGCGGGGCGAGGGACTCGAAGGTAAGCGCGTGCGCACGCTCGCGCGCCCAGCCGACGAGCCGCAGCAGCCGATCGATTGACGGTCGCTCGACCCGCTCCTCGCGCAACGCCTCGCAGATCCGCGCGAGCAGCAGCGACGGCCGCTCGTGCTCAAGCGCCACGCCGACCAGCCGATCCCGCAGCCCGCCCAGCTCGCGCTCGGTGAACGCCCGAAACCCGGCGTGGGCGCGGACAAGAAGCCGGTGCTCTACTCGGGTCGGCGCGCGCAGCGCGTAGTCAAAGATCGCCCGCGGCGACACATCGAGCGTCTCACCAAGCGCCACGAGCGCCTCCGCCGGCGCGCCGGGGAGATCCTCCGGCACGAATCCGAGCCACCGCAACGCCCCGAGCTGCAGCGCGATCCCGAGCTGGTTCGGTGCGCCGCGCTGGCCCCGAACAAACACGAGATCCTCGCCGCCCAGAACGAAGTAGCGAACAACGTCGCGCCTCTCGACCACCTCCGGGAACCCCTCCAGCCGCGCAATCTCGGCGTCAGAGAGAAACCGCGTCGGCATCGCGCGGTCAGTAGTCGATCTGCAGGTTCTCGACCGCCAACAACCGGTCGACGTCCGACGGCAAGCTGTACCGTCGCGTGGTCTCCAGGCGCCGATGCCCGGCCAGCTCGGCAACCAGCACGAGATCAGAGCCCTGGCGGACCATCCGGGTCAGGAACGTGTGACGCAAAATGTGCGCGGAGAGCTTCACGCCGGCATCCTCGCCGAGGCCGCGGACAACATCGTCCACCGAGCGCTTCGACAATCGCCGGCCGCTGCGCCCGAGGAAGAACGCGCGTTCGCCGTCCGGCACGCGCCGCGCGCGTTCACCGATCCACTCCTCGAGCACCTGGCGCACCAGCGCGTTCAGCGGCACCTCCCGGTACGCGTCGCCCTTCCCCGAACGGACGATCACCAGCCCCTTACGCGCCGACACCCGAACATCGTCGACATCGAGTGCGACGAGCTCCGCGAGACGGAGACCGGTGTAGAGCAACATGACGACGATCGCCCGATCCCGCGCCCGGGCGCGCTCCGCCATGCGCAGTAGCCTGCGCTGCTCCTCCTCGGTGATCGCCCGCGGCGCGCCCTTGGCCAGATCCTCCCGGCGCACGATCGGCCGGCCGAGCCCGAGCTGAGCGTAAAACGAGTCCAGCGCCGCCAGCGCCAGGTTCACCGAAGCGGGCTTCCACCGCTCGACCGCCTTCAGATGACGCTTGTAGTCGCGGACCGCCCAATCCCGCGCATCGGCATCCGCGAGCGGGTCGCCATCGACCGGCAAGCGATCCCCCAACCACGCGAGGTACCGGCGGACCTGATGCGCGTACGCCTCTCGACTCCGGGCCGCTAACGGCCGCCCCTCCAACCAGCCCAGATACGCCTCGAGGAGTGCGGCTCGTCGCTCCTCGGGGACCGGCTTCTTGTTAGACGCGGTTGATTTCGCTGGTTTGCGTGCCGCCATCCGCGTATTAGTAGCGGGTCACGCGGCAGAAAGCCGCGTCTAAGCAGAATTAGAAGCGGCAGTTGAAGCTTCCAGCTGGGCGTGGCGCCGCTCCTACCGGAACCCGCGTGACGAACGCTGGCAGCTGGCGTCGTAGGGCCCATGCCAGCGTCGTAGGGCCCATGCCAGCCAGGCGTCGAGCAGCTCGAGCGCGTCTGGGCGGGGGAGCGGTGAGAGACAATCCCTGCATGAGCGCCCCAAGTATCCGTGCGGCTACGGCCGCGGACCTACCAGCGCTGCAGGAGATCTTCCGTCGGGCGTCGTTGTCCAACGACGGCGACCGGGACGCGTTGCTCGCACATCCTGACGCTCTGGTGCTTTCGGGTGCCGCGATCGCCGAAGGCCGGACCTCTGTCGAAGTCGGAGCTGACGGCCGGGTGTTCGGGTTCATCACGATACTGACCCTGGACGAGAGCACCCTCGAGATCGAGGACCTGTTCACCGATCCCGATTCGATGCGCAAAGGCGTCGCGAGCCGGCTCGTCGCCCACGTTGTGCAGGCAGCTGTCGAGAGCGGGGTGCGCCGCGTCGAAGTGACCGGCAACCTCCACGCCGCCGGCTTCTACAGCTATGCGGGGTTCATCCACGACCACGACACCCAAACCGAGTTTCGGCCCGCGCCGCGGCTCTGCCTGACGCTGTCCGGCAGCCAGTCTTCAGAGTCGCCGGGGTGAGGCTCTGGCACGCTCGACCTCGACGCGCGAGACGCTTCAGGCCGGTCAGTGTGAGTCAGGAATGGGGTTCCAGTAGCAAACGCGCCGTTGCTACTGGAACCCCGCACGCGGGCCGGCGGCGTGCGCTTGTGGTTCAAGCTGCCGCACGGTCGCAAGACTCGGGCCAGGTCGACGGACGCGGGGTCGCCACCGAGGTGGTGGGCGAGCTTTCGATTGGCGGCCTCGAGCTGGTCGGGGGTGGCGGGCGTGGTGAGCTGCCAGTAGGCGTGCGCGTGCCCTGCGCGGCCCGATGAGGCGATCAGGCTGGCCGGGTGCGCGAAGCGCTGCAGCCGGTCGACGGCGTCGGGCTCATCGATGTCCACCCAGATCAGGTGCGAGGCGTCGATCGCGCTCGCGCCGCCGTGCTCGGTGCCGTGGCGAAGCGCCGCCCCGATGTACACGTCGGCGCTCTGCGCCAGGCGGCTGATCGCGCGGGCGGCGCGGGCGGGCTGGCGGGCGGGGATCGTGGTACGTCGCATCCAGTCGCGTCCGGGTGGGGCGTAGCGCAGCTCAAGGTAGCGGCCGGCGGGCTGCTGGCCGGCCAGCAGCCGCAGGTGCAGGAGTGTCTCGTGGTGGGGGTTCATGGCTGGTCGATGGGTTGCAGCCAGACGGTGCGCCGACCGCCCGGTAGGGCTCGCTGCCACGGTCCGGGCCCGTCGGGGAGCGCTGATAGCCCGAGCAGGACCCGGACCAGGACCCGAGCGTGGCGGTCTTCGTGTGGTGGGCTTTCGTAGTGAGAGCCGGCCTGCCCGACGAGGGCTGGGAGTAGGTAGTCGGTGACGATCACTCGGTAGCTCATCGGCATCTCCTCAAACGTGCTGCTGCCCGACCGCGGGGGCGGGACGCCGGGTGGGGGGCGTCCCGCCAGGTGCGACGGTTAGGACGGGGTCTCGTCGTCTGCCCCAGCGCCCACCGAGGCGGTCTGCGGCTCGGGGGTGGGGCTGTTATCGCCACGGGGGGCGGCGAGGAATTCGACGTTGCCGATCGCCTGGTAGGCGTACCGGGTCTGGCCGTCGTCGGTCTGCCAGCTGCGCTGCTCAAGCCGGCCGTCAAACGCGACCAGCCACCCTTTGGTGAGCACCCGGGCGGCGGCTTCGCCGGGCTTGCCGTACGTGGCCACGTCGATGTAGCCCGTTTCGCGCTGCGGCGCCATCCCGTCAACGGCGAGGCGCAGGTGGCAGACCGGATCGCCCGAGGGAGCGTGTGAAGCTCGGGATCCCTCGTCAGTCGGCCAGTCAAGGTCAGTCGGTCCATGTTGTGGTCCCTCCTTGTGGGGATCGGGTGGTTGAACAAGGCCTGAGGAGCACCGGCGGGGCAGAGCGGAACCGAGCCCCCTGGGGTGAAGGGGAAGGGAGGCGAAAGCCGACCTTGAAGCGAGCATCGCCCCGGCGGGGCAAGATCGGGCCGAAGGGCAACCCGCCCCGGACCCCCGCAGGGCAAGGGGCCAGAGCGGCCGGCTGACCATCGGCGGCCAGACCCAATCGCGTGTAGAGCCTGCGGCGTCTCGCGTGGTGTCGTTAGCGGAGCCCTGAGAGGGTCTGACGGCGCGGTGTGAAACGGCGCGGGAACCGCCGGGATGCTCAGCAGCGCTGGCGCGGGTCCGGCTGACCGGCGTGGGTGTGAGCGAACGCCGGGTCGCCGCAGGCTGCGGGGATCGTGCAGGCGCGTGCCAGAAGTGCGGGGCTGGCTGATGGCTGGTCCTTGCTTTGCGAGCACGTCATGTAGAACGTTATGTATGATACCGATGATGCTTGATACCCAAATTATCTATGCCTGTTACTAACGATCTGATGGTGCAGGCAGCAGAGAGCCGACGTCTCGGAGAGGACGCGAGGGGGGTGCAGGCGCCGGAAGAAAGTGATCGCTTCAGGCCCGCATCCGGCGGAGCCGACGCCCAGCCGGCGGGGGTGGATCGCCCCGCACCCGCGGATCGCCTACCGGCTCGGCGGCTGGAGGCGGGGGATGCTGGGGTGGCGGTGTGGTGGCTGGGGGTTCACGGCGGGGCGGGGGAGAGCACGCTTGAGGAGCTGTTTTCAGGCTCGCGGGCGGCCGGTCATGCCTGGCCGCTGGGCGGGTCAGATGTCGACCGTCCGCGGGTGGTGTTGGTGGCGCGAACTAACGCGCGGGGGTTGCGGTCCACCCAGAACGCGATCCGGGATTGCGCAGGCGCGGGGTGGGCGGTCGGGCTGGTGGGCCTGGTGTTGATCGCTGACGCGCCGGGGCGGTTGCCGCGGGCGCTTAGGGATCTGGCGGCGTTGATCGCCGGTGGGGTGGCGAGGGTGTGGTGGCTTCCGTGGGTGGAGGCGTGGCGGGCCGGTGAGACGCCGACGCCGGCTAACTGCCCCCGGGAGGTTCGCGGGCTGCTGGGGGATCTGCGCGCGATCACCTCGACGGGTCCTGACCAACCAGAGAGAGGGGTTTTGTGATGCTTGACATGCTTACGGCGGGCGGGCTGCGGGTCTGGGCGGCGATCCCGGATCCGGGGCAGGGGATCGCACCGCCGGGCAGCGCGAAGCTGCTTGAGATCTTGCGCTGGGGGGCGTGGGGGGTGTTCGGGATCTGCGTGCTCGGCGTGCTGCTGTCAGGCGGGCGGATGGCAATCGATCGCCAGCGCGGCGGCGGGCACGGCGAGCACGGCACCACGCTGGGCTGGACGCTGGTCGGCTGCGTGGTCGCCGGCTCGGCATCGGCGATCGTCGGCGCCCTGAGCTGACTATGAGCGCCAAACCGGCAGAAGACGAACAGCAGCGTTCGTGGTGGACTGAGCGACGGTTTCTGGCCTCCGCTGCGGTGATCGCGGTGCTGGTGCTCGGCGCCGGGCTGGTGCTCATGACCGGCGGCGGACGTAGGGCCGCTAACCGCCCAGCGGCGTCGGCGAGCCCGCCCGCTTCGGCGCCGACACGGGCGCGGCGGGGGCCGGCCGGCGCGGCGGGGTGCAGCCTGCCGGCGGGGTCGCAGTCGATCCCGCAGGTCGCGCCGCAGACGGCTTGGCAGCTGGTGGGCAGCATGGCGGCGCCCAGCGCCCCGGCAACGATCGGTCCACAACGGACCGTGGACGGGTTTCGGGTCTGCTTCGCCCACTCGCCGCTGGGCGCGTTGTTTGCCGCGGTGAACTTCTGGGCGGAGGGAACCGCCGCGCCCCCCGGCGCGGTGTATGAGCATCTCGCCGCCGACACGCCGCTCAGAGCCCAGGCGATCACCGCGGCCCGCACCGATGGGGCCGAGCGCCTTGACGCGTTGACCAAGGTGCAGGTCGCCGGCTACGCGCTCACCGCCTATGACCCAGCCACGGCGGTCATCACGTTGGCGTTTCAGCTCTCAGACGGGGCGTTTGTCAGCGTGCCGACCGCCCTGCGGTGGGAGAACGGCGACTGGCGCTATGTGGTCGCGGCGGGCGGGACCGTCCCCGGGGCGGCGCAGATCTCTGATCTGAACGGCTATGTGGCCTTCAGCGGCGCGTGATGGTCAGCTTCGGGCTGTTGGGGATCGATCCTTTGGGCTGGCTGGGTCACCTGTTCGGCGGCGTGCTCGGGGGTGTCGCGGGGGATGTGATCAGCGCCGTAGCCGGCGCGGTCGCCAACGCGGTCGGCAAGGTGGTCGCCGACCTGGGGACGTTGTGGGTGCGGATCGGCACCCCGAATCTGACCTCGACGGACGGCGGGGCTCAGGCGTCTGATTCGGTGGCGTTTATCCAGGCGCACTTGTGGTGGTACATGACCGCGCTGGCCGTCCTTGGAGTGTTGCTGGGCTCGGCGCGGATGGCGTGGCAGCAGCGCGCCGAGCCGGGCCGCGACGTCCTGAAAGGGCTGGCCGTGTATGTGGCGGTGTCGGGGGCGGGGGTGGCGGCGATCGCGCTGCTGGTCTCCGCCGCCGATGATTTCTCTAACTGGATCATCTCCCAATCGCTGAACGGGACCAGCTTCGGGGCCAACATCACCGTGCTGCTGGGCTTGACCGGCGCCTCGGCGGTGACCGGCAACCTGCTCGGCCCGATCTTGATCATCGTGCTCGGGCTGTTGGCGCTGTTGGCGTCGCTGATCCAGATCTTCTTGATGGTGGTCCGCGGCGGGATGCTGGTGATCCTGGCCGGGATCCTGCCGACAGCGGCGGCGGCGGCGATCGGCGGGCTTGAGTCCGGCAAGCACTGGCTGAAACGCTCCACGGCGTGGCTGGTCGCGTTCGCGCTGTATAAGCCCGCCGCGGCGATCGTGTACGCCGTCGCGTTTCGGCTCGTTGGCTCTGACGTGTTCGGCGCCGGCGGCGTGGTCGGGGTGGTCACCGGCCTGGCGCTGATGCTGCTCGCGTTGCTGGCCCTGCCGGCATTGATGCGGTTCGTCACCCCGCTGGTCGCCGCCGTCGCCTCCGGCGGCGCCGGCGGGGTGCTCGGCGCCGGGGCGGCCGCCGCGGTCACGATGCCGACCGGAGCGATGCGAATCGCCCGGGCCAACACCGGGGCGGGCGCGGGCCCGGCGAGCCCGGGGCCCAGCGGGGCGAACGGGACGCCCGGTCCCGGACGACCGGGGCCGGGCGGTGCTAACGGCTCGGGCGGGCCCGGAGCGTCAGGGCAGCCCGGCGCGACGCCAGGTCCGGCGGCTCCCGGAGCGACCGCCGGCGCGGCTGGCGCGAGCGCTCCGCCCGCGGGTAACGGTGCAGCGGGCGCGGCGGGCGCTTCGGGGGCGTCAGGAGCCGCTGCAGCGGCGGGGATGGCTGGCTCGGCGGGGGCGTTGGCCGCCGCCGTCCAGGCGGCGCGATCGACGAGCCACGGTGCGCAGCGCGCAACCGACCCTGGGACCGGTGGCTCGGCCCCGGGGGGCGCGGATGGCGACGGCGACGGTCAGGGCCCGAGCGGAAGCGCAGGGGCCTAGAAAATGGCGGCTGAGGTGGGCGGTCGGGCGAGGACGTATGGGAATTGGCGGCGTCCGCGGTCGGCCGGCCTGGGGCAGCTGGGGTTGCTGGGCACGGCGATTCTGATGGGCGGCCTGGTGGTGGTGATCGTCACCACGGCCGTGTTTGGGCTGGCGCCGGCGGTCGGGTTGCTCCTTTTACTGGCGGCGTTTCTGGGCACCTTGATGGTCCGCGACCGTCACGGCAAGACGGGCCTGCAACTGTTGGCGGTCCGGGCCGGGTGGTTTCGCACCCGGACGAGCGGGTCGCATCTGTACCGCTCGGGCCCGCTGGGGCAGACGGCCTGGGGGACGTTTCAGCTGCCGGGGCTGGCCGCCGCCTCGCGCCTGAGCGAGGCGCGGGACTCCTATGACCGCCCGTTCGCGTTGCTGCAGGTGCCGGCGACCGGCCATTACACGGTCGTTTTGGCGGCCGAGCCCGATGGGGCGTCGTTGGTGGATGCCGAGCAGATCGACCTGTGGGTGGCGCGGTGGGGGGAGTGGCTGGCTTCGCTGGGGGATGAGCCGGGGTTGGTCGCCGCCTCGGTGACCGTGGAGACCGCCCCCGACACGGGGACGCGTCTGCGCAGCCGGGTGCTGGGGCAGATCGACCCGAATGCTCCGGCGGTCGCCCGGGCGGTGTTGGGGGAGATCGTCGACAGCTACCCGGTCGGCTCGGCGACGATCAACGCCTGGGTGGCGTTGACCTTCACCGCCTCCACTCGCGGGGGGCGTAAGCAGCCGCGGGAGATGGCGCGCGATCTCGCGACCCGGCTGCCGGGGCTGACCCAGCGGCTGTCGGGCACCGGGGCGGGGGCGGTGCGGCCGATCAGCGCCCAGCGGCTGTGTGAGGTGATCCGCACCGCGTATGACCCGGCGGCGGCGCGGGTGATCGATGAGTGCTACGCCGATGGTGCGGTGCCTGGGCTGGACTGGGCCGACGTCGGTCCGGGCGCGGCGGAGGCCAGCTGGGCGCGCTACCGCCACGACTCAGGGCTGTCGGTGACCTGGGCGATGAGCTCAGCGCCGCGCGGCGAGGTGCACTCCTCGGTGCTCTTAAGACTGCTCTCCCCGCACCGCGACATCGCCCGTAAGCGGGTGACCATGCTCTACCGGATCCTGGATGCCGGGGTGGCGGCGCGGCTGGTGGAGTCAGACCTGCGCAACGCCGATTTCCGGGTCGCCTCCGCGCAGCGGCCGACCGCCCGGACGCTCTCAGAGCAGTCCGCCGCGCACGCCACCGCGCAAGAGGAAGCCCGCGGCGCGGGGCTGGTCGACTTCGGGATGATCGTGACCGCGACCGTGGTTGACGAGTCCAGTCTGGCGGACGCGGAGGCGGCGATCGACAATCTGGCCGCGACGGCCCGGATCGGCCTGCGCCGCGTGTACGGCTCCCAGGACTCAGCGTTTGCCGCCGGGCTGCCGCTCGGGCTGGTGTTGCCCAAGCACCTAAAAGTCCCCGAGCCGGTCCGGGCCGCGCTATGAGCCGCCGCCGGCACCGAGCTGCCAGCCATGACCTGTCGCGCGTGGCCACCGAGCCTGAGAGCTCGCCGCCGCGGGGGCCGGCGCCGAGGGCCCGCGGCTGGCCGGGCCGCGGGCGGGGCGGCTCGGTGTATGTGCAGGCGGCCGATGAGTGGCGCGGCACCACGGTCCAGGTGTGCGGCCTGTGGCCGTTTGCCGCCGGGACGGGCACGCCGATGATCGGCACCCCGATCGGGCGCAACCTGATCTCCGGCGCGACGGTGTGCGCCGATCCGATCTCCTGGTTTCAGCGCGGCAACCTGATCTCAAACCCGAGCTCGTTCGTGCTCGGCCTCCCCGGCCTCGGGAAGTCCAGCCTGATCCGCCGCCAGGCGCTGGGGCTGGCCGGCTACGGGGCGCTGCCGCTGGTCCTCGGCGATCTCAAACCCGATTACGTGGATCTGATCCGGGCGCTGGGGGGCCAGGTGATTCAGCTGGGCCGCGGGCGCGGCTATCTCAACATTCTCGACCCGGGGGAGGCGACCAGCGCCGCGACCAGGTTGACCGGGCGGGCGCGCACCGAGGTGCTGGCCGACGCGCTCGGGCGCCGGCACACGATGGTCGCGACGTTGATCACGATCGTCCGCGCCGCCCCGCCGACTGACCGCGAGGAGACGATCCTTGACCGGGCGCTACGGGTCCTCGATGACCGCCACCCGGGCGTGCCGGTGCTCAAGGACCTGGTCGCGCTGCTAGTGGATGCTCCGGAGGAGGTGCGCCAGGTGGCGATGGACCGCGGCAGCCGCGATCGGTATGACGACATCACCGAGAACCTGCTGGTCAGCCTCAAAGGGATGCTCGGCCGCGGACGGGTGGGGGAGCTGTTCTCTCAGCCCACCACGACTCCTATGCGTCGTGACGTGCCGGTCGTCTTTGACGTGTCCTCGATCGAGGAGGAGCAGCTGGTGCTCCAAGGCGCCGCGTTGATGGCCTGCTGGAGCTTTGGGTTTGGGGCGGTGAACATCGCCCACGCGCTGGCCGACGCCAGCCTTGAGCCCCGCCGGCACTACTTCGTCGTGCTCGATGAGCTATGGCGGGCGCTGCGGGCCGGGCAGGGGATGGTCGACCGCGTCGACGTGCTGACCCGGCTAAACCGGACTAAGGGGATCGGGCAGGCGATGTGCTCACACACGATGAGCGACCTGCTCGCGCTCCCGCGCTCAGAGGACCGGATGAAGGCCCGGGGTTTCGTGGAGCGGGCCGGGATGGTGATCTGCGCCGGGTTGCCGGGCAGCGAGATGAGCATGCTCTGTGAGGCGGTGCCGATGAGCGCGGCCGAGCAGGAGCTTTTGGTCGGCTGGCAGGACCCGCCGGCGTGGGACTCCGCCGCCGGCACGCAGTCAGCGCCGCCGGGGCGCGGGAACTTCCTCATCAAGGTGGGCGGCCGGCCCGGGATCCCGGTGCACGTCACCTTGACCGACACCGAGCTTGAGTTACATGACACCAACAAGCTCTGGCACGAGCCCAGCCGCATCCACGCCGCCGACGAGTTCGCGACGGGCGCAGCATGAGCTCGACCTCCCGCCGCTCACAAGGCCCCTCCTCACGCGGCGAGGCGGTGCTGGTGTGGGGCGGGCTGGCCGCCGGTGGGCTGCTGCTCGGCGCGGTCACGCTCGCGGTGCATGTCGGCGCGGCGCTTGACCGAGATCGCCAGCGGCTGCCCGCCAACCCGATCGCGCTGGCTCTGGGCCTGGTCAAGGGGACGGTGCGCTGGCCCGGTTCGGCGGGTCTGGTGCTGATCGCCGCCGGCAGCGTGCTCCTGCTGCTCGGCTTGCTGGCCGTGGTGGTCGTGCTGCGCCGGCGGGCCCGCAGGTCGCGGGTGGACCGGGCGGCGGGCTGGATGGGCGCCGGCCAAGACCTGGCCCGGTTCTCGCGCCAGCACGCCGCGGTCACGGCAGCGCGGCTCGGGGTCAGCCCGCCGGGGTTGGCGTTGGCGCGGACGGTCCGCGGCGGGCGGCTGCTGTACGCCGGGTGGGAGGACGTGATCTTGCTGATCGCCGGCCCGCGGACCGGCAAGACGGTCGCGCACGCGATCCCGACCGTGCTGGCCGCCCCGGGCGGCGCGTTTGCCACGTCAAACAAGCGCGACCTGGTTGACGCGACCCGCGACCCGCGCGCCGGGGTGGGGGAGGTGTGGGTGTTTGACCCTCAGGCGATCGCCTCAGAGCCGCCGGACTGGTGGTGGAACCCGCTCAGCTACGTCACCGACGAGGTCAAAGCCGCCCGGCTGGCCGACGTGTTCGCGCTGTCTAACCGTGAGCCGGGGGCGCGGACCGACGCGTTCTTTGACCCGGCCGGCCAGGACCTGGTCGCCAACCTGTTGTTCGCCGCCGCGCTCGCCGGCCGGCCGCTGACCCAGGTGTATCTGTGGCTGACCCGGCCCAATGACGACGAGGCGGTCAAGATCCTCGAGGAGCACGGCCTCGAGCAGCTCGCCGCCGCGCTGCAGGCGGTGATCAACGCGCCCGAACGCCAGCGCGGCGGGATCTACGGCACCGGCCAGCAGATGTGCTCGTTTATGACCAACCGGGCCGCGATGGCCTGGGTCACCCCTAGTAGCGGGTCGGTCGCCCGCCGGGAGCTGAGCCCCTACGAGTTCGTGCAAAGCACCGGCACCCTGTACAGCCTGTCTAAGGAGGGCAAGGGCTCCTGCGCGGCGCTGGTCGCCGGGCTGACGATCGCGGTCACCGAGGCCGCCGAGGAGCTCGCCAAAACCTCCCCGCACGGCCGGCTGCCCATCCCGCTCGTCGGCGTGCTCGACGAGGCCGCGAACGTGTGCCGGTGGCGCGAGCTGCCTGACCTCTACAGCCACTACGGCTCGCGGGGGATCGTGCTGTCAACCATCCTTCAATCCTTCGCCCAGGGCGTCGAGGTGTGGGGCAAGACCGGGATGGAGAAGCTGTGGTCGGCCGCCACGATCAAAATGTACGGCGGCGGAGTCTCCGAGGTCGAGTTCCTCGAGCAGCTCTCCCGGCTGATCGGCGACTTCGATCTGCCCAGCACCTCGGTCACCCACTCACCGGGGCGTAACGGGGGGCGGTCGATCAGCCATTCGGTGCGCCGCGAGCGGATCCTGGCCGTCTCAGACCTCGCCGCGCTGCCCACGGGCCGAGTGATCGTCCTCGGCTCCGGCGCCCGGCCGACGCTCGCCCGCACGCTGGCCTGGATGGACGGGCCCGACGCCAAAGCGATCCGGGCGTCGATTACCCGCCACGACCCTGGCGCCGTCCCGGCGAGCAACGGGGCCGTCACGGCGTCTGCGCCGGAGGCCGAGCAGAAGTGGTGGCGGTGGTGACCGACACCCCCACAACGCTGACCGAAGTCGATCGCGGAGTGGGGGAGAACAGCGGCGCGGGTGCGGGTGCGGGGGAGAGGGAGCTGATCTACCCGACGGTTGAGATGTTCGTCAACGGCTACCTGCTTGAGCACTACCGGCGGCCCGTCTCGTCGAACAGCAGTACTTGGTGTCCGGAGTGGTGGCTCCACGCCGAGGCGATCATCCGCCTAGAGGCGCTGTGGCGCTCCTGGGAGAAACTGCGCCTGGATGCGGCGCTCGGGATGTCGGTGTGGCTGCGCGAGCACGCCGACCACCACATGCCGGTGCTGCTCTCAGCAAACGGGCCGCTGAAAGGCTGCACCCCCAAACAGCACTCCGCGCGCCCCTTACCACCGCTGCCCTCCACCCCCGCGCCGCTCGGCCAGTTCGGATGAGCCAGCGCCGGGCGTGCCGCACAGCTCCTGGTTGGGCGCTGATCGCCGCGGTTCTGGCGATCGTGGGAATCGTCGGCTGCGGCGCCGGCTCCCGAAGCACCGCGAGCCAGTCCAAGCCCAGCGCGACGAGCACCGCCAGCCCGCCGGCGGCCGGGTCAACCGCGGCGACGTCGACCTCGGACGCGCGCCGCGGCGGGTCCAGGCGGCCCGTAGAGAAGGGGCAAAGCGCGGCGCCCGGGAGTCCGTCATCGGCTCGGCTGGCGGTCGCTCGCCAGTTCTCAGACGCCTACATGGCCTACCAGGTCGCCCGGCTCACCCCGCGGGTGCGGGCCACGATCGCGCAGACCTGCACGCCGGCGTTCGCCCGGTTTCTGCTCGCGCACCCGGTGGTGCTGCCCCCGGCGCTGGTCTCGCACCCCTCAGACCTCGAGGTGTTCCGGGTGACCAGCGTCAACCCAGCCGCCGACGGTTGGGTGTCGGTCAGCTACGTGTCTGAGCAGCTGCGCTCTGACACCGGCTCCTTCCTGCTCAGCCTGACCTTCCGCGCCGGGCGGTGGCTGATCTCCCGCCTCGATGCGTGATGGGTGGCGGTGGATGGCGGCGGCGTTGGCCGGCGTGTTCTTCTCCCTGCTCGGCCTGGTCCTGTTCTTGATCCTGGCCGCCGGCACCCAGGCTCAACAGTGCGGTAGCGCAACCGCTGGTCCGGGGGGTGGGCCGGTCGGCGGCGTGCCGGCGGCTGACGTCGCGATCTTTGAGGGCGCGGCGGCGCCGTTCTCGCTCGGGGATCGCGGCCCGTCGATCCTCGCCGCGATCAACGATGTCGAGTCGGCGTTTGGCACCTCGACGCTACCGGGGGTGCACTCGGGTGCTAACAGCGCTGGGGCGGCCGGGCCGATGCAGATCGGGATCGGCGGCGCCGCCGGGGACACGTGGGACACCATCAAGGTAAACGCGCCCGGCGACCCGCCCGGGCAGCCCACCAACGTGTATGACGAGGCCGACGCCGTGTACAGCGCCGCGCACTACCTGCGCCTCTCGGGCGCCCCCGGGGACTGGCCGGGGGCGATCCTGGCCTATAACCACGCCGCCTGGTATGTCAACGAGGTGCTGGCCAAAGCCCAGGCCTACTACACCCAAGGCCTCTCCCCACAAGGACCCGGCGGCTCGGCAGGCAGTCCGGGCCCTGCCGCGAGCGGCGCGGGAACCGGGCGTCCGTTCACCGTGGCGCCCGCGACCGGTGACCCGGCTGGGCCGCTGGCGCTCACCCCGGGCCAGCCGGCGATCGTCGCCGCCACCGAGTTCACCGACCGCACCGGCGCGTGGGGCGATGACCTGACCGCCAGCCCCGACAGCTACGCCGAGCTCTCGCCGGGGATCCCGGGGTCAAAGGTGACCAAGCAAAACGCGACGATGCTCGGCGGCCTGCCCTACATGGCCCCGCTGCAGGTCATAAACCCCGAGAACGGCCGCAGCGTGATCCTCTACAAGCGCGACATCGGCTCAGGCCAGCCGCTGTCTCACACGCTTGAGGGCTACCACTACCGGATCGATCTCACCGGAGCCGCCGAGCACCAGCTCGGCCTGCAGGGCTCAACGCTCGTGCAGGTCACCCGGCTCACCGGCGCGGCGACCGGCCCGGGGTCCGGGCAGGCGTGCAGCAGCTCGACGGTCGCCCCCGGCCAGTACGCCAACCCGCTCGCCCACGCCCGAAACGTGGTGGGCCAGCGGATCGACATGGGGGTCGACTATGACGGCACCGGCCCGATCGACGCGATCGGCGACGCCCACGTGACCTTCGCCGGCACCCACATCGGCGGGGGCTGGACCTGCAGCACGAGCGTCAACGGCGGCGTGGTCTACCAGCTCGACGACGGGCCTGACCAGCGCAAGTACGTGTACGTCACCGAGGACGTCACCCCGACGGTGAAGGCCGGCCAGACCGTGCGGGCGGGTCAGCCGATCGCCACCTTCGCGTCCGCCGGCGGAAGCGGGTGCATCGAGATCGGCTGGTCAAGCGGCCCCGGACCCTCGCCGATCGCGCTGCAGGACGGGGGCTTTCAGGACGGCTCGGGCTGCGCCGCCTGGCGGACCGCGGCCGGGGACAACATGTCAGATCTGATTCACGCGCTCGGCGGACCCTACGGCACCTGCCGCGACCAGCCGACCCGCGGCCACTACCCCTAATCCAAACCGAGGAGCTATGCGATGAGCGGGCACGAGTCAGACGGGATCTCAGAGGTATTCGACGACGCGCTGCGCTTCGGGCTGACCGCCGCCGGCCGGATCGCCGAGACGCGCATCCGCGCACGTGAGCAGCAGCTCCGAGACGCCCAGGCCCAGGGCGAGCAGGCGGAGCGAGAGCTGCGGGGCCGGCTGGACGGCGAGCGGGCCGCCGCCCGGGCCGAGCTTTCACCGATCTACCGCGAGCAGTGGTGGGAGCACGCGCCGCCCGCCCAGATCGCGCGAGCCTGGCAGACCGCCAACCAGTGGCGCGAGCTTGACCCCGACGCGCAACGCGCCGCCGAGCACATCCGCGGCCAGCTACACGACCGCTATGCCATCAACATCGATGAGCTTCCCGCCGCCAACGCCGCCCTGCAAGGGGACGCCGAGCCGCGGCGTGTCCACGCCGCCCGCGACCAGACCCAGGCCACCGCGCTATTGATTCACGCCGACCGCGCCGACCGGACAGATGAGCCAAACCGGACGCTCGAAGACCCCGACGCCAGCCCGCCGCCCTACGACAGTCCACGCCGACGCGAGCTCCTCGCCCAAAAGCTCACCGCCGCAGGAATCGAACCCGACGCGGTCCAAGCCCGGATGCTCGCCGACATAAGCCAAGCCCACCCGCCCCAGCAGGCCGTCGCCGAACTTCCGGTCCTGAATTCCACGCCGAGCCGGGCGCCAAGCGCCGGCGCGCGCCACGCGATCAAGCAACAAGAGCAAGGCCGATAACGGTCGATTGACCCTCGTCGGGTGGAGCAGTCTCAAGGACGTCACGGCTCGTGCTCGTCGTTGCTGCTTGCGGCCCAACGGGGGGGGTCTCGACGGCTCGCGCCAAGGGTGGAGTCGCCCCAGTCGGCGACGCGCCCTTGCTACCAAAAACCCGTTACGGGGCGTTGACGAACGATCGTTGTTGAGCCACAATTGTGGCCATGAGTACCGAGCCGTTGCGGGCTGTTCGCGATCATCTGTCCGAGGTCATAGATCGCGTCGAACATCACCACGAGCGAGTCACGATCACGCGCAACGGCCACGAGGCCGCCGTGCTAATTAGCCCTGAGGACCTCGCGCAGCTCGAGGAGACCGTCTCGGTGCTCAACGACGCCGAAGCTCTGGCCGACATCCGCGAGGCCGACGCCGCATACGCCCGCGGCGACGTACTGCGCGGCGTCGCGGCCGTTCGCGCCCTGCGCCGTTGAGCCCCGACGACGAGTACGAGCTCATCCTCACCCCACCGGCCCGCAGAGCACTCACCGACGTGCTGCCCGAAGCGGTCGCGGGGGCGGTGATCGACTTTCTCACGACCGCGCTCGTGCAACGACCACGACGGGTCGGTAAGCCACTGCGCGGCGACCTAGCCGGGGTCTGGTCCGCTCGACGCGGCACCTACCGGGTGCTCTACCGCCTCCAAGACGACGTACGCGAGGTCATCGTGCTGCGCATCGAGCACCGCCGAGACGTCTACCGCTCCCGTTGACCGCCGGCCTGTGCTCGACCGTGTAACCGGCCGACGGTGACGCCGACACCGATCACGGTCGGTTATGTGCCGCCTTTTCGAGGCTGGCTCGTACGTCCTTCATCCGTCGGTAGAGACGCAGGGGATGGCCAAGGGTCTCGGTGAAGCCGTGCTGGCGGTAAAACCCGGCGGCTCGCTCGTCGATCGCGTCCACTGCTATCAGCCGGGCGGCGACGCTTTCGCCGGCGAGGACCGCCACCCGCAGCGCATCGGCGAGTAGGCGTGTGCCCAAGCCCGCGCCCTGCTCGGCGCGGTCGACCGCCAGGCGGGCGATCAGCACCATTCCGACCGGGTAGCCGGGCAGGCCGCGGACGAGCCGCGCGGGGGCGTCGGCGCGGCGCACCGAGCCCATCGTCAGGCTCGTGTAGGCCACGACCCGCCCCGCCCCGACTACGACGAAGGTGCGCGCCGAGTCCATCTGCTGCGCGGGGAGCGCGTGGCGGGCAAGCCAAACGTCGAGCTCGTCGACGCCACACCCAAAGCCGCCCAGCTCGTGATCAGTCCGCAGCCGCTCGAGCCGCAGCTCTTCCGGGGTCAACTGCGCGGCAGTGGCTCGCTGCCCAGCAGGGCGACGAGCTCGGGCACAATCCGGCCGGGCTGATCAAGCGCGGCGTAGAACCGGTCAAACGTCTCGTTGGGCAACGTCACCGTGCGCTGGGCCTCGACGAGCTTGCGGGCTCGCTCGGTCGCGGTGCCGAGCACAAAAGCGGTGACGCTCTGATCGGCGAGGCTGGCGGCGTGGCGGATCAGGGCCTCCTGATCGGGGGTGACCCGCACCTCGATGCGGTGACGACGTCCCCTTCTTTCCTTGATCGAGGTCATGATCAAAACCTACCCCCGTCCGGACAGCGTCCGGACGCTCATTGCTGATGGCCGGCGGCCTGCGCCAGCTCTGACACCGGGATCGCGCTTGCGCGTCTACCTCGTCGGCAGTATCTCCACCGTCTACGCTCGTCTACGCCCGCTCTCCGTCGCGCTCATCGGCCTGCCTCGGGGTCTCGGTCGCGGTCGGGAGCAAGGCCAGGCGGGTGCTGGGGCCGAAACCGGTCGGGCGGCGAAGGGGAGGTGGGGGACAGGGCTGCGTTGGGCGCGAGCTGGCCTTGGCGGGCGACCCGGGCGGCGGCGGTGGCCTGCGCGTCGGCCTCGGGGCGTCCCGCGTCGGTGCGGGCGGTCAGCCGGTCGCTGACCAGCGCCAACTCCCGACCGGCGATGCTCTCAAGCTCCGCCGCGCGCTGCGCTTCCCCGGCGGCGGCGTGCATGTCTGACAGCGCCCGGGTGAGGCTGATGAGCTGGCGCAAGAGCACCACCTCAGCGACCGGGCCTTGGCCGCCGTGCGCGGCGGAGGCCAGCAGCAGCGCCGCCCCGCTGGCTGACGGCAACCGGGCGCGGACCGCCCGGGCCGGACCGGCGCGCAGCTGCGCGGAGCGCGCCAGCGACTCCGCCGCCGCCGCCAACGGCCCCGGCGTGGCTTCGACCCGCATAGACCAGGCGGCCAACGCGCCCGCGGCCTGTGAGGCGACGTGCGCCCAGCTCGCCCGATCCTCGACGGGCACCGCCCGCAGGCGGTCACGCAGCGCGGCCACCTCGGCCGTGTAGCGCGACCACAGCAGCGAGTCAGGTTCGAGCGTCTCGCGTCCCGCCGCCGCTGGCTGACCCTCCGTCGCTGCTGACCATGCGCTGACCGAGTCGCCCGCTGGCACGTGAGCGGCCGGCCAGCCGGCCCGCAATCGCGGCAGCGTCAGATCGCGGCCCAGGCGCCCGCCGCCAAACCACACCGCCCGCTCCCCCGCGCGGGGGCGTACCGCGACCCGGTAGCCGACCACCCGGTCAGCCCGCCCCGCGGCGTAGCGCGGCAGCGCCAAACACCCCGCCGCGCGAACCCGGCGCACGAACTCCGCCTCATCCCTAGCGGCGGCCGCGCAGCCGCGCACGACCCGCTCAAGCCGCCGGCGCGGCAGCTCGGCCAACCCGGCCTGGGCGGCGATCTGAGGCTCGGCCGGCTCATAGCCGCGGGCGCCGCGCCCGGCCTGACGAGACTCGATCACCTGAAGCCCGTACTTTTGCTCGAGCCTCGCGACCGCCTTCATCGCCCGGGGCGCGTCGTTCCACACCCGGGCCTTGGCGCCGTCCTCGCGCACCAGGCCGACGATCACGTGCACGTGATCGTTACCGGCCTTGGCCAGCCCGTGGCGGACGACCGCCCACGGACACCCCACCTCCCCGTCAGCCCCGGCGAACCCGAGCTCAGACACGAACTCTAAGGCGATCTGCCCCCAACGCTCATCAGACAGCTGCCCCTCGTCGGCGTGCAGGCTCAGCGAGCAGTGCCACACGTGCGCGTCCCGACGCCCGGAGTGATGCCCATCACGGTCTCTGACCGCGACCAGCACCCGGGTCCCGAACGCCCGGCGGGGCGCGTCGAGCTCCCGGCCGACCGCCAACCCGTCGCGCTTTGACAGGTCACGGTCACCGTAGAGCGCCAACACCGGCCCCGACCCCGCCACCAGGTGCGGACGCTCATGCTCGTTAGCCCGCCCGGCACCAACCAAGTACGCGAGCAGCCCGCCCATCCGTCCACCCCGGACGATCTTGGCGACCACTACACCCGCCCGCCCAAACCATCCAGCGCATCCAGCGTGCGCGCAAGCACCCCGCGGACCTCCTCGAGCACCGCGTCAAGCCGAGCGACCGCCGGAGCGTCGCCGGTCACATTCGCCGCCCGCGCCAGCTGATTGACGTTGTTAGCCACGTTGGCCAACAGCCGCCGGATCGCAAACAGCTCCACCATCGCTGACCGACGCGCCGCCGGCGTCTCACGCCCGGCCAGCGCCGCCTCGACCAACAGCCGCTGCACGCTGACCCCGTGCTCGTCTGCCAGTCGGCCCAGCTGCTCTCGCTCCGCATCGGTCAGTCGGACATGAACTGACTTCTGGCGTGGCGCCGAGGTGTTCGCCCGTCGGCGGCGGGCGGTTACCCGGGAGGGTGGCTGATTGCTCATCGGTGGTGTCGGTCTTGGTCGTTTCTGGAGCCCAGCGCAGCGATCCAACCGGCCCTCTGGCCGGTGGACAAGACCCGCCCGAAGCGGGTCTTCCGCGGCGCCGACGGCGTCCGCGGTCCGCAGTTAGGGTACACGAAGTGTCCCTAACTGCATATCTTGCTCCGCGCGAAGCGGGGCAAATCCAGGCG